>Ga0302046_10000576_pt1 | contig 36384 bp, 29 predicted proteins | sample RVTome_11_FD_200261 | JGI IMG/M metagenome (GOLD analysis project Ga0302046, IMG submission 200261) | Soil microbial communities from uranium-contaminated site in the Upper Colorado River Basin, Wyoming, United States - RVT147D111 (version 2) ...
CTCTCCATCACGACAGAACCACCTCCTAACGTCGGCGGCTACTTGCACGTTCGTAGTCCTGGCTTCAGCCAGTCCGGACGTGACCATCTTCATCACGGCAGAACCACCTCCTAACGTCGGCGGCTACTTGCACGTTTGTAGTCCTGCCTTCAGGCAGCCGGCTTCCGGCCTTCCGCCAACACCTGCGTCATGGCAATGAACTGCTCCCGGCCCACGCGCTCGGCGCGCACGTCGCGGTCCAACCCGGCCGTTTCGTAGGCGCGGTCGATCGCGGTTTCCGGCCAGCCCGCCTTGAGCAGCTTGCGCATCATCTTGCGCCTTTGTGAAAACGCGATCTTGACCAGGCGCACATAGACGGGAGCCAGCGCGGGCGGGAGCGGTTCCACTTCCCGACGGTCCATCCGCACGCAGGCCGATTGCACATCAGGAGGCGGCCAGAAACAGGTGTGCGAGATGGAGAACAGCAGACGCGCCTGGTAACGCAACTGCACCAGGAGGGTGAGGATCCCATAATCACGGGTGCCAGGCTCGGCTGTCAGGCGGCACGCCACCTCATGCTGGACGGTCACCACCATGCGTCGCGGTCCCTGCAGGGACAACACCAGGTCCACCAACAGCGGCGAGGCCACCGAGTAAGGCAGGTTGGAGACCATCACCCAGTCGGTCCAATCCTTCCCCTCTCCGCATACCTCCTTGCGGGCATCGGCTTCCACCAACTCGAAGCCGGGCGTCTCAACCAGTGTTTCACGCAGGTAGGCGGCCAGTTCGGCGTCCTTCTCCACCGCCCGCACCGTCCCCGCCGCGGCCAGCAGACGGCGGGTCAACGGGCCCAGGCCGGGTCCAATCTCCAGCACACGACTGTCAGGCGTCAGCTCCGCCGCCGAGACGATGCGATCCAACTGATGCGGGTCATGCAGGAAGTTCTGGCCCATGCCCCGGGACAACCGGATGCCGCGCTCCGCCAGGATCTGCCTGATCTCGGAAGGCTTCATCGACGCCCTTTCATCACGCGCGCCAAGGCGTCCACGGTGCGGTCGAGTTCCGCGCGGCGAACGATCAACGGCGGCGTCAGGCTCAGCACGTTGCCGTGCTCGCCCTCGGGCAGGAGGATGAAGCCGCGATGCAGGAGATGACGCACGATGTCCAGCGCCTCGGCACCAGCGGGTGAACCATCCATGCGTGTGAGCGCCACTCCGGCCATCAAACCCAGTCCCCTGACCTCAACATGGAGGGGGGCCGCAGCCCGGGGCAACTCCGCTGCCAATCGTCGTTGGAGATGGCGCCCCATGGCCTTGCTGTGCGTCACGAGACGCCGCGCGCGGATCTCCTTGATCTGGGCCAGCGCCATGGCACAGCCGACCGGATGCCCAAGGTAGGTGCTCGTATGCAATGCTTCCCCTGCGCTCTCCGGCCAGGCACGGTCCATCAAGCCGGCCCGCCCCACGCAGGCGGAGAGCGGAAAGCCGCCGGTCAGCGCCTTGCCGAGGCAGATGAGATCGGGCACCACGCCCCAATGCTCGCAGGCAAACCAGGCGCCGGTCCGCCCCAGGCCGGTATAAATCTCGTCCAGGATGAGCAGCACATCGTGCCTGCGACATAGCTGCCGCAAGGCGGGAAGAAAACGCGCCGGCGGAACCCGGTTGCCACCCCGGCCCTGGATCGGTTCGATGAGAACCGCACCGGTGGGGTGGCGCCGGAAGCAGCGCGCCACCTGATCCAAGGCGGCTTTCACCTCCGCATCGGACAGGGGAAACGGGACAAAGCGGCCGAACCCGCCCAACTGATCCCGAAACGGCGCGCGGAACAGTTCGCGGTGCGTGGCGTTGAGGGCGCCGTAGCCAAGTCCGTGATACGCCCCGCTGAACGCCACCACGCCGGGTCGTTGCGTGAGGAGTCGCGCGGTCTTCAGTGCGGCTTCGACCGCCTCGAATCCCGAGTTGCAGAAGATGGTCTTGCCGTGGGTGCGCTCGGACGCCGGTTGGGTCCTGTTCCAACGCTCAAAGGTCAACCGGCTGAGTTCGCGCGCGAGGTGCGCCTTGAGCGCGTGCGGATGGACATCCCCCATGGCATGGCCGAGGCGGGCCATCTGCTGTTGCCCGGCGCGCACCACGCATGGGTTGGCATGGCCGCAGGCCGTCACACCAAAGGCGGCGGTGAGATCCAGATAGCGGCGCCCCTCGACATCCCACACGTGCATGCCGCGAGCACGTTCCCAGACGATCGGCCAGGCGCCGTCCGGCGCCACGAAGGTGACGTTGCGAGACTCGTACCGTTGGAGTTCGCCAAGCACCGCGGAGGTATGCGCTCCCAGGAATGGATGGGACCGTGGGTCGGCGGAGGAAGGGTTGCGGTGTGACGCCGCGCGTCGCCCGGCCTGGCCCGAGTTCGGCATCGGCTCAGACTCCCCGGCGGTTCGCCGGCCAGATGACCTTGTGCATCTGCACCTGGAAACGGACCGGCAGTTGGTCGGCCAGGATGCGTTCGGCCAGCCATTGGCGCGTCACCGGCGTCACACCCTGCGGCACCGGTTTGAGCGATCCTTCCGCCTGGTCGGGGGTGAGAGGCTGCACCCAGGACACGAGCAGCGGACAGATCTGCTCCAGCTCATGGCGGCTGAGGATCTGCCGCATCCAGAGATAATCCTCCTCGGTGCCGATGACGAACTTGATCTCGTCGTTGGGCGTGAGGTGATGAAGATTCTCCCACCGGTTGCGACCGGTCTCGCCGCTGCTGGGGCATTTCAGGTCCATGATGCGATGCACGCGCTCATCCACCTTGGAGACGTCATGCGCGCCGCTCGTTTCCAGAAGCACGGTGTAGCCCTCGTCGCAGAGCTGCTTCATGAAGGGAAGGACGGCCGCCTGCAGCAACGGCTCGCCACCGGTGATCTCGATCAACGGAAGAAGGGGCGCCTTGAACCACTTGCGGTAAGGTTGCGCCAGGCTGCGCACGTCGGTCAGGACATCCTCGATGGGTCGCTTCGTTCCGGCGCGGAAGGCAAAGGCAGTGTCGCAATAGGAACAACGCAGGTCGCAGGCCGTCAGGCGGACGAACACGCACGGCACCCCCGCACGTGTGCTCTCGCCCTGCAGGCTGAGGTAGATCTCGTTGATGAACAAGGTGTCGGACACCGGCCCGACCTTAGCGCGGGGCGCCGGTTGGCTGCAAGCGTCTGGGCGGGAGGATGCGGAGGCTTGGAAGGGATCTTTGAGCGTTGAGCGTTGAACGTTCAACGCTCAACGCTCAACGCTCAGGCGCTGCTTTAAGAGCTCTACGACGAACGCATGCCCCCTGACCGCATCGGCCACGGGACACGTAGCCACCTCCCGTGAGGGGCGGAACATCACGTTGGTCATCACGGCACAGTCCGCCGCCTCACGGCGGCGGCTACGTGGCGGCTAGGTGGCGGCCGTCCTCAAGATCGAGCTTTCGTGGATTATGGCCCAAGTGCCCCTCCCAAACCGTTTGAAGCCGAGGGCTACCCATGAATCGGCACCGTGAACGCCAAGGCAGAATTGCCATCCCGACCCGGCTTGGCTTCGGGCTTGGCCGTAGTCTGGACCTTATCGGAATAACCCAAATCGGCCAAATGCCGTTCGATCAGGGCATGATGCTCGGCGGAGAGCGTCCCGTTAACGTTAATGCCGGCAAGAGGATGGGCTTTGCGCCCAATGGGGATCCACGCCCAAAGCCGTTCGTGGAAAAAGAACACCCCAACCTTCACCAGGGAATCCAACAGCCCCATCCCCAAGGCCAACGCCGTCTGGCCGGTCACCATATAGACAAGGCCTGCCGTGACCAGCGACGCCACCACCCGGTAGCTGATCGCCTTTAAAAAGCTGCGCGTAGAACTCTCTTTCATGGCAAATACTGCGTTTGGAAACCTTTTCAACCCCAACGAAGCGCAGTCTATAGCCCTAATATACAGTAAGTCAATAGATATTGTGTTGTTTATGTAAGGCGTTTGTAATTAGTAGTTTCATAAATGTCCCGTCATAAAGTCTATTTATTCACTGGGCTTTCCCCAAGTTGCTGCCTAGGCTGAAGCGGTCATGAAGCTCTCGCTCAAGGGCGAATATGCCCTCCGCGCCTTGACCGTCCTCGGCCTGGAACACTCCGACAGGGTCCTCTCCATCCAGGCCATCGCCGACCGACAAGCCATCCCCAAGCGGTTCCTGGAACAGATCCTCAACGACCTCAAATCCGCCGGGCTCGTGGAAAGCCGACGAGGCGTCGGCGGCGGCTACCGCCTCAAGCGTCCTCCCCACCAGATCCACCTCGCCGAGGTCATCCGCCATGTGGAAGGTCCCCTTGCCCCGGTAAGCTGCGTCAGTGATCACTTCTACGAGAAATGCTCGTGCCCCGACGAGGACCGCTGCGGCATTCGCAGTGTGATGAAGGAGGTGCGGGACGCCATCGTGGGGATCCTGGAAGGGGTGACGGTCGCCCAGTTGTGTGATCGTGTCCGCTTGTTGCAAGGCGAGGCGGTGACCCCCTACGATTACAGCATCTGACGCCACTCCGCCTTCGGGTTGGACCGGACCGTGCCATGACCAACGCACCTCGCACCTACCACAACATCGCCCTGATCGGGTTCATGGGGTGCGGCAAGTCCTCGGTGGGGCAGCTCGTGGCCGAACAGCTCCAGTTCGCATTCCTCGACACCGATGCCTGGATTGAACAGAAGGCGGGCATGATCATCAGCCAGGTGTTTGAGGCGCATGGAGAAGCTGCCTTTCGCAAACTGGAATCGAACATGGTTCGCGAGCTGGCCACGCGCCGCCACACCGTCATCGCCACCGGCGGCGGGCTCGGTGCCAACGCCGATCATCTCGCCGCGCTCAAGGAACATGCCCTGGTCCTCTTCCTTTGGGCATCGCCCGAGGTCATCTGGCGGCGTGTCCGCCATCATTCCCATCGCCCGCTCCTCCAGGGCCCTGATCCACTCGCCACCATCCAGGCACTGCTCGCCGAGCGGGAACCGGTCTATCGCCAGGCCGATGTGCTGGTCAACACGGAGCAGCGCCCGTTGCGCGAGGTGGCCCAGCAGGTCCTGCATCATTTCGAACAGGCCCGCCAGCACACCGGATCGTGAAGGAGCAACTTCTAAAACGCGCGCACGAGCTGGGCTTTGACGCCTGCCGTGTCACGTCCGCCTCGCCGCCTGACTCCGGGCCTCGTCTCCAATCCTGGCTGGAGGCCGGCTGGCACGGGGAGATGGCCTACCTGGCCCGAAACGCTGCCAAGCGTCTGGACCCTCGCCTGGTCCTGCCCGGCGCCCGCAGCATCGTCACGCTGGCCGCCAGCTATGATCATCCCATGTTCGCGACGGTGCCTTCCGCGCCGCGCGCCGGCCGGGTGGCACGCTATGCGCGGCATGAAGATTACCACGAAGTGCTCGCCCCGGCGCTCCGGACCTTGACGGCGTTCCTGGATAAAACCGGTAACGCGGAACGCCGCAGCCTCTGGTATGTGGACACCGGTCCCGTCCTGGAGCGCGACCTGGCCCAACGCGCGGGGCTGGGGTTCGTCGGCAAGCACACCAACCTCATCAGCCGCCGCCTGGGAAACTGGTTTTTCCTTGCGGAAATCCTCACCACCGTCGAGCTGGCGCCGGATGCACCCGAACCGAACCGTTGCGGCTCGTGCACGCGCTGCCTGGCCGCCTGCCCCACCGGAGCCATCCCCGAACCGTTCCAACTCGACGCCCGCCGCTGCATCTCCTACCTCACCATCGAGCTGAAGGGGTCCATCCCGGAACACCTGCGCCCCCTCATTGGCAACCGCATCTACGGCTGCGATGATTGCCTGGAAGTGTGTCCATGGAATCGGTTCGCACGCACCGGGCGCCTCATGCAGCCGCAGGCCCGTCCCGACCTCAACGCGCCGGACCTGCTCGAACTGCTGGCCCTCGACGACGACGCGTTCCGGGCTCGGTTCCGCAACAGTCCGGTGCGGCGCACCAAGCGCCGGGGCCTGCTGCGAAACGTCTGCGTCGCCCTGGGCAACGTCGCGGGTCGCGAGGCCCTGCCTGCCCTGGAAAAGGCCGCCCACGACCACGAACCGCTCGTCGCCGAACACGCCCGCTGGGCGCTGGATCAGATTCGGGGACGGTGAGGGGCGGCTGGGCTGGTCAAGATCCATTCCTCCGGACTGGCTAAAGCCAGGACTACAAACGTTGCCGATTACGCTTGTAGTCCTGCCTTTAGGCAGTTCGGGGGCCGCAGGGTTCGGTCCCCATTCGCGCCTCCTGGTCGTACAACGCCCGCAGCGCATCCCGGATGTTGCCCTGGTGCCTGGCATGAAACGTCTCGGCCACCGATTGAATCTCCTCCTCAGGCCACGACACCAGGCAGCGGAGCAACTCCGCGAGCAGTCCGGGGCTGGTCTTGCAGGTCGCCAGGGTCGGCAACCGCCCGGGCCCGTGCGTGGTGAGGACCATGCCGCCCGCGCGACGGAACTGGCGGCGAAAGCGCCACCAATCCCAGGACGACAACTGCTCCGCCCCGTCCAGCAGCAGGCAATCACCCGGTCCCACGCGCGCCGCCAGGTCACTCCGCCATTCGGGGTCGATCCGGCGGCGGGTTTCGCCGAGGTGATGGTAGTGGACGCTGAATCCGCGCGCCCGCAGACCCGGGGTCAGGTCCTGCATGAGCGTTGTCTTTCCGCTGCCGTGCGGTCCCACGATGGCGGCGTGGAAGCGCAACTGCTCGAGGCGCGACAGGAGCGACTCCATGCCATCCGGCGGGAGCCGGTAACGGAGTTTCAACACCCGCGAGGTGGAGAATGGATTGTCACGGGCCCGCATGCGGCGTCAGCTTGATCTCCTCGGCCTTGGGGGCGATGACCAGGTCCACGCGCGCGGCGTCGGAACCGGATGCCAGCACGATTTCGATGGCCCACATGAGCGAGATGAGGGTGCCGGAAAAGCTGTAGGGAAAGTCCGGGGCGACCAACCGGTAGGGCTCGGCGGCTTCCTGGAGCGGGTTGTCAAAGCGGATGGTGTCCACCACCTGCACATCCTCGGTGCCCTTGCCGTCGGTGTACCAGAACAGCCGGATCTCGATCCAATCCACCTTCTTGTCCAGCTTCCATCCCGCCGCGCCGGAGATCTCCTGCCCGGGCTGGAAGGCGGTGACATCGTTGCGGGTGGCGATCTTGAGTTCGTTCATGTGTGGGTGGGCTTGGGAAGGATCTCGACGCCGAGTTCATCCTCGACGTCGGGCCAGCGCCGGATCACGCCCCTCACGTGGATGGACCAGAGGATCTTGTTGTGCGTGGCCTCGAAGGTGGGCATGGCCTCCTCGGGAATGGTCAGGCTGGCGCGGCCCGAACGCATGTCGGCGCCGGCGGCGACCTCGGCGACGGGCACCTTGGCGAAGACCGACTTGTCGGTGTAGGTCCGCGTGCCCTGGCTGTAGGTCGCCTCCTCGCGGCCTTCCAGATGAACCGTCAGCCGTTCCAGCCGGTCGTGGCGTCCTTCCACGCGCCACTCCACCTCCAACTGCAGGCCGGGCGTGAGCCGGCCGGTGCTGAGCCGGACGCGGACGCGCGGATTGAAGAGGGCCAGCAGGGAATGGAACACCATGTATATCAGGAGCAGCCCGATCAGCAGGAAGGGGATGAGGAACACCGGCAGGAACCACTTCTCGATGAAGCCCGCATTGCCGCGCAACCACGCGTTGATCACCACGCCCACAAAGACCCCCACGATGCCGTTCCAGAACAGGGCGAAGAAGCTCATGGCAATGAGCTTGCCCCAGGGGGAGCTCTTGACCTTCAGCTCCAGCGGGCCCGATTGCGAAGGCACGGCACGGGGCGTCCCGGGGCGGGACATATCCATCGCTGAGGTGCGTCGCACGCTGGAGGCCCGGCGGGCCTTTTTGTTCGCCGTGCGGACGGTGAACACCACGCCCAGCAGTCCCACCAGCACAAAGACCAGCGGGATTAGGCCAAACCACATGTCCGGGGTGAAGCCGCGATTCAACACCGCCTGGCTGGGCAGCTTGGGATTGACGTAGCAGACCGTCTGGCGGCCGACCGGATAGCGCCGCACCACCTCCTGTTTCCCCTTGCGGCCGCTCGAGGATGCGGACATGAACTGATACCGGCTCGATCGGTATTCCTTCCCTCCATGCTCGTAGCGGTAGAGGATGTCGATGCTGTAGGTGGGACCATCGTCTCCCGTGTGCCGCACCACCTCGCTTGACTCGACCATGCAGGGCACCTCCACCCAGTTCCGCGCCGAGGAAATCATCCAGAGCGGGCGGATGAAGAAGTGGTAGAAGAATCCCATGCCCACGACAAAGAAGATCCCGAAGAAGATCACCAGGCATCCGACCCCGCCCTTGGCGGCGCGCGCACTGACCGGCCCGGAGGAGGGGGTTGTTTTCGAGGCCGAATCCCATTTCCCCAGCCACACCGCCACGACGCCGCCCCCGCCGACCAGCATGAAGACAAACGGGATGAGCAGGAACACCGCGAACCCGAGTGAAGTGTGCATCAGGTAAGCTTCGGTTGGGTCCGCGGGATTGACGAAGCCTTCCACCGTGGAGCCGGCCGGATAACGGTCGGCCACTTCCTGGGCCTTGCCATAATCCTGATACGACAACCCGCCGAGCCGGACCTGGTCCGACTGATAGGTGCGCCCCTCGTATGGATACTCGTAGCGGATGGCGACCCGGTAGGGATTCCGCGACCGCGGAGCCTCCCGACTCGCTTCGCTGTTCAGGATGCGACACTCGACCTTGGGCCAGAATCGGGTCTGGGCCTCCTTGAGAAATCCGCCCCCGAGCATGATGAACGCGCCCAACCCGATCGCGAAAAACACGCCCAGGAACAATGTGAGGAATATCTTCCCCGCCAATCCCATGGTCTTGGTCTTGGCCCGAGTCATGCGCCACTTCGATTCCATCGCGTGACGTCGTTATGTGGGACCGCCGGAGTTTTGACAACCGGTAAAGACGCACGACCACATCATGCGCGCGCCAAAGCTGGCTAAAGCCAGAACTACGAACACGACGGGCCAGATAGAGAAGAAACACCAAGTGTAACCGATGTGCGAAGGCCCCTCACCCCCACCCTCTCCCGGGGGGAGAGGGAGAATCGACTTCCGCACGGGGAAAGACTTCTGATCTAAACCCGTACCCGCCACGGGGCTTGCTGCTCCCTCTCCCCCTGGGAGAGGGTGGGGTGAGGGGCCTTGGAATCCTTCGTGCAACATTGCGAGCACTTAACTCCAACAAGTTCCACATGGAGTTTTTTGACAAGCGGCATTACAAATGGAGGCCGACACGTTTGTAATGCCGTCCCGCAGGGCGGAACAGTCCGGGTAGCACGTGTCTCAGGTGGCGCACGACGGCTTGGTTTGGCGACCTTCGGGCTTGGCGCGTTGTTTCGGATGTCGTGTTTCGAGTTTCGTGCTTCTAAACCCTCCTCCCGGATGGTATTTCTGGGGCTCAATTCAACATTCCCGATTCGAGCCATGCGCACCTACCAGCAGTTCATCGGCGGCCAATGGACGCCCTCCAAGAGCGGTCAAACCTTTAAAAACCACAACCCGGCGGACCGCCGCGAGTTCGTGGCGGAGTATCCCGCCGGAACCGCCGCGGACGCCGCCGACGCCATTGCCGCCGCCGAAAAGGCGTTCCCCGGCTGGAAGGCCACCACCCCCGTCGCGCGCGGCCGCATCCTGAGCAAGGCCTCGCAGATCATCGAATCCAAGAAGAAGGACCTGGCCGAACTGCTCACCCGGGAGGAGGGCAAGACGCTGGCGGAAAGCACCGGCGAAGTTCAGCGCACCGCCGACATCTTCCGATTCTTTGGCGGCATCAGCTACACGCTGGGCGGCCAGACCATTCCGCATGACTTCCCCAACAACCTGCTCTACACCGTGCGCCAGCCGCTTGGCGTGGTGGCCCTGATCACGCCCTGGAACTTTCCCATCGCCATCCCCGGCTGGAAACTGGCGCCCGCACTGGTCTCGGGCAATGCCGTCGTGATCAAGCCGGCGTCGCAGGCCCCGGCCCTGACGCTTGAGCTGGCCGGTATCCTCGCCGAGGCGGGACTTCCCGAAGGGGTGCTCAACGTGGTGATCGGTTCCGGACGCGAGGTGGGCGGGGCCCTGGCCACCCACCCTTCCGTCAGCGCCCTTTCCTTCACCGGGTCCTACGGCGTGGGCAACGGCATCTACCAGCAACTCGCCCAGCGGATGGCCCGCGCCCAGATGGAGATGGGCGGCAAGAACCCGACACTGGTCCTGGCCGACGCCGACCTGGACCTGGCCGCCCGGCTCGTGGCCATCGCCGGCTTCGGCCTGACGGGGCAGGCCTGCACCGCGACCAGCCGCGTCATCGTGGACAAGCGCGTTGCAAAGGAATTCACCGCCAAGCTGGTGGAGAGGGCCAAGGCCATCAAGGTCGGCAACGGACTGCGGGAAGGGGTCACCATGGGACCGGCCGTCAACGAACAGGAGTTCAAGGGCAACTTCGATTACATCGACATCGCGCAGAAGGAGGGCGCCATCCTGGTTCATGGCGGCCAGCCACTGACCGACGGCGACCTGCAGCACGGTTACTTCATGGAACCCACCATCCTCGGCGGCGTCACGCCGGAGATGCGCATCGCCCGGGAGGAGGTCTTCGGCCCCGTGGTCGGCATCATCGAGGTGGACGGTTTCGACCAGGCCATCGAGGTGGCCAACGGCGTGGACGTGGGGCTCTCCGCCTCCGTCGTCACCCGCGACGTCAAGCAGGCGATGCTCTACGCGGACCGCATCCAGGTCGGCGTGGTCAAGATCAACCAGATCTCGACCGGCCTCGCCCTGCAGGCCCCCTTCGGCGGCGTCAAGAAGTCCAGCACCGATTCCTTCAAGGAACAGGGCTCCGGCGCCATCGACTTCTACACGCGCATCAAGACCGTCTATCTCGACTACTCCGCCTGATCGCCATGAAACTTTGCCGCTTCCAGACGGTCAACGAGCCGCTCGCCGTGGGCTGCCTCAATGACGACGGTTCCATCACCGACCTGACCGGGGCCGGCCTTTCCAACCTGGCCGAGTTGCTCGAGTGCGAATCCCCCGAGTCGCGCCTTTCCTCCTTCAACCTTTCCACCCTGCCCCGTCATTCCGCCACATCGGTCCGGCTGCTCCCGCCGGTGGACCGCCAGGAGATCTGGGCGGCCGGGGTCACGTATCAACGCAGCAAGAAGGCGCGCATGGAGGAATCGGACTTCAGCGCCACCGCCTACGACCGCGTCTATGACGCCCCACGCCCGGAGATCTTTTTCAAATCACTCCCCGAAAAGGTCGCCGGCCCGGGCGACCCGGTCGGCATCCGCAAGGACGCCTCCTGGAACGTGCCGGAACCGGAGCTGGCCCTGGTCATCAACTCCGTCGGCCGCATCGTGGGGTTCACGATCGGGAACGACATGAGTTCGCGCGATATCGAGGGGGAAAACCTTCTCTACCTGCCCCAGGCCAAGGTCTATGACCGCTCCTGCGCCATCGGACCCGTCATCCTCGTCGGCACCACGGAATCCGAGATCCGGGAGTGCGTCATCAGCATGACGATCCATCGGGACGAGGCATGCGTCTTCCAGGGGGAAACCTCCCTCAACCACATCAAGCGCCCCTTCGAGGAGCTGGCCGGCTATCTCTGCCGCAGCCAATCCTTCCCGACCGGGGCCATCCTCCTCACCGGAACCGGCGTCGTGCCCGGGGACCACTTCACACTCCACGCCGGCGACCTCATCCGCATCGACGTGACCGGGATTGGCCGCCTCGAGAACCACGTGATCGTGGTTTGAGTGAGAAAGGACAAGCCGGGTTCGCCATCAGGAACTCCTTCTCTGCGGCCCTCTGCGCTTCTCTGTGCTCTCTGTGTTAAGAAAGAGAACGCGAGATCACGCAAGGCGTGACCGGTAGGGTCCCGGTGTGGATTTGCGTATTCCTTTTAGCACAGAGAACACAGAGGAGCACGGAGGGCCACAGAGAAGGGGAGGTGAACCGGCTCCTCGCGTCGGCGGTGACTTCCTGGGGTCAGTCCGCGGCGGGGATGGCGAGGAGTTCGTCGGCCTTCCACTGGGACGTGCGATCCTTGGTCTCCTCGCGGATCTTGGCGACCTGCTCCGCGGTCACCGGCGAGCCGGTGTTGCCCCATTCCTGGCGGATGAAGGTGATGATGCCGGCCAGCTCTTCGTCATCGGTGATCGCCGTACCCAGGGGAGGCATCTGGCTGTTGAATGACTGGCCATTGACGGTAATCGGCCCGATCAGGCCGTGGAGGATGATGCGCGCGATGCGGTTGGGGCCTTCGGCATTGACCCATTCGGAGCCCGTCAGTGGCGGATTGACGCCCGGAGTACCCATACCGTTCGGCTGATGGCACCCAATGCAACCGTAGTAGCTGTATCCATTGCGACCGATCTCGATGAGTTTCTTGCTCGGGTCCTCGGGATTGAGTTTCTCCAGCGCTGCGTAGCTCGGCACGGGATAATAAACCTCCTTGGGAAAGCTCCCGCCCTTGCCCATCAGGTCGCCGCCGTGGTCCATGACGTAGCTGTCCCCCCAGAACACGACCAGGGCGAGGATGCCAATCAGGATGGCCGGCAGCGGTCGGCTGCTGGCTGTCGGTTCGGCGTCGGTTCCTGTGTTCGGGTCCATGGCTTACTCGGCGGCTGGGGTGGTGATGGATTCAGCCTGGGCGGGCGCGGCGTTGGTGTCGCCCTCCGCGTCCGGGCTGGCTGGCACCGGTGCTTCGAACAGCGCCAGGTCGGCGCGGCGGCTGGTCAGGTAGGCCACCAGGGCGCGGGCCGCCTCGGTGGGCACGATTTCAAATCCTTCCTCGGGCGCAAAGTCGTCTTCGAACTGCAGCGCGTCGGGTGATCCAGCGCCGGTAATGGGTTGTTTGCGGAAGAGAAACTTGTAGGCCGGCATGGTCGATTCCGGCACCTTCGAGCGAGGCGCATACATATGCTGGTAATGCCACTGGGCATCGGGCAGGCGCGCCCCGACATTGGCCAGGTCAGGCCCCACACGCAGGCTGCCAAGCTGCACCGGCTGCTCGAGGAGATAATCCTGCGCCACGGTGCGACGGATGCCCCACCCGCGAGCGATGTCGCCGCCCTGCCCTTCGGGCCGCACCTGCTGGGTGTGGCATTCCACGCAGCCATGGGCGCGATAGACGTCCGCCCCTGCCTTGGCCAGCCCCAGGGTGTTGTTGGGATAAAGCCGCTTGGACACGCCCACCTGTCGAAGGTCTTCGGTGGCCAACTGCGCGTAAGGCTTGAGGATGAGGCCCCAAAAGGAGGCGGCCATGGTCAGGAAGGCGCAGAGAAAAAGGATGGGACCGCTGTTCATGATTCCACCTCCACCTTGCCGCTTCGGCACAGCCCCACCGAGGCGCAGCACTCCCGCATGACCGGGCTCCACCAGCGGCAGACCAGCTTTTGGGTGTTCAGGAAAAACGCCGCCTGCCCGGCCAGGAAGATCAGCAGGGCCAGCGTGCTCAGCCCCACCATCGGGATGCTCGACTTGATGGCGGTCATGAAGTCCAGCTCGGGGTTGTTGATGCGCGCTCCCTGCACCCATCCGGCCAGGAGCAGTCCGATGACATGCAGGATCAAGCCGCCCACCGAGCAGAGGAAATGAAGGTCCGCCAGCTTGGCCGAGGGCCAGTCGATCCCCGACACGCGCGGCATGATGTAATAGGCGGCGCCAAATCCCACCAGGCCGAAGGCCCCAAGCAGGAAGAGGTGATCCACCGCCATCGGCGCGAAGGTGAACGCCGTCGTGGCGCTGACCGTGCGGAAGGACAACAGGATCTGGAGCAACCACCCGGCGCAGAGCGCCACGCCCCCGCAGAAGAGGAAGCGGAAGATGATGTTCTCGCGGGCCGCCTTGAGGTCGCCTTCGATGGTCTTGTAGAGGTTGAAGGCGATGCAGCCCAGCGGCAGGATCATCATGGCATTGGAGGCGATGCCGGAGCTGATCATCCAGGCCGGCAAGGGCCCGCCCGACAGGCGCGCCAACCCACCCCACGGGGCGAAGAAGGCGTAGGTCCAGAATCCGAACAGCGCCAGTTGCCGGCTGTAAAGCGGGCGACCGAGCAGCTTGGGGATGAAGTAATGAAGGGCGGCCAGGCCCACCGCGCCCAGCCAGAGGTGCAGAAGATCATGGGCGAACCACGCAGCCACCACCGCCTGCATCACGCCGCGCACCGGCTGGAACACCAGCAGGTAGGCCGCCACCGACACCGCCCAGACAAACCAGAACAAGCCCGCCACCAGATACCATTGGGACACGTAGAGCCGGCGCTCGGAGCGGTTGTGGAAGGTGAGCAGGCCCCACAAGGCCACCAGGCCCAGCGCCACAAAGACAAACGGCCACGCCGCCCGGGGCATTTCCATGTAGGCATGCCCGGTCGAGGCGCCCCCCAGAATGCCCAGCCAGCCAAAGAAAACCCCAATGTTCCAGGCCCCGCCGGCCAGGAAAAGGAACGGTGCATTCAACAGCGGCACGCGCCCCAGCCGGCAGAGCATCCAGAGCAGCATCCCAAAGGCGAACTGCACACCGAACCCATAAGCCAGGGCGGTCATGGCGGCCGGCTTGACCCGGCCCAGGCCCAGCCAGGCGGTGTCACCGAGGAAGCCCGGGCCGTGCATCTTGATCGAGGAGATCAGCAGGAGCAGGGAACCGATCATCAGCCAGCCAACCCCCTTGCCGAAGAAGACCATCAACGGCCAGCGACAGGAGGCGTCGATGGCGGCCGTCGAGACGGCGCTGGCGGCGGCCGGCGGGTTCTGGGTTGGGTCAGTCATGGCGGATCAGGCGCCAGCGGAGGGCTTTATTCAAAGACACTCGGGACCTCGGGAGGCGGTGCGCTGGCCTTGTCACTGCGCTCGATGAGCCGGGCCCGCGCCGAATCAGGCTGCTGATACATCCGCACGACCTGCGACATGGCTTCCTCGATGGGCAGGCGAACCAGTCCCTTGCCCTGGTCCTGCCAGGCATAGCCGTCCAGGATGGGGACCTCGGCCTGACGCAGCTCGGTCAGGTTTTTCATCCGCTCGGCGGCGCGTTCCGTGCCCAGCGGGGCGGGCGGGAGATAGCTCTGCATGGCGCGCACGAGGATGAAGACGATCAGGAGCGCGCCGACGATGCCCACCACGTAGGTGAGCGGGGCGGAGGATCGGGGGGCGTTACCGTTCATGGCGACTTACTTGGCGGTCTTGAATTCGGAACCGATCTGCGGCACCCCGAGCGACTCGCCCAGGCGCGGATCCTTGACCGGGTAGGGCGCGTTGCCCTTGAAGTATTTCAGGAACACCGTGGACAGCACTCCGCCGATGAAGGCGAAGCTGGCCAGGTCAAGGTAGTGCAGGTGGAAGCCGTCGGGATGGATGACGGGCATGATGTTGAAGGACATGTCGCAGAAATGCATGAGCCAGGCCCAGGCGCACAGCGGCAGCATGAGCGGCAGCGACAGCTTGGCGTCGATCCGGAGCAGGGCCAGGAAGGGCAGGAAGAAGTGGCCGAAGATCAGGATCATGCCGATCTGCCACCAGGACCCCTGCTCGCGCTTGACATACCAGAAGGTCTCCTCGGGTATGGCCGCGTTCCAGATCAGGAAATACTGGGAGAAATGGATGTAGGCGTAGAACACGGTGAACGCCAGGAGCAGCGTGCCGAGGTCCTTGAAATGGTTGTGGTGCATCACCTGCGTGAGCGGCCCCGACCGCTGCAGGACCAGCGTCACCACGTAGATCGTCGCCAACGTGGTCCAGACGCTGGCCGCGAAGTAATACACGCCATACATCGTGGAGAACCACTGCCATTCCAGCGACTTCACCCACATGATCGCGCCCAGGGTCAGGGAGAGGGCGAAGGCGAAGATGCCCCAGGCCGCCAGGCGCCGCATGGCGCGCGTGCAGTCCGCCGCGCCCGTCTCATCCTGCCGGATCGACCAGTAGCGGAGCCGGTAGGAAAGGAAGGTCCACAGCGCAAAGAGCATCAGCGCGAGGATGTAGAACCAGCCCTTGGTGAAGAGCGGCTGCTTGGCCGCGATGGTCGGATCGCTCATCGGATCCGGCACGCTCATCCAGCCGTAAATCGTGGGGGCCAGCAGGGCGATGGGGATGAACAGGGCCGCCATGACCGGAAGCAGGAACGCGAAGTGCTCGGCCACGCGCCGGATCGGCACCGACCAATGGGCGTCGAAGAGGTGGTGGATGATGACCAGGAACAGGCCGCCCAGGCAGAGGCTGAGGAAGAAGATGAACGCCAGCAGGTAGGAGTAGCCGAACTGCTTTGCGTTGGTGAACAGTCCCACCACGCTGAGCAGGCCGCCCACCGCCATCAGGCTCATGGGCACCGAGCGCCACTTGGCCAGGGTTTCCGCGAAGCGCTTGGCTTGGGGAGTAGAGGCATCCATAACTTATTGCTGCGCGCCCGCCCCGGGCGGCATCGGGTTGGTCAGTTGGTCGCGTTGCGCCGGCGGCACGTCCTCGAGGTAGGCCAGCCGGCTGTGCTGCAAGGCGCGCACGTAGGCGATGACCGCCCAGCGGTCCTCGACCGAAAGACGGCTGCCATAGCCGCCCATCAGGTTCTTGCCATGCGTGACGGTGTTGTAGATGTCCCCGTCCTCCAGGTGGACGACGCGGTTGTCGTGCAGGTTGGCCGTGGCCCCCATGCCGTACTTGGAGGTGATGCCCTTGCCGTCCCCGACCGCGCCGTGGCAGGGGGAGCAGTAGATCTGGTATCGCTCCTGCCCGCGCCGCATCATCTCCGCGGTCACCGGCAGCGGAATGGTGGCCACCCAGTTGGTCGTGCCGGGGATCTTGCCCGAGGTGACCTCGTTCTCCTCATAGGGCATGCCCCGCGCCACCGTGCCCGCCACCGGCAGGCGCGAACTCAGGCCGTCGGCAAAGAAATCATTGCCCGCCTGCGGACGCAGCTTGGGCTGGCGGTCCATGTCCGGGAACAGCTCGATGGGCGGGCGCCGGGTCGTGTCGCCGCGCTTGCCCGCGATGAGCATCACCGCCAGGACCGTCAGGCCGAATAGGAACAGGAAATAGCGCATCAGTCCCTCACCTCTTCAATGTGCTTGCCGCCGGCCGACTCCAGCAGCGTGCGGGTGTCCGCGTCGTCGAACTTCGGGTCGATCGCCTCGATGGCGATGAAGAACCTGTCATGGGTCACCTTGGCGAAGCGCTGGCTCTTGAAGAGCGGATGGTAGAGCCGGGGGAGGCGGTTGAGGATGAGCATGCCGAACAGCGACCCGAAGGCGCCGAGCAGGATGGTGCATTCGTAGGAGACGGGGAAGGCGAAGATGGGGCTGAAGAGCGGCTTGCCGCCGACGACGATGGCGTAGTCGTAGGCGTTCATCCACCAGATCATGAGCATGCCGAGGCAGAAGCCGGCGCTGCCGCAGATGAAGGTGAACCAGCCGACCTTCGAGTTCTTGAGGCCCATGGCCTCGTCCATGCCGTGCACCGGGAAGGGCGTATAGACGTCCCAGCACCGGTAACCCGCGTCGCGCACCCGGCGCGCCGCCTCCATGATGGCCGCCGGCGTCTCAAACTCCGCCAGCAAGCCGTATTTCTTCGTGGGAGCCGACATCAGTGGTGTCCTCCTTCCTTCGCCCCGCCCAGCGGGTGGTGCGGATCCGCGTGGGGCGTCACTCCCTTGACCTCCGCGATGGCGATCATGGGCAGGAACCGCATGAACAGCATGAACAGCGTCATGAACAGGCCGAACGTCCCGACGAACGTCCAGATGTCCACCCAGGTCGGGCGGAAATAGGCCCAGTTGGCCGGCATGTAGTCGCGGTGCAGCGAGGTGACGATGATCACGAACCGCTCGAACCACATGCCGATGTTCACGAAGATCGAGAGGATGAACACGAGCACCATGTTCCTCCGGATCTTCTTGAACCAGAAAAACTGCGGGGAGATGACGTTGCAGGTGACCATCGTCCAGTAGGCCCAGTAGTAGGGGCCGAAGGCGCGGTTCTTGAAGGCGTAGAGCTCGTAGGGGTTGCCGCTATACCAGGCGATGAAGAACTCCATGCCGTAGGCGTAGCCGACCATCGAGCCGGTCGCCAGCACCACCTTGCACATCAACTCGACGTGCCGCGTCGTGATCACGTCCTCCAGCCGACAGAGCGTCCGCAGCGGCACCAGCAGCGAGAGCACCATGCCGAACCCGGAGAAGATGGCGCCCGCGACGAAGTAGGGCGGGAAGATCGTGGTGTGCCAGCCCGGCACTTGCGAGACGGCGAAGTCGAAGGAGACGATCGAGTGCACCGAAAGGACCAGCGGCGTGGAAAGCCCCGCCAGCAGGAGGTAGGCCTTCTCATAGTTGCTCCAGTGCCGGTTCGACCCGATCCAGCCCAGCGCCCCGAGCCCGTAGAGGATCTTGCGGATCTTCGTCTTGGCCCGGTCCCGCATGGTGGCCAGGTCGGGAATGAGCCCCATGTACCAGAAGAGCAGCGAGACGGTGAAGTAGGTCGAGACGGCGAACACGTCCCAGAGCAGCGGGGAGCGGAACTGCGGCCAGATCGAGTTGGCGTTGGGCAGCGGCAGGAGCCACCAGGCCAGCCAGACGCGGCCGACGTGGATGAGCGGGAAGATGCCCGCGCACATGACGGCGAAGATGGTCATGGCCTCCGCGGCGCGGTTGATCGAGGTGCGCCACTTCTGCCGGAGCAGGAAGAGAATGGCCGAGATGAGGGTCCCGGCGTGGCCGATGCCGATCCAGAAGACGAAGTTGGTGATGTCCCAGGCCCAGCCCACCGGAATCATGAGGCCCCAGACGCCGACGCCGGTGCTGATGAGATAGGCCACGCACCAGGTGCCGATGCCGAGCAGGGAGAGGCTGACCAGGAAGGTCGCCCACCACCACTTGGGCGTCTTGCCCTCGATGACGGCGGTGATGTGGTCGGAGAGCCAGCCGAGGCTGCGCTGGTTGAGCACCAGCGGCTGGCGCTCGAGTTCACGCGGCACCTCGGGGATGGCCGGAAGGGAGGTCGCGGGAGAGGCCATTAGTGCGCCCCCCCCTTCCCGGCGGCCTGGCCGCCATGACCGCCGCCCTCGACGGCGCCATGGTGTGCCTCAAACGGATTGGCATGCTGGCTGTCCATGTATTCCTGCAGGTTCAGCGGGTTGTCGCGGACGTCCGGCATGGCCGGATTCGGATTGCGGATCCGCGCCAGGTAGGTGACGCGGGGCCGGTTGTCCAGGAAGGCGAGCACGCCGTAGTCGCGCTCGTTCTTCTTGAGCTGGGACACGCGGCTCTCGGGGTCGAGCAGGTTGCCGAACACAATGGCGTCGGCCGGGCAGGCCTGCTGGCAGGCGGTGACGACGGCCCCGTCCGGGACCTGCACGTCGCCCGACTGGCCGGCCTTGTTCTTCTGGGTGATCTTGGCCTGCTCGATGCGCTGCACGCAGAAGGTGCACTTCTCCATCACGCCGCGCATGCGCACCGAGACGCTCGGGTTGCGCACGAGCTTGAGCAGCTCCCACTGGTCGTCCGGCACCGTGTGGTGCTCCTCGGGTCGGCGGAACCAGTTGACCAGGTTCCAACTTCCCTTGTGGCCGGTGGCCAGCGGCGTCTTGTAGCGATCCTCGACCGAGTGCTTGTTGTAATCGAAAAAGTTGAACCGGCGCACCTTGTAGGGGCAGTTGTTCGAGCAGTAACGCGTGCCCACGCAGCGGTTGTAGGCCATCACGTTCAGCCCCTCCGCGTCGTGCACGGTGGCGTTGACCGGGCAGACGCTCTCGCACGGCGCATCCTCGCAGTGCTGGCAGAGCATCGGCTGGTTGATCACCTGCGGGTCGTCGATCTGCTCGGGCGCCGCCTTTTCGGAGGCGCCGCTGAAATAGCGGTCGATGCGGATCCAATGCATCTCGCGGTCGCGGCTGACCTGGTCCTTGCCGACGATCGGGATGTTGTTCTCGCTCTGGCAGGCCACCACGCAGGCGGTGCAGCCCACGCAGGCGCTCAGGTCGATCGACATGCCCCACTGGTGCACGTCGCTCTTGATGATCGTGTCCAGCGTCACCCCGACCTGCGACCCGCGCGTCTCGTAGGCGTGGTAGGGGTTCTCGTAGATCTTCTTGGGACGCCCCTCGGCATCGAGGGGGAAGCCCGGGATGGCTCCGTAGTGCGATTCCAGGTCCATGTTGCGGGCGAACCCGGGATGCGCCTTGTAGTCGTCCAGGTTGGCTTCGCGCACGATGGGGCGGCCCTCCATGGAACCGTGGTCCTGCGTGCTGGCGATCTTGTAGGACCGGCCCGTCGAGCGGATCTTGGCGCCGGTGCCGATGCTGCCCGAACGGGTCGTGCGCAGGGCGTATGCATTGAAGAGCCCGACGCCATGGCCGACGCGGCCCGTGCCGCCGGTGGCGGTCCGCTGGCGTCCATAGCCCACCGCCAGGCCCAGCGAATAGTCGGCCTGACCGGGCTGGACCCAGACCGGACCCTCGATGGTGCGTCCGTCCAACGTCACCTCCACCACGTCCCCGTTCTTCACCCCGATCTCGCTGGCGGTCTTGCGGCTGAGGGTGACCGCGTTGTCCCAGGTGATCTTGGTCAGGGGATCAGGCAGCTCCTGCATCCAGCCGTTGTTGGAATAACGGCCGTCGTCCACCTTGAGGTCGCGGTGGATCACCACCTCGAGGTTCTCCACTGAAGGCCCCGGGGCCACCGTCGCCGCCCTCAGGATCGAGGCGGCCTCGGAGCCGTCGAGGCTCACGTTGAGCGCCAGGCGCCCGCCGGTCTCCGCCAGGAATCCGTCGTGCAGAAACTTCTTCCACGCGTTGTCCGATGCGCTGCCGCCCGCCATGCCGTTGAAGGTCTCGCGGACAATGTCATGCGGCCTGGTCACGTCCAGACCACCGATCCGGGCCAGCACTTCCAGCTCGGTCAGGCCGCCGAACAACGGCGCGAGGAGCGGCTGCACCGGCACGTAGGTGCCGTCGCCGGTGCGGGCGTCTCCCCAGGACTCCAGGTAATGCGCGGCGGGCAGGTGCCATTGGCAGCCGGCAAAGGTTTCGTCCTCGTAGTAGCCCAGGCGCAGGACGGTCTTGGCCTTGCCCTGTGTCTCGGCCCACTGCAGGTCGGCCGGGGCCGTCAGGACGGGGTTGCCGCCCAGTACGACCAGCGTGTCCACTTGGCCGGCCTTGAGGATCGAGGCCAGTTCGGCGAGGTCGCCGGCGGGGGGGACGGAATCGGTGTAGAGGACGGTCGCGCCCCGATTGTTGAGCACGTCGTTGAGCAGCGCCACGATGGCGTGCACGGCCGGCGGCTGGCGGTGTCCGGCCAGGATGATCGACTCGCCCTTGTGGGCGGCCAGGTCCCGGGCGCATTCGACAATCCACTTGCGGTCCACGCCGCCCGGCAGAGGGGATCGGGAGGCCAGCTCGCTGAGGGCGGCGTTGTCGGGTGCAAGCTGCGCGCCAAGCGCGGCGGCCACGGCCTGCACCGCGCTGGAAGGCACGCGCAACCGGTGGTCGGCGCTGACGCCGGTCGAGGTCATCAGGCTTTCCACCGCGTAGAGGCGGCTCATGTCGCCATGCGAATCCTGCAGGCGGCGCCCGGCGGCAAAGCCGCGGATCAACGTGGCGCTGTCGGCTTCCGCACCCACGAAGTCAAAGTCGAGGGTGAGGAGGCGCTTGGCCTTCTCGAGCTTGTAGTGGGGACGGACCGGGCGTCCGGCCAGGCGGCTGGCCACGTGGCCGGCGGTTTCCAGGTCCACGGCTTCATGCTGATGCCAGCGGGCCTCGGGCAGGGTTTCGCGCAGCGCCTTCTCCAGGCGCGCCCGGGAAGGGGAGCTGGAATGGGCGCTCAGGAAGGCGAGCCCCTTCCCCTTGTTGGCGGCAAACTTGGTCGCAATGGAACGCAGCTGGTCGAGCGCCTCCTCGCGGCGCACCGTGTTGCCGCCACGGGTGAAGCGCTGGGCGCGGTCCGGATCGTAAAGGTCGAGAAGGGAGGCCTGGGCGAAGACGTCGGTGCCGCCGTTGCTGTCCGGATGCAGGCGGTTGCCCTCGATCTTGGTCGGACGCCCGTCACTGGAACGCACCACCAGCGGCAGGGCCGTGGCGCGGTCCGGCATGGCCGTGGCGAATTGCTGGGCCACCCCGTGCACGTAATGCTCGGGCTGCTCCGCAAAGGGAAGGATCGTCTCCTCCGGGCGCCTGCAGCCGGTCAAGCCAAAGCCGGCCAGCAGGAAGGAGGCGGACATGATCTTGACGAAGTGCCGGCGACTGACGGGGTCGCTGAACTCGCTGGCGCCCTCGGGGAACTCGCGCTCTACCCACTCGCGAAACTCGGGGGTGTCCGCCAATTGATCGAGGCTGCGCCAGTAGGCCGGGCCCGTGGCGCGTTCGGATGGGGAAGGGGCGGTCTTCTTCATCGATGACAGGCGGAGCAGTTTTGCGAAGCGTTGATCTTCCAGTCCTTGACCGCCCCCTCAAACCAGTCCGGAGGCAGGTTCTGGTGCGGATCCCAGGCCAGGTCGGTCACCTTGTCCTTGGGACGAAGGTTGGGTCCGGGATTGCGGTGGCAGTCCAGGCAAAAGGTCATGCTCAACGGCTTGGCATGCTGCACTTCGTCCATCTGGTCGATGCGCCCGTGGCAGTGCACGCAACTGATGCCGCGGTTCACGTGCACGGAATGGTTGAAGTAAACGTAGTCGGGCACCTTGTGGACCTGCACCCAGGGGATGGGTTCCCTGGTGGCGAAACTGTCCCGCACCAGGGCGAGCCTGGGGTCGTCGCCCAGGATGTTTCCCTTGGTCGGGCCGTGGCAGTTGATGCAGGTGGCGGTGGCCGGAACGTTGGAATACCAGGACTTTTCGACGTCGCTGTGGCAGTGGCGGCAGTCGATTCCGAGCTGGCCGGCGTGGACGGCGTGGGAGAAGGGGACGGGCTGGACGGGCTGATAGCCCACGCGGGTGTACTTGGGGCTGAAGTAGTACCAGACACCGCCGATGACCGCGCTGCCCGTGAGGAACAATCCAACGATAATCATCGCCGGAAGCCGGTTGGTCCACTTGGGAAAGACAAATGACATCGGAGTAATGAGTCCGCTACGGTTGCTTAATGGTATTCAGGGACATCCGGCCGGTCACCCACCGGCGAAGCGACCCGTGATTCTTGTGAACGTCCATGGAGCGTCAACCCTTTTTTCTTGATTATCACGAAGTCGAATTCAAGTCCAAGGTAAAATTAGGAAATCTTTTGCCAAAAGGCGGGTGGATTAAGCGCCCTTTCCATGCCTGTTTTCAAGCTTTTGATGGAAGAAAGCGAAGGGTGAACAGCCGCGGTGATGGGTTGCATTAAGTGCGGTTAACACCGCGCGCGGGTCACCGCTCAACGCGAAGCACGTAGCCACCGCCGTGAGGCGGTGGACCCCGTCGTGGTGGAATGCGTGAAACGCTCAACGTTCAACGCTCCATGCGGTTAAGGAGCGTCGCTCAAACGGAAGAACCGCATCCCTTCGGCCGGGCCGGCATCAAAGGGGCTGGCATGCGGGCCGTTCGGGTAGGTGGTCCAGGAGATCCCCTCTCCTGAAGGGCTGGCGAACACTTCGGCCCATTGGACATGGGCTTCACCACCCAGTTCCGCGGCATTGTGATGGAGCCACACATGGCCTTCCGCATCGATCTCGATCCGATCGAGGCGAAGCGCCGGCAGCACCGTCAAGGTGGCGCTGGTTCGATGCGTTTGGCCTTGGTCCGTCACTTCCGCTGTGTAAGTGCCCGCACTCGCGAGGTCGGCATGCGCCGCGGAGAGGGTCTGCCCGTCGGCACCGGGAATGAGCACGTCCTCATGATACCAAAGGATGCTGTCAAAACCGCAGGGGTACGGTGTGAGGGAAAACTCAAACGGCTCACCTTCCGTCACCGTGAGCGCGGCGGGCTGGAGGCGAACGGCGGGAAGGATGCAGAACACCTCGTACATGACCATCGCACTCAATTCCGCCCCCCAGAGCAGGTCCTCGTCGTTGACGCCATATTGATGCACCTCCACCGCCAGCACATTCTCGCCCGGACCCAGCATATCCCCCGGCAAATGAAACGGTCCTTCCCACACGGCTTCCTCGACCAGCGCCGTGGCGACTGTCTGGTGGGTCACCGCCCCCTCGGGCATGCGGAGGCGAAGCACTTCGGCACCGTTGAGATACACGATGGCCCCGTCATCCAGCACCGTGTTCAGTCTCCACTCAACCGTGTGGAACGGGTTGTAGAATCGTTTGCGATAGTAGGTGGTCACCGGCCCGCCCTGGGAGGGGCTCGACACGGGCGTGCGGATGGGAGCCACGGTCGGCGAGGGAGCGCGTCCGAACAATGCCGCCCCTTCCAGCCAATCGGAGTCGTCAAAGGCCGGGTCATGGAAGGGAGTGTCGGGAGTTGTTCCCAGATCCAGGCCCGAAGCGTCGTATGTCCAGCGCGTGGTCTCGTCGATGGCGACCATGAGGATTTCACTGCCCAGATCCTGGTTGATCTCGTTGTTACTGTTGCCGGAGATGTCCCGCACGGCGCCGGGGCCGATGTAGATGCTGTAAGGCACACCGGGCGTCACCGCTTCGAGGGTGGTGGCCATCCACGTGGTGCCATGGGTGAGCACCCCCGAGCTGAGGTTGATGAGGTGGATCGAGCCGGGACCTTCCGCCGTGGGATGCATCGACATGCCGAACGTGTCGAACTGGTCCGGGTCCATGTCCTCGTTGAAGTTCAGCTCCACCATGCCGTTGCGCAGCACATAGCCTGAAGCGAGAAGGGGCGGGATGATGTCGGGATTCGGTTCGGTGGCCCGAAGATCGCGAAGGGTGAGGGCAGCCATCCCGAAAAGGATCATTCCCAACCAGAGTCGGGGCCCGGGGATCATGCTGCGGATCCTAATGTGCAACATCTCATGTGGCAACGAGAAATGGCGTAGATCTTCAGTATGCGACCTACTTGGGGTCCCGGCCGCAGCCGGAACCATTCCATCATGGTGCGACGCGTCGTGCTCGCCACCTGTAACCGAAACGCACGACTTACAGGCGGTCATCTTGGCCGAGGGCCAATTGCATGTGACGGTCATGGATTCATTGCGCGTTGCCTCCAACGTGCTGGCGACCGATGAACCAGACGGCCTCCCGCGGAGGCGCAGGGGCGCGGAGGAGGCGTCGGATGCTGGCTCCCATCCCGCGCCATCCGTGTCATCCGTGGTTGACTCCTAATGCCCTCGCAGCCCCTTTACGAAGTAGCCGCCGAGGGAACGAGGCGGTTTCTGACAACCATCACACCTCCACTTCCGCCTCGTCCCCTCGGCGGCTACTTGACTTCCATGCGTTTCTAAACGGGCTTTAAGAGGTGACCACGGATTCCACGGATAGTCGGCGCATGGCCATGTTCGTGGAGCGGCGATGCCCTGAGAGCGGGACGGTTACGTGATGGCCTGGTGGATCAAGGTTTGCGAAGCCGAAAGAAGGTGCGATCCCCCCCGCTCGTCGAGACCACCACTTCCCTGAAACCGTCCGCGACTGACGGTATCAAAACCACAGGCGCCCAACCGCCGCTTGCCGCATCAGCGGCGCCTTCCAACTGAAACGCCGCGCCGCAGTCCGGCCAGCGCAACCGCACAAGATCACCCGGTTCGCGAAGCGCCTCGAGCACGACGACGTCCGAGCTGACCGGCCCCACCCAGCGGACGGTATCCAGTCCGCTGACATGGGCGTCGGGTCCGAACCCGCCGCGGATCAGGACGGCCTCCAGCGCGCCCAGCACCTGCAACAGGTCGGCCAGCGTCGCGGCGGGGCCGCTGAGGTTTTCAAGATGCCAATCCGACCCCGCGACCAATGGCACGCTCTGCCAGTTCCACGTCGTCCCGGGTGTCGGCAGATCGGCCACGAGCACCAGTCCGCCTCCCACCAATGCGACATCCTCCATCAACCCACTGCCGCCCGTCGCGGTGGTGAACCGCTCGCATTCCAGTCGTCCGCCATACGCCCCGCTCAGGTTGCCGAGGAAATCCTCCGGGGCGGACCAAAACCAGGAACCGGTCGCCGTCCCGGCTGCGTACTCGACAGAGCCATCCTCCAGTCCCGCTGCGGGCGAGTGATCGGGGCTCTCCACCCCCAATCCCGAAAGCACCTGCCATCCTTCGGCATCGGTCTCGAAGGTGGATTCAGCCAGAGTGATGAACATCGGGTCCACGGCCAGTGTGGCCACGTCGATCTGCACGGCGCCCATGAAATTGCTCACCACCACGGTGTAGGTGCCGGCATCGAATGTTCCCGCGTCGGCAACGGGATAATACGGATCGGTCGCTCCGAACAGGCTCGTTCCATCGAGCAACCAGGAGACCTGGGAAGGCGGAATGCCCTCCTCCACCAGCACGCGCCATTGGTGGTCGCCCAGGAGCGGGCTCGTCGGGCTGGAGGGGCTGGCGGTCACGACGGGAAGACGTCCCAGCCGCCAGTTCAACTGGACGACGCCCTCGGCGCCGTCCAGGCCGTCCACGGCAATCCAATAATCCAGGCCGGCATCCGCCGGAAACTGCACCCTCGACACGGTGTCGCTGCTGTCCGTGCCCGCATCGCACTCGACGGAAACCAGGGGATCCAACACGGTCTCCCGAGAGTACACCGCGAGCACGGTGGGGATGCTGCTGCCGATGGTGTCCACGACAAACTCCAGTCCCGCTTCCTCCGTGCGCAGGATGATCCAACGGGTGGAGGTGCCGAGCGTGCCGCAATGGTTGGGCTCGCCGGATTGGTGCATCGAGTTGGTGGTGTTGAGCACCTGGGTGCCCAGGGTGCCGGCGGACACTTGGAGGCCAAGCCCGCCACCGCTCACCGACTGGGTGAGCCCCGCCACCAACGCCAGCCCATTCGGATCGCCCCCGGCACCATCGGGCGACGGGACCTTGGCCAGCGACTGGAACGTCGGCTCGGGGCCGATCTCAAGCACGGCCGGCGAACTCAAGACGCTCCGACCAAAACCGTTGCGCACCTCGACGCGATAGGTCCCGACCTCCAGCGGCGACACGGCCGGAAGGGTCAACGTATCGGTGTCTTCCCCGGAGATCCGTTGCCCATTGTGGAACCAGGCGAACTGCAGGTTGTCCCCTTGCGCAACCACCTTGAATTCGTGAAAGGCCTGCTCGGCCACGGTCATGCTCTGCAGGTCCTGCACGATCTCGGGCAACGGGTCATCGGTGCTCTCGACCAGCCATTCCAGGACAAAGTCGCCCGAAGCGCCGCCGAACCCGTCCACGGCCACCAGGTATTCGACGCCGGGTTCGACTTGGAACTGCACGGAGCTGGTGAAGTAGTTCCCGTCATCCTCGTTGCTCGTGACGAGGTCAAGGGTCCCCAGGCTGTCGCCCGTGTACACCGCCAGCAGGGTGTCGAAGTTGCTCCCGACCGTTCGCAGCGTGACCAGGCCGTTCAACTGGGCATAGCGGCTGTACCACACCGAACGCCCTCCGGCCTGCCCGGCGTGATCCGGTTCGCCCAGTTCCTTGGTGGCCCCGCGGTTGTGGCCACGCCCAAGGTTTATTGTCAGTGGAATCCGCTTTTCAAACTCATCGCCCGCATCCAGGTCGGGCAGGTCCAACTGCACCAGCGCCGGATCACTCTCCACCGTGCCGGCCGAATTGTACACCACCACCGTGTAGCTCCCGGCGTCGGCCAACCGCACCCCCTGAACAAAGAAACAGTCATCGACGGCGCCCGGGATGTTGACGCCATTGCGCCGCCATTGGAATTGCACCGGACTGAAGGCATCCACATCGACGCACAATTGCAGGGACTGCCCCAGGCCCAGGGTGACGCCCTGGGGATGGCCCGTGAGGACAGGCGGGACCACCACTTCCAGCAGGACGGTCTGGCTTGAATTGGTGCCATAGCCATTGGATACCCTCAACTGGTAGGGCCCTGCATCGGCCACTTGAACGTTCTCAAAAACCAACGACTCGCCGGTCTGCCCGGCCACGACTTGACCGTAGTGGAACCATTGAAATGACAACGGCGCGGATCCCGACACCTCCGCCTCCAAAGCCACCTTGGAGCCCAGCGCCGCCGTCCGGTCCGATGGCAGGACCACGAACTGCGGCGGCGCCCGCACGGTCAGGAAGGCCGGCGGACTGAAGACCCGACCCATCACATTGGAAACCACCACGCCGTAGGCGCCCTCGTCGGCGAGAACGGCGGCATTGAAGGACAACGTGCCCCCGGTCGCCCCGGGGATGGCCACGCCGTTGCGCAGCCACTGCACCAGCGGCGGCGGCGAGCCCGCCACGACCACGGAGAACAGCGCCGGCTGACCCTGCGCCACCACGGCGTCCTGCGGACCATCCAGGATCCTGGGCACGGTGAGGATGAAGCCCGGAGACGGAGACGGGCTCAGGAGGAGCAGCCCCGTCAGCAGCCCGCCGAACCCGGCCACCCCACGCGAGCACGCCCCGCCCCGGGCCTTGGTGGCGGCATGACAAACGGCATTCATGGCAATCCTTCGGGGTGGCGTTCAGGCGTGGGCGATGGGTAGCATATCAAGTTTTCCATCATTGGCAATGCGCGGCGCGACGCCTCCGCCCTCCTCCATACTACGCCCGGTGAGGCCCGAATCTTTCACGCACCACGAAACACACGAAGTGACAGTAGCCGCCGAGGTCACGAGGCGGTCCCGGGAGAGCGTGCCTCCTGGCGCCCTCCGCCTCCTCACGTCGGCGGCTACATGGCTCATTTGCCCCTCAAAACAATTTCGAAGGTGGAGGCTCCCGAGAACCGGGACAGTGGACGTGGCATTCAAAGGCCCCTCACCCCTGCCCTCTCCCGCTGGGAGAGGCCTGCGACGAGCTCAGTCGTGCGGAGACCGGTCCTCTCCGCGGAGAAAGGCCCCTCTCCTCATCCCCCTCACCCATCCCGGCTCGCTGTTCCCTCTCCCCCTGGGAGAGGGCCAGGGTGAGGGGCTCCTGCACGGTACGGTTCATGGTCGATGTGCGCCTCCAAACCCTTTCGGAAGTGGGAGACTCCCCTTCCCCCCAAAAAATAATAACCGCACTCATGAAAGACTCCCCGTCCCCGGTGCGTAGTCTGGATGTAGGGCAGGTCCGGCCCGGACTCGGGATGAGCCGGGTGGACCGGGGCAGTCAACGGTGTGGAGCAGGTCCTCCCAACATAAGCAGCGGGACTACGGGAGGGCCTGCTTCCACCAGTTGCCGAACCGCAAAGGCACGCAAGGCGGCAATGGGGTGTGCTTGCCGCACCCCCGCCGTGTGGTGTAACCAACGGGAACGACGCCCGGCACGCCATCGATCCATTCATGAATGCACGCCGCAATCCATCGAGGCGCTTGGCGCCATGGCGCCTGGTCGCCGGCCTGGTGCTGGCGTGCGGCGTCCTCATGACCCGCGCCGCGGAGGAGGCGCCCCCGCCCTACCAGTTGATCGCGTTCGAAGGGACCGTGGAAGTGCTCCGCGCCGGAGCCGGCGTGTGGGACCGGGCCTACACCAACCAGGTCCTCCTCCAGGGCGACCAACTGCGCACCGGCGACCACAGCCGCGCCGTCATCCGTTGGAGCGACCTGACCCTGGAACGCCTGGGCGAACGCAGCCGCATCCAGATCCCCAAGGCGGAGGAGGACGGCGCCGTGATCGAGTTCTTCCGCGGCATTCTCTACTTCTTCCATCGCGACCAACCCGGCGAGTTCGACATCCGCACGCCGCGCGCGGCCGCCGTCGTCCGCGGCACCGAGTTCGTCCTCGAGGTGGAGGAGGACGGCACCACGCGACTGGCGCTCATCGACGGGGAGGTGGAACTGACCAACGCCTTTGGCGCCCTCCGCCTTGAGTCCGGGGACCAGGCCGTGGTCCTACCCGATGCGGCGCCGCGCCGCACCGCCGTCCTGGCCGGGGTCCGACAGTTGCAGTGGAACCTCTACTACCCCGCCGTGCTGGATCCGGATGAGTTGCACTTCGACGACGCGGAGGCCGGCGTCCTGCAGGCGTCGCTGGAAGCCTACCGCCGAGGAGACCTGCTGGCGGCGTTGGCCCGCCATCCGGGCGACGCGGCACCGAGATCTCCCCTGGGCACGGTCTATCGTGCCGCATTGGTGCTGGCGGTGGGCGATGTCGCGGAATCCCGCACACTTCTCAACTCCCTTGCGGCGGTGCGACCCGAGGCGGATGTCGTGCGAATGGCCAACGCCCTGGAAGCATTGATGGCCGCGGTGAGCGGGGAGGAAGGCCCGCTGATCGAACCTCTCCTCGCATCGGAGTGGATGGCCAGGTCCTATCAAGCACAGGCTGCCACCGACCTTCCGGCGGCGCGCGCTGCCGTGCGGGAAGCATTGGGACGCTCGCCCGGTTTCGCCTTTGCCCAGGCCCGGGCTGGGGAACTGGCCTTTGGCTTCGGCGAAGTGCGTGAGGCGCAACGGCTCGTCACCCAAAGCCTTGCCACCGCACCGCGCAACGCCCAGGCGCATGCCCTCCGCGGATTCCTGCTCGCAGCCGACGACCGCCTCCGAGATGCCATCACCGCCTTCAATGAAGCGATCGCGATCGACAGCGCCCTGGGCAACGCCTGGCTCGGCCGCGGCCTCTGCCGTCTCCGGCTGGGAGAGTCGCGCGGCGGCCTGGACGACCTGCAGGTCGCGGCGACGGTGGAACCGCAGCGCGCGCTGCCGCGCAGCTATCTGGGCAAGGCTTACAGCACCCTGGGTGACAACGGCCATGCCCTGCAGGAACTCGACCTCGCACGCCGCCTCGATCCGGGTGATCCGACCGCGTGGTTGTATGGCGCGTTGGTCCGGCAGGAGGAAAATCGCATCAACGAGGCGGTGTCGGATCTTGAAACCTCCCAGGCGCGCAACGGCAACCGTGGCCTCTATCGGTCGCGATTGCTCCTGGACGAGGACCGCGCGATTCGCAGCGCCAACCTGGCGCGTGTCTATGCCGATGCCGGCCTGGAGGAGGTGGCGTTGTGGGAGGCGGCCCGCGGGGTCACGGCCGAGTACGCCAACTATTCCAGCCACCTCTTCCTCGCCAACAGCTACAGCGAACGCCTCGATCCGGGTCGCGTGACGATCCGCTATGAGACCGCCGCGGTGAGCGAGTATCTCCTTGCCAACCTCCTCTCCCCCGTCGGGGCCGGCACCCTGTCGCCCACCGTGTCGCAGAACGAGTATGGCCGGCTCTTCGACCGGGACGGCCCGGGCATTGTCTCGAGCACCGAATACCTCAGCCGCGGCGCCTGGCGCCAGGAGGGGGCGGTGTATGGCACCTATGGCGGCACGAGCGCGGCGCTGGAAACGTTTTACGTCCACGACAACGGCCAGACCCGCAATGGCGACCTGGAAGTGACATCCCTTTCGGCCCGGATCAAGCAGCGGCTCACGGCCCAGGACCATCTCTTCGGCCAGGTGCTCTGGAGCCAGGCCGAATCCGGCGACGTCGCCCCGCACTACAATCCCAATCCAGTCACCACCCCGGGCGTGGTCCAGGGCGTCAATCCCTACCTGCGCGCCGAGGAAGAACAGGAACCGATCCTCCTGGCCGGCTACCATCATGAGTGGTCCCCCGGCAATCATTCCCTGCTGCTCGCCAGCCGGCTCGAGAGCCGGCAGTCCTGGGACGATCCCATCCAGCCCACCCTGCTCGTGGACAAAACCACCGGGGCCACCACGGGGGCCAGCCTCATCAGCATGGACCAGGACTACCACAACGAGCTGGAAATCTACTCGGCGGAGGCGCAGCAGATCCTGGAGCGCGGGCGCCACACCCTCATCGCGGGCGGACGCTGGCAGGGCGGCGGGCTCGATTCCCACAACGTCCACACCCCCACCGCAGGGTCCACTCAGCCCGCCGCGTTCTTCACCGACCTGACCCAGGACGTGGACTCCGACTTCGAGCGGGCCAGTCTCTATGCCTATTACCAGTACCGCCTGCTGGATCCGCTGCTGCTGGTCGGCGGCGCGAGCTATGACTATCTCAAATACCCGGCCAACTTCCGCTTCGCCCCGCCCTCCGACGACGAGGAAACGCTGGACCAGATTTCTCCCAAGGCAGGCCTGGTCTGGACACCGGGCGCACGCACCACGGTACGCGCCGGCTACAGCCGTTCCCTGGGAGGTGTGAGCTTTGACCAAAGCTTTCGGATCGAGCCATCCCAGGTGGCCGGGATCAACCAGGCCTATCGCAGCGTGATCCCCGACGCCGTGACCGGCGCGAATGCGGGGGAGGCCTTCGACGTGTTCGGGCTCGCGTGGGACCAGACGTTTCCCACGCGCACCTACGCCGGACTCGTCGCGCACTGGATGGAGTCGGATGTGGATCGCGAGGTGGGCGTGTATGACGCCACGCCGCCCGCGGTGGGCGTGTTCCCCTTGCCCCCATTCATTTATCCCGGTGAAACGAGTCAATCGCTGGACTACGAGGAAACGTCGCTGGCTCTCACGCTCAGCCAGTTGGTGGCGGACGAATGGTCCTTCGGCGTGCGCTATCGCCTGACCCGCTCGGACCTGGACATCGAGTATCGGGACCTGCGGGGGGCCGGGATCAACACGATCGGGTTCAGCCAGGAGGAGGAATGGACCGCCTTCCTGCATGAAGTGCGGTTGTTCGGCGTGTTCAACCATCCCTGCGGCTTCTTCGCGAGAGGGGAGGCGCTGTGGTTCCAGCAGAGCAACCAGGGTTACAACCCGGACATTCCCGGGGACGACTTCTGGCAGTTCAACCTCCTGGGCGGCTACCGTTTCCTGCAGCGGCGGATGGAGGTCACGGTGGGCGTGCTCAATCTGGCGGACCAGGACTACCGCCTGAACCCGCTCAACGTGACGTCCTCCCTGCCCCGCGATCGCACCTTCTACACCCGCCTCCGCTTCAGCTTCTAATACATCCTGCAGCCGTCCCGTGACTGCGACGTCAGGAGGTGGTCCCTTCGTCACGAACAAACAACAAGTAGCCGCCGACGTCAGGAGGTGGTCCGGGGAGCGGGGTCAGACTTGACTATGTGACTATGAACCGGTTAAGCGGGGCACCCTGGCAACACACCCACCCGGTTCATAGTCACATAGTCAAGTCTGACCCCGCAGCACTAATTCAGCCCGGACTGGGACTTGGCCGTCACCTTGTCGTCCACCAACTGAACGCGGATCTCCTTGTCGCCTCGGATCCAGACCAGCTCGTTGGTCTGACCCGGCTCCCAGTGGGCAATGCGCGGAGTGGGCCGGTTGCCGAACACCGCCTGCAACGCCTCCTGCGTCATGCCCACCTGCACGCGGTCGAATTGGACGCGGGTCACAATGGAAGTGGCCCCTTCCGGAAAATCGGCGGTCACGGTGACGCCGCCCGAGCGTGCTCCGCAGCCGGTCATTAGCCAACCCACCAGGCATGCCCACAGCAATCCTTTCATACGTGCGGGTCCACATTGGCACGACCGCCGCCCCAGGCAAAGCGCGATCCCGCGACCGGCAATGGGCCCCCACAGCGGCACGGGGCGTGATGGGAATGCGTGAGATTGAAATGCTTTACCCTTTACCTGAAAAGAACGGCCATCATGTTGTCATTGTACCGGGCCCCTCACCCTGACCCTCTCCCAGGGGGAGAGGGAACAGCATGCCGCCCCAGGGTGAAGGGATCAGGGCAGCAGCCTCTCTCCGCGCGGAGGTCGGGCCTCCGCTCGACTGAGCTCGTCGAAGGCCTCTCCCTGCGGGAGAGGGCTGGGGTGAGGGGCCTTTGATAGGGTACGGTGTAGGGTGCTCTCCTCGCCCTTATTTCCAGGTGCGACGCAATCCGCTGCGCAGCCTTCTTTCCCCAGTCGCGTCTGGGGAATGACTTACTCTTACTCATGCTCTTACTCTCTTACTGCGTTGGATCACCTGCTTTGAATCGGGCCCAGCAGCATCAGAGCATGGTCTGCGTCCTTGACAGGCACCCGGGTCTTGGGGAGACCTTTGCCATCGATTCGTGCAGGCCCAATCCGGAGGTCTCGTGGAAGGCGTGGGCTGGCGCTGACGCCCCATGAAATGGCTGCGGCAACTCCGAGCATCGCAACGCCCCGGAGGGTTCGGGGCCGTCGCCACGATGCTGGTGGGGCTCCTCTTCCTCTTCCCGCCCCTCGGCGACTTCCCCCGAAACCTCAGCTACGACCTGGCTTTCCTCCTCCGCCCCGGGGCGGATGTCTCCGAAGTGGTCGTGGTGTCGATGGATGAGTATTCCCACGGGCAGTTGGCGCAGTCACCCGGGGTGGAATGGCACCGGCTATTGCATGCCCGTTTGATCGAGGAACTCCATCGGCAAGGCGTCCGGGCCATCGTCTTCGATGTGCTGATCGTGGATCCATGGGCCAACAAGTCGGTCAGCGCCAACGCGACCGAGATCCTCACCAACCGGTTCGGATTCACACCGGAGGACCTGGCCCCGGACGCCGTGGACCGCATCCTTTCCCGTGCGGTGGGCGAGGCCGCGGCAGGCGGGCTGCCAGTGGTATGGACCTCGATCACGGACCCAGCCGGCCGCGGCGAGAAGTGGAATGCGCCCGACCGCATCCTGGGAACGAACGTCCTCTTCGGCAACGTCCAGTTCCCCGATCAGCCCGGGCGCACGTTTCGCCGGCACAACGCGGACACCGCCCCGCCCAGCCTGGCTTGGGTGGCGGCGGACGTTCTCGGCAAGGCGCCCAAGGCGGGCGTGATGAATCGCTGGATCAACTACTACGGACCACCGCGCACCTTTGAATACCTCCCCTACGCCAAGGTGTTCGAGGAGGCCAACACCCAGGCCACCCTCACGAACCGTGTGGTCTTTGTCGGTCGGGAACCGGTCATCGGCGGCGACGGCCGCACCGACAGCGACGAGCATCCGACGCCCTACACACTCTGGAAACGGACCGAGACACCCGGCGTGGAGATCCAGGCCACGGCCTTCCTCAATTTGTTCCGGACCGAATGGCTTGAGTTGGTCTCGCCCTGGCTGCAGTTCGCATTGGTGGTGGCGTTCGGATCGCTGGCCGGGGCGGGTCTGGCCCGCATGCGACCCTGGATTGCGGCGCGCGTGGCCTTTGGCGGCATGCTCCTGTGCGCGGCAGCCGGCATCGGGGTGACCTGGGCGTCGGGCCATTGGTTTTCCTGGATGACCCTGGCCGGGGTGCAACTCCCGGTAGCGCTGGCATGGTCGGTCTTCGCCAACACGAAGCGGGTGTACAGGGAGAAAGCCGTCCTGGAGGAAAGCCTGGCCACGGCGCGTTCCCGACAGGCGCCAGGCTCAACGACGATCACCTCCCAGCCCACCGCCATTCCGATTCCGCTCCGCCGCATCCCGGTCTCCGGCGAACCCGCCCCTCCGGACATCCCGGACCACACCATGGTGCGCCGCATCGGCCGGGGCGCCTACGGGGAAGTCTGGCTGGCGCGCGACATCATCGGCACCCACCACGCCGTCAAGGTCGTCCATCGCAGCGCCTTTTCGAGCGAGTCCCCCTACCTCCGCGAGTTCCGCGGGGTCCAGAAGTTCACGCCCATCTCCCGCCAACACCCCGGCCTGGTCCAGGTGCTTCACGTCGGGCGCAACGAGCAGGCCGGATACTTCTATTGCATCATGGAAATCGGGGACGACGCCCGGACCGGGCAGGACATCCACCCCGATTCCTACGTTCCCCTTACATTGTCCCATCAACTGGACCAGCAACGCTTCCTGCTGCCTGCGGCCTGCATCAACCTGGGAATCGCCCTGGCCGAGGCGCTGGAGTTCCTGCATCAACGCCGCCTCATCCACCGCGACATCAAACCCTCCAACATCCTCTACGTGCAGGGCGCGCCGAAGTTCGCCGACGTGGGATTGGTGACCGACCTGGTCACCGGCTCGGGCCGGGAGGCCACCTACCTTGGCACGGAAGGATTCATCGCCCCGGAAGGACCGGGCACGGCGGCGGCCGATGTCTTCAGCCTGGGCAAGCTGCTCTACGAAGCCAGCATGGGCCGGGACCGGCAACGCTTCCCGGAGCTGCCCACCGACCTGGAGGAGATGCCGGACCAGGAACTGTTGCTGGAGCTGAACCCCATCATTCTGAAGGCGTGCGAGGCGCACGTTGGGGAGCGCTACCAGACCGCCGCGGACCTGGCCCGGGACCTGAAGGCCCTGAAACCGGAAGGTCGCTGAGATGGCGGGGCCGCCGGACCTCGCTGGTAGCCGCCGACGTCAGGAGGCGGTTCCCTCTCACGCGGCACACCTTACCAAGATCCACCGCCTCACGGCGGTGGCTACGCGTTCTGGTCCCCTCCGCGCACTTCTGCAGTAGTAGCCGCCGACGTCAGGGGGCGGTGTCGCGCGGCCGTCCATCCACGAAATCCGCCTCCTGACGTCGGCGGCTACTTGCCTTCCAAGTGGGCCCGGGGTCAG
>Ga0302046_10000579_pt1 | contig 36334 bp, 30 predicted proteins | sample RVTome_11_FD_200261 | JGI IMG/M metagenome (GOLD analysis project Ga0302046, IMG submission 200261) | Soil microbial communities from uranium-contaminated site in the Upper Colorado River Basin, Wyoming, United States - RVT147D111 (version 2) ...
GATACCCGGAGGAACACGGAAGGAAGCCATCTGGGGTTGCAACGCACCACCAAGAGACTCGCCTGCGTTGCGCGGAAATTTTCCCCGGACAGCCGTGCTTCCCGGGGGAAGGGCGGGCGGCCCCGCCGCCGGATGACGGCGCGACGCCGCCCGGCGCCGCGCGAGACCTCCGCCGCAGTTGAGGAAGGGCAGGCACCGTCGTGGACCAGTTCGTCGCGCTCGCGCTGCAGATCACATACGGCGTCGCCAACCTGGTGCTGATCAGCCTCGGGCTGGCGATCATCTTCGGCATGATGCGCGTCATCAACCTGGCGCACGGCGAGTTCCTGATGCTCGGCGGCTACACCGTGGTGATCGCCACCAACAACGGCGTCAACTTGTGGATCGCCATGCTGATCCTGGCGCCGCTGGTGGTCGGCGTCTTCGGGCTGGTCGTCGAGCGGCTGCTGATCCGCTTCCTCTACGGCCGCATGGTCGACACGCTGCTCGCGACCTGGGGCTTGAGCCTGCTGACCATCGGCCTGATCACCACGATCTTCGGCGCCCAGACCGCGACCACGATCTCGCCGCCGATCGGGCCCTTGCGCATCGGCGCCTACAGCTCGAGCGGCTACGAGCTCTTCCTCATCCTGGTCGCCGTCCTGCTGGCGCTCGCGGTCTTCGTGGTGCTGCGCTACACCAAGCTCGGCCTGGTCGCGCGCGGCACCATGCAGCTCGCCGACATCGCTTCCACCCTCGGCGTTTCGACCTCGCGCGTCTACGCCACCACCTTCGGCCTCGGCGCCGCCGTGTCGGGGCTGGCCGGCGGCCTCCTGGCGCCGATCACCGGCGTGCTGCCCTCGATCGGCGCGACCTATATCGCCAAGGCCTTCATCACCGTGATCAGCGGCGGCTCGGCGATCCTCGCCGGCACCGCCTCGGCCTCGGCGCTGCTCGGCGTGGTCAACGGCGTCGCCAGCTACGTCACCGGCCCGACCATCGGCGAGGTGGCGCTGCTGCTGACCGCGATCGTCCTCCTGCGCCTGATGCCCCAGGGCATCACCGGCCGCATCTTCCGGAAGAGCCTGTGAACGGCAGGCGGCTCTTTCGCTGGCGCATCGCGGTCGGGGTCGGGGGCGTCGTGTTCCTGGTCTTCGGCCCGCAGGTCTTCGAGCTCTTCGCCATCATCAACCTGACGACCGCGATCGCGCTCGCCGTGCTGGCGCTCAGCCTCGGCCTGGTCTGGGGCTACGGCGGCATCCTGTGCTTCGGCCAGACCGCCTTCTTCGGCCTCGGGGCCTACGCCTACACCGTCGCCGCGATCAATTTCGGCGGCACCAGCTGGGCCATCGTGGTGGCCATCCTGGTCGCCGCCGCCTTCGCCGCGCTGCTCGGCTACGTCATGTTCTACGGCCGGGTCAGCGACGTCTACCTCGCGGTCATCACGCTGACCGTCACGCTGATCATGTACAACCTGATGCGCCGCACCTCGGGGCCGGAATACAAGATCGGCAAGTCGCTGCTCGGCGGCTTCAACGGCGTCACCTCGCCGCCGATCAACCTGCCCGGCGACGCCGCCGCGGCGCTGCTGCCGGAAGACGTCTTCTACGTCGCCATGGCCGTGCTCATCCTGGCCTATTTCGGCTGCGTCTGGCTGACCCGAACCCATTTCGGCCGGGTCGCGGTGGCGATCCGCGAGAACGAGCTGCGCGCCGAGCTGCTCGGCTACGACATCCGCGCCTACAAGCTCGGCCTCTTCGCCATCGGCGGCGGCATCGCCGGCGTGGCGGGCATCCTCTTCGTCAACGGCGTCGGCCGCGTCACCCCCGACGTCTTCAGCCTCTACAACACCGCGCTCACCATCATCTGGGTGATCGTCGGCGGGCGGGGCACGCTGATCGGGCCGATCCTGGGCGCCTTCGCCCTCTTCTACCTGACCTCCGCGCTCGGCACCCAGTCGACGATCAACAACAACCTGGTGCTCGGCGCCATCCTCATTCTCTTCGTGCTGCTGGTGCCGCGCGGCATCGTGCCCGAGGTGATCCGGCTGTGGGAGCGCGGGATCTCGCGGCGCGCCTCGCTGCGCAGGGAACAACGCCTGCGCCGGCGCAAGCCCGCCCGGCCAGCCAGGGAGACGGCCGATTAGAAGCCCGAACAGAAGCGAGGTCGTCGTCGAGAGCCGCGATCTGTCCATGCACTTCGGTGGCGTGGCGGCGGTCGAGCGCGTCAACTTCACGCTCCGGGAGAACGAGCTGCGCTGCCTGATCGGCCCCAACGGCGCCGGCAAGAGCACCTTCTTCAAATGCCTCACCGGCCAGCTCGAGCCGAGCGCGGGCAGCGTGGTGATCCGCGATTTCACCGTCAACGGCCGCCAGCCGCACGAGATCGCGCGCCTCGGCGTCGGTATCAAGACCCAGGTGCCGAACGTCTTCGACGGCCTGCCCGTGGAGGAGAACATCTGGCTGGCGGCGCGGCGCTGGCACCCTGCCCCGCGCGCCCGCGTGCTCACCGCGGAGACCATCGAGCGCGTCCGGCTCGGCGACATCCGCAACAGCCCCGTCGGCAGCCTCGCCCACGGCCAGCGCCAATGGGTCGAGCTCGGCATGGTGATCGCCGCCGAGCCCTGGCTGGTGCTGCTCGACGAGCCGACCGCCGGCATGACCCACGACGAGGTCGCGCTGACCGCCGAGCTGATCGGCGAGATCAACCGCACCGCCACGCTCATCGTGGTCGAGCACGACATGCAGTTCATCCGCATGATCGCGAACAAGGTGACCGTGTTCCATCAAGGGAGTATCCTGATCGAGGACACGATGGACGTCGTGGCCAACGACGCCCGGGTTCGCGAGGTCTATCTGGGGCACCGTCACTGATGAGCGCCGAAACCATCCTCGAGACCAAGGGTCTGCGCGCCGGCTACGGCCGCATCCCGGTGCTGCACGGCATCGACCTATCCGTCGGCGACGGCGAGGTCGTCGGCATCCTCGGCCACAACGGCATGGGCAAGACGACGCTGTTGAAGGCGTTGATCGGCCTCGTGCCCGCGACCGGCGGCAGCATCCGGTTCCAGGGCATCGACGTCACACGCGAGCCGCCGCACGCGCGCAACCAGCTCGGTATCGGCTACGTGCCGCAAGGCCGCGGCGTCTTCCCGATGCTGTCTACGCGCGACAACCTGCGCATCGCCGTCGCCGGCCACGGCGAGGACGAGGACGAGGCGCTGAACGTCATCCTCGGCGAGTTCCCGCGCCTCGAGCCGTTGCTCGAGCGGGCCGGCGGCGCGCTCAGCGGCGGCGAGCAGCAGCTGCTGGCGCTCGCGCGCTGCCTCGTCAGCGAGCCCCGCCTGGTGCTGCTCGACGAGCCGACCGAGGGCATCCAGCCCTCGATCGTCGACGAGATCATCGAGGTGCTGCGGCAGCTGGTCGGCGCGCGCGGCATCTCGATCGTGCTGGTCGAGCAGAACCTCGAGTTCATCACCGCGCTGTCGGACCGCGTCCTGCTGCTGCAGAAGGGCGTGATCACCGGCGAGGTCTCGGGCAGCCAGGCCGCCGACCCGGCGCTGGTCGACGAGTTCGTCGGCTTCGGCGGCGGCGGCGCGCGGGGCCAGCCCGCCCTGGCCGCCCAGCCCGCCCGGTCCCAGCCGCAAGGCGCCCCGCCGCCGGCGATGGCCCTGTCGGCCGCGGCCGCGCCCCGGCATGCCGGCCCGCCCGCCGCCCCGCCGCCCGTCTTTCCACCCAGGGCCGAACCCCAGAGGAGCACGAACCCCGCCATGAGCACGAACCCGTACACGACCTCGAACGGCGGCCAGCCTCCGCGCTCCGGCAATGGCGCCCACGCCGCGCCGCGGCCCGGCGCCGCGCAGCACGGCAACGGCGCGCCCGAGCCGATGGCGTTCCGGCCGCAGGGCTACAAGACCGCCAAGCGGCCGACCCATGCCCAGCTCGCGGAGATCGTCGCCGATTTCGGCATGCACATGACCGACGCGCGCGTCGCGGAGTTCCTGGCGGTGATGGAGGACTATATCGGCGCCTACGACACCGTCGACGCGATGCCCGACTACGTGCCGCCGGTCGACTATCCGCGCACCGCCGGCTACCGGCCCTCGGAGGAGGAGAACCCCTACAACGCCTGGTACGTGAAGACCGAGATCCGCGGCGCCCCGCGCGGCCCGCTCTCCGGCCGCACCGTGGCGCTCAAGGACAACGTCTGCCTCGCCGGCGTGCCGATGATGAACGGCGCCTCGACGCTCAAGGGCTACACGCCCGACCTCGACGCGACCGTCGTGACGCGCCTGCTCGACGCCGGCGCCACCATCATGGGCAAGGCGCATTGCGAGTACTTCTGCCTCTCCGGCGGCAGCCACACCAACGCCACCGGCCCGATCCACAACCCGAGGAAGCGCGGCTATTCGGCCGGCGGCTCGTCCTGCGGCTCGGGCGCGCTGGTCGCGGCGGGCGAGGTCGACATGGCGATCGGCGGCGACCAGGGCGGCTCGATCCGCATGCCGGCGTCGTTCTGCGGCTGCTACGGCATGAAGGCGACCCACGGCCTGGTGCCCTATACGGGCGTGATGCCGATCGAGACCACGATCGACCATACCGGGCCGATGACGGCCAACGTCGCCGACAACGCGCTGATGCTCGAGGTGCTGGCCGGCGAGGACGGGCTCGATCCGCGCCAATACGCCCCGCAGGTCGACAAGTACACGGCTGCCCTCGGCCGGGGCGCTTCGCGCCTGCGCATCGGCGTGGTCAAGGAAGGCTTCGGCCACGACAACTCCGAGCCCGACGTCGACGCCGGCGTGCGCGCGGCGGCGGGCCGGTTCCGCGAGCTCGGCGCCACGGTCGACGAGATCTCGATACCGATGCACCTGGCGGGGCCCGCGATCTGGACCCCGATCGCGGTCGAGGGCCTGACCAACCAGATGATGAAGGGCAACGGCATGGGGACCGGCTGGAAGGGCCTCTACACCACCAGCCTGCTCGACTACCACGCCAACTGGCGCACCCGCGCCGACGAGCTGTCGGACAGCCTCAAGGTCTGCATGTTCATCGGCGAGTATTATCTCCGGCACCACCGCGGGCACTACTACGCCAAGTCGCAGAACCTGGCGCGCAAGCTCCGCGCCGCCTACGACGCGATGCTCGGGGCCTACGATCTCCTGCTGATGCCGACCCTGCCGATGAAGGCGACCCCGCTGCCGCCGCCCGACGCCTCGCTCGCGCTCTACGCCCAGCGGGCCTTCGAGATGGTGACCAACACCTGCCCCTTCGACGTGACCGGCCACCCGGCGATGAGCATCCCCTGCGCCATGAACGACGGCCTGCCGGTCGGCCTGATGCTGGTCGCCCGGCACTGGAACGAAGCGACCATCTACCAGGCCGCCCACGCCTTCGAGCAGTCGGGCGACTGGATGCAGATGTAGGGGCCGGACGCAGGGAGACAATGATGGCGCCCGCGGCCCGGATCGCGCCGAGCGACGGCCTCTCGCACGTCGTGGGGCCAGGCGACGAGGCGCTGCTCGACGTCACGGTCACCGGCTTCTTCAAGCACACGCTGCGCCGGCACCGCGAACGCGAGGCGGCGGTCTTCCGCGACCGCGGCGTGCGCTGGACCTACGACCAGCTCGCCCGCCGCGTCGACCGCTTCGCCGCCGGGCTCCTGGCGATCGGGCTCTACAAAGGCGAACGCATCGCCATCTGGTCGCCCAACCGGCCGGAATGGCTGGTCGCCCAGCTCGCCACCGCGCGGATCGGGCTCGTCCTGGTCAACATCAACCCGGCCTACCGCCGCGCCGAGCTCGAATACGCGCTCAACAAGGTCAAGGCCAAGGCGCTGATCGTGGCGCCGCGCTTCAAGACCAGCGATTACCTGGAAATGCTGCGCGACCTCGCCCCCGAGCTCGGCCGCGCCGCCCCCGGCCGCCTGAGCGCATCGAAGCTGCCGCATCTGCGCACGGTGATCCAGCTCGGCGCCGACCCGGTGCCCGGCGCCTATTCCTTCGACGACGTGATGGCCAAGGGCGGCGGCGGCCAGCGGGCGCGGCTCGACGCCATCTCCTCGGCGCTCTCGCCCGACGATCCGATCAACGTCCAGTTCACCTCCGGCACCACCGGCGCGCCAAAGGGGGCGACGCTGACCCACCGGAACATCGTCAACAACGCCTTCTTCTGCGCCCGCGCCATGGCGCTCCGCGAGCGCGACCGGCTCTGCATCCCGGTGCCGCTCTACCACTGCTTCGGCATGGTGCTGGGCAACCTCTGCTGCATCGCCGAGGGGGCGGCGATGGTCTTCCCCGGCGAAGGCTTCGACCCGCTGGAGACCCTCGAGACGCTGGCCGGGGAGCGCTGCACGGCGCTCCACGGCGTGCCGACCATGTTCATCGCCATGCTCGACCATCCGCGCTTCGACGCCTTCGACCTCACCGCGCTGCGCACCGGCATCATGGCCGGCGCGCCCTGCCCCGTCGCGGTGATGAAGCGGGTGATCTCGCGCATGCACATGCGCCAGGTGACGATCGCCTACGGCATGACCGAGACCAGCCCGGTCTCCTTCCAGAGCGACGTCGACGACCCGCTCGACCGGCGCGTCGCCACCGTCGGGCGCATCCACCCGCATGTCGAAGTGAAGATCGTCGACGCCGACGGCCGCACCGTTCCGGTCGGCGAGACCGGCGAGCTCTGCACCCGCGGCTACTCGGTGATGCGCGGCTACTGGGACGAGCCCGCGCTCACCGCCGAGGCGATCGACCGCGGGGGCTGGATGCATACCGGCGACCTCGCCGCGCTCGACGCGCAGGGCTACTGCAACATCGTCGGCCGGGTGAAGGACATGCTGATCCGCGGCGGCGAGAACGTCTATCCGGCCGAGATCGAGGACTATCTCTACCGCCACCCCAAGGTGCAGACGGTGCAGGTCTTCGGCGTGCCGGACGCGACATACGGCGAGGAGGTCTGCGCCTGGATCGAGCTGAAGCCCGGCCGGAGCGCGAGCGAGGAGGAGATCCGCGCCTTCTGCCGCGGCCAGATCGCGCACTACAAGATCCCGCGCCACATCCGCTTCGTCACCGAGATGCCGATGACCGTCACCGGCAAGGCGCAGAAATTCAAGATGCGCGAGGCGATGATGCGGGAGCTCGGCGCCCGCGAGGCCGTCACCGCCTGACCCCCGCCCGCGGTCGCGCATAGATCCATATGGCATCCATACGCGTCCGTGGCCGTTGCGCGCGACGCAACAATCGTCGGCGCGCGTCGCGTTGCACCGCGCGGGCAGGCGACGTCGAACCGGCGTGCGCCGATCCGCGGCAACGCCGACGCGGGTCGCGCGCCTACTCAGATATACCTCAGATGTACTTCGTGAAGCCGCCGCAGACCTCGACCGTGGTGCCGGTCATGTAGCTGTTGCGCTCGGAGACCAGGATGGCCGCCATGTCGCCGATCTCGGCCGGTTCCGCCCAGCGTCCGAGCATGGTCAGCGCCGACATGCCGTCGCGGAACTGGTCGGCCGTCACCCCGCGCACCTTCGCCATCGCCTCGGCGCGCGGCCCCCAGGATTCGGTCGCGGTCATGCCGGGGCAGATGTTGTTCACGGTGATCCCGTCGGGCCCGAGCTCGTTGGCCATGATCTTGGTGAAACCGATGATCGCCGTGTTCGGGATCGTCGTGGTGAGCGCGCCCGGCAGGAGCTGGGTGCCGCTGATGCCCGAGACGTTGAGGATGCGCCCGGCGCGCGACGCCTTCAGGTGCGGGACGGCGTATTTGGTGGTGTAGACATAGCCCATCAGGTTGGTGTTGAGGACCGTCGACCATTGCTCCCCGGTCAGCGTCTCGAGCGTGCCCGGGATCATGCCGCCGACGTTATTGACCAGGATGTCGAGACCGCCGAGCCCCTCGACCGCGCCGTCGACGAAGGCCTTGCAGCCCGCCTCGGTGGAGAGGTCGCAGACGACGCCCACCGCCTTGACCCCCAGATCCTCCATGTCCTTGACCGCCTGGTCGAGCCGGTCCTTGCCGCGCGCCGAGAGCGCCACGTTGCAGCCTTCGGCCGCCAGCGCCCGCGCGATCGCATAGCCGATGCCCTGGCTCGACCCGCTGATCGCGGCGTTCTTGCCCTTCAGCCCGAGATCCATTGACCCGTTCCTCCCACTCTAGTTCCAGTTGTGCACTAATCCCAGTTATCGAGGCGTTTCGCGAAGGCGCGCACCTCGACGCGCGCCCAGATGTCGGCGGCGACCAGGGGGTCGTCACGCCGAAAGGCCTCCACCGCCGCGCGGTCCGGCGCCTCGACGATATAGAGGCTGCCGATGATGGTCTCGCCGTCGTCCTCGGTCAGCGGCCCCGACATGCGCACCACGACGGGCGCCTTGGCGAGATACTCGACATGCGCCGGCATCGCGGCCGTGCGCGTCTCCAGCATGCCCGGCTTGTCGATGCAGTAGATCGCGAACAGCATGCCCGCCTCCCCCGGCCACCTCGCCGCTCAATTCCACCGGCATGTTAGACGGCCCGGGCCCGCCGCCCAACACCCTTCGCGTCACGCTTGCGTCAGGGCCGCGGCAGGCGGCGGAGGATCTCGGCGACCGGCCGTTCGGGCGGCCCGTCGGTCGCGATATCGGCATGCTCGCTCGCCACCCGGGCGAGCACCAGCGAGCCCCGCTCCAGGCGCGCCGGCAGCAGCTGGCCGTAGGGCTGCCCGCGCGCCTCCCAGCGGAACATGAGCTCATGCGTCCAGGGCGCCGACAGCTTGCCGTAGAGGCCGACCAGGAAGACCCGGCCGGCACGCGCCGTGAGCCAGGCCTCGATGCGCCGGAGCTCGCCGAACACCGCATCCAGCAGCACCACGCCTTCGATGCGCTCGACGAAGCCCTCGCCGGCGCCCGGCGTCTCGACCAGCGCCGCCGCCAGCGCCCGGTAGCCGCCCGAATAGGCGACCAGCACCACCGGCGCGCGCGCGAGGCGCGGGCCCATCTCCGGACCCAGCGCGCGGGTCAGCACGCCCTCGGCCTCGGCCAGCATCGCCGCCAGCGCGCCGGGCCGGATCAGCTTGCCGGGATGGCTGTCGATCGCCTCCTTGGCGAGCTGCGGGGCGATCAGGATGACGTTGGCGCCCGAGGCGTCGATCTGCCCGGGCAGGCCGATGCGTCCGGCCACGTCGCGCTCGAGCGCGCTCCCATGGCCATGGAAGAAGACGACGAGGCGGAACGGCCTGTTCCGGTCGAAGCCGGGCGGCACGTGGAACAGCACGCTCGGGTCGGCGTAGTGCTCGGGCTCGGGATAGCGGTCGCCGTGCCGGTTGACGCGTACGCGCTGGCCGTTCGCGCCGTCTGTCGTGTTGAAGAAGGGCCGGCCGCCGCCGTCGTCATTCGTATCGAGCGGAAACGGCGCGTGCTCGAGACGCGCGATGAAGCTCGGCAGGCATTGCGGCGCGCCCTGACAGCGCGGCACGGCAAGGCGCTTGGTGCCCGCCCCCGCGCCGCCACCAGTCGGCGGCAGCGTTTCGGCCCGCACCGGTCCATGAGGAACGGCCGCCACGAGGAGCACCGCCAGCGCCGCGAGGCCGCGCGTCATCGGCACCGGCGGGTCAGGCCGCGGCGGCGCCCTCGGGCGGACGCAGCACCGCGAAGAAGGCCGGAAGCGCGATGAGATAGAGGGCGGCGGCGGCGAGGATCACCGTCGACTGGCCGAACAGCACCGCCACGATCGGCACCGAGACCGCGCCCACCACCGAGAAGGAGCCGTTGATGCCCCAGGCCCAGATGAAGAAGCGCTCCTTGCCGAGGCGCGCCAGCATGGTCATCGCGGTCGGGAAGGGAAAGCCCATCAGGAAGGCCGGCGGCGCCAGCAGTGCCAGGCAGGCGCCGATCCGCGTCCAGTAGGGCCAGGTGCCGATGGCGTCGAGCGCCAGGTCGTAGAACAGCGCGCCCAGGGTCAGCAGCACGGCGATGCCGATGAAGATCCGCGGCATGATCTCCCGGCAGCGCTCGATATAGCGGCCCGCGTAGAGGCTGCCGAGCCCGGAGAACAGCAGCATGCCGGTGATCAGCACCGAGGCCGAGATCGTCGGGTTGGCCAGCGCCAGGGTGAACTTACTGATGAGGCCCACCTCGACGATGATGTAGCCGATGCCGAGGCAGAGGAAGTAGAGCATCGTCCCGGCCTTGCCGCGCTGGCGCGAGAAGATCGTCCGCCAGCCCCAGATCACCGGGATCGACATCAGCACCGCGCCGAAGATGGCGGCGATGATCAGCGTCGCCCAGAGCAGCAGGTAGCCCCACTCGTCGGAGACCGAATCGAGTTGGTTCAGGAACTTCGGGATCTCGTGGACCTTGATATAGGCGGCGAAATACGGCCGGTCGTCGTTGAGCGGCCGCGTGTCGAAGACGTACTTCCCGCGCACCAGCTCGAAGCGCCCGGCGATCATGTGGTGCAGCATCAGCCGGTAGAGGTTGGTCGCCGACAGGTTCGGGCGTTTGGAGCGGTCCTTGGCGACCGTGCGGCCGGGAATGTCGATGTAGCTCGCGCGGTAGCCCTCGAAGACCTCGTCGGCGCCGGCGGCGTCGTACTTGAAGCCCGGATAGTAGAGCGGCACGAAGGAGAGGTCGTCGTTCGCCTCCTTCACCTTTTCCAGGTCGGCGGCGGAAAAGCCGTTCCGCTTGTAGAGCACCGTCACCGTCGACAGGTAGACGTGGGTGATGAAGAGCTTGTCGGCGATCCTGCCCCCGTGCTCGGCGGCGGCGGCCTTGAGCACCGTGGCGAAGAGCTTGGGCACCGACTTGGGCGGGTCTTCCTTGTTCCACAGCGTGATCGCCAGGATGCCGCCGGGCTTCAGCGCGGCCATGTAGGCGCGCAGCGTCTCCATCGAGTAGTTGTACTTCTCGTGGATGGTGAAGCCGCCCGGATGGCTGAGCCCCGTGGAGTCGGCGAGCGAGAGGTCGATCACGTCGAAGCGCCCGCGCTGGCCGCGCACGTAGAGCCGGCCGTCGTAGGGGATCACGGTGACGCGCTTGTCGCGCAGCGGATCGCCGGTGAGCTGGCGGATCGCCGGGGTGTCGCGCAGCGCGCGCAGCATGGCCGGGTTGCCCTCGGCGACCACCACGCGCTTCGCCCCCATGTGCAGCGCCACCTCGGTCGAGATCGCGCCGCCGAGCTGGACGATGAAGACCTCGGGCTCCTTCTTCAGCGCGTAGGGCAGCGACATCGGCAGGTACTCGAAATAGGCCGACTGCTTGCCGGTGAGGTCCTTGATCAGCCCGATCGGCCCGTCGCTGTCGATATAGAGGCCGAGATAGGCGTTCTTCGGCATCTCCTCGAGGTTGAGCGCGGCGTTGTCCGAGAGCCCCGGCGCGAAGTGGAAGTAGGAGCTGGCGAAGAGCTCGAGGTAGCCGAAGGGCCCGTAGTCGCGGTAGATGCGCTTGGAATCGGGGAACTTCCGGGCGTAGGAGACGCCCTTGAACTGGTTCACGTCGATCTGCACGTAGTTCGCCGTGACGAAGACCGCGAAGCCGGCCAAGCCGACCGCCAGGCCCGCGGCGACGAACTGCCGCGCCGCGCCGAACCAGATCAGCGCGCCGATCAGCCACATCGCCACCGGGATCATGATGATCCAGTCGGGCGCCACGAGATACGTGGCCCCCAGGAAGGCGAGCCCGCAGAGGCCCGAGCCGACCAGGTCGGCGAAGTAGACCTTGTTGAACTGCGTCTGGCCGCGCAGGAAGACGAGGCCGAGGAACAGCGCCCCCGGCAGGAAGGGCACGAAGTAGAAGACGAAGAGGTGGAAGAGCTTGCGCTTCTGCTCGGGGTCGCTCACCAGCGCGATGGGATTGAAGCCGACCCCCTGGGCGAAGGTATTGCCCAGCACCATCAGCGGCCCGAAGGCCAGCAAGGCCAGCGTGATCAGGAGCCCCCAGCGGCGCTGGAAGAGGCCGGTGCCGATGCACATCACGGCGCTCATGACGCCGAAGCCGAGCATCGCGATCGAGACCACGAAGGAGCCGAAATGCGCCCAGGTCCCGATCGAGAAGACCCGCATGATGGCGATCTGGTAGGCGATGATCGCGCCCGCGATCAGCCCCACGGTCAGGTAGAAGGGAACCGAGAGCCGCCCGCCCTCGGGCATGGCCTGCGCGCTGGCGACGCTCAAGGCGCCGCCGTCCGCTGCGATGCCGCGCGGGTGAGCCCCATCAAGTCCATCGGCGTTGTCCGGTCCGGCCGCGCGTCGCGAACCACGCGGGCGGCTCTAGTCGGTCTTTTTCCGGCCCCAGCGCGAGACCGTCCTGCCGGACCCGGGCTTGGAGTACTTGGTGAAGGCCACGAAGCTCACCTTCTTCTTGCGGCGGCCGCCGGCGCGGCTCGGGTCGGCGGCGTAGATGTCGTGGCGCCGGATGCGGATCTTGCCCGAGGCGCTGCGCACCTTGGTGATCTTCAGCAGCGACTGCGCGCCCGGAGGGCCGACGGGGATCACCATGGTCCCGCCCACGGCGAGCTGCTTCAGGAGCGGCTGCGGCAGGTGGTCGATGCCGGCGGTGACGATGATCTTGTCGAAGGGCGCGTGCTCGGGCCAGCCGTAGTAGCCGTCGGCCGCCTTGCGCCGGATATTGCCGTATTCCTTGTACCTGCCCTTGGCGAGGCGGCCGTAGATGGCGCTCGTCTTCTTGGCCAGCGGCGGAATGATCTCGATCGTGTAGACCTTGTCGGTCAGGTAGCTGAGGATCGAGGACTGGTAGCCCGAGCCGGTGCCGATCTCCAGCACCTTGTCGCCGGGCTTCACGTCGATCTCGGTGGTCATGCGGCCGACGATGTGCGGGCCGGAAATGGTGACGCCGTAGCCGATGCCGATCCAGTTGTGCGAGTAGACCCGGGCCGGGTCGCGGGTGCGCGCGAACTCCTCGCGCGGCGCCAGCAGGAAGGCGCGCTTTTCCTTGTCGCGGCGCAGGTCGTTGTTCTTGACCATCGCCTCGAAGCGGCCCCAGCGGCGGGCCAGCAGCGCCGCGTCGTCGCCGCGCCACTTCTGCATGTAGGGAATGTACTCGTCGGCCGAGCCCATCGGCGGCGTGGCGATGGCGTTCGGATTGAACCGCATGCCTTCGGCGCCCGCCGGAGCGGCCGCGGCCAGCAGGCCGAGCGCCACCGCGCCGATCGTGATGGTCCGGGCGCCGTGCCCGGCGCGCGACCCGCGCGCGGCGAGCGGGCGGGCGGGCGCGCGTGCTACGGAGATCGTGATCATTCAATCCTCATCTGCTGTCGCGGCGCATCGCGAATTTAAGGTTAACGGCGCGGGGGGGAGGCGGACTATGGCGACGATCCGTGTTGCTGTCCATGACCTAGGAACGCCCGAAGGCTGGTACAATAATCAGGCAAAATTATTGCAAAATCGGTAATTTTCCGTCAGTCCGCGCCGCCGGCGCGCGCAGCCCGCGACGGCCCCACGCCGCCGAACCGGCCATAATAGGAGGCGCGGGGGGCCGGCAACGGCCCTTGGTCGGTCGTCGCCAGCGACCGCAGATGCGCGTCGGAGGCCTCCAGCAGCCCCTCATAGAGGTCGCGGGCGAGCGCCCAGGCCCGGCCGCCGATCCATCCCTCGGGCACGAGCTCGGCGGGCAGCGCCGGATCGCGCAGCCGCACCCGGCGGAACTCGTGGCTCATCAGGATGCGCAGGCGAAAGGCCGCGGCGGGCTCGATGCCGGCCCCGGCCAGCTCTGCCCGGAATGGCGCGAAGCGACGGATGAAGCCGCCATAGGCCTCGGCCAGCTCGCTCAGGTCGAAGGCGCGGCCCAGGAGCGCCTGCGAGGGCTTGATGCCGACGAGCGCTTGCGTCCGGCCCTGCATCACCACCACCTCGTCGCGCAGGCCGACCGCTTCGAGCATGTTCCGCAGGGCTTCCAGGTCGGCCTGCGGATGGGCGAAGATATTGGGCCCCAGCGCGCCGAAGCCGAGCCAGCGCAGCTCGCGGCGCAGCCGCGCCCGGGGTCCCTCCCCGATCTCGCCGAGCCCCGTCAGCACCAGATGCCAGCGTCCGTCCCAGGCCGGGCGCGGACCGGCATAGATGCGCCGCTCGCTGTCGCGGATGCGCTGGCGGCCGGCCGCCGTCAGCGCGTAGTGGCTGCGCCGGCCGATCTGGCGGGCGCCCAGCCAGCCCTCGCGCGAGAGGCGCAGCACGCTGGTCCGCACCAGCCGCTCGTTGATGCCGAAGGGCGCCACCAGCGCGATCAGGTTGCCGAGCCACAGCGCCCCGCCATGCGCCTCCAGCGAATCGCCCAGCACGGTCACGATCAGCGATTTGGCGCGCAGCGTCAGCGCGTCCCGCAGCTCGTCCAGGCGCTCGTCGAACGTCATCGCGGCGGACACGGGCGCTCCCCCAAAGCTTTCACGGCATCGCTATTGACACGGCAATCATGATACAGCATTTTAACGCTGACGGATGAATTTTGTTTCACATTTTCGGACGGCGACGGTGTCCCATCGGCGCAACCGGCGGCGTGCCTGGGTGTCGAAACGGCCTTGTATTTCGGGGCCGATCCGGCCGATCATCCCCTCTGTCACGGAGCACCCGATGGCGGCGCCGGGGAGATAAGCCATGCTGACGCTCACCTCGATGATGACCCGGGCCGAGCAGATATCGGCCAACAGTCCGGCGATCGTCGACCCCGAGGGCGCCTTTACCTGGCGGCAGTACATGGACCGCGTGCGGCGCGCCGCGGGCGTGCTGCAATCGCTCGGCGTCGGGCGCGGCGACCGGTTCGGCATCCTCTCGCGCAACTGCTTCCGCCAGGCCGAGCTGGTCCATGCCGGCTTCTGGATGGGCGCGATCCCGGTGCCGGGGAACTTCCGCCTGGCCCCGGCCGAGCTCGCCTATATCTACGACGACGCCGAGTGCGGGCTGGTCGCGGTCGAGGACCATTTCGAGGCGATGCTGGGCGCCGACGATCTGAAGCCCTGGGCGGCCGATCCGCTGTGGATCGCCGGCCCCGGCGGCAAGCCCCCCGGCAAATCCTACGAAGACCTCCTTTCGAGGGCCGATCCCGCGCCGGTCGCGCATCCCCAGAGCGAGCTCGACGACGCGATCCTCCTCTATACCGGCGGCACCACGGGCCGCTCCAAGGGCGTGCGGCTCTCGCATCGCAACGTGGTCGTCAACGCCATGCAGACCGCCTTCGCCATGCGGCCGGCGCGCGACGACGTCTATCTCAACGTCGCGCCGATGTTCCATTCCGCCTATCTCTTCAGCTTCACCTACACGCTGGCCGGCGGCGCGGCCGCCTTCCTGCCCCAGTTCACCGGCAAGGCGACGCTGAAGACCATCGAGGCGCTCGGCGTCACCCAGCTCATGCTGACGCCGACCATGGTCATCATGACGCTGCAGGAGCCCGACTTCGAGAGCTACGATCTCTCCCGCCTGCGCCGCATCTTCTACGGCTCCTCGCCGATGGACGCGGTCTGGATCGAGCGCATGGTCAAGGCCTACGAGGGCGTCGAGGTGGTCCAGGGCTACGGGCTGACCGAGACCGCGCCCATCCTCACCATGATGCATCACGTCGACCACATCCACGCGATCGAGACCGGCGACCTCGATCTGCTGCGCAGCTGCGGCCGGCCGATCCCCGGCGTCGAGCTCGAGATCCGCGACGCCGACGACAACCCCGTGCCCCAAGGCGAGCCGGGCGAGATCGTCGTCCGCGCCCCCAATGCCTCGTCCCACGGCTACCTCAAGCGCCCGAAGGAGACCGCCGAGGCGTTTCGCGACGGCTGGTTCCACACCGGCGACGTCGCGCGCCTGGACGAGGAGGGCTTCGTCTACCTGCTCGACCGCATGAAGGACATGGTCATCACCGGGGCGGAGAACGTCTATACCTCCGAGGTCGAGGCGGCGCTCTACAAGCACGGGAAGGTCCACGAATGCGCGGTCGTCGGCGTGCCGGACGAGCGGTACGGCGAGGCGCTGCTGGCCGCGGTCGTCCCGGTGCCGGGCGCCACGCTCGAGCCCGACGAGCTGATCGCCCATTGCCGGCCGCTGATCGGCGGCTACAAGATCCCGCGCCGCTACGTCTTCCTCGACGAGCTGCCCAAGAGCGCCATGAACAAGATCCTCAAGAACGAGCTGCGCGCCACCTATGGCGGCCAGGCAGAGGCGGAGGCGGCGACGCGTCGCGCGAAGGCCGACGCATGACAATCCCCGAAGACGGAGAGCTTCTGTGAAAGACACCTTGAAGGCCGGCGAGACCCATACCGAGCGGTTCGAGATCGACCGCGAGCGCACCATCGACTTCATGGGCGACGAGCTGCGCATCTACTCCACGCCGCACATGCTGCGCGACATGGAGCGCACCTGCCGCGAGCTCCTGATGAAGCACGCCGAGGGCGACGAGGATTCCGTCGGCGCGCATGTCTCGCTCGACCACATGGGCGCGACGCTGCTCGGCATGAACGTCGCCGTCACCGGCAAGGTCGTCGAGGTCGAGGGCCCGCGCGTCACCTTCGAGATCGAGGCCCACGACGATCTGGAACAGGTCGGCCGCGCCAAGCACGTCCGCTTCGTCATCAACAAGGCCAAGCAGGGCGAGCGGCTGATGCGAAAGGCGGAGAAGGCGAAGGCGGCGGGCTGAGCCGGGCGCGCGCGAACGGCCATCCTTCGAGGCCGCCTTCGGCGGCGCCTCAGGATGAGCATGGAGGATGAATCGACGACAGGAGGCTCATCCTGAGGCGCCCACGAAGTGGGCCTCGAAGGACGAGCCGGGCCGAAAAGGAAAAGGTCGAAGACCAAGGCACATTGTGCCCATCAGGAGCGCCGAGACATGGCCAAGACGAAGCAGCCGACCTCGAAGAAGCAGGTCCCGATCTACTGCAACCAGTGCGTGGCGGGCCCCGACCTCATGAAGGTCGACGTCGAGGACGGCGTGGCGACGCGCATCGTCTCGAACTTCGACATCGAGGACGAGCACCCCGGCGGCGGGCGGGTCTGTGTCAAGGCCTACGGCCTGATCCAGAAGACCTACAACCCGCACCGGGTCAAGCAGCCGATGAAGCGGACCAACCCCAAGAAGGGCCGCAACGAGGATCCGAGGTTCGTGCCGATCTCCTGGGAGGAGGCCTACCGGATCGTCGGCGGGAAGATGCGCGAGATCCGCGCCAAGGGCGTCCACAACGAGGAGGGTTTCCCGCGTCTGGCCATCTCCACCGGCGGCGGCGGCACGCCGGTCCAGTACATGGGCACTTTCCCCGCCTTCATGGCGGCCTGGGGGCCGATCGACGGTGGCTACGGCGCCGGCCAGGGCGTCAAGTGCTATCACTCCGAGCACCTCTACGGCGAGCTCTGGCACCGCGCCTTCATCGTTTCGCCCGACACCCCGCGGACGAATTACGTCATCAATTGCGGCGCCAACACCGAGGCCTCGGCGGGGGTCGTCGGCATCTGGCGCCAGGCCGATGCGCGCGCCCGCGGCATGAAGCGCGTGCAGGTCGAACCGCATCTTTCGATCACCGGCGCGGTCTCCGCCGAATGGGTGCCGATCAAGCCCAAGACCGACAGCGCCTTCCTCTACGGCCTCATCCACCGCATCGTCCACGAGCTCGGGTACGAGAAGACCTGCGACATCCCCTACCTGAAGGAGCGCACCGCCTCGCCCTATCTCGTCGGGCCGAACGGCTGGTTCCTGCGCGATCCGGCCTCGGGCAAGCCGCTGATCTGGGACGCCGGCGACGGAACCGCCAAGCCCTTCGACGCCGATATCGAGGATGCCGCCCTCACCGGCGCCTTCGAGGCCGCCGGCGAGGAGCACGGCGCGGATAACGAGAAGTTCAGGCACGACAAGGCCGAGGCCAAGCCCGCCTTCCAACTCATGCTCGATCACATGGCGCGGTACGACCCGGACTGGGCCGCGGCGGAATGCGAGGTCCCGGCCGAGACCATCCGCCGCGTGGCCGACGAATACGTCGCCCATTCCTGCATCGGCGAGACGATCGAGATCGAGGGCCACACCCTGCCCTACCGCCCGGTCGCGGTGATGCTGGGCAAGACCGTCAACTCCGGCTGGGGCGCCTACCAGTGCGTCTGGGCGCGCACCATGCTGGCGCTGCTGGTCGGCGCGCTCGAGGTGCCCGGCGGCACGCTCGGCACCGCGGTCAAGCTGGTGCGCCCGGCGGCCTCGCGGACGGGGTCGGTGATCCCCGGCGAGGACGGCTTCATGCGCTACCAGTTCAATCCGACCTCGTCGAACGAGTGGAACCGCAACCCGCATATCCGCAACGCCTACAAGACGCTGGTGCCGCTGGTCTCCGATTCGCCCTGGTCGCCGGCGCTCGGCCCCGCGCACCTGCCCTGGCTGTTCCAGAAGGAGCAGCCCAAGAACTGGCCGCGCACCGATCCCCCCGACATGTGGATCTGCTACCGCACCAACCCGGCGATCTCGTCCTGGAACGCGCCGGAGGTGGCCAACCGCCTGGCGGAGTTCCCCTTCATCGTCGCCTTCACCTACACGATGGACGAGACCAACCACTTCGCCGACGTCCTGCTGCCCGAATCGACCGACCTGGAGAGCACCCAGCTGATCCGCCTCGGCGGCACCAAGTTCATCGAGAACTACTGGCACCACGAAGGCTGGGTGATCCGCCAGCAGGCGATCGAGCCGCTTCACGACACCCAGGACATTTCCGACGTGGCGACGCGCTTCGCCCAGGAGGCCGGCATCCTCGACGAATACATCACCGCCGTGAACAACGGCGCCGCCGGCGCGCGCCTCGCCCGCGAGGGCAAGTACGACAACGCATTGCCCCTCGGCCAGCCCTTCAAGGGCGAGGACGCCTGGGACGCGATGTGCAAGTCGGTCTCCTACGACATGAGCGAAGGCAAGGAGGTCCACGATCTCGACTGGTTCCGCGAGAACGGCTACATGCTTAAGGATTTCAACGAGATAGACTGGTTCCTTTATCCATCAATGAAGGAACAGGACCTGCGCTTCGAGCTGCCCTATCAGGAGCGCCTGACCCGCCACGGCCGCGAGCTCGCGCACCGGCTCGGCGAGATCGGCGTCGACTGGTGGCGGGAGCAGCTCGCCGAGTACGAGTTCCTGCCGACCTACGAGAGCTTCTACAAGATCTGGCGCGACTACGCCGCCGATTTCGGCCGCGATCCCGAGGACTACCCCTTCTGGGCGCTCACCGCGCGCTCGATGCAGTATTCCTGGGGCGCCAACGTCGGCATTCCGATGATGCACGAGGCGGCCGACAACATCGCCGGCCACAAGGGCATCATCGTGAACCGCAGCCGCGCCCGCGAGCTCGGCCTCGCCGAGGGCGAGGAGGTGGTGATCGAATCGGTCAGCGGCGTCACCGAGGGCAAGGTGGTGCTGCGCGAGGGCATCCGCCCCGACACGGTGCTGATGATCGGCCAGTTCGACCATTGGAAGACGCCCTACGCCAAGGACTTTCATATGCCGAGCCTGAACTCGGTGACCGATCTGTCGCTCAAGCTCACCGACGGCACCGGCTCGGGCTCCGATCTCATGCGGGTCAAGATCTACAAGGCGAGCGAGCGCGCCCTCCACCAGAAGAAGGCCGGCGACGCCGCCCGCGCCGCGATAGCCGCCCGCGCGCCGCAGGCCGCGGAATGACGCGAGAAAACGGAACAGGCGATCTGCCTGTTTCCCCTCCCCCTCTTCAGAGGGGGAGGGCAAGGAAGGGGGTGCCGTGAGGCCCTCCTCGAAAGGACCGTCAATATGACCGACGCCAACGCCGATACCACCCACACCCCGCGCTGGGGCATGACGGTCGACGTGAACCGCTGCGTCGGCTGCCAGACCTGCACGGTGGCGTGCAAGCACTGGAACGACACCCAGCCGGGCGTGCAGTGGCGCAAGGTGCTCGACGTCGAGAGCGGCAGCTTCCCCGACGTCGAGCGCGTCTTCCTGGTGGTCGGCTGCCAGCATTGCGCCGAGCCGCCCTGCGTCCCCGTCTGCCCGACCGGCGCCACCAAACAGCGCGCCGACGGCCTGGTGACGATGGACTACGACACCTGCATCGGCTGCGCCTCCTGCGCCGTCGCCTGCCCCTATCAGGCGCGCACCATCGCCCACAAGCACACCTGGTACTACGGCGAGGAGACCGTCCAGGAAGACGCCGTGCGCCACAAGGAGCGCGAGGGCGTGGCGCAGAAATGCACCTTCTGCGCCGACAAGCTCGACGACGGGCTCGCGCAGGGCAAGGTGCCGGGCGTCGACTGGGAGTATACGCCGTCCTGCGCCGCCGCCTGCATCGCCAGCGCCATCACCTTCGGCGACTTCAACGATCCTGACAGCAACGTCTCGGAACTGACGGCGAACAACTCGTATTTCCAGATGCACGCCGAGCTCGGCACGGATCCGCAGATCAAGTATCTCTACGAGACGCCGGCGGTGCCCGGCCGCGATCCGGATGCCGGCGACCTCGACGACGAGCGCCTCGCCGATCCCGCCAACCCGCTGGTCGGCGAGCGCCAGAAGTTCTGGGACTGGCGCGCGGCGATGAACTGGTGCTTCGGCGGGCTGGCCTCGGGTTTCGCCGTGGTCGGCGCGCTCAACTACCTCTTCGTCGAGCACGACGTGCAGGAAATCGCCGCGGCGAACTTCGCGGCGGCGGGGCTGATGGCGATCGGGCTCTTCTTCGTCTGGCTCAAGATCGGCCGCAAGTTCCGCGCCTGGCGCGCGATCTTCCGGCCGCAGACCTCATGGATGACGCGCGAGCTCTATGCGGCGGCGGTGTTCTTCCCGGCGGTGCTGATCGGCATCGTCTTCGCCTCGACCGCAGCGCACCTGGTCGCCGCGCTGGCGGCGCTCGCCTTCCTGGTCTGCCAGGCCAAGATACTCCACATGGCCAAGGGGATCCCCGCCTGGCGCGCGCCGCTGGTCCCGGCGATGATCTTCTCCAGCGGCCTCTACGAAGGGGTCGGCCTCACCGCCTTCCTGCTGTTCTTCTTCGGCGCGGCGCATGTCGACGAGGGCGTCGCCCTGGCGAGGAGCCTCGCCGTGGCCGGGCTCGTGCTGGCGGTGCTCAACGCCGCCCTGTGGGTGCGCTACCGCCAGACCGCCAAGGCGCGAGGCATCCCGCCGCTGGCCCGCCAGGCGATCGACGGCATCGCGGTGCCGCTCCACATCGCCGGGCACGCCGTGCCTTTCATCCTCTTCGCCGTGGCGCTGCTCACCACGACCGGCCCCAGCGTCCATCTCCTGGTCGGCGGCCTGACGGCGGTGATCGGCGGCTTCTTCTGGAAGTACGCCATGGTCGTGCGCGCCGGCTACCAGCAGGGCTTCGCGCTCGGCAAGATGCCCCGGCGCGGCTCCGGCGCCAAGGCGGCGCCCGCGAGGTTGCAGGGCTTCGCGCGGGCAGCGGCGGCGGAGTAACGGCGGGCCCGGCTCGCCCTTCGAGGCGGCCTGCGGCCGCACCTCAGGGTGAGCCTCCGATGTTGGCAAAAATCACAAAATGCTCATCCCGAGGTGCGAGCGCAAGCGAGCCCCGACGCTCATCCCGAGGTGCGAGCGAAGCGAGCCCCGACGCTCATCCTGAGGTGCGAGCGCAAGCGAGCCCCGACGCTCATCCTGAGAGCCTGGCCGGAAATGAATTGAGTGATTTCAGTCTGTTGTGATTCAGTCGCGATTGACAGACCACGACGGAGGATCACATGGCTTGGACTGAAATCACTCGCGCGCAGTATTGCCGGGAGGGTTTGCGCTACGCAAGCGACATGACCGATGCGGAGTGGGGTTTGATCGCCCCATTGATGCCGCCGCCACGTCGGCTTGGTCGTCCGCGGCGGGTCGATCTGCGCGCTGTGATGGAGGCGATCCTTTACATGGCGTCGACCGGGTGCCAGTGGCGCGCGCTGCCCAAGGACTTCCCGCCGCGCTCCACGGTGCAGGGCTACTTCTACCGCTGGTGCGAGGAGGGGATATGGCGCGAAGTGGTCGCCACGCTGGTGGTCAAGGCGCGTCTGGCGCTCGGCCGCGACGCCGCCGCCTCGCTCGGCATCATCGACAGCCAGAGCGTGGCGACCACGGAAAGCGGCGGTCCGCGCGGGATTGACGCCGCCAAACGGATCAAAGGACGCAAGCGCCACATCGTCACCGACACGCAAGGCTTCATGCTCGACGCAAGAGTGCACCCAGCCAACGTTCAGGACTGCCACGGGGCGGTGCCGCTGCTGCGATCGCTTCGCCGCGACTTCCCCGAGCTGTGCCACGTCCTTGCCGACCGTGTCTATCGCGGCCCCCAACTGCTCAACGCCCTCGCCGACTGCGGCCCTTGGATAATCGAGATCGTCCAGCGCCCCAAGGGGGTCAAAGGCTTCCATCTGCTGCCCCGGCGCTGGGTCGTCGAGCGCACCTTCGCCTGGCTCGGCCGCTGCCGGCGCCTCGCCAAGGACTTCGAAGCCACCATCGCCAGCGCCACCGCATGGCTCCTCATCGCTCACATGCGCCTCCTCATCCGCCGACTCGCAAGGTCTTGAAATCATGACATTCATTTTGAGTCAGACTCTGAGGTGCGAGCGCAAGCGAGCCCCGACGCTCATCCTGAAGTGCGAGCGAAGCGAGCCCCGACGCTCATCCTGAGGTGCGGCCGCAGGCCGCCTCGAAGGATGGCCGCGCGCTCGGACCGCCCGCCCCTACCCCCAGACGAGCGGCTCGCCGGCAAGCCACGCCTTGCCGGTAGCGTAGAGCGCCTCGACCTCGGGACCGGTGAGCCCCGGCATGTCGCGCTTCACCTCGTAGCCGACCAGGGTCTGGATATAGGCCAGATGCTGGTAGCCCTTGGGGAAGCGCCCGAGGATCTCCGGATCGAGCGTGAGCTCGGCCGCCGGATCGAGCGGGTCGAGGCGGTCCTTCTCGTAGATGGGCTGGCGCAGCACCACGCCCCACGTGCCGTCGCGCTTCTCGACGAAGTCGTAGAAGCGGCCGGTGCAGACGACGTCGCAGGTGACGCCGTGGACATCGCCGCGCTGGGAGATCGTCATCTTGGTCTGGCTGACCGCGCGCGGCGCGGCCAGGTCGATCGACTGGCCGCCGAGGAAATGGAGGATGCTCACCCCCTTGGCCCAGCCGGCCTTGCTCATCTCGATGAACTCGTCGGCCGTGCCCTGCGTCCAGGTCGCCATCATGCGCCCGTCGTCGTGCCAGACCGTGCGGAAGCGCTCCCAGTCGCCGGCGTCGCGCCACACCGCCCAGTTCTCGATCAGGTCGCGGATGGCGAGCCGGTCGAGCGTCTCGTCGTTCATTATCCAGCCCCCCCCTACGGCCCGGCTCGCCCTTCGAGGCGGCCTGCGGCCGCACCTCAGGGTGAGCCTCCAATGTTGGCTCAAATCACAAAATGCTCATCCCGAGGTGCGAGCGCAAGCGAGCCCCGACGCTCATCCTGAGGTGCGAGCGCAAGCGAGCCTCGATGCTCATCCTGAGGTGCGAGCGCAAGCGAGCCCCGACGCTCATCCTGAGGTGCGAGCGCAAGCGAGCCTCGATGCTCATCCTGAGGTGCGAGCGCAAGCGAGCCTCGAAGGATGGGTGCAGGGCTCGCTCGCCCGACCCAACCGCGCCCCTACTCCGCCGCGCTTTGCGTCCGCGTGGCCTTCCAGGCGTTCCAGTCGGCGAGGTTCCTGCGCGCCGCCTTGAGCTCGTCCTCCCAGACCTTCTCCTCGGCGGCGCCCTGGCAGCAGAACTCCAGGCGGTAGCCGTTGGGATCGTGGAAGTAGATCGACTGGATCATGGCGTGGTCGATCGGCCCCTCGACCTCGAGGCCCTTGCCCGTCAGGCGCTCTTTCCAGCTTTCCAGCGCCGCCTTGTCCTCGACCCGCATGGCGAAGTGGAGGTCCATGCCCCAGCGCGTCTTGAAGAGCTCTCGCGGATCGTCCTCGGGCCGGTCGGTCACCTCGAAGAAGGCGAGGTAGTTGGTCTTGTCCTCGGCGCCGCCGCCGATGTCGAAGAAGATGTGGAGATAGTTGACCGGCTCGCCGGTGGTCGGGTGCCGGTCGATGTGGAGCGCCATGACGAAGGGAAATCCCACCACGTCCTCGTAGAAGGCGCGGGTCTCCTCGGCGTCGCGGCAGCGGTAGGCCGAGTGGTGCAGCCCGTAAACCTTGGGCTGGCTCGGATCGACGGGGCTGAGGGTCATCTGGACTCTCCCTGAGATCGAGGCTCGTTACATACCATTATAGCATATATTGCCCGTCAAAGCCGCCCGGTCTGTTGCGCGGCGTCCGCATAGAGGATCTCGCGCACGGCCCGGGTCGCCCGGGCATGGAAGGCCACGGCGTCCGGATCGAGATCGGCCGCGATCCGGGGCGTCGGCGCGAAATGGCCGTGCGCGTCGCGGCCGCGCACCAGGGCGGCGCTGTCCCAGTCGCCGGCGCTCTGGTAGGTGCTGGTCGGCATGTAGTGCATCGAGACGCCGATCCGGCGGTCGCCGGCGTTGTTGGGGCCCGAGGCGTGGGCGAGCCGCACGCTGTGGAGCGACATCTCGCCGGCGCCGAGCGGCATCGCCACCGCCCGCGCCTCGTCGATCGGCTCGGCGATCTCCTGGCCGCGGGTCAGCATGTTGGCCTCGTCGTAGCGGTCCTCGTGGCGCATCGGGTCGCCGATATGGCTGCCCGGCAGCACACGCATGCAGCCCGCCGCCTCGTCGGCGCGCGAAAGCGCCAGCCAGGCCGTTACCACCTCGCCGCCGGCGAGCCCCCAGTAGGTGATATCCTGGTGCCACGAGACGAAGGTCGGGCTGCCCGCCTCCTTGATCCAGAAGATCGTGTTCCAGCACAGGATGTCGGGGCCGATCAGGTCCTCGACGGGACCCAGGATGCGCGGGTCGCGGATCAGGTCGTCGAGCCATTTGAACAGGAGATGCGACTTGTTGCGCTGGGCCGGCAGCAGCGATCCGCCCTGCCCCGCCTCGAAGGCCTCCAGGCGCCCGCGCAGCACCGCGACCTCGTCGGCCGCCAGCACCGGCTGCGGAAAGACGTAGCCCTCGCGGCGGTACTGCGCGACCGCCTCGGGCGACAGCACCTTGGGTTTGGGATCGGATGCCACGCTCGTCATCGGCTGTCCCGCTCTACTCGGCCGCCCGGGGCGCCGCCTCGGCGGCGGCCCGCGGCGCGGACGCCTCCGCCCGCTTCAAGGGCCGCAGGCCGAAGGCGAAACGCATCAGCGGCATCGGCCGCACCCAGTAATGATAGGTGATGAAGGTGCAGCCCATCGCCACCGCCCCGATGGTCAGGAACTTGGGCAGGACGCTCCAGTCGAGCGCCAGGATGTTGAAGCCGACCAGGATCACGAACAAGTTGTGAATGATGTAGACCGGCAGCGTCGCGTCGCGCAGGTAGACGAGCAGCGGCCCGCCCTTGGGCTTCAGGCGCTCGATCAGCCCGAGCATGCCGCCGAAGAGCCCCCAGCCCGAGACCGCGATGAAGAGGTAGCCCCAGCTCGTCTCGTGCCCGGTCCAGTGGACGAAGAAGGTCGCGATGCCGATCAGCCCCAGCCGCCACCACTCGCGCCGCACCGCGCGCTCCAGCGCCGGGTTGAGCGCCAGTACCGCCCCCATCACGAACCAGAGCGCGAAGAAGGAGAGATGCGCCCCGTCGGTCACCAGCGTCGGATAGAAGGGCCAGAAGCCGCCCATCGCGGCCAGCAGCAGCACCGCCGGCACCATCGGAAGATAGGCGTAGGCGAGATGCCGGCCCAGCGTCGTCGCCTCGGGCAGGCGAAAGCGCTCCGCGCGGCCGAGCCAGACCAGGATCGGGCAGGTCAGTAGCGAGATGGTGAAGAGATAGATGAGGAACCACAGATGCTGCCAGCTCGACTTCTTGATCGTCGCGGCCTTGGGCAGGAAATCGAGATAGCTCATGTTCCGCGGCCCGTCGAAGCGCGGCCCGTCGAAGGTGAAGACGTAGCCGGTGCGCAGCTCGACGTATTTCAGGATCGGCGTGATGAAGATCATCCCCAGCACCAGCGGCACCAGCAGGCGCTTGGCGCGCTCCCACAGGTAGTGGTCCCACGAATAGCGCTTCAGCGCCGCCATCGAGGTCCAGCCCGAGAGCAGGAAGAAGACCGGGATCGCGCCGATGCCGGTGATCAGCGCCGGCGCGTGGATCCATTGGTAGACCGTCGGGTTGCGGATCGGATAGGGCGGCATCTGCCCGAAGGGCGTGAACGGGATCATCAGATGCGAGACGATGACGCCGCCCAGCACCACGATGTAGAGCACGTCGAGGTCGTAGTTCCGGGTTTTCGCTGCGGCTCCCATGACACGGGAGTGTCACACTATGTGGGCGTCACTGGCAAGAACCGGAGCGCGCAAACCCTCCGTCTCGCCGCCGCCGCTCAGGCGCGTTTTTCGACGATCGCCGCGAGTTGTTCGATGTTCGCGTTCCAGCCGTCGTAAAAGCCCAGCTCCTCGTGGCGGTCGCGGGTTTCGCGGTCCGCATGCTTCACCACGGCCGAATAGCCGGTGCCGTCGCCATGGTCCTTCATGGTGACGATCGCCGTCATGGAGAGCCACGGCGCCGCCGGCCGCCAGCCCTCGGTCAGCGCCGTCGTGAAGACGATCCGCTCCATCGGCACGACCTCGAGGAACGAGCCGGGATTGGGGTTTTCCTCGCCGTCGGGGCCGTGCATCAGCGTGTCGAACGCGCCGCCCGGCCGCAGGTCGAAAGCCCGCACCTCCGCCCGCCAGGGCTTCGGGCACCACCATTCCTCCATCTGCCCGGGATCGGTCCAGGCCTCCCAGACGATGGGGCGCGGGGCCTTGATGATGCGCGAGATCGTGAGATCGAGCCCTGGATCTTCCGTCATGGTTTCGCCTCCTTCGAAGCGCGGGATTCCGCATACTGCGCGAGCCGATCGGTGCGGCCTTCCCAGAGGACGCGCTGCTCGGCGAGCCAGCGCTCGGCGCGGGCCAGTTTCCGCGGCTTGAGCGTGCAGGTCCGCACGCGGCCCTTTTTGCGCGAGCGGATCAGGTCGCTGTGCTCGAGGACGGCGATGTGTTTCATGAACGACGGCAGCGCCATGTCGAACGGCTTGGCCAGCTCGGTTATGGATGCCGGCCCGCGGTTGAGCTGCCGCAGCACCGCCCGGCGCGTCGGGTCGGCCAGGGCGTGGAACACGTCGTTCAGGACGGGTTGATAGTTATCCATACGGATAACCATATCGGCCGGGAACGGTTAGCGCAATGGCTATATATCACAATGGCCAAATATAAAGTCCCGGACGCCGGAGCTGGACAGGGGCGCTGGATCGACCGGCGAGCATCGGAGACGCGGAGATGGCGGTAACCCTGAACCACACGATCGTTCACGCGCGCGACAAGGCCGCGACGGCGGCGTTCCTCACGGAGATCCTGGATCTCGCCCCGCCGCGCGAGATTTCGCATTTCACGGTCGTCCAGGTCGGCGAGACCACGCTCGACTTCATCGAGACTGACGCGCCGATCGCCTCGCGGCACTTCGCGTTTCTGGTCGGCGAGGCCGAGTTCGACGCGATCTTCGAGCGCCTGCGCCGGCGCGGGCTTGCCTACTGGGCCGACCCCTTTCGCAGGCAAGCGGACGCCATCAACCACTGGGACGACGGCCGCGGTCTCTATTTCGACGATCCCAATGGCCATCTCCTCGAGGTCATCACGCGGCCCTACGGCAGCGGCGGCCTCGATGCGGAGCACCCGAACCCTTTGCTCTCCGGGTGACCGTAAGGCGCGGGGACGCCGGCGCCGTGCGGATTGACCGGGCCTATTGTTCCTGTTATGTTCTTATCCAAGCAACCCACCGGAGGAGTGCGATGAGCGGCGAGCTTGTCTTCCATACCAACCCGCAGTCGCGCGGGCGGATCGTGCGCTGGATGCTCGAGGAGGTCGGCGCGCCCTACCGCACCGAGATCCTCGAGTACGGCACCACGATGAAGGCGCCCGAGTACCTGGCGGTCAACCCGATGGGCAAGGTCCCCGCCATCCGCCACGGCGACGCCGTGGTCACCGAATGCGCGGCGATCTGCGCCTATCTCGCCGACGCCTTTCCGCAAGCCGGCCTCGCGCCGCCGCCGGGCGAGCGCGCCGCCTACTACCGCTGGCTCTTCTTCGCCGCGGGGCCGATGGAGGCCGCCGTGACCAACCGCAACTTCGGCTTCGAAGTGCCGGCGGACCGGGAGGGAATGGTCGGCTACGGCACCTTCAAGGCGGTCATGGACACGCTGGAGGCGGCGATCGGGGCGGTGAACGCCGGTTCCGGCTACATCGCCGGCGACAAGTTCTCCGCGGCCGATGTCTATCTCGGCTCGCATATCGGCTGGGGCCTCGAGTACAAGTCGGTCGAGGAGCGCCCCGGCTTCGCCGAATACGCCGCGCGCGTGCGCGACCGCGACGCCTACCGCCGCGGCAACGAGCTCGACGACGCGGCGGTGGCGGGCATAGCACCGGCATAGTCAAATTTACTTGGTAGGCCAAGCGCCGTCTCAACAGATCTATGATACTGTCAAGATAACAAGTCGGCCGACCTACCCTAGACCAACTAAGAACTCGGGAGATATGGTATTGCCTATGCGTATTCGGCGCCTAGTACAGATGCAAGGTCAGCGACCATGAGCGCATGCTTGCAGTCATTGCGCCATTCGAGGCTTAACACCGATTTTCCAAGCCGTCCGTGGGTATTTATTGAGGGAGACGGCAGTGTCACCGCGTAACGAGCAGATTCGGTTTTCGTTCGAGCAATCGATTGGACGAGTTGCAGACGCGACATGGCCCCCGCCGAATCGCGAGGAAGCGAAAACGCTGGGGTTGGCACCGCGCGCGATCACGGACGAAGCGATGCTTATCGCGCTATCTATGGCGCTCGGCGCGGCCGCTGTGCCGGTAGTAGGGAAGCAAAACATAGCTTTCCTGGGCGAGACGCCGCATGTTCCCCGCGATTTGATCGAAGCAACGCTCGAAAGTATCCGATCGGGCGATGACCCACTTGGCGAGACTTTCTGCAAATTGCGACCGGCAGACCGGCGGCGCCAGGACGGGGCGGTCTACACGCCGTCTAGCATCGTTAGTGCGATGCTTACTTGGGCCGAGTCCGTTGGCGAACCGGATCGCGTGATTGACCCTGGCGCTGGGTCGGGACGATTCCTGTTGGAGGCGGGACGCCGGTTCCCGAATGCGTCGCTGATCGCGATCGAACGGGATCCGCTTGCCGCCCTGATGGCGCGCGCGAACTTAGCTGCTTCTGGCATGGGCAGCCGCTCTGAAGTGAGAGTTGAGGACTTCCTTACCTCCAACCTTGGGGGTTCAGATGGCCGAACTCTTTTCATCGGCAACCCGCCCTACGTGCGCCATCACCAAATCCCGCCAAATTGGAAGACGTGGCTGAAGGAAGAAGCCACATATTTGGGCCTGCGCGCTAGTACCCTGGCTGGCTTACATGTGTATTTCTTTCTGGCAATCGCTAGCCGCGCCAAAGCCGGCGACTACGGCACACTCATCACGGCTGCGGAATGGCTGGACGTAAACTATGGTCAGTTGGTCCGCGATCTATTCCTGGATCGCCTGGGCGGCCAAAGCGTCTATGTTATCGAACCAAAAGCGGAACCATTTCCGGGGACAGCTACCACGGGCGCAGTAACGACGTTTTCTGTGAACAGCAAACGGAATTCAGCGCGCTTTGCACGAGTGGCAAATCTATCCGCTCTGGGCGATCTGAGCGGCGGGCGCCGGGTCCGTCGCGAACGATTGCTAGCCGAGGCCAGATGGTCGCATTTCACGCGAACTCCGACCGAGACGCCGGAGGGATACGTCGAGTTGGGTGAAATGTGCCGGGTTCATCGCGGGCAAGTGACCGGGGCCAATCGTGTTTGGATTGCTGGAGATCATAGCGCAGGCCTACCCGAGGATGTTCTGTATCCGACCGTCACTCGTGCCAAAGAACTGATCAAAGCGGGACCGGTATTGGTCAATGCCGGCCAGCTACGTCGCGTGATTGATTTGCCGGGCGATTTGTCGACTCTGCACAAACGAGACCAAGCGGCTGTGCGGCGATTTCTGCAAATCGCTGAACAAATGGGCGCCAAGGACGGCTATGTTGCGCAGCATCGACTGGCTTGGTGGTCAGTCGGACTGCGTGTGCCCGCGCCAATCCTAGCAACCTACATGGCACGGCAAGCCCCAGTGTTTGTAATGAACAAAGTAGACGCGCGGCACATAAACATCGCGCACGGTCTATACCCGCGCGAACAAATTGCGGACGAGGTGTTGGTCGGGCTGGTGAACTACTTGCGCAGGTCGTCGTCGTTGCAGGGTGGCCGGGTCTACGCTGGCGGCCTAACCAAGTTCGAGCCAAGGGAAATGGAACGCATTCCCGTCCCGGAGCCGCCATTGTTGGCGGAAATGTCGGCTTGAAGCGCCCGCCCATATGGACCGAGGCGCAACTAGATGCAGCCCGAGAGCGAGCAGAGGAACATTTTCGGCAGGGTCGTCACACCGAACCACTGGAACTCTATCTCGACATGTTCGATGAGTACCGTGGCGTCGTTGAGGAAGTTCTAGAGCAAACAGTGGACTTGACCGAACTGCAGAGGGAAGCGCCTGCCCTCTTGGCTGACAAGCGCAAACAAGAAGTATTTCGATACCTGTCTGGGCCCCCGGTGTCACTAGATGATCTCAAGGTTCTCGTCGAAGCAAAGTCACTTGCGGCTAGCCAATTCAAATCTGATCCGAACCTAGTCGGACGACTGGTCGGTTTCTTGCAAGACTGGCACGACCGTAGGCGGTTTCCTTGGGTAACCGGAGAATGGGTGCCTGAGGAACATGAACGTACCGCAGCCGTGATGGCCACTACGGCATTGTTGGCAATGAGGCGGCTAGAGACCCTGCGACGCAACCAAGGCAAAAACCTTCAGGAACAGTTGGTGGCGAGCCAGCTCCGACGTTCGCGTTTTTCGCAGGTTCAGACGCGTAGAGTTTCGACTCTGGCCAGAGCCCCGAAGCCAGGCGAGTTTTGCCGCGAGTCTCATCTTGGTTCGCGAAAGGCTGACTTCATAATCGGGATTTGGGACAATCGAACCATGGCGGTTGAGTGCAAAGTATCCAATTCGTCAACAAACTCGATCAAACGCCTCAACAACGATGCGGCCGTGAAAGCAACGACATGGCGGCGTGAGTTTGGCACCACGCAGATTGTCCCTACGGCAGTATTGGCCGGCGTCTATGCTCTCAGGAATTTGGTGGATGCTCAGGAGTCCGGATTGACTCTGTTTTGGGCGCACGACCTCCAATCCATGTTCGACTGGATGCACAGCACTAAGAACGAAAGCGATATGCCATCCAGATAGTTTCGAGGGGTCTGTCAAAAAGTTGGATTTGGCCAAAACTGTGGTCGCTCGACCTACTAATTGCGGAGGTCTGCGTCATATCATTCGCCGAACATGCTAGCGAACCCGTCCCGACCGCGCCAGCCAGACCGCGGACGCCGACCCCTGTCGCGCCACCCGCACCACCCGCGGCCCGTCGTTGCCCGCGATCTCGCGCATCAGCTTGGCGCGGATCGCCTCGGCGAAGGCTTCGAAGCCCTCGGCGACGACGATGAAGGCCCCCTTCCCGCCGATCACCTGGCTCTTGTAATACTTGTCGAGGTTCTTGTCGGGCGGCCGGCCGTAGGGGTTGGGCCGGTCGTTGATGATCGGCAGGCCGTTGATGGTGATGCCCTTGGCCAGCACCGCCGCGCGCGAGGGCTCGACCGGCCCGCCGCTGTTGTTGCGCCCGTCGCCGGAGATATCGACGACGCGGCGCGTGCCCTTGTGGGGGTTCCGGGCGAAGCGGGTGATGGCGAAGTCCATGGCGCCCGAGATCGAGGTCCAGGCCGCGGTGATGACCGGCTCGTCCTTCAACTTGGCGGCGAAGGCCGCCGCCGAGGCGCCGTCGCGGATCACCATCCAGTCGACCACCGTGCGCTGGTAGTGCCCGCCGGCCCACTCGACGTAGGTGACGGCGATGCGGCGATGCCGGCCCGAGGTGATGGCGCCGATCACCGAGCGGCTGACCATGGCTTTCAGATAGCCGTCGCGCTGCAGCCCCGCCTCGACCTCGTCGATCGAGCCCGAGACGTCGATGGCGAGGATGAGCTCCAGATCGACCGCCTCGGCCATCGCCCGCGGCGGCGCCGCCCAGACCAGCGCCAAGGCGAGCAACCCGCAGCCAAACCGCAGAGCCTGTCGCATCCTCGCATCTCCATGCATGGGAACCGCTCGCGTGATTATACGCTGCGCATGGCGGGCGTCATCCGCGATCGAATTCATGCGTGCATCACGATTGCTCGACCTTGAGCATTTTCCGCTCACGCGGAATCGGCGCCAGCCCGCTCCCCCACCCGGCCACCCACAGGATACTGCCATTGGGTGGCCGGGTGGGGGCCATTCGACAAGCTCATGAGGGCCGGTGATGCCAAACGATCGGAAAATGCGCTGACGGCGCGCCCGTTTCGGCATGGACGGGGCGTCACGCCTTCGCCTTGGCGAGCGCCGCCTCGCGCAGGCCGCTCAGCGTCGCCGTCGGGGTGATCGCCTCGGGGTCGACGCGCAGCTCGATCAGCGCCGGCTTGCCCGAGGCCGCGGCGCGCTCGAAGGCCGGCGCGAACTCCTCCGTCCGCGCCACCGTCTCGCCGTGCGCCCCGTAGGCCTCGGCGAGCTTCACGTAGTCGGGGTTGTAGAGCTCGGTGGCGCTGGCGCGGCCCGGATAGTCGCGCTCCTGGTGCATGCGGATGGTGCCGTAGAGCCCATTGTTGACGATGAAGGCGATGATCGGCAGCTCGTGCTGCACCGCCGTCGCCAGCTCGTTGCCGGTCATCTGGAAGCCGCCGTCGCCGGAGAAGGAGAGCACCATGCGATCCGGCGCCTCGAGCTTGGCCGCCACCGCCGCCGGCATCTCGTAGCCCATCGAGCCGCTGGTCGGGCCGAGCGAGGTCCGCCGGCCGGAATACTTGAAGAAGCGGTGCAGCCAGATCGCGAAGTTGCCCGCGCCGTTGGCGACGATCGCGTCGTCGGGCACGCGGTCCGAGAGCCAGGCGATAGCCTCGCCGAGCTGCAGCGCGCCGGGGATCCGCGTCGGCGCGGCATGCTCTAGATAGTCGTCATGCGCGGCCGCGGCCTCGCCCGCCCAGGCGCCGCCGTCGACCGGCGCCAGGGCGGCCGCGGCGCGCAGGAACGCGCCGACGCTCGCCTGGATCGGCAGCGCCGGCTGGTAGACCCGCCCCAGCTCCTCGGCGCTCGGATGGACGTGGACCAGCGTCTGGCGCGGCACCGGGATGTCGATCAGCGAATAGGCCGTCGTCGCCTCGCCCATGCGCGGGCCGATCACGATCAGGAGATCGGCTTCCTCGACCCGCGTGGCGAGCGGCGGATTGATGCCGATCCCGACATGGCCGGCATAGTTGGGATGGGCGTTGTCGAAACGGTCCTGGGCGCGGAACGAGACGCCGACGGGCAATCCGTTGGCTTCCGCGAAGCGCTTGAGGTCGTCGCGCGCCGCCCGGTCCCAGCCGGGACCGCCGACGACGACGAAGGGCCGCTTGGCGGCGCCCAAGCGCTCGCGCAGCTCGGCCATCGCTTCGGGCGTCGGCGCCGGCTCGGCGATCCGGTGCGGCCTGGCGTCGGCGACCTCGCTCGGCTCGACCAGCATGTCCTCGGGCAGCGCCAGGACGACCGGCCCCGGCCGGCCGGCGAGCGCGGTGTGATAGGCGCGCGAGACGAACTCGGGGATGCGCGACGGGTCCTCGATCTGGCCGACCCATTTGGCGGTCGAGGCGAACATGCGGCGGTAGTCGATCTCCTGGAAGGCCTCGCGGTCGCTCGCCCCGCGCGCCACCTGGCCGACGAAGAGGATCATCGGCGTGGAATCCTGATGCGCGATGTGGAGGCCGTGGGCGGCGTTGGTCGCGCCCGGCCCGCGCGTCACCATGGCGACGCCGGGCTCGCCGGTCAGCTTGCCGAAGGCCTCGGCCATGATCGCGGCCCCGCCCTCGTGGCGCGCGCCGATCGAGCGGACGGTCGAGTCGTGCAGCGCGTCGAGCACCGCGAGATAGCTCTCGCCCGGCACCAGGAAGGCGAAGCGGCAGCCGTGCACCTCGAGCGCGTCGACCAGCACCTGGCCGCCGCTGCGCAGATTGGTCTTGCGGGACACGTTCATGGCACACCCTGATCTTCGCCTGGCCCTGATCTTCGCCTCGACGGCGCATTTCTACCGCGCCGGCCACGGCTTGTCTTGCCCGGCGCCGACGCGCGCGAATTCGGCCGTGGGCGTCGTGGGTCAATGCGTTAACGCGGATTTCGCATTTCGATGGATTAATGAGAAACTGTAGACGTAGTACCGGGACGCGCATATGCGCGGACGGAGTGCGCAGAGGGAGACCGGGGCCGCGGCCGGGCCTCCCGCCGGCCGCCTTCGGGGACCGGGAGCAGAAGGGCCCGGAGCAGAGGGGCCAAGTGGAGAAGGATATGTCGATGACCGAGAAAACCCGCGCCATCGCGCTGGCGATGGCCGTCTTGCTGGCGACCGGCGGTTTCGCCGCCGCCCAGTCCTCCGACGCCTTCAAGGCCGCGCTGATGGCCGAGCTCGGCATGCGCGCCGACGGCACCCGCGAGGCGGTCAAGGACGACGCCAAGGGCGCCAAGTCGGAGGCCGGCGAGACGCTCATCCTGCGCGATCTCTACGCCAAGCTCGACTTCCGGGCGCTCTGGTTCACCGACAAGGGCGCCACCGCCCGGGCCAAGGTCTTCATCGACCGGCTCGGCCGGGCGAACGCGCACGGCCTCAACCCCGAGGACTATCTGCACGGCCGCCTCGCCAAGGCGATGAGCGCATTCGATCCGGCCAAGCGCGCCGACCTCGAGGTCACCATGAGCCGCGCCTTCGCGCGCTACGCCGCCGACATCAACGCCGGCCGCATCGGCCCCAACCGGGCGATCCCCAACCTCTACGTTCCGCCCGTGCGCCCCGATCCCGAGCGCCTGCTGCTGGCCGCCGCCAAGGCCGCGGATTTCGCCGCGTTCGTCGACGGGCTGCCGCCGCGGACGCCGCAATACGCGCGTCTCGTCAAGGCGCTCGCCGACTACCGCGCCATCGAGGCGCGCGGCGGCTGGAAGCCGGTGCCGACCGGCCCGACGCTCAAGCCCGGCATGACCGACCCGCGCCTCGCCAATGTCCGCGAGCGCCTGATGGTCACCGGCGACCTGAAGGAGATGGGCGCCAAGCCGGCCTTCTACGACAAGGCGCTGATCGCCGCGGTGAAGCGGTTCCAGTTCCGCCACGGCCTCAACGAGGACGGCAATATCGGCAAGGGCACGCTCGCGGCGATGAACATCCCGGTCGATGTCAAGATCCGCCTGCAGGTCCTCAACCTCGAGCGCCGGCGCTGGATGCCGCCCGATCTCGGCGACCAGTACATCTTCGTCAACATCGCCGACCAGCATCTGAAATGGGTCACCAGGGCGAACACGGAAAAGCCCAAGACCATCTTCGTGTCGCGCGTAGTCGTCGGCAAACGCTACCACCAGACGCCGGTCTTCTCGGGAACCATGTCCTTCGCGCGCGTCAACCCGCACTGGAACGTGCCCCAGAGCATCGCCCGCAAGGAGATGCTGCCCAAGCTGAAGCGCGATCCGGGCTACCTCACGCGCAACCACTTCCTGCTGCTGACCCGGCCGATCGACAACGACAGCGCGGTCGACCCGCATTCGGTCGACTGGGCGTCGATGAGCCGCTCCAACTTCCCCTACTTCATCCGTCAGTCACCGGGGCCGTGGAACGCGCTGGGGCGGATCATCTTCATGTTCCCCAACCCGCACAACATCTTCATCCACGACACCACGTCGCGGTCCCTCTTCGCGCGCGAGCGGCGCTACTTCAGCCACGGCTGCATCCGAATTCAACAGCCGATAAAGTTCGGCGAGATGGTGCTGGCGCCCAACGACTGGGACCGCAAGCGCATCGAGGAGACCGTGAAGACCCGCGAGGAGCTGCAGATCAACCTGAAGCGCCGCCTGCCGGTCCACATCACCTATCTGACGGCGTGGTCGAACAAGGACGGCACGCACCACTTCCGTCCCGACATCTACAAGCGCGACAAGACGCTGGCCGAGGTGCTGTCGAACGTCGACCAGGCCGCCAAGCGCGCCATCACCGACGCCGCCGGCCCCGGCAAGAGCGGGTAGGGCGCGGCGGCACCCGTTGGCGGCACGTTGCCAGATCGGGTCGCATTCAGGTCGAATCAAGAAGAGATTCGACCTAATCACGACCTGCTCTAGCCCGCATTTCTCAAACTGTCGCTGTTGAGCGGCGGTTGGGTTGGCGCGTCGGTTGGTTGCGGTAGGCCTTCGGGCTGGGGCATGCGCCGCCGGCCGCCG
>Ga0302046_10000580_pt1 | contig 36295 bp, 27 predicted proteins | sample RVTome_11_FD_200261 | JGI IMG/M metagenome (GOLD analysis project Ga0302046, IMG submission 200261) | Soil microbial communities from uranium-contaminated site in the Upper Colorado River Basin, Wyoming, United States - RVT147D111 (version 2) ...
AGAGCACAAACGTGGTGGCCGTGACGTCGAGATCCAGATCGAGATCGAGTTGGATGAAGTCGTTCTCGAGGTTGGGAATGCCCATGAGAGAGCAATCACCGTTGAACTGTGCATCGCAGCCGGCGAAATCCACGTTCTCATGCGTGAAGTTCAGGATGATGTTATCCATCTGGATGCCACGAATCGACTTGAACTTGAGGCGTGTCACGTTGGCTCCCACCAGCACGCGGCCGCGGCCGAGTGTTTGCGCGCGTTCGCCAATGATCGGGCCGGGTGAGGTGGACGTTGGAATGGGAACGCCTGCCTCAAATCGGTAGGTAACACCACCGCTCGTCGAGCTGATGGGGATGTTCGCGATGTTGGTTCCGACTGCCGTGGTGAGAAACTGAATCAGCGTGGCGTTGTTGCCAACCGCCGCCGGAATGAAGTGCTCGCCATGGGCCCGCACCAGGGGATCATCCTCATCGGCCGAGCCCTGCAGAAACAGTGGATCATCCGCGCTCTCGGAAAAGATGAAGAGATTCTCGATGAGCGCGCGCAGTCCCTGTCCCTCCAACGGACCCGCCGCGACCAACGACACCACCAATATCATCAACGCACTGCGTTTCATGACCCCCTCCGAAGATTACCCTGGATTGTGGACCCTTGAATGGCCGCTGGCCGACTTACCGTATGTCCGAGATTATCCACCGCCCCGACTCTCGTCGCAAGGAGAGACGTTGTGGATCGTCGTCACTCTCATTCCCACCGGATATTCTGAAGTCATAGCGAAAGACAACCTCAACGGTGGCCTCGTCACCCTGAAGGCTGATATCACCCAAATCCGCGCCTACCCTCAGGTTCTCCGCCAGATTGAAAAAACTCCTCAAACTCTGCTCGCGGCTGGCCGGCATGCCGGGAAACACCGACCGTAGAGCGGAAATATCCTCGCGCTGGATGGCGGTGCGATACTGCTCCACCACGTCCTCAATCGCCTGACGATCGGCCGCGGGGTCGGGTCGCGGTGGTTCGGGCGGCGTCGCTTCGGCTGCGCGCACAGAGACCCGGGCGGTTGACCGTTGCCCGTCGACGGATGCGGTGATGGTGGCGGTCCCCGCCGAAACAGCGCTCACTCGACCCGAATTGTCCACCCGCGCGACGGTCGGATCGCTGGATGACCAGGCCACCGTGCGGTTCAACACGTTACCGTCCATGTCCGTCAGCTGCGCGGTGAGTGTCAAGGCTTCCCCGACATTCAACGTGTTCTGAGCCGGAGATAGGGTCACATTGTTGACCGCCACGGGCTGTACGTCGACGTTCGTGGTGTCCGCGTATGCTCCGACCTGCGCGATGATTCGGGCCGTTCCCTCCCCCACCGCACGGGCAACACCGGTGCGATCAACGGACACGACGTTGTTGTCGCTCGAGCGCCAGGACGCACTCTGCCCCGCCATTTGATTGCCGCGGCCGTCGCGGGCAACGGATCGAAGCCTGATCGTATCGCCCACTCTCGCGGTTGGTACGTTGTCCGGACTGATCTCGACCGAAGCCACGGTTGGGGCGGGCCGGGTGTTGCGGACCGGAGTTGACTGCGGCGGATCGGTAACCGTAACCGGAATCGCAAACCTGTATGTCCCGGCTCGCGCCGTGACGACCGTATTGCCCGCAGCAACCGCCGCCACGGTACCGTCAGCCGAGACATCGGCGATCCGCGTATCTCGCGACGAGAATGTGACCTCCGCATCTGGGAGGGACGCACCGGACGAGTCCGTTACGACGGGTGTGAGCTTCTGTTGGTCGCCTGGTTGCAGGTTTACCTGGCTCGGCCCCACGGTCAATTCCGCTATGGTATTCGAGGAGACATTGACTGAAGGAACGTTGAAGTCCGCAGGTTGATCGGCGCCTGTCTGGGAACCGCCGGTCGAGAAGACAACCCACGCAATGCCGCCCAGCACCACGACTGCCGGGATGCTCCAGATGAGTTTTGACTTCGAGCGGCTGGGGGCCGCGGTGGTGCTCACCCCGCCCATTGGTTGGGCGCCACTATCCTCTACAATGGGGGTGCTGACGTTGGTTGGCGTGCCGCGTGTCTTGAATGCGCCCGGCCGTGGAATTGAACTCTTTGGTGTCTGAAACTGGGCCAACAGCGCTTGATTGCCGCCGCTCTTGGCCAGCGACACCATGTGGGTGCGGACGGTATCGTCGCGCTCTGCCATGCCGATGGCCTCCACGGCAGCCTGCATGCTCGGAAATCGGTCGTCCGGGTCCTTGGCAAGCATGCGCATCACGGCGTTGCCCAGTGGTCGAGGACACTCGGGCCACGTGACGTGGATCGGTGGCGGGGGCTCATGCGTGTGCTTGTACATGACCGTCATGGCCGAATCCCCCTCGAACGGTAGTCGCCCGGCCAGCATCTCGTAGGCAACGACGCCCAGGGCGTACTGATCGACCGCGCCCGTCAGGGGCTGGCCGGCACACTGCTCCGGACTCATGTACGCGGGTGTCCCGAGGGTCGCGCCGGTCATGGTGAGACCGTCTGCCTGGGTCACCTTCGCGATTCCGAAATCCGTCACGACGGCCCACCCACCCTCATCCAGCATGATGTTGCCGGGTTTGATGTCGCGATGGATGACGCCGCGCCGATGCGCGTAATCGAGCGCGCTGCCGACCTGGTTGAGGATCGTCTGGACCATTGCTACGGGGAGCTGGCCCTCTTCCCGGACGACGGACTCGAGCGTTCGCCCTTCGACGAACTTCATCACAAAAAAGAGGATGCGGTCGCTTTCCTTGACCGAGTAGATCGGGATGATATGCGGATGGCTCAGCGAAGCGGCGGTGCGGGCTTCACGCTGGAAGCGCTCGACCACCCCTTCTCCCATCCGAAGCAGCTCGGGCGAGATGACCTTGATGGCCACTTTGCGGTCCAGGGCGATGTCGTGCGCGAGGTAGACGTTGGCCATCCCGCCACGACCGACCTCGGCAATAACATCGTACTCACCAAGCGTGGCATGACGAAGGGTCTCGAACAGGGCCTGCTCGTTGGCCCGTTTATCAATCCTCGTCGCGACCTGTTCGGCGGGTGTGGACCCGCTCCCGCCAGAAATACCCGTCAGGTCGGAACCGCATTCGAGGCAGAATCGTGACTCTGACGGCACGGACTTGCCACACCGGTTACACGTAGTTGACGCGTTGTTCATAGCGGCTCAGACATCGAGCCCGTCCCCTCGATTAAAGCTTGCCAGGTCACGGCTTACGGTCTGCGCACAACAGGCGGGCTCGTAGCCCGGCCAAGACCCTTTGCCCCTCATGTAAATAGCTCGAAATCAGCCACATTTCAAACGGCAAGACCGCCCCATCTCATTGAAACAGGAGGCGCTCATGTGGGGGTAAAGTCGGTCGGCCGGGAGCCTTGAGCCGGGAGCCTTGAAGCCGGGAGCCTTGAGCCGGGAGCCTTGAGCCGGGGGCCTTCAGCCGGCAGCCAGCAGCGGTCAGGGGTCCCGCGTGCGTCCTGTGCGATGGGACATGTAGCCGACGGCATCCAGCCTCGATGCTGGAATCGATCGTGCGAACGCCGCCCGCTACGCGCCGAAGGCTGATCGCCGCTGGCTGAAGGCTGCCGGCTGAAGGCTCCCGGCTCAAGGCTGCCGGCTGAAGGCTGCCGGCTGAAAGCTGCTGGCGGTTACCTTCCAAATTCCTCGTTCGCCTCGGTTGCCGCCGCTTTCAGGATCTCCGCCGTCTCGTCCGGAATGCTCACCAGCAGACCCGCCGGCGTTTGAAACGATGCCGACGCGCGCTCTACCGGCAGTCCGGTAAGCTGCTCAAACATGACCAGCGCCGCCACGTACGTACCCAGGATGCTTGGATGGAAACCATCGTCCCCATAGAGTGTCAACGTGGAGTCGATGCGCCACGCGGCGCGCCATGCCTCTCCGGCCGGAAACAGCAGTCCATCCACCTGTTCCGCCGCGAGACGGTATGACTCGCTGACGCCGTCGAAATCGAAGTCCCGAACGGCAGCCGGCCATACCATGTACAGGGCGACGCGTCCGCCCCCCTTTCGCACGTCGTCATTGAACCGCGCACTGAACTCCAGCAGCGACGGCCGGCCCTCCGTAGCCGAAGGACCTTGTTGCAGGACGACGATGTCCCATGCACGGCTGGCGATCGCCTCCCGCGCACCGGTCTGCCAGTGATCCTCGAGTCCGAAGTTGGGAAGCGTTCTGGATTCGAAGAACGTCGGCTCGGCACCCGCCGAATCGATCATGGCGGCGAGCATGCCGGGTAGATCGTTGGTGTACGTGAGGCTGTTTCCGATGAACAGCACTTGTGGTCCGTCGATCGGAGGCGCCATGACCTGTGTGTTGCAACTCAGCGCTACCAATGCCGGGAGCAAGATCATGGAAACGAGTTGCCGAAGACGCCCAGCTGAGGTTATCGGTAGCGGTCGGACCGGATTTCCACCACTCGAACGTTCATGGTGAGATGCAGCGAAAGACGTGGTTGCTGACGATTGCCGTGCTGGTGCTGTTTGCTCTCGCGCATGACTTCTGGGCGTGGCGTGACCCCGTTCCGCTCGGCCCGTTTGGCCTGCCCCGCTGGATCTATGTCTTTGGCCTGCTGCAATTCGCGCTGGCCGGCGCAATCTACCTGCACGGTCGGCGTGCACGCGGTGAGCCGCGAGACGACGCCTGATGTCATTCGTCATTGTGTTCGCCTATCTGGCCTTCATGGTGGGCGTGGGCATCGTCGGCTTCCGTTCCAGCCGCGCGACACCCGACGACTTTTTTCTTGCAGGGCGTGCGGTCGGTCCTTTGGTCTTCTTCTTCACACTCATCGCTACCAACTTCAGCGCATTCTTTTTTCTTGGATTTGCCGGAGCCGGATACCGCATCGGGTATAGCTACTACGGTATCATGTCGTTTGGTACCGCGCTCGTGTCGGTTGGGTTCCTGCTGATCGGCTACAAGGCGTGGAAGCTGGGGACCGAGCACGGTTTCATAACCCCTTCGGAACTCATCGACCACCGTTTCCGGAACGCGCCGCTGACCCTCCTCTATGCGGGCGTGATGGTATTGTTCACTATTCCCTACCTCGCCATTCAACCCATCGGGGCCGGATATCTTCTCAGCGAACTGACGGGCGGAGCGGTTCCGTACTTTGGTGGGGCGGTCCTCCTCACCCTGTGCATGGTCTTCTATGTGTTCCTGGGTGGGATGCGCAGTGTGGCTCTGACGGACGTGGTGCAGGGTATGTTGATGCTTGCCCTCATGGTCCTGTCCGTGGCGTTCATCGCATCAGCCCTCGGTGGATTTGCGACGGCCAACCAGCGTGTCCTGGCCGAATACCCCGAGCTGTTTTCCCGCGCCGGCGGCGACGGATACTTCACCGGCCGTCGCTGGTTCAGCTTCATGCTGCTGTTTCTGGTTTCGGTGCCGCTCTTCCCTCAGGTCTTCATGCGATTCTTTATTCCGCGCAAGGTGCCATCGATCACGCGGGCGGCCGTCCTGTACCCGCTGGTTACGGCGACCCTGTTCCTTGGACCGGTCGTGATCGGGGTATTTGGTCGCCTCACCTTTCCCGGCCTGCAGGGCAGCGAATCCGATCAGATCCTGCCGATGATGCTCGCCGCCCACGCGCCCGCCTGGTTGGGCGCACTTGTCATCGTGGGAGCGCTCGCCGCGTTCATGTCCACGATGGACTCACAGCTGCTGGCGTTGAGTTCGATCATCACACGCGATCTGTACGTCAAGCACCGCGACCCGAAACTCAACCTGGCCGGCCAGGTCCGGTTCGGGCGTGTGATCGTCGTCGTCCTCGCCGTGATTGGTCTGGCGGTCGCATTCCGACCCCCTGACACGATCTTTGACATCGCCACGGAGGCGTTCACCGGGCTTGCCGTCCTCTTCCCCACCACCATCGCCGCCCTGTACTGGCGCGGGACCAGTGCCGCGGGTTGCGTGGCATCCATTCTGGTGGGTCAGGTGCTCCTGATCGGGTATCACTACCAATGGATCCCGGAACGCCTTGCGTTCGGCTTCCTGCCCCTGGTGCCCATTCTGGTGACGTCGACCGTCGTACTCGTAGTAGTCACCAAACTTCAACGTTCGTCCGGGACTATGAGCGTTGAGCCTTGAGCGGTGAGCGTTGAGCCTTGAGCCTTGAGCGTTGAGCATTGGGCCTTGGGCCCTGAGCCTTGAGCGTTGGACGTTGGGCCTTCAGCGTTGGGCGTTGATCCGGCTCAACCCCGAATGGATACTTGAACGTTGGGCGTTGGGCGTTGCGCGTTGAGTCGTTGAGCGTTGAGTCGTTGACCCGGCTCAACCCCGAATGGATACTTGAACGTTGGGCGTTGAGCGTTGAGTCGTTGAGCGTTGAGTCGTTGATCCGGCGCAACCCCGAATTGATACTTGAACGTTGGGCGTTGGACGTTCGACGTTGAACGTTGAGTCGGGGTATCGCGAGGCGTCATCCCGCCGTAAACTCAATGACATACCCTTACGAGGGAGGGCTCTGGGATGTCGGCGGCCGAATTCGACTTCGTCCTCAGCATCGGCGGTGCAGCCGGTCAGGGAATCGCCACACCCGGCAACGTGCTCGCGCGCATGTTTGTCCGGCGGGGTCTTCATTTCAACGCATACAACGCCTACCAATCGATCATTCGCGGCGGGCACATCTTCCTGACCATGCGGGTGGCCGGCCATCCAATCCGCAATCACGGCGACGCGCTGGATCTGCTGATCTGTCTCAATCAGGACACCATGAATCGGCACCTCCGCCTGATGGGGCCGAACACCCGCGTCCTTTTCAACGCCGATACCATCAACCCCGGACCGGCAGCCGAGGGCGCCCAGTTGTGCGCGCTCCCGGTTGGCCAGCTCACAGACGGTGACAGGAACAAGCTGATTCAGAATACCATCGCACTGGGCGCCGTCGCCTCCCTCTTGCGACTCGAGTTCGACGTGCTGGACGAGGTGCTCACGCTGCAGTTCAAGCGCAAGGGGCAGGACGCCGTTGACCAGAACGTGAAGTTTGCCAGAGCCGGGTACGAATACGCCGCGGAGCAGTTCCAACCGTTCGATAACCCACCCCCCACGGGATCCAAACCCCTGGCCGTGTGGAGCGGCAATGATGCTCTGGCAATGGGCGGAGCCGCCGCCGGGGTCAAGTTCTACTGTGCCTACCCGATGAGTCCGTCTACGGGCGTGCTGCATTGGATGGCGCAAAACGCGCGTGAGCTTGGCATCATGGTTCGTCAGGTGGAGGATGAAATCGGGGTCGCCAATATGGTGATTGGCGCCGCACACGCCGGGTGCCGTGCGATGTGCGCAACGTCGGGTGGCGGGTTTGCCCTCATGACAGAAGCCATCGGCAGCGCGGCCATGATGGAGATTCCCGCCGTCTTCATCAACGTGCAGCGTGCGGGACCCTCGACCGGTGTTCCCACCAAAACGGAACAGGGCGACCTCTGGCAGGCGCTCGGCGCCAGTCAGGGAGATTTCGAACGATTTATCGTCGCGCCGATCGACGCACTCGATGCGTTCCGGACCATTCCCGAGCTGTTCAATCTCTGTGACAAGCATCAGTGTCCCGGCATTGTCCTGTCGGATCTGCTGATTTCCGAGGGAACGTTCTCCGTGGATGCCGCCGACATCGACATGTTTCCGACGATCGACCGCGGCCAACTGATTACGGAGCCGCGCGCCGATGATGGGTATCAGCGTTACGTCGATACGGCCAGCGGCGTCTCGCCCCGCGCGACCCCGGGACTCGAAGGGTATGTGCATGTGGTTGCGACGGACGAGCACGACGAGGACGGCATCCTGATCAGCGACGAATTCACCAATCCGGCCAAACGCCGGCAGATGGTCGAGAAGCGCGCACGCAAAATGCGCGATGTCCTGTCCGAGATTGCTTCGCCAGCCCTCGAGGGGCCCGAAGACGCGGAAGTCACGTTCGTCGCCTTCGGCTCAACACACGGGGTGATCCACGAAGCGTGCGAGCAGTTGCGCCAGCAGGGCATTTCGGCCAATCACCTGCACGTGAAGTGGATCCTGCCGTTCCATGCAGAGATCGTGAGCGAGATTCTCCTGAGTGCAAAGCGGACCATCTTTGTGGAGAACAACTACTCGGGTCAATTCTATCGATACGTGCGAAGCGAGACGGGTATCTCGGCCGACGGCCACATCCGGAAGTATGATGGCGAACCGTTCATGCCGCATCACATTGTGGACGGGGTTTCCAAACTTATCGCGGGCGAAGTGACGCGTTACGTTCCGGCCCACGAAATAACTGTTTGACGAGGTGAAGCATGGGAGTCAGTACGCCGGTTAAGCCGACAAAACTCAGTGCCAAAGACTTCAAAGGTAAAGTCGATCCCGATTGGTGTGTTGGGTGCGGGGATTTTGGTGTCCTGCGCAGCGTGCAATTGGCCTGTGTCGGTCTCGGATTGTCCCCGCATGAGTTGCTCGTGGTAAGCGGCATCGGATGCTCGTCGAACTTTCCGGGCTATTTCAACGCGTACGGCATGCATACTCTGCATGGGCGGTCACTCGCCGTTGCCACCGGCGCCAAGATGGCGAATCATGAATTGACGGTCATCGTGACCGGCGGTGACGGCGATGGGTACGGCATCGGTGGAAACCACCTCGTCCATACGTCCCGCCGCAACGTTGACCTGACGTACGTCGTCATGAACAATCAGATCTACGGACTGACCACGGGACAGGTCTCCCCGACCAGCCGTGAGGGGATGACGACCAAGAGCACGCCATTCGGGAGCGTCGAACCGCCGATCAATCCCATCACGTCGGCCATTATGAATGGGGCAACGTTCGTGGCGCGCGGGTTCAGCGGTGACCAGAAACATCTCACGATGCTCATTACCAAGGCCATTGAACACACGGGATTCTCGCTGATCGATGTGTTCAGCCCGTGTGTGACATTCAACCACGACAACGACTTTCCCTTTTTCAAGGAACGCGTGAAGCGCCTCGAAGACGAGGATCACGATCCGGGTGACTGGAAGTCCGCGTGCGAAAAAGCGATGCTCTGGGGCGATACCATCTACACCGGTCTGTTCTTCCAGGTGAAGGACTCGGCCGCGCTGCACGAGCGGGAACCGGTAGCGAAGGAAGAGCCTGTGGTTCGCCGGCCTCTGGCCGTTACGGAGGAGCAGGCCACGCGAATAATCGGGCGGATGATGTAGGGGAATACAAACCGCCAGCTGGCAGCTTTCAGCGGACAACTGTTCGCTCAACACCTAATGGCCACGGTAGAGCGCGGTTGCCCCCTCATGGAGGCAGGTCATGTCCTTTACTGGTGAACACTCAATTCGCGGACACTACTCCGAGGAGGAAGAGGAGTTGATTCGGGAGGCGATCCTGAGTGGTACGGTGCCGACGTGTCCCCGATGCGACCTTCAACTGACGTCAAAACTACCAAAAGGCGGACGCTGCGCCCGCCATGAGGTCTGGGAGTTTCACTGCGAAGCCTGTCTGCAGAGTGCAATTATAGAGGATTAGGCGGAATCGTCACGCTGGGCTTCGGCCATGGCGTGTTTCAGCGTCCGGATCGCGTCATCGCAATCCCTGACATTGTTGTACATCGCACCCACTGCGAGCACCTGCCGGGAGGGACTCATGAGCAGGTAGGTGAATTTACTATCCGAAGTGGTCTGCCGGCCGAAGTTTTTCTCGTCGTTCACCGCCGTCTTGGCCAGGTCGAGGTTCGTCACGCACTGGCTTTCCTCAGGTACCCCCTGGCTGGTCAGCAACACCTCGCCGTTGTAGTCGTACAACCGGAAATAGTGGAGCGTATCCCGGCCTCGAAATACCTTGAGTTTGGGTCTGGCGGATAATAGGGCGTCCAGCATGTGACCGCCGCGGTCCGATCGCTGCATACGGTTCGATTGCCTCTCGAGTTCCATCTCGTCTGTTTACCCCGTAAGCTACAACGAAATCATGCCTCGCCCAGATGTCCAATTCTGTGACGTGCATCCCCAAACCGTTTACACAGGCACCCGTCAGAGCGAAGACAGGAATCGTGCCAACAGCGCCAGGTCTCGCGCCGGTAGGGCCTGAAACCGGGTTCTGGCCCCCGCCGCTTCTCCGTCGTGCTGCAGAATCGCTTCCGTGGGTGAGCTGGCTCGCCCGTCGTGAAGGAACGTGCTGCGGTCGCGGAGTCCCCAGAGACGCGCCGTTCGGTATTCGGAGGGAGTGGCGTTTTCTCCACACACATCCGCGAGGCCCGGTCCCATGTCGTGCAATAGGAGATCCGAGTAGAGCGGGACCACCTTTCGCGACAGCGCGGGAACGTCGCTCTCGCCGGTCGTCATCTGCGGCGTGTGACACGACGTACACCCTACGCTCTCAAAAATCGTCTGCCCCTCCGCGATGCTATCTCGACTGGACTGTAGCGCGGGGCGTTCTCGAGGCGGCGCCGCGAGGAAGTTTATGTAGTCCGTCAAGACACGCATCCCTCGTTCGTCGATCTCGGGTTCCGCCATCGGATCCACCCCGGCCGGCAGCGGTTTTCCATTCAACGTTTCTTCGATGGGGTTCATTGTCGTGGTGAGACCCAGCTCAAACCGCAACGCGGTATCGACGAACTCGAGTAGTGTGGCAATCTCGGATTTGCGGCCAAAACGACCGAGTCGCCCGTCGGAGGTTCGGCCTGCCCGACCGGAAATCCCGTCTCCGTCGACATCTTCCGGATCTGCGTGTCGTAAAATTGATTGAGATGGAATGGCGGCGACCAAGCCGAGTCCGTACAGCGAAGGAGCGGTCACTCGCACTGTGTCCGTAGCCGAGGCGGGAACCGTCTCGCCATGGATGCCGTGCGCAACAAGTAAGGGCGTTGCCTGACGTTGGATGTTGTCTCCACCTTCTGCAACGAGCAGATCGCACGATCCATCTACAAACCGGGTTGCTTTCAGGACGAGCGCGCCACCCGATCCGCCACTCGACGGCCTGTCATGACAGGAGAAGCATCGAGGCTCGTTGAAGAGCGGTCCCAGCCCTTCCTCCGGGGTCGTCAGGCGATCGAAAACGGCCTTGCCGAACAGGAAGCGACCCAATTCGGCTTCGGAAAGGCCCGGTAATGGTTCTCCCGGCGGCGCGAAGACCAGCTCGGCGCTGTGCTCGCTGCTGCAGCCAGCCAGGCAAACCAGGAGAATTGTTCGGTGGAGAGACCGAAGCATTCCTGTTTACTGAGGCCCTCCATCGGTTACCGGTTTGCCGGCCCCCGCCTGCAGACGTCGGGCGAGTTCGACGGCGGCAGTCACACCAGCGGGTACGATCTCCCACGACACGTTTTCTCGCAGCTTTGCCGTGAGGAAGCCAGGAAGCGGCTGTACGGCGATTCTGCGCGACACGGCCGCCTCGAAATACCGGTCAACCAGGGTCGCCGCCCGCTCCGCGGGTGTTTGTCCGTCGGCGGTTGTTGTCACGGAGTCCGGTGACAAGCCCATCTGCTGCCAGAGTCTCGCCACGTCCCGGCGGTAGTTTTGCGTCAGGAGGGCAATGGTCGAGTCGCCCGGCTGAAGCCCCGCACTGTCGGCTTTCAGCCAGAGGATTTCCTCGAGGGCCAGACTCCGCACGAACTCCACCAGGTCTTCGTCCGGTGCATTCAGCATTTCGCTGTGCGTCTGTACCGGCAACAGTTGGACGTAACGCGCAAAACGCTCCCCGCTCAGTGATCCACCGCGGTAGGTTGCGACCGTACGGTTTCCACGTGGGACACGATACGGGTTTTCGGCGACCTCCCGCAGTGTGCCACCCGCGCGCTCGGACACGCTCACCTCGTAATCCTCGACAATCGATTCCTGGTATGTCGAATCGAATCGTGCTCTCAACGTGCGTCTCACGAATTCTGAAAATGGCTCCCGTACGTTCTCGAGGCGCGGACGAAAGATGACGTGATACCCTGCCTGCGTCTCAACCACCTGTGAGAGGTCCCCCGGGGCGAGTTCATAGGCGACGTTTTCAAACCGCGGTACGAAGGTGCCTCGCGCTGTAACCCCCAGGCTGCCGTTGACGTTGCGTGTCAACGAATCCTCATTCTGGAGATTGGCGTCCTCCCAGGACATTCCGGCCACGAGCTGGTCACGGATTCGCTGAGCGGTTTCGCGTTGCTGCTGCCGACGTTCCGGCGTGGCATCGGGCGGCACGGCGCGGAGGACATGGGCAACCACGCGGTGTTCCCCGGCGCGATACGCGCTGTCGACCGACGTCGGGGACATCGTGAAGTCGGTTTCGGCAACACGATCTCCCCATCGCGTGATTGCCAGCCGGCGAATGTTGAGCCACAGCGCATCGCGCACGAACGCTTCGCTCCAGAGCGAATCTCCCGAGGCCAGCCGGAGTGAGAACGCCGACACGTCCACCCAATGTTGAGCCAGCTCAAGAGCCACTTCTTCTTCGAGCGGCAAGGGCTGTCCCAGAACCATGAGTTGGCCGAGCCGCTGTACGGCGAGATGATGATCGTCGACGCGTGCTACGGTGTTCGGGTGAGCCTGAAACAGTTCCGCACACCCGTGCGCCAGGAACGCGACCATGATCGCAGCCATTTTACCGCGGCCGCGACATGGACAAAGAATTCTACTGAAATCCATCAAAACCGGTGAAAACTGCATCCGCCGCCGTAGGAGGGGTGACGGCCTTTATACTCGTCAGCCGCAACGGTTTACGCAATCCCGATGACGGAACCTGGGGCTACGGCTCACTGACGTGTGTCCCTCGGGACCACCAGACGGCCTTGTACAGAGGTTTTCCTGGCGAGTGTCCGGAACGGGCCACGAAAAATCCCCTCAGGATACCGTCCGGAAACTCGCCTGTAACATCGAGGCTGCGTAACGCATCTGAGAACCAGAGGAGGAAAGCGCATCGGTCGTCAACGTTGGAGTATCCGAGTCCGCGCGGGCACGTGTGGGGAATCCACCGGGTTGCGGTCGGTGTTATTCCCGCTCGGGGCGTGTGCGCAACCGGTGCCCCGCCACGCGAGTGCTATAATGGTCGAAGGCATCGATCATCGATCCCGGCGCGGATCGGGCGCTGGAGGAAAGGTTGTAACGTTTGGGCTTCAGAGTGCATCTGGCTCATAGCTGGCAATCGATCACAGCCGTTGGACGCGAGGCGTCCTTAGGTTGGATCTTCTACGACGCGGAGGATCTGATGGACTTGGAGGCAGTCGTGAGGCGTTCCGTGTTGCCTAAGGTCGGGGCTCAGGTCATTTTTGCGCCCACTGGGAGATCGACCCGATGGCTAATAGGGAGCTTTCGCACCCGCGTCGTACGTCGCAGGGCTCACAGAATCCACATGCCTGATCAACCGTCGAACACCGAATCCGAATCGACTTCGGAACTCGCAATCGCGCGCCGCGTCGCGGGCGGCGATCGGTACGCCCTGGCCAGGATGTACGAGTTGTACTTTGGGGCCGCCAACGGCACGGCCCTCCGAATTCTCAGGTCGCCACAGGATGCGGAAGACGTGGTGCAGGATGTGTTCGCCAGCCTGCCGACGACCTTGCGGACGTTCCGGGGAACCGGCGCCCTGGAGGGATGGATCAGGCGCGTGACGTCCCGCGTTGCGCTGATGTATCTCAGGAAATACAGGAAGCGCATCGAAGTACAGGTCGACGGGAGTGTTCTGGAGTACCTGATAGTCGATCCGACAGATTCGGACGACGTTCAAATCACGAAGATCGCTCTGCAGATGGGCATTCAGAAGCTTCCCGAAAAATATCGGTTGGTATTCATCCTCAAGGAGATTGAAGGGTTCTCCCATGGGGAGGTGGCCAATCTACTCGAGATTAACGCTCGGACGTCGCGTGTGCGGCTGCACCGGGCGCGAAGATTGTTGAGGAGATTACTCTAATGAAAATGTTTCTTCATCCCAGCTTCGCGAAGCTCAGTGCGTACGTCGACGGAGACGTCACCGGACACCGTGCGAGCGCCATCAGCGCGCACGTGATGAGATGTCCAAGGTGTCAGGCCACGGTCGATTTCGTCAGGCAGCTCCATGAGAAATCGTCACGCTTGAGAATGCCTGTCGTACCACCAGACCTCGACCAGCGCATCGCCAACACGGCGCACACCAGCCCGGTCAGGGGAGCCATCGTTCCGGAACCTGTTCCTCCGGTGCCGGAGCGGGGAGACGACATCCTGCCGAGCAAGGCCCTGGCCGTCAGCGGTGGTATCCTGGCATTGATCGTCGCCGTCGTGGCCCTCAGGGTCCCGAACGCCGTTTCTGACGCAACCGTTCTCGAGTTTGACAACGAGCACCCGCGTGCGGGCGACGTCATCGAGGTGACGTATCGAAGCAACGGGAGGTTCTCATTTGGGGACCAGGTCGTGTTGCGCGCCGAGATTTTTCGGAAGGGCCGGGCGCCCTGGGATGCCCGTGCGGAATATCTCATTCTGGACACGCTGAACCGCATCGGGACGGGGCATTACAAGGGTGCGTTCGAGTGGAGCAGCGACATGGCATTCGCGGACTTCGCGGTCGAATCTCCGGACGCCCAACGGGTCGACAGTCGCCCGTGGGGTGGCTGGGTGCGACTCGAGCACGATGGTGGGCAACCCAGCTTCGAGGCGCTGAGGCAGCGATTCCACTCGGCCTTCCGTGGCCGGGACCTGGTAACCTCGCTCGAGGTGGCCACCCTGGCCACGGAACGCTTCCCGGATGAGCCCGGATCCTGGGACATGACGCAATTGACTCTCGGCATTCAGTATGGGAGTGGCGATTTTCCGGAGAGCCGTCGTACCGCGTTGGACAGGGCATTCCGAAGACTCGTGGCGAAGCGGGACAGTGCTCACTGGGTTACCCCAGAACGCATCGGCCACCTCTATCAGTGGGCCTACTACCGGGACGATCCCCTCCTGCCGGCCATCCGGCTCGAGATGCTCCGGAGCGCGCCCCTTACGCGTCCGGCCGTTCAGGATAGAGCGCTCTCGATTTTCGCAGATGCAGATCGCGAGATTGCGTTGGATCGCTTCGAGGTCCTGTGGCAGATGGCAGGTCCCTCCTATAGGTCGATTCCTGACCTGGCGTTTCGGGTATCTCTCGAACTCGAAGAGAGCGGGGCCGCACTTCTCTGGGGACGGCGTCTCATCGAGCTTTCGAATGCAGACACGGAGTGGGTCCTGACGGATTTGCTCGCTCGAGGGTCTGTGCGCGATTCGGCCATCCTCGAGCTGCAAGCCAGCATCGAACGGCTTCACGACGGCTCCACAACACGCAAGTTATATCAGACCGGGAACCAGTTCGCGGCGACGCAAGCAGCCAAACAGCGTCGTCTCGCAGATCTGCTGGGCCGAGCCCTTCTAGCGGACGGTCGCGTGTCCGAGGGCCTGAGTTACCTGGAGGTTGGGCTGGAAGCTGAATGGGACGTGAGAGCTTTTCGTGCCGCGGCAGACGGGTATCTCGCACGCGGAGACACCATGCGTGCGGCTGCGTTCCTGGCCCGTATCGCGGCCGAGGAACGTCTGGTGAGTGGCGTGTCCGACGTGGATTCGTTTGGGAAAGCATTGAGTGGTACGTCCTGGAAACGGCTGTTGGCAGGTGCCGAATCCACGATGACGCTGCACCTGGCCGGGGAGATCCATTGGGAGGATCCGTTTTCGGATACGCTCACCGTGCGGGACGAGGACGGTCAGGCTCGGTCGCTCCGATCGGCGCTGCTGGGCACACGCAACGTCCTGGCGTTTGCATGGTTCGACCAGGATGGCTGGCCCGCAATAGAATCGCTCGCTGCGGTTGCTCCGCGTCGACTGAACGAAGGGATACGGACATTTATCGTAACAGACGAGCTACCCACGGAAGATTTCAGAAAAAGGGCGGCCAACTATCCCGGCCTGACCTGGCTTCACGACGTCGATGGAGATGCCAGGCGCTACTTCGGGAGCTGGTATGTGCCCGACTACTTTGTCGTGAGTGCCGATGGCTCCGCGCAATTCAGATACACCAGCGAGGAAGCGATCCCCCGCCAGCTTGCGTACCTGCGATCCTTGCGAGCATCGGAAAGCATCACGGCGCCCCAGCCCCAGTAGCGGGTTGAAGTGACGACACGATTGCTTGTGGGTCTCCGTTCGTTCCGGCGAGATCGTACCGCACAATAGCGGGATACGGGTCGTGCCGCACGGCATACAGGGTCTGGCCCGATTCATCGACGGCAATGGCGAGTGTGTCATCCTCGAGGAGATACGCCGCAATCAGCATTCCATTCCAGTCGAAGACGTGCACGTACCGTCCGAATCCCGCGCTCTGTTTGTAGTCTTTGAGCGTTCTCCCCGAAAACAACGCAAAGATCTCATCGTGTGATCCGGCCGCATCGACGTAACCCGTGCGTGTTTTCCCGGTTGAAACCGGTCCCAGGTCGATGGGTCCGTTCCGGAACGTGTGGGCAACCACCTCGACCGGTCCGTCGACAACGACGGACGCGCCGTCCAATGTAAAGAGTTCGAAATCACTCGCGTAACGCGGCATGGCCGCAAAACGACGTCGTCCAGGATGCACGACGAGCGTCGAGAGTCGGATCTGCTGCCGCGTTACGGCGTGCATGTTCTCCGGGCCCGCCGGGACATCGCCAAGGACGGCGACCCGTTCTCCCAGTGTATTGAAAATGCCGACACGACCGTCCGGGAAGAAGCCGAGGCTCAACCAATGGCCGTCAGCGGTTTTGACCGGGCCCGTGAGCGTCGCCTCGTTCAGAAAGCTGACCGATTGCGCTTCAATGGCAGATTGCGGGTCGCGGGATTCGGTAAGGTCGATGAAGGTCGCCCGCTTGAGGTTCAGGTCGTAGGCCCAGAAGGCTGATTCCACGTCACGGACGGGATCGATGGTCCACACGCCCTCGAACTCACCGGGGCCGCTCCCCCGTCTTCCGAGGGAGCGCAGCAGACGGCCGGAATCTCTGTCTATCACGTGCATCGTCGAGTCAGACGCGAAATCGGCGGCGACAATGAAGGGCCCAACGATGGCGATCTCCGTGGGAATCGCCATCGCATTGGAATCGGTCAAAACATGACCGCGAAGCGCCACGGGACGGATGTTGCCGTGATCGATCAACTGTCGTCTGTTGAGCTGATTGGCTCCGACGGCGACCACCAGGAGGGTTGCTGCACCCAGGCCGGCCACCACCATGCGCTTCGATTCCATGGCCCTGTCCTCCTTTGTGATACTCGAGATCAAGCGCCTCCACCCCCGCCCGGTGAGCAAAGTCCCCAGTGCATCCTGCCGCCGCAAATCTGTCCGTACGCAATGCAGCATCCGCCACCGTCGGCGCACGCTTCATTCACTTCCAGGTCGAGTCCCGATTTCGACGCCTGGAGCGTAAACGGCAGCGCGGCGAGGATCAGACTCGCGGCGCCCGCGCCAACGATCTTTTTCCATCTCTTCATGAAGACCTCCCGTTGAGTGTTGGGATTGGCCATTTGACTGGCCACCCCAAAGCTCATGGACGGGAAGCTGTCGGGCACCGGGATGAATCCGCCACTCCGGTGGCAATTTGCGACACCGCGAGCGTAACGTTTCCATCCGGGGAGCTCTCTTGGATTGTCACGTCTGGATGAGAGTTTTCCCGAGCCCCTTTCTGATTCTGAAGCACGCCCGCCGCGGCTCGGTTCATAAGCTCAAACACAAGCCACGAGTACCAATCGGGAGGCGGCAGTGGTCTTCTTACCCCAGGAACTGATCATTGGTTGTGCCATTTCAGACGCTTGGGCTGGTAAGCAGTGTAAACGTGTGGTGGAAGCAGCAGGTGGGCGAATGGTGGTGGTCCAACCGGAGAAGCTCGACCTGCCAATAACGCTTCGCCAGCTTTCGGCGTGTATTTACGATCTCGCCCCGTGGGACGCCTCCGTGTTGACCCGCATCCATCGGCTCCGTAATGCCCGTCCCGAGATGCCAATCCTGTTTTATCTGCCCCCATCCCCGGACGCCGTGGCCATGGCGCCGGATTGTTCGCAGCTCGCCAACGTTCGCCTGAGCATGCAGTTGCGCAGATGTGAAGACGTCCAACGATTGGAACGGGATGCGCGGTGGCTCCTGCATTCCGTCCCGGTTCAGCAGATCCTCGATACGTTGATCGAAGCCGTGCCCACGTCGCCGATTCTGCGCCTGTTCTGCCGTGAGGTCCTCCGGCGTCTCTCTGTGGGGATGCGGTGCACCGTCGAGGATGTCGGACACGATATTGGTCTGTCCAGCCGCACGGTGCAACGGCACCTGACGCCGGGTCGGCTCGGAACGCCCAAACAGGTTATCGACCGGTTGACGGTGTGGTATCTGCTCCATCTCTCTGTTCTCGGAGGTCTTTCGCTCTCCCGCGCTGCCAGAATGACGGGCATGACCCCGAATGATTTCTACCGGCTGAAGAAACGTGTGCTGATTTCCATCAAGAGATCACCCTGCGGGCAGGTATGGGAGAGAATGATCCATAACCACGTGCCTGAACCAAGCACTCGCCCGCGGGCAAGTCTGACGCGTCCTGTCCAACTCGCGGTCTCGGAACGGGCAAGGACGAAGCGAGTTGAAAAACAGGCCCAACGGGTCTGAGATTGGGTGGCGCCACCACACCAACCGAGGGCTTCAGGTTGGATGATGTCATATCGGGCCGGACAATCCACCGTTCAGACCGTTGCCCTCCGTATGAGATGTCCGATTCCAATCATCCATTCTCCCGGAGTGAGGTGCGGTGAGCCCTCCGAGGTCAGAACTGATCCGGGGGCGTGAATGGGAGGACCAGCGTTTCGGTGGTCTGCGCGAAATAGATGATAGCGTCGTATTCGTCTGTCAATTGCGCATCATAGAAGTACGAAGATGCTGAAGATGGGTTATAGCAGCACCCGATGCTTCGAAATCGTCGCGGCCCGATGAGCCAGGATGATTCGGGGTCGGCAAGGGGGCCGTCGAGTGAAAGGATAAACCGATCGAATCCAGTACTTCCAAAGTGTGCGGCGTAGGTATCCGGCGGAGGGATATCAACGACCTGTGTTTCCAACCCCACGCCCAGCGTTACGGCCGTGAACCGCCCGCGAAGGAACGAAAAGCCAAAGATGATGTGGTCAATCCCTTCCTCGTTCGTCAAAAAATCGCCCATGAAGCCGGCGCGCCTGCTCACATGGAGATTGTGCGCCCAGAGGACAATCTTGGCGTCCGGTCCTCCCCGCTCGAGCAACCAGGCTGCGTTTTCGGCCATCGCACGATCGCGCGCTGATCCGATCCGGGCGGATTTCATGTCTTCGAATTGCTGAATCAGCCGAACACTCTGGCGCGCCAATGCAAAAGACGGCTCTGACGTCAGGGCCACGTATTCGGCCTGGTGGCGATCGAGGAAGTCCATGACATCATCGATGGCGCCGCGACATTCTGCCCTGTAGGTAGCGTCCCGCGACCCGTAGTCAAACGGAAAAGCTCCCCGTGCGTTGTTCGCAGACATGCAGGAGAGCCGCTCAGCCGTCCACATCGCCGAGTCGGCTTCGATGCCGCTGAGGTATTGGTTGACATTGTGAATGGCCATTCCGGGGTATTGCATGTCAAACCCCAGAATGTGGACGGCGGGCCGGGGTCCGCGTGTCTGATTGTATTCCCTGGCCCAGGTCATGAGATCCAAAACCGACTGCGTGCGCCACGTCCAGAAGTACTGTCCAGAGAGCAGCGCGACTGGGTCACCGACGCCCGCTGTTACCCACTCGTCCACGCGGTTCATTTCCGGCAACGACGCTTCGAGGGCGAAGTGCGTGAACCCCAGCTCACGGACCAGATAGTCCAGTACCCGATGCTTCATCTGAAAGAACTCTCGGGTCCCATGGGTCGCTTCTCCCAGGGAAACCATGCGTGAATCCCCGACTATAGTTCCCAGGACGCTGAGATCTGACCGGTCATTCCGGACGGTGGCCGTCTCGAACGGGGCCACAACACCATTCAACCACGCGGTTCGCGTCGAGTCGATGCTCGCCAGGGAATCTTCCCCACCCGGATCGGTACCTCGTTCCCCACCGCAGCCATTGACGAAGAGTGTGCCACCGACACACACCAAAACGGCGCGGATTCCCCGCTTTGCCCGCCGCCTGGGATCGCTCAGATTCGCCATGTCTTCGAACATACACGGATCGTCCTGGCGTTGCCACGTTCGGAGCGGTGCGCGCCCGACCGAATGTGCAAATAAAGAATTCCACAAATTCAACAACGTGTGGAAATGGCGTGCCGAGCGAGCGCAAACGAGCACTTTCTTTCCACACAGGACGTCACACTTCGCGAGCAAGCCCGAAAAAAGAACGGCGCTTGTCACGATCATTTCAACGCTTAGTTTGACAAGCTCGTCGCCGGTGTTTGAAGCCAACGCAACCGCAGAACGTCGTGACGGACTACACCCCTCTCGGAATTCAAAAGCTCGCTCACGCGGCTGCAAGAGACCTCACCAATGCGCGCTGTCCACGGGATGGCGTCGTCATGAGATTGGCATCCTGCCGGGCCGAACGGCGTTCCGGCAACGGCGAGAAAGAGACCCGTCGTTTCGGAAAGGCCCCCAGCGATCATGCCTGGGAGATTCGGACCGTAGACTTCGAATGCCCGGCATGCCGAAGGCGGGCCACCGGGGTGAATCTTCCCGTTGGTTCGTCGCCGATTCGCACCGTTACGATCCTGCGGCCACGGCCCAGGGCCTGGTTGCGGATCTAGATCCGCCTCTCTGTCTCTCACTCTCATCTCGGCAAACTGAGCAGAAATCCGGTTTGACACGCCAGGACTGCGTGGTTTTCGAAATGTCTGTCACGTGCTTGCGCGGACGCGGGGCGAGGGGAATCTTCAGGCATCCCCTGAGATCCTGAGAGATGGCCATGAGCGTGACGGATTCACTGAGCCGACGAGGCTTCCTTCATGGTACCGCGGCGGCAGTCGGGTACATGGGTTTTCGCACCGAGTCGCTCCATGCACGGGAAGGGCGCCGGCCCCCGCACGGCCTCGAACAGGAAGCGGACGCGTACGACAGGCTCGCCAAGCTGCACTTCAACGAGAATCCCTATGGGCCGTGCGATTCGGCGCTCGAAGCCATGAACATGGCTTTCAAGTACTCCATGCGGTACGGGTATCCCGATGGGGGCGTGAGGTCGGCTATCGCGGAACATCACGGCGTCGGGGAGCGTCACCTTCTCCTGGGTGCGGGATCCGGAGAGATTCTCGAGGTCGTCGGCCTGACATTTCTGGATCACGACAAGAAAGTGGTTGGGGTCGATCCCACCTACGGTTCCGTGTACAGTCACGCCAGCGGTATCAGGGCGGATGCTATCCGCATCCCGCTGCTCCCTGACTATCGACAGGACGTTCCCGCAATCATTGAAGCCACGAATCGGCACCACCGCGAAGTGGGCTTCGTGTACCTTTGCAACCCCAACAATCCGACCGGCCGCACCATCACGGACGCTGAGGTCCGCCAGGTCCTGGACGGCATCCCACCGGATGTCCCCGTGCTGATCGATGAGGCGTACCATCATTTCGTTGAGGATCCAGGCTACGCGTCGTCGATCCCCTACGTGCTCCAGGGTCGTCCCGTCATCGTCGCCCGCACCTTTTCAAAACTCTATGGTATGGCAGCGCTCAGGCTCGGCTTCGCCATAGCGCGGCCTGACATCATAGATAGAATGAGCGCCTATAGTACGGGGAGCATCAATGCGCTGGTAAAGTGGGGGGCGGTTGCGGCGTTGAATGACCATGCAGCGCAGGAGCGTGTCCGAAGCATCACCCTCCAGCTTCGAAAGCAAACCACGTCGCAACTGAAATCGTGGGGCTACGACGTTATTCCCTCAGAAACCAACTTCATCATGGTGCACACCGGACGACCAATCGATGAGGTCCGGCGGGCGTTCCGCGACCGTGACGTCGCGGTTGGACGACCATTTCCTCCAATGCTGGAACACATGCGCGTTTCCATGGGAACCCCGGAAGAGATGGAACGGTTTCTCCAGGCGTTTCAGGAGATATTCGAGATCTGAGCCGGCGGCGGTCAGGCCGCGGATAGCATGGTGTTCGTGCAGCCCCGGGTTGCGACAGTACGGGTTCGCTGTCGGCGGCGGACTTTACCTCAGATCCGGGATCTCAGATCTGTCTGACGGTCACCATCTCCCACTCGCTCCGCCGCCGGAAGATGACCCGCCACTGAAGCCGGACGACGACCCTCCGCTGGAACTCGACCCGGACGAGGTGTGCGTCAATTGCGCCGTCGTTCGAAAGTAGGTCTTTCGGTGGTTGCAGTGGGCGCAGCGTTCAGTCAACTCCACCAGTCCGCCGCTGGCATACGTTGCTTCGCGCACTGTCCGTGAAATCTTGTTCCTGGTTCGCGCCTGGCAGCGCGGACAGGTGGAGTAGCGCGTGAAGACGGTTGAGTAGCGCAGCTTGTCGGCGTCACCGCATTGCGGACAAAGCCACACATCATAGTCCACGCTGCCAACGGATTCTTCGGCCTGTTCGCTCGAGTCGAGATACGCGTCATCGGCCGCCTCTCCGAGTCGTTGACGAGGGGCGCCACAAGCGCAGTTTCGCGAGCGGTAACGCCGATATCGACCGGCGCCGAAGAGCGCTCCCGTTCCACCGGCCAACAGGCCGAGGATAGCAAGGGGTCCGGGGCCACCTGACGTGGAGTTTTCCGACGGGAGAGCCTGCAGCGGTCTGGGCGGTGCAGCTCCTTCGGATTCCAGGGGAACGTTGCCGATGGGCTGGAACGCCACCTCCGGTCTCAGCGGCCGCAGAATTCGTTCGACGCTTGCCTGTGCGCCGAGCAGCACGGCATTGGTGACATCGCCCTGGCGGAGGCGTGGGACCATGAGCTGTTGCATGATCTGATTCGCCATGGTGACTTGCGGGGCGTCGTCGATGCCGTCCCCAAGGATCAGCTCGGCGGCGCGGTCACCCAGCGCAACGAAAATCAGGATGCCGTTGTCACGCTCGGCTGTCCCAATTCCCCAGGTATTGAACAGCTCCGTGGCAAACGTTCTCGGATCTGCGCCACCAATCGATTCGACCACGACGACAGCCAACTCGCCATCGAGCTGTCGCGCCGCGTCGCCCGCAAGACGGTTGATCGAGTCGAGTCCAGCCACGGCAACCTGACCCGTGAGATCCACAGACCAACCGCCTGGCCGTGGGTTGGGGATGGCCTGGATGGTGACGGTCTGGGCGGAGACCACGCGACCGCCTGCACTCATCAGGAAAAAACCGATAACCAGGAGACAGGACATTCGAGATTTCACAATCAGGGCAATCTCAGCGCCATCAGCATATTGGGCGCCTGGATCACGACGTGCTGCCGGCCTTCATGGACGTAGGTCATGATCCCATATCGTGGATCGCCGGGCAGTTCCACCTGGCCGAGCTGCTCGCCGGTAGCCTTGTCGACCGCGTACAGGTATGGCGTCCCGTCGCTGCCGTTCCCGGTGTACATCAGCAGTGTCGACGTGACGATCTGCGCCGCCTGCCGGCCACTGCCCGTGTTCGGGATGTCGACGTCAGCCAGCGCCGGATGATTCAAGACTGAATTGGGCGTCTCGCCAACCGGAATCCACCAGAGATGTTCGCCGGTATTCATGTCGATCGCCGTGATGCGGCTATACGGCGGCTTGAAGATCGAAAGACCCTGCACCCGCGGCGTCCCAATCGTGCTGCCCACAGCAAAGCGGCTGATGGTCGTGCCGGTCGGTTGGGCTTCGCGCGCGTCCCGTTCCGCACCGGGAACCATAATCCGGGAGGAGCATCCCTTCTGGGATGTGATGTAGAGAATCCCGGTTGTTGGATCCGCGGCCGGAGTTCCGTCGATATTTGTCCCACCGACATCACCGGGGCACCAGAGGGAAGCCCGTTTGCCCAGGTCGTTGTCGCGATGGAGCGGTGGATTGAATAACGGTCCTGTTTGGTAATCGTCCAGCGCCTCGATGGCCGCCTGGCGCAGCTCCGGGGTGAAGTCAATGAGATCATCTTCCGTCAGTCCCTGCAGCTCATAGGGGGCGGGGCGGGTCGGGAATGGCTGGGTTTCCGAGAGTTGTTCGCCGGGCATATAAGCAGGGGGCACGGGTCGTTCTTCAATGGGCCAGATCGGTTCGCCCGTCTCCCGATTGAATGCGTATGCAAACGCCTGCTTGGTTACCTGTACCAACGCCGGAATCTCTTCGCCGTCCACCGTGACATCCATCAGGACCGGCGCGGTCGGCGTATCGTAGTTCCAGATGTCGTGGTGCACCATCTGGTAATGCCAGACCCGCTCGCCCGTCTGCACGTCCAATGCAATCAGACTGGTGCTGAACAGGTTGTCGCCCGGCCGGAAGCCGCCGTAGAAGTCCTGCGTGGCACCGTTCGTTGGGATGTAGACAATCCCCCGCTCCGGATCCGCCGACAGGGGTGCCCATGACGAGATATCACCGGTCCACTCCCAGGCGTCGTTCTCCCAGGTGTCGTGCCCGAACTCTCCCGGCTTGGGCAACACGTTGAACTTCCATTTGAATTCGCCCGTTCTTGCGTCGTAGGCGAGGATGTCGCCCGGAATATTCTCTATCCGGGATTGGTTGTATCCCTGTTCAGCCGAGTTCCCGACAACGATCACGCCATTCACGACGATCGCAGGGGAAGAACTCGTGATATAACCCACTTCCAGGGGGATACCGCGTTCCGGATCGAATTCGTGTCCCAGGTCGGCCAGCAAGTCGACCGTACCGGTTTCGGGAAAGCCCGGGATCGGAGCCGCCCCGCCAAATCCTTCGATCGGCTCACCGGTCTCCGCGTCGACCGCGTGCAGGAAGAAAGCCGGAGTCACGACGTAGATGATGTCCCGGCCGTCGACGCGGGCGTAGGCAACGCCCTTTCCGTGATTCTTCCGCATGGAGTATTCCCAACGGAAGGTTTCCGGCTCGACCCAATCCCAGAGTGTTTCACCGGTGCCCGCGTCCGTCGCCACAACATGCCTGCGCTCACCGGCCACGCTGATGAGTTTCCCGTTGACGTAGATGGGCGTGGCCCGAGCATTCACGTCGGGATACGCCGAGCCGTCCCACACCCACGCCACCTCCAGCTGCCCGAAGTTTTCGGCGTTGATCTGATCCAGCGGAGCGTATCGTTGAGCGTAGGTATTTCCGGTGATGAACGGCCAGTCGCCCTCGGTAACCACGTCCTGCGAGGAGCAGGTTGTGGCCGTCAGGGTCAAGAGAGCCAAAGCGAGCCAGCGGAGGGGTCGCGTGTGGGTGGTCTCAGTACGCATCTCAGCCTCTCGAGGGGGTTGCAGGCGCCGGACCGGCGGTAGTCCTGCCGTCGGTCTCAAATCCATGATTGACAGCAGGATAATTGAACATGAAGATGCCGGAGACGGGAGGGTGACTTCTGCCGTGATCGGACACGCTCGCCAGTCGGGACGTCCGGATCTCATCGAGAACGTCCGCCAATCCCTCCCCGCCATCGCCTCGAGCGAGCACTCGCAACAGCCCGCTCGGTGCGGGGAGATGCCGTTCGAGCAGAACAATACCGAGTCGTACAGTCCGTGAGATCTGCGTTTTCGAGACCGATGCCTGCAAGCCGCGGCGCTGGCCACTATCTGTCATTCACGGGTTGCCGGACGCCCTTACAAGAAAGCGTCAGCGGGATCTGATCGGTGTTGTCGGGTGTATTGAACACGTGGGGTAGTGTTCAGATCGGATCTGCAATCTCGAGAATGGCCAGGAACATGAAGCAGTCGGAAACCGGTACCAGGGCACCGCAATCGAACAGCGGAAACGAGATGCCGGTGCAATCGGTCGTGTTGTTTCTCATCGGTTGGCTGATTGCCGTGGGCGTCGTTGCCGGGTTGGTTTACGTCACGCCGCCGGACTACCGCATTCTCGTCTACGTGATCGCTATCCCGCTCCTCGTCGTCGTCCTCGCATCGGTTTCCGGGAACCTCAGACAGAAGATCGCCCGTTGGACTGCGAGGAAGCAGCAGCCGGAGGAGAAGCGGCCCGTGTCATGAGGCAACGCGGCCGTCGTCGGACCGGCGACTGCTGACAATCAGCTTCCGTTCGACACAACAAACTCGGCCTTTCCGCTCGGTCGGATCCGTCGACCCTGGGATCGGGCCCAAACCTGCGTAATCTCCGCGCCAAAGAATACGAGAATGGCGCAGTAGTACACCCAGACGAGAAAGATGACGAGCGAGCCGGCGGCTCCGTACGCGGAACCGACGGAGCTTTGGCCGAGATACAATCCGATGAGGCCTTTGCCCACCCAGAGAAAGGCGGCCGTCGTCAGCGCCCCCACCCAAACGTCGCGCCAGTCGATCTCCACATCGGGCAGGAACTTGAAGACCGTGGCAAACAGAAGCGTGAAGGTGGACGTCGTGACCACCGCGTCTGCCGCCGCCCAGACGAGCCGGGCACCAGGAAGCGCTTCTGGTGACCAACTGGCTAGAAATGCGATTACGGTGCTGACGCCGAGCGAAGCCAACACAAGGACGCCGACAAGACCGATCATGATCAACGACACCAACCGCTTCCAGAACCAACCGCGGATCTCGCGGCCAGCGGAGCGCCGCACGTTCCACACGATATTCATGGTTGTCTGGAGGTGGGCGAAGGCTGCGGTGGCTGAAAGGATGAGGACCAGCACGCTGATCACCGCGGATACGTTCCCCAATTCCGGTTGCTCGCGCGCGTTGGCAATGATGATTTCCATGATACTCCCGCCCCCTTCGCCAATGAGGCCGCGTATCTCGTCCACGAAGCCCTGTTGAACACCGACGTCCGCCGATCCTCCGACCCAGAGCAGGATCATCACGAGTGGCCCCAGGGACAGGCTGGTGTAGAACGCCAAGGCGCCTCCCAGTATGAATGCGCGATCTTCCATGAACTGAAAGGCGGCTCGTTTGAGGACACCGAACACACTGAACCGCTGAAGGGCGACATCCCGGTCCGATTGTGAGTGCTGCGGTGGGGTGTGTTCCGCCATGGTCAGAGCAGGTCGAGCTGCTTGTCCGCAAAGATCAAATCCAGCATTATCCGGACTTTGCGGTCGCGGTCGAGGATGTCAAGGGCAAACAGGTCTATTCTCAGGCGTGTGGTCGGGAATGCGTTTGTCCCGAGCCCGGCGGAACCGGAGTCAAAACTGACGGTACTACTTGAGTCTGAAATTCCGGCCCTTACTTTGGGAAAGCCGGCTTAACACCCGATTCGGTTACCCATCAGGGGCCATAGCACTACCTAAGGGACAGACGACAATGATGCATACGTGGTTGCTGTTGCTGACGCTGCAGGGAGGAAGTGCGGATCTCGTCTATGTCGCCAATCAGGATGCGGCAAAGATCACCGTCATCGACGCGTCGACCAACACGGCGATCGATACCGTAGATCTCCAGCAGCTTGGCTTCTCTCCCAATGCAAAGCCCCACCACGTCGTCGTGGAACCGGATGGCTCATATTGGTACGTATCCCTCATCGGGGACAACCGGGTTCTCAAGTTCAACCGTAACAATGATCTGATTGGGCAGGCAGCATTCGACGTTGCCGGGATGCTTGCGATTCACCCGACTCGGGACCTCCTCTTCGTCTCGCGATCGATGTCCGCCGTCAACCCGCCCCAACGCATCGGCGTGATCGAGCGCGCCTCGATGTCTATCGATGAAATCGACGTGTTCTTCCCGCGTCCGCACGCCATTGCGGTCGATCGGCGTGGGACGCACCTGTACGTGGGGAGCCTTGGTCAGAACCGGATCGTGAGCGTGAACCTCGACACGGATGAGATTGAATTTGCCGATGTCGGTGGGGGGACGCCTCATTCCTTCGTTCAGTTTGCCGTTTCCCCTGACTCGAACACCCTGGTCGCTACGACAGAGCTGACAGGAAAACTCCTCGTATTCGACATTGCGACCGCCGGCCGCCCCGTGCTGAGTGCGACCGTGGACGTCAATCCCGCACCATGGGATCCAATCTTCACCCCTGATGGTCGTTCCGTTTACTTCGGGAACCAGCGCACCAACACAATCACCGTGGTGGAGACATCGAATTGGCAGATCGTCACGGTTATCGAGGGTGAAGGATTAGCGCAACCCTATGGGAGTATCGTCTCACCCGACGGGCGGTACGTCTACGTGGCGAACCGGCACATTGGCGGCGGCGACCATTCGGCACACGGCGTAGGTCAGACGGATCGGGTGGCAACGGTGGTGGTCTTCGACACGCAGACAAACACCATCAAACGCGTGATCGAGGTGCCGGGCGATGCCACGGGTATCGGCGCGCGCGCCGCCCCTCCTGCCAGGAGTGCCGGCCGCCGTCCGTAGTTGTGTGATTAGCAGGGTGCTGAGAAAGGGCTCCCGGAGGAGCGCGTTGGGTCGCGGTCTATGGAGAATGGGGCGGTGTAGCAGGGGGCCGCGAACCGCGGCGCGCGAAGGGAGCCCTTTTTCAGCACGCTGTTGGGACGGGGAGCCGGCGTGAACCGGTTTGACACATGCTAGATTTGACTCCAATTCGATGCCCTGGAGTCGTCCATGCAGTCGCCTTCCCCGCACCGCCCGACGCTTCGCGCCCGCGTTCATACCGTCATCTTTGGTCACGAGACACCCGCGGGTAAGACGTTTGATATCGTTCTCATCTTCCTCATTGTGGCCAGCGTACTGGTCGTTATGCTCGAGAGTGTACGCGAGGTTCGCATCGGGTACGGATCGTGGCTCAGGGCCGCCGAATGGGTCTTTACCGCAGGTTTCACCGTCGAGTATGGGTTGCGCCTCTGGTGTGCATCGAACGCCGTGCGGTACGCGCGCAGCTTTTTTGGGATCGTCGACGTCATTGCGATTCTGCCCACGTACATGAGCCTCGTGGTTCCGGGTGGGCAGGCACTGCTGGTCGTACGGGCGTTGCGACTCCTTCGCGTGTTTCGTGTCCTCAAGCTCGCGCACTATACTTCAGAGGCAACGGTCCTGATGCGGGCCCTGCGGGCGAGCCAGCACAAGATTACGGTCTTCGTCGCAGGCGTCCTCACGCTGGTCGTAACGCTCGGCGCCCTGATGTATCTCGTGGAAGGGACGGCACACGGGTTTACCAGCATCCCGCGGAGCGTGTATTGGGCCATCGTCACGCTCACGACCGTCGGATACGGAGACATTGCGCCAGGAACCGCGCTCGGCCAGGGTCTTGCCGCCTTCATCATGATTCTGGGGTACGCAATCATCGCGATACCGACGGGCATTGTAACCGTGGAAATCGGCGCGGCGGCCCGTCGCGCGGCTGCCGAGCGGTCCTGTCCGGAATGTGGTCTGGCTGGCCACGACAGCGATGCGCGCCACTGCAAGGGGTGTGGCAATCGTCTCTCGTGATTGCGTAACAGATGGAATCCCGCTCAGACGGCCGCGCCCGTTTCGGTAGCTGGCTGGCCCCGCATCGATTCATAACCCAGCCACCATGCTTCGGCTCGCTCAACAGTCCAGGCGTTGGTCACCTCCACCTCTTTCAGTAACTCGGACAACGCGTCGGCCGTCTGGGGGCGGGCCTCCCGATCCTTGGCCAGACAAGAGATGACGATTGTGTCCAGAGCCGCGGGAATCGGCAGGTGTGTGCGCTGGGACGGCGGTGTGGGTTGAGCGTTGGCATGCTGCAGCACGACGCTGATTGGCGTATCGCCGGTAAAGACTCGGCGCCCCGTCAGGAGCCAATAGGCTACACATCCCATGGCGTAAATGTCGGCGCGTTCATCGATATCAGACATGCCTAACGCCTGCTCCGGCGACATGAAGGTGGGTGTGCCGTGAATGGCGTTTTCACGCGTCAGCGCGTCGGCTGACTCTTCGGCGTGTTGTCCGAGTGCCGTGACCAGGCCGAAATCGAGCACCTTGACGAAATCAACGTCCTTTCCATACCTGCAGAGGAAGATATTAGCCGGCTTGATGTCCCGGTGAACCAGGCCCTGTGACGCCGCCTCGGCCAGCGAATGACAGATCTGCCGTAGCACATGAACAACGCGCTCGGGTGGCAGCGGCCCGAACTGCTTGACCAGCGTTTCCGTGTCGAGCCCATCGAGCAACTCCATGGCGTAGTAGAAGACGCCGCGGTCGGAGACACCGAAGTCGTACAGCTCCACAGTGTGTGGCGAGCGGAGGGCCGCAATGGCCTGCGCTTCGCGTTCGAATCGGGCCCGGGTCACGTCCGATTGACCCGTGGCTCGAGCGAGCGCGGGGCGAATCAACTTGACCGCGGCCGGTCGAGCCAGCATCCGATGTGTTGCTCGCCAGACTTCGCCCATGCCTCCTTCACCCAGTCGCCCTTGCAGTTGATAGCTGCCCAGTTCGCGTGCCGCGGTGACTTCTCGCCCCAGTCCATAGATGACACGGGCTCCCATCGACGCGAACGCAACGGCAAAGCCGGAGGAGACAATGGCCGTCATATAGCCATCCGTGTCGATCGTGATTCGATGACTGAGGTCGAGAAGCAGGAGACCCAATGGTGACATGGCTCCGGCGGCAGCGGCCGCAAGGGTCATGCGCCGCGGCGGACCCGGCAGAATCAACGGAAACAGAATGACGACGGCCGGCACCCAGGTCAGGTTCGGGACGTGACCGGTGTCGAGGTAATACCTCCAAGGCGCTGTCAGTGAAATCATGAAGCAAATCACTATACAGTATGCGAGCCCGGCGGTGTGCAGGAACGTAGGTGAGGCGCGACGGTTGCCAGCAACCCACCACATCACGGCGGAAATCAGGGCAGCGAGGAGATCCATACCCCGGAAGACCAGTATGCCGAGCGGTTCCTGCCACTCCGGATTCCCCGACGCGGCCGCCGCGAGGGTGGAAAGGAGAACCACCACGACGTCGAATGCGAACGCGACGAAGAACAACCCGGCCAGCACCCGGACCCGTCCTCTGATCTGTTCCACAAGGTCCGGTGGGAAGGCGGAAAAAAGCTGCCCCGAGTTCGCGGCGCGTGCGCCAGGACGTACCAACGTTACGTTTTCATGCATGGTAGTCACGCCCGGGGACCGGAACGAGCCGGCTTCTACGAAGTCCAGTCACCGGTGCCGGGCCGCGCGGGCGCCCGGTGAGGGGTTCCTGCTGAGCGTCGTAAGGTATAACTGAGCCAGGTGACCGGCCAGCCCGCGTGGTGGCCGGGACGCACCGGGTTCCGTCAGTTGCGCATGGGCGGAACGCGATAGTCCACGTTCGAGGTGGCAGCGCGAAATCGCGCCAGGTTGCCTGATTCGTTTCCGGTAACGAACACCGTCTGGATCGAGAGCTTCCCGTCGACAATCGAGACTGTGCCCACGTCCATCTGTTCGGACGTGCCCCGGTCCTCAATCGTTATGCTGATGTGATGTTCACCCACCGGCAATGCAAAGCGGGCGATACGAATCTCATGCGGGAGCAGGCTCCAGAACCGCGTATCGGCACGCTCGGTCAGGGTTGCCACACTCCGGGCGCCGACTCGTGCGAGGAATCCGCCCACCACACCGCCGGCTTTCTCACCGGCCGCTTCGATCCTGTCGACTGAAAACTCTTTGAACAGCGTGCGCGCCACCATCCGCGCGATGATTCCGGGCTTTCGCTCCTCGAAGTCCCGCGCGGCAATACTCGACAGGTCCTCGACCAGAGCCGCCTGCAACTGATCCCCACCCGCGCGAACCGTGACGTTGCGCACGGCGTTGGCATCCAACAAATACGTCGGCCAGGCAAAACTCACCAGATCGGCGTTCAGCAGGAGTGACCCAACGAGCAGACCGCCTTCGAACTGGCGAACCTGTTCCCGTCCCTCCCGAGACGCCTGATTGAGCCAGCCGACGGTTCGGATCATGACCTGGGCCGTTGCTTCGAGAATGTGACCGGCCTCTCCGGATCGGAGCATATCGCGTTCCGACTCCAGAATCGGGATGAATACTTTGTCTTCCGTGCGATGCGCGACAAATCCATTTTCGATTATGACGATCAGTTCGCCGGACGGGCCGCTGGCACCGGCGCGCACCGCGTTAGGCCCCGGTCCCAGATGGTACCGCTTGGCGGCGGAGTCCGCGATCTCGGGAACACCCACGAGATTCGCCATCATGTGCAGGTCCTCACCGAACACGGTGGGAGCCTCGATTCCAAATCTGGCACGATACTGTATGAATGCGTCGTCTGCCTTTCTGAGAGAAACGAGCGCGTCGTTGTAGTCACCGCCGCTCCAGTGCAGCAGACCAGCCACGTGTTCTACGAATGCGTCGTTTGTGTAGCTGCGGGCACCCGCGTTGTCGCGGTTGTATCGCTCCAGAAAGAGGTTGGCCCGCCGCGCCTCGACGATGGCGGATTCCTCGTTGCCGAGCACCATATAGTTGATCATGCCATAATAGTGAATCATGGCCCGTTCCAGCGCCGACGGGCTGTAATCCAGGACGCGGTCGTTCAACATGAACGCGGCAATGTTCTGGCTGATGCTCTTGGTGTATCGATCTTCCGCGAGTTGTTCCGCCCGCTGCAGGGCGACATTGCTCTCCTGGTACTTGCCAATGCGGTGAAGGTACAGGCCGCGGTTGAGCAGTCGAACCAATTCGTCGCCCGGACCCTTGCGCTGAATTCGATCGATCGCCGCCGTATCCCCGGCGACCACGTAGTGCCTCAGGGCGGCATCGTACGGCTCGATGGCGGAGTTGTGATACGGGGAGGCGAGCGGCACCTCGAATTCGCGGCCTCCACTGGCACAGCCGAAAGCAAGCGCCGTCGCGAGGATCAGGATGGCACGCGCACGTGTGATCCCCGACCCGGAACCCGCGGCCCCGCCCGCCGTCATCGCCTCAATTGCACCCCGGCTCGCCGGCGGTATCAGGGTACCACGGCACGATGACTCCCCGGGGTGTGCTCCGGTTATCGGCGAACCCCTCGACGCTCGACGAACTTTTTGATCTGTTTCTGCCCAACCCAGATCAGCTCGTTTGACTCGAGGCTCGTGAGATTCAGGTCCACTTGATAGAATTTGACCTCGCGTCCGCCCTCGCGGTCGAAAATCGTATTGATCTCTCCCAGCAGCATGAAATTCGCTCCCAGCTCGTTGCGCAGTCGCGCACGGGTTTCCGGGGATGCAAAGTCCTGCTGATCGAATCGCTCATCGCGAAGCTGTTCACGGGCATCTCCGCTGGATACCACTCGGGCGGTCTCCGTCTGGATAAACGCTCGCACCATATCCTGCACGAAGGTGTTCACGTTGATGTGCTCGGCGGACTTGTTGGCGACACGGCCAATGACGATGGTCGGACGCTGTCCGGTGTTGGCTTCTGTGAATCGACGTGACCATGGATGTGCCAGCGCGTCCTGAATCATCTCCTCGGCGACCAACCGCGAATCGGTGTCGTTCCAGTTGCCTGATACGTCCACCGTCTGTTGGGGATCGATCCGGTCCACGGTCGTCCGACCGGACGAGCACGCGCTCATCACGAGGGGTATCATGACCAACGACAGGATGTTCTCAGTTCTGGAAAGCATTGCTGCTGTCGTCTCCTTGCCTTCATCCAGGGATCACCGCTACTCGCACCACGGTCGCGGCGTGGGGCCGGCGATGCGCCAACCCCCAATTAACACACCCCTGCGACGCGCTGGTTCCCGGGTTGGTTGGTACCTCCCCCTGCAGGCCATGCCTCACCCCGCAAACCGCACTCTTCATCTTCTTGCGCCGGCCCACGCGTCCGTGTCAGCATTCCTGCCAACTGGGTCGTAATCTCCGGGGGGATCGTGACAAAGCGGCGAATCGTGGGTATCAGTGCCTGCCCATGTGTTTTTTGTTGCGTTCGTTTTCCGTGGGCTCGGACGTCGAAAACCTGGATCGTCGGGACCTTCAACCGGGGACTTTATGGCAGGACCTTCAAATGCTGGCAGACTCATCGCGACCGGATTCGTGATTTCCATCTTTTCCTCCGGTCTGGGATCCATTTCGGGCGCCGCGCAGGTGCGGGATACCACCCGGACAGATTCTACCGTCGTGACATTGCCGGGCCTCGTTGTGCGGGCGAGCACGCCTGTCACGACCGTAGGCGGTGCCAGCGCCATCCGGGCGCGTCTGGATTCGATGCCCGTTCCGGTCGCGTCGACGCTCGACCGTATCTTTCGCGCCATGCCTGCCCTTCACGTGCGTCGCAACGCGCGCGGAGAATCCGAGGTGTCGGTCCGGGGATCCGACTCGAGACAGGTCGCCGTCCTGGTCGACGGGATTCCATTGAATCTCGCCTGGGACGGGCGCGCGGATGTCTCGGTGATCCCGGCCACGGCACCGCAAGACATCAACTTCGTCCGCGGCCTTTCATCCATGCTGCACGGGCCAAATGTGCTTGGGGGTGTAGTGGAGCTGAATGTCGGTCAGTCGTTGTTGCAGCCCGCGTCGCCCAGCGCCAGCGTGGCGGCTGACGTCGACCACATCGGGGGGACCGGTACCAACCTCGGCATTTCGTTGCCAGCGGAGACCGACGGCGGTCGCTGGCTGGTCCGGCTTGGCGGGAGCCACCGCGATTCACCTGGCGACCCGCTGGCGCGCGGTGTCGTCGAACCGGTCGCGACCGCCAACCGGCTTCGACTCAACACGGATGTCACCAGCCTGGATGGTTTTGCGTCGATTCGATACGCGCGATGGAGCGGCGCGTGGTTCTCGTTCTCCGGCTCCACGTTCAGCGCCGACCGGGGGATTGCCGCGGAGCTGGGTACCGAAGACGCGCGATTCTGGAGATACCCGCACATGTCACGCACCCTGATCGTCGCCTCGGGCGGGACGGGCGAGCGAGGGACCCCGCTTGGTTACGGTGATCTGGAGGCCAGCATTGGCGTCGACGTGGGGCGGACAGAGATCGACTCGTACACGTCACGGGCGTACGCGGAGCAGGACGAGTTTGAAGACGGCAGTGATCGCACCCTCACGTTGAGGATGCTCGGGGATCACACGTTAGGCGAGCGCGGAGAGTTCCGTGCATCGTTTACCCTTTCAGACATCACGCATGACGAGTTCCTTCCCGCGGGCGATGCGCGGTATCGACAGCGCCTCATGAGTATCGGGAGCGAAACCGCATGGCGACTTTTCGAGAACCGGCTTCGACTGAGCATAGGAGGCGCATACGATGTCGGTCAGACACCGGAGTCTGGCGGTCGGGACCCGTTGGGCACGATAGCCGAGTGGGGTGGCAGGATCGGCGCAACGATCCGTGTGGCCGATGGCACGACAGTCCTGCACGGCGGCGCAAGTCGTCGTGGACGCTTCCCTGCCCTCCGGGAGCTGTATTCCGGCTCATTGAACCGCTTTGCGCCGAATCCTGATCTGACGCCCGAATCCCTCGTGGCGATCGAGATCGGTGTCACCACCAGAATCGGTCCGGCTGAAGTGCAAGCCGTGGGATTCCGCCATCAGTTGAACGATGCAGTCGTGCGGACGACGCTACCCGATGGCAGGTTCTTTCGCGTGAATCGGGACCGGCTCGAGAGTCTTGGCATGGAACTGCTCGGTTCGGGAAACCTCGGGCCGGTATATCTCAGCGGCGACGTAACCCTGCAGTCGGTGGATATCACCGATACGCAGGCCGACGAAGTGAACCGCCCGGAGAATCTTCCCGAGGTCTACGGTGGTGTCAGGGCTGCGGTACCGCTGCCGTGGGACATCCGTTCCATGACCGAGGTGCGTTATACGGGCAAACAATACTGTATCGAGCCGGGAACCGGCGAGGATGCAGAACTTCAAGGGCGTGCGGTGATCAACGGATCGGTAGCGCGGACCTGGCACCTGCACTCCAGCGGCACGGGTTGGTTTGGTCGGCTGGAGACCCGGGTTGCCGTGGACAATGCCGGAGACATTGCGCTGTTCGATCAGTGTGGTCTGCCGCAGCCCGGACGGCTGTTCCGCTTTGAGGTTCGTGTGTTCTAGCGGCGGTCCCTTCGGCCGCTGCAGTTCGCGAGCAAGGCTGGTGGGTACGAGGGGTCGCCGGCTCACGCGGCGAGCGTTCTTGACCCGCACCACCCTCACCGTCCTGTCAACGTCTTCGTAGGGGCCCGGTGGGAGATATGCAACTCCTGTCAACGCAAAAACTAGCTAGTTGCAACTATATCGATTTCGTTGTAGCTTTATCGAATTCGATCATGTGAGAACCGGCACCATGAGAACACCATCTCCTCGTCAACTCGGCTACAATGCGTCGCTCATCCTGTCCGCCTTAAAGGCCGGGGCACAATACGGTCTGGAGGTGATCGATAGGACCGGCCTGTCTGCTGGCACCGTCTACCCCGCCCTTCGCCGTTTGGAGGCCACCGGTTGCGTGTCCGGAGAATGGGAAGCGCGGGATCAGGCTCACACAGACCGGCGGCCGGCCAGGCGGTACTACGTCATCACCGGGACGGGCAA
>Ga0302046_10000581_pt1 | contig 36281 bp, 36 predicted proteins | sample RVTome_11_FD_200261 | JGI IMG/M metagenome (GOLD analysis project Ga0302046, IMG submission 200261) | Soil microbial communities from uranium-contaminated site in the Upper Colorado River Basin, Wyoming, United States - RVT147D111 (version 2) ...
GCCACCGCGTTGAGGGCGACGTTGAGCGTCGTCCCGGTGCGCCCCAGGTCGGTCTTGGCGGTCTGCCATGGCTCGGCCTCGCTGAGGTAGGCATTCGTCGCCTGGGCGGCTCCCATCGCGACAGCCAAAGCGGCCCGCAGCTTCACCTGCTCGATGAGCCCGCCGACCTCGTCGAAAGCTCCTGCGAGACGTTCCAGCAGCGCAACGTCCTCGTCGCCGGGCGCGGTGCGCTCCGGCACGACGCCGTGGAAGTACCGGTGAGTCATCGATACGACCCTGTTGACGAGGTTGCCCCAGTTGGCGACGAGCTCGTCGTTGATGCTCCTGACCATCTCGTCGTCGTACAGGTCGGTGTCGTTCGTCTCCGGGAGGTTCGTCCCGATCGCATACCGCAAGGCGTCGGGCTCGAAGCGCTCGAGATACCAGCCGAGCGACCTCCCGACTCCCCGCGACTTCGATGCCTTCTCGCCACCGAACGTGACGAAATGGTTGGCGGGGACGTCCGTCGGCAGGTTGAGGCCACCGTGGCCCATCAGCAACGCCGGCCAGTAGACGGCGTGAAACGGGACGTTGTCCTTGCCGACGAAGTAGTACGACTCGGCTTCGGGATCCTCCCACCAGGCCTTCCACGCGTCGGGGTCACCGCCAAGCTCCGCCCACTCCTGCGGAGCAGAGAGGTAGCCCATGACCGCCTCCCACCACACGTAGATCGACTTGCCCGGCCCGAGGTCGTCGACGGGGATCGGGATGCCCCAGTCGAGGTCGCGGGTGAAGGAGCGGTCGTGGAGACCCTCCTCGACCATCCCGATGGCGAAGTTGAGAACGTGCGGCCGCCATCCGTGGCGCGACCCGAGCCACTTCAGCAGCGGCTCGCCGAAGGCGCTCAGCCGCCAGTAGTAGTGCTCGGTCGGGCGGAGCACGGGACGCGAGCCGGACAGCTTGCTGACGGGGTCGATGAGATCGACGGGATCGAGGGTCTTGCCGCAGTTGTCGCATTGGTCGCCGCGGGCGTGAGGGTACGAGCAATGCGGACAGGTGCCCTCGATGTAGCGGTCCGGGAGAAAGCGTCCATGATGCTCGTCGTAGAACTGGTCGACCGTCTTGCGGTAGAGGTGCCCGTTGTCGAGGAGCTTGGTGAAGAAGCCCTGCGCCACCCGGGCGTGAGTCGCCGTGCCCGTCGTCGTGAAGAGGTCGAAGTCGATGCCGAGCGTCTTCCAGTAGCCGAGGAACTCGGGGTGGTATCGGTCGACGATCTCCTGGGGGGTCACGCCTTCCGCCTCGGCCTTGACCGTGATGGGGGTGCCGTGGACGTCGCTACCCGAGACCATGAGCACGTCGTTGCCTGCGGCGCGGTGGTACCTGGCGAAGATGTCAGGCGACAGGTAGGCGCCGGCGAGGTGCCCGAGATGCAGAGGGCCCTGGGCGTACGGCCATGCGACCGCCACGAGGATCTTGCGGGGGGTTTCCACGATCGGCGATGGTAGTTCAGGCTCGTTCCTGCCCTGCGACGGCGGGCGGCAGGTCGATCCCCGGCCGGCCGCCTCCACGAACCCAACCAGGTTTTGGCTCGACTCGTAGCACCCGGAAGTTATATACACTCCGCCCGGCATGACGGAGCAGGCCTGCGGGGACGGCCAAGACGTGGGAGCAACTGGAGGTTGATGTTGGATACAGGCATGGTCCGAAAGATCGACGACCTCGGGAGGATCGTGGTGCCTGCCGAAACGCGCCGCCTCTTTCACATCCGGGAGGGTGACGAGCTGGCCATCTCGGTCGAGGACGATTCGATCATCCTCCGCAAGCTCGAAGCGACGTGTGTCTTCGACGGTTCCACGGTCGACGTGAAGAGCTTCAAGGGGCGGGGCCTGTGTGCCCGCTGCCGGGCTGAGATCTCGAGCTCGTAGGCCGTCAGGACTCCGGGCCTCTCGAGCCGAGCACCGACTCGTACAGCCGGCGCCTGCGTATCCCGCGGGCGCCTGCTTCGTTCCTGACCGCGTCCGCCATCGACTCGCCGGATCCCATCCGCTCCTTGACCGCCTCGATTGCCTGCGCCATGTCGGGGGCGTGCGGATGTGCCGGGGCGATCACGATGGTGAACTCGCCGCGCGGGGTCTCCTCCTGCCAGCGGCGAGCGGCGTCGCCGAGTGTGCCCCTCCACAGCTCCTCGTACAACTTCGTCAGCTCCCTCGCCACGACGACCTGCCGCTCGGCGCCGGTGGCGGCGGCCAGGTCGGCCAGGTCGCGAGCCACCCGGGACGTGGCCGAGAAGACGACGACGGTTCGCGTCTCGATCGCCACCTCCTCGAGGCGCTCTTCTCTCTCCGCCCCGCTTCGTGGCAGGAATCCTTCGAACACGAACCGTTCGGTCGGCAGGCCGGAGCCGGCCAGGGCGGTCGTCACGGCGCTCGCGCCGGGGATCACCGTCACCTCGGCTCCTGCATCGATGGCGGCCCTCACCGCGGTGTGGCCCGGGTCTGCGATACCGGGCATGCCGGCGTCGCTGACGATGGCGATGTCGGCCCCGTCCTCGAGGCGGGCCCTCAGCTCGGCGGCACGCCCGGCCTCGTTACCGGTGAAGTACGACCGGAGCGGCGTTTCGATGCCAAGCGCCCTCGTCAGGATCCCAGTGCGGCGGGTGTCCTCTGCGTAGATGAGGTCCACGGAGTCGAGAACCTCCCGCAGCCGCGCCGAGGCATCGCCGAGGTTGCCGATCGGGGTGGCGCACACATAGAGGCGGCCTGGCATGGGAGGACTCTACGACCGGAGGCGTGCGACGACGGCGAGGGCTCCCTCGGGAACCGAGCCTGCCTGGGCCGTTGCGGGCACCTCGACGATCCAGTGAGCTCGCCGGATGCGGACGAAGCGCCACGGGGCGAGGTGCTTGACCGCCACGACTCGGCCGGTGGCGTCGAGTCCGAGCACCGTGAGCGGCTCTCGCATGAAGCAGCCGTGCACGCCCGTCCCGCGCAACAGCAGGCCCTCGTCTCGCCAACGGGGTATCAGCCCCCGGAGACGCTGCTTCGACGTAACCGCCAGACGAACTCGCCAGGGGCCGGCCCCGCCGATCGTGACGGCCAACTTGGCCCGGCGGGTCGGCGGCCGGGCGTCCCGTGGTACCCTCCGGCCCATGGCAAAGGCAAAGAGACGCAAGCTGCGCGCCCGCCGCAACAAGGCGAACCACGGTCGGCGGCCGAACGCCGGTCGCGGCTGATCCGCCTCTCGTCCCGCCCACCACATGCGATGGCTGTCGCGCGGCATCCCGGCAACATACGCGGCGACGCCGCCACCCGGTAGCCCCGCCTGAGGTGCCGTCCGCTCAGGGGACCCGCACCGCTCCCATCAGCTCGGCACCGGCCGAGGCATCGTCGGCGATGATCAAGCGCAGCCCGTCGCCGATCCTGTCGATGAACAGGAACGTCGACGAGTCGAAGAGGATGCCTCCCGAGGCGTCGACACCGTCTCCGAGCTGCAGCACGTCACGCGCATAGGAGACGATCGCCTGCGTGACCTCGATGGCGTCGTCGTCGCTGGCGGCCGCCAACACGTATGCGAGGGCCCGGTCGGCACCGTTGTCGAACACCTTCACGGCGTCGCCGCTCCAGCCATCGGCGGCTTGCGCCAGCTGACCCTTGGTGAGCACCTCATCGAGGACCAGCCCCAGCCTCCACTCCCCGAGTGAGGTCACCGGCGAGCCCTGGTAGCCCGCCAGCTCGACGTCGACCTGCTCGACCGTCGCTCGCGGCCCTTCACCCCCCTCGAATCGCTCGGGATGGAGGATCTGCTCGGTTGACGACGGCGGGTCGACGTAGGCCCGGTCGACTGCGGCGATCCCTCCCTCGGCGATGAGGCGCTCGACGAAGGTGACCCCGGACTGGTAGACGAATCCGAGGTCCTCCAGGATCACCTCGGGCACACCGGCGGGCAGCCTCCGCCCCAGCGCAGCCTCGGCGGCGGCGACCTGGAGCTCCGGTGCCAGCCTCTGCAGATACAGCAGTTGGAAGTACGTGGCGTCTCCCTCGGTGAGGGCCTGGAAGGCCTGCAGGGCGTCGCCTCCACGGTCGGCGAGGCCGTCGATCGATGCGCCGTATCTGAAGTGCTGGTCGCCGAGGGCATGGATCAGCTCGTGCACCACGATGCTCGTGTCGTACGGGGACCAGTCACCCCAGGCGGCGTCCACGACGAGCTCGTGGGCGGCGGCGTCGTAGTAGGCAGGCGTGGCGACGGCGTACAGCGCGGTGAGGACCGCTCCCGGGTCGCTCCCCGGGTCGAGGAGCCCGAGCAACTCGTACACCGCGGCGTCGTGCTCGGCGGCCGGCAGCAATCGGTCGACCTCGCTCTCGATCCTCGCCAACACTCCCTCGGGGGTCGCCGACGCCACCTCGACCTCGACGAGGAACGGCAACCCGCGCAGCGCCTCGACTTCGGGGAGGAGCGCCCTCACCTCGCCCTCCTTGGCTGCCGCAGCCGCCGCATCGACGCCCTCAGCCAACTGGGTCGTGGTGCTCGACGGCGCAGGGACCGTCGTCGTCGTCGCCGGCGACTGCGCCACCGTCGTGGTGGTGGAAGCCACCGGAGTGCACGCGGCCAGGACGCCGGCGATTGCGCAAACGAGGAGCTCACGTCGGAAGGGGCGCATTCGGACGGCAGGCTACCGAAGCGGCGCCCTTTCCCTGCGGCGGCGCCACCGGTCGTGAGGGTCACACCTCGACGGTGTCGCCCTTGCCGATGACAACGAGCCCGCTGTCCGTCACCGTGTACCGCTTCCGGTCTCGGTCGAGGTCGACTCCGACCTCGGCGCCATCCGGCACGACGACGTTCTTGTCGATGATGGCCCGCCTGACGACTGCCCCCCGACCGACGTCGACGTCGTCGAGGAGAACCGAGTCCTCGACGGCGGAGTGCGAATGGATCCGCACTCCTTTCGAGAGGATCGACCGCCTGGCCGTCCCCCCCGAGACCACGACTCCCTGGCCGACGATCGACTCGACCGCCACTCCGCGCCGATCGGCGAAGTCGAAGACGAACTTCGCCGGTGGGAGGGCAGGCTGATGGGTGTAGATCGGCCACTGCAGGTTGTAGAAGGAGAAGATCGGATCGACCGAGATGGTGTCCATGCTCGCCTGGTAGTAGCTGTCGATCGTCCCGACGTCACGCCAGTAGCCGCGCTCCCTCTCGGTCTGTCCCGGGATGTCGTTGGTCGCGAAGTCATAGACGTATGCGACCTTCTGGTCGACGAGGCGCGGGATGATGTTGCCGCCGATGTCGTGGCGTGAGTCAGGGTCGTTCGAGTCCTCCTCGATCACCTCACGCAGCACCGCCGTATCGAACACGTAGTTCCCCATCGACACGTACGCCACGTCGGGATCGTCCGGGGTCGGCCGCGGGTCGGCCGGTTTCTCGTCGAACGAGACGATCTTCCCTGCGGCGTCCACGGCGATGATACCGAACGCCGTCGCCTCCTCCCTCGGCACCCTGATCCCCGCCACCGTTACTCCGGCTCCCGTCTCGAGGTGGTGGTCGACCATCTGACTCGGATCCATCCGGTAGATGTGGTCGGCGCCGAACACGATCACGTGGTCCGGTTGCTCGTCGGTGAGGATGTTGAAGTTCTGGAAGATGGCGTCCGCCGACCCGGCGAACCAGTGCGGCCCGCGACGCATCTGGGCGGGGACGGGCGTCACATAGTTGCCCAGCATCGTCGACATCCTCCATGTCAACGCCAGGTGCCGGTCGAGGCTGTGGCTCTTGTATTGGGTGAGCACTGCGATCCTGCGGTAGCCGCCGTTGACCAGGTTCGAGAGCGCGAAGTCGATCAGCCGGTATGCGCCGCCGAACGGGACCGCAGGCTTCGACCGATCCCGTGTGAGGGGATAGAGCCGCTTCCCCTCGCCGCCTGCGAGGACGAGCGCGATGAGGTTCGGCGTCGCTGCCACATCGGCAAGGTAGTGGAACGAGGCGTTGTCGTGTGTGGGAGTCTGCGCGCCGGGCCGCAAGAACTACTCACCCCGGCCTGCATTCTTTCCGATGGAACCTGAGCGAGGGGTAGCCCAAGAGGAGATCGCTTTCATGGACAACGACGCATTCCAGCCACCGGGCGACTTCGGCGCTCTCGACAAAGAGATGGAGCGCATCGTCGCGGAGGCCGAGCAGGCCGCCGAGACGGTGCGTGCCAACCTGGCAGCCGCCCAGCAGACCAAGGAGCATCTGCTCGCCAAGGCGCAGCAGGAGGCCGACCAGCTGCGGGCCGAGGCGAGCGCGATCGTCGCCGGCGCCGAAGCGGAGGCCGAGCGCATCCGCACGACCGCCCGTGCTGAGGGCGACTCCGTCGTCAACGCCACCCAGGACAAGGCACGCGACATGCTCGCCGACGCCGAGCGGCAGATCGGCGTCCTCACGGACGAGGCTGTGGACGTGCGTGCCATGCTCGCCGAGAAGCTCCCGCTGCTCCAGGATCTGCTGGATCGCCTCGAGCCGGCCCTCGACACCCTCCGTGAGAACGGATCTGTGACGAAGGCCTCCGTGAACGCAGACGCCGGCGCCCTCAAGGTCGAGACGCCGACGAGGGGCCTCACCGTCGTCCCGCCGACCGCAGCCGAGGCCGCCGCCGCATCCGACGCTGCCAGCGAGAGCGCCGAGGCCGACGCTGCCACACCCGCGGCTGCCGACAGGGATGACACGTTCGATGCCTTCGACGCCGTCGAGGCCGTCGACGATGCAGAGCCCGAGCCGGCCGGGGGTGAGTCGGTCTCCGGCGAGTCCGCCGACTGGTACGCCGCCGAGACCCAGTAGCGCTCGGTTCGAGTGCGATCTCCGTGACTTCCGCGAGTCCGCGTGATGGGTCCGCCCGCCGCGATCACAGATCCGCTGCGATTGCTGAGGCGTTGCAGTGCTGTTCAGAACCGGGGGGTCAGGCGAGCGAGGACCCTTGGAAGAGGTGACGTTCGCCTCTCGTGCGGATCGTACGGCTGGCACACGATCAGCACATGACGCAGACGGCACCTGCCCGTGGTCCGGCGGTCTCTGACAGGGCCGGTCGTCGCGCAACTTGGATCGACAACCTGCGGGTTGCGATCATCGTGGGAGTCATCGGCTCGCACGTCAGTGTGATCTACGCCCTCGATGTCGGATGGTGGTACGAGGAGCGAACCGCCAGTGAGATCGCCAAGGCGGTTCTCGCCGGGGTGTTCGCGCCTGGCTTGCTCTTCGGAATGGGCCTGATGTTCTTCGTAGCAGGGTGGTTCACCCCTCCGGCCTTCGAACGCAAGGGTGCTCGTCGCTTCGTCATCGACCGGCTCTGGCGTCTCGGCATCCCCACGGCTGTCTATCTCTTCATGGTCAACCCGGCGATGAACTTCTTCGGCGCCCGGGCGATGGGCGAGGGGGAGACGATCGCCGACTATTTCCGTCGCACCTATTGGGACGACGTCGAGCTTGGCGTGGCCTGGTTCATGGCCGCTCTCCTGATGTTCTCACTCGCCTATGCCGCCTGGCGGTCGCGACGTCCCGTCCGGACTGAGGGCATAGTCCCGCTCCGACGTAGCGATCTGGTGAACGTGGGCATTTTCATCGCCGTGGCGTCGTTTCTTGTGCGCCTCGAGTTCCCGGTGCTCAGCGGCGAGGCGCTATTGACGCTGAACCTCTGGGAGTACCCGCAGATGTCCGCGCTCTTCGCGCTCGGCGTCCTCGCTCGAGAGCGGGGCTGGCTGTCCGACGTTCTGCCGTCACAGCTGCGGCGGACCTGCGGGCGGGCCGCCGCCCTCGGTGTCGTCCTTGCCGCGCTCGTGGGCGCTGGCATCGCCATCACCGACGATCCGGATCCCTTCCTCGGGGGGTTGCGGTTCGAGGCGACGCTGATCCCGCTCATCGAAGCCACCCTCGCGCTGGGCATGTCGTTGTGGTTGATCGACTGGTTCCGTCGCCGCACCAACCGTGCAGGCGCGCTGGTGGGTGGCCTCGGGCGAGCGTCCTTCGTCGCCTATCTCCTGCACGTCCCGATTACCATCCTGCTCGCCACAGCCCTGCGAGAAGTCGTAGTCCCAGCCGAACTGAAGTTCCTCAGCGTCTTCACCTTGGGCGTGGTCGCGTCATTCGGCCTCGGATGGCTTTTCACTCGGTCACGAGTCGCAGGGCGGATTCTCTGAGACTACGGCCCGCTTAGTCACGTTTGCGCAATGGATGCATGACGCGCGGCCGTCACCACCAAGAATCCACCGAATCACTCACACATGACCGGCAGTCGGCGCTACCGCACCGATACGTGGGAAATGTGGCGCCCGCCCCGGCGGCGGGGGCTCAGCGTTCGAGGCCGCGAGTGTCTCGGTCGACGGTCTGTTCGGCGGTTCGCTGTTGGGCAGTTCGGTGTTGGATCGCGGTGAGCCTCCGCCTCACACGCTGGCGGCGGGTCCGGGTGCTCCCCGGGGCGTGGAGGTGACGGGATTTGAACCCGTGACTTCTTCGTTGCGAACGAAGCGCTCTGCCGGGCTGAGCTACACCCCCTGGCAGCGCAGCATTGTAGGCGGCGGCCGCTCCGCTCTCGTCAGCTCGTCGCCGGCTCGCCGCCGTCAGCAAGCTGCATCCGCAGACGCTCCTGGACGACCGTCGTGGTGAGGTCCGCCCGGCTGCGCTCGATGAGCTGCCTGGCGACGTCCGTGGTCCTCCGCAGCCCGTCCGTCATGCCGTCCGGGTAGTCGAGAGACGTCATGAGATCGTGGATCGCCTCCATCTGGCGGAACACCGACTCGGCCTCGGCGAGGTGGCCGGCCCTCAGCAGGTCGAGCAGCCGCCTGCGCAGCTCGCCGACCGCTTCGCCGAGCCCCTTCATGTACGGCACGGAGTGGACGCCGATGTCCGACGGAAGAGGGAGCTTCTCCCCTGCGAACAGGGCGGCTGTCGTCTCCGCCTCGGCGTACTCCTTCACTGCGTCGTAGAAGAAGCCGGCGTGGTAGATGTCGTGATGCTCGGACAGCGGGCCCTCCGCCTCTTCGATGAGCCGGCGGGCCTCGGCGAGCAGGTGGCGAGCTTCGGCGGTCTCGTTGCGGTGGAGCGCTCTGATGGCGTTCGCCGATGACCGGATGATCTTGCGGCAGTTCTTGAGGGCCAGCTCGCGAGCCCCGTACTTGTCGTCCAGCTCGGACCTGACCGCAGACTCGAGAGCGTCTAGGCCGATGTCCGGCGACGGCACGTCAGCCGGCGACGACACGAACGGTGTGGCGCTGGGCGTCCACGACGACCGGTTCGGCGGCCCGCTCGATGGTGATGACGGATGCCAAGGCGGAGGCCCGCTGGCGCATCGCGACGAGGAGCCCGACGTAGGCGGACAGGGCGAGGTCGAACAGGATGGCGACGGTGAGCCAGAGCGCGCTGCCTCCCGTGATGGCGAGCAGCAGGGCGGCGACGGCGCCGGCGCCGAGTCCGACGAGCACCCTGCGCCGCCGGGTGGACGCCATCCGTCGCGACGTGACCTCGTGGGCCGGGCTGTTGGCGACGGATGCCAGGAGGGCGGTCGAGCGGGCGAAGCTCCTCGTCGAGCTCATAGGTGCCTGGCGGCGGTTGTCGAAGAAAGATGGCAGCAGGAAGAACGCCCACACAAGGGCGATCACGATGAAGACAACGATCTCCAAGTTGGTCCCTTACTCCGCTGCCTTGTCGAGCGTAGGCTGCAGGCCCACCCACACCAAGGATTTCGCGATCTCGATCAGATCAGGACGCATTGTGGTCCGATCGCTGCGCACTCAGCAACTCCGCTGCCTTGTCGAGCGTGGGCCGCAGGCCCACCGACACCAAGGATTTTCGCGATCTCGAAGGATCTCGATCAGATCAGGACGCTCAGATCAAGAAACGTTGTGGTCCGATCGCTGCAAAGTCAGCAACTCCACTGCGTGCGGCAGCGCCTCCGCAATGACGGCAAGCGACTCGGTGACCCCTGAAACGGAGCCGGGCAGGTTGAGGATCAGCGTCGATCCGGCGATCCCGGCGACTCCCCGCGACAGCATGCCGTGCGGGTTGACGCCGAACGTGGCGGCCCGCATCGCCTCGGCGAGCCCGGGCGCTTCGCGCTCGATGACCAGACGGGTGGCCTCGGGGGTGAGATCTCTGTCCGTGAAGCCGGTGCCTCCCGTCGTCACGACCAGGTCGGCCTTCCCGATGAGGCCGCGCAGCGCGGCAGCAACCGATTCGACGCCGTCGGGCACGACGGCCGTCGATGTGATCTCGAATCCGATGGTGCGCAGCGCCTCTTCGGCGGCCGGGCCGGAGCGGTCGGCGGCCTCACCGCGGCTCACCCTGTCGCTGACCGTCACGACGGCTGCTCTCATCGGTGCCAGTCCCCCGACTTGCCGCCCGATTTCGAGAGCAGCCTCACGGGGCCGATCTCGGCTGAGCGGTCGAGGCCCTTGATCATGTCGTAGATCGTCACCGCCCCGATGGCCGCGGCGGTGATCGCCTCCATCTCGACACCCGTCTTCGCCGACACCCGAGCAGTCACCTCGATCCTGGCGCCGGTCTCGGTCGGCTCGATGGCCACGTCGACGGCGTCTAGGGGAAGCGGGTGGCACAGCGGGATGAGATCCGACGTCCGCTTGGCGCCCTGGATGGCGGCGATGCGCGCCACCGACACCGCGTCGCCCTTCGGAAGGTCGCCCTGGAATAGCCTGGCTCGCACCGGAGCCGACATGGTCACGAAGGCCTCGGCTACCGCGATCCGGGCAGACACGGGTTTCGCTCCGACGTCCACCATATGTGCCCGCCCCTCTGCATCGAGGTGGGACAACTCGCCGGTGCGCGGCTCATCCACCACCGAGGGCCTCCTCGCTCGTTCGCGTCTCGGCGGCGCGGAACAACTCGAGCGTGACGAGGTCTCCCTCGTCGAGCGCCCCGACCCCGACCGGGACGACCCCGAAGGCGTCCGCCGCTGCCAACGCCGAGAGCACGTTCGAGCCCTGGCCGCCGGACCGCGTCACCCGGAAGGCGCCGTCGTCTGCCGATGCCAGGGCAACCCGCACGAAGACGGTCTTCTCGGCGTCCGTCTCCACCCGCTCGGCGAGTACTCCGGCCGTGCGGGGGCGAAACAACCTGCGGGCGCCCATCATGCGCAACAGCGCCGGGCGAAGGAACTGCTCGAAAGCAACGAAGACGGAGACCGGGTTGCCCGGCAGGCCGAACAGCGGAACGCCGCCGATCGCCCCGAAGGCGAACGGCTTGGCAGGCTGCATCGCCACCTGCCAGAAGTCGACCGTGCCGAGCTTGGTCAGCTCCTGCTTGATGAGGTCGTACTCCCCCATCGACACCCCGCCACTGGTGACGACGACGTCGGCCTCGTCGGCAGCCTTCCGGAGGGTCTCACCGATCAGGTCGGCGTCGTCGCCGATGATGCCGAAGTCGAGGATCTCGGCTCCGAGCTCCGTGAGCACGCCATGGAGCACGAAGCGGTTCGAGTCGCGGATCTTCCCCGGCTCCAGCACGGCGGTCTCGGGCGCCACGACCTCGTCGCCGGTCGACATGACGGCGACCCGCGGCCGCCGGGCGACAACCGGGGCCGTCACACCGAGGGACGAGAGCAGCCCGAGGTGAGCAGGTGCGAGCCGTTCCCCGGCCGCCACGACGACGGTGCCCGCCTCGATGTCGCCGCCGGCGGCTCTCACGGAGGTGCCGCGGTCCGGGGCGGCGAGCACCCGAACAGATCGCTCCCCCGGCTCGGTGTCCTCGACCCGCACCACCGTGTCCGCCCCGTCCGGCAGCGGGGCTCCCGTCATGATCTTGATGGCGGTGCCCGGAGCGACGGCCATCGTCGCCACGCTCCCGGCGGGCACGTCTTCGAGGACCGGCAGCTCGGCCGGAATCGACGCCAGGTCGGCGTGCCGGACGGCGTACCCATCCATCGCCGAGTTCGGGAATGGCGGAAGGTCGTGCGACGCAACGACCGGCTCGGCGAGGACGAGCCCGAGCGACTCCCTGATCGAGGTGGACATCGCCGGCAAGGCGGGCATGGCGGCGAGAACATCTCGCTGGGCGTCTGCGAGGGGCCGCATCAGCCGGTGATCCTCCGCTCGTCCTGGCGGATCATGCGGCGGATGTTGGGAGCGTGGCGGGCGACGACGATCGCCGCCGTCGCCGCCGCCCAAGCGAGCGACCATCCTCGGTGGCCCGCCAGGACGAAGCCGGGCACGTAGACGGCCATGGCGGCGAGCGACGCCACCGAGGCGACCTTGGTCGCGGCGACGAGCCCTCCCCATGCCGCCGCAGTCACCAGGCCGAAGACCGGCTCCAGCCAGATGGCGGCGCCGAGGGCGGTCGCCACACCGCGTCCCCCTCGGAAGCCGTGCCATACGGGAAACGTGTGACCGACGACCGCAGCCGTCGCGCAGGCGAAGCCGACCGGCACCGATACCCACCCGGCACCGATGGCCGCCGCGAGCAGACCCTTGGCGACGTCACCGACGAGGACGACGGCCGCCGCCTTCTTCCCGAGTGTCCGAAAGACGTTGGAGGTGCCTGGATTGCCACTGCCGTGCTGGTAAATGTCGACGCCCAGCAACCGGGGCACGATCACACCGAAATCGACGCTCCCGAGCAGGTACGCAACGACGATGGCGACGGCAGCCTCCACCGCGGCGAGTGTAGGTGGAGGGTGGTCGGCGGTTCACGACGCCGGCCCTCGATGGGCCAGAAGCTGGGAGGGACCGGTTGGGAGCGGTGGCCGCCACTCTGCGTGACTACCATCACGAGGGTTGGAGGGTGCGTTCAACATCTCATGATCGGTGTCTTTGGCGGTTCCGGGTTCTACGAGTTCCTCGACGACGCGCGCAGCGTCGAGGTGGAGACGCCCTATGGGGCCCCGGCCGCCCCGTACACCGTCGGCACCGTCTCGGGCGTCGAGGTCGCCTTCCTCCCTCGTCATGGCGCCGATCACCGTTTCCCGGCACACATGGTCCCCTACAAGGCGAACGTCTGGGGCATGCGCCAGCTCGGGGCGAGCTGCCTCATCGGGCCGTGCGCCGTCGGCAGCCTGAAGACCGAGATCGAGCCCGGGGACTTCGTCGTGTGCGACCAGCTCGTCGACTGGACGAGGGGGAGGGCGAGGACGTACTTCGACGGCCCCGACATCGAGCACCTGAGCTTCGCCGACCCGTACTGCGAAGATCTCCGCCGGGTGGCGATCGAGTCGCTGGAGGGCGTCGACGCCCGCGTGCACGACGGAGGCGCCGTCGTCGTGATCGAGGGTCCCCGGTTCTCGTCACGCGCCGAGTCCTCGTTCTTCTCGTCACACGGCTGGGCGGTCATCAACATGACCCAGGAGCCGGAAGTCGCTCTCAGCAGGGAGCTCGGGATGTGCTACGTCAACATCTCAGTCGTCACCGATTACGACGCCGGCGTCGTGGCCGAGGCCGAGCCTGTCACGCACGCGCAGGTCCTCAAGCAGTTCGAGGCGTCGCTCGACACGCTACGCGCCGCCGTTGTGGACATGATCCCCCGAGTGGACGCCACCCACTCCTGCCGCGGGTCGATACAGGAGTGAAAGCCTTCCCTGTGGGATCGACGCCGACCACAATGACCGCCTGGCCGCCAGGAACACCATGAGAGAGTCCGCCACCACAGAGCGCGTTGATTCGAGGTGGCCGACCGGCCCCGCGCCGGCGCCGCCCCTGGGCGGTGCCGCCGAGATCCCCTCCCCGTGTCGCTGATCGCAAGTCCCCCACCATTCCCCCTGCTTGCGTGATGCGCCCTCCCTCCTCACGGAGGGAGGGAACGGGGAGGGGCCCATTCGTGTCGATCCCCGCGGGAGACGGCTTCCGTTGCCCGTCGTCGTCCGATACGGTCGCCTGCGTGTATTGGTTCGCCAAGCCGCCCTACCTCCGGTGGCTCGCCGCGGGTGCCGTCGTCGCCCTCGCTCTGGTCCTCGAGCTGAGCGGCAGGGAGACGACGCCTTACCCGTTCGCCTCCCGCGCTATGCCTCGCGGCGCCGTGGTCGACGAAACGGCGGTCGAGTGGCGAGACGTGCCTGTGGGCATCCTGCCGGACCCCGACCTGTCCCTACCGGTCGCCTCCCGCAGGATCGCGGCGGGCGAGCCACTCGTGCCGTCAGCACTGGCATCCGAGTCGCCGGTCCCGGACGGGTGGTGGTCGGTTCCCGTGCCGCTCTCGGACGGCGCCGCTCCGGGGTCTCCGGTCAAGATCGTCGTGACGGATCCGGTGTCTTCCGTCGACGGGGTGGTGGTGTCGCCCGGAGGAAGCGGGACGTTCGGGGTCGAGGAGGCGGGTCTCGTCGCAGTCGCCGAGGAGCAATCGGTGCTGGTGGCGACGGCGGCGGCGGCCGGCAACGTGATCGTCCTCGTCTCTCCGTAGCCGCGTGGGTGAGTCCCCAAGCGCCGTTAGTCTCCCGGTCGCATGATCGAAGCCGCTTTCTGGGGCCTGATCCAGGGCCTCACCGAGTTCCTCCCCATCTCGTCGAGCGGGCATCTCGTCCTCGTCCCGGCCCTGCTCGGACGGGAGGGGCCCGACCTGGCTACGTCGGCCGTGCTCCACCTCGGCACGCTGATCGCGGTGCTCGCCTTCTTCCGCCGGGACGTGAAGGACATGGTGCAGCTCAACGCCCGCGGCCGGGGACTGCTCAGGCTCCTCGTGATCGGGACCATCCCGGCCGCCGCCATCGGCTTGGCCGCCAAAGGCCCCCTGGAACGACTCAACGAGGACCCGAGCGCCGTGGCGATCGCAATGGTCGTGGCCGGGTGCGTCATGATCGCCACTCGGTTCATCGGGCAGGGAAGGCGTGGCATCGAGACCGTGACCGACCGCGATGCCGTGGTCATCGGCGCCGCCCAGGCGCTGGCGTTGATTCCCGGCATCACGCGATCGGGGATGACGATCACCGGGGGCATCGTGATGGACCTGCGGTCGGGGGAGGCCGCCCGGTTCTCGTTCCTGCTCGGCATCCCAGCCATCGCCGGGGCAGGGCTCCTCGAGGGCGCCGAGCTGATGCAGAGCACCCAGGGCATCCCGGCGAAGACCTGGGTGGGCGTCGCCGTCGCCGCCGTCGCCGGTTACATGGCGATCGCGTTGCTGCTGCGCCTCATCCGCAGGATCGGCCTCGTGCCTTTCGGCGGGTACTGCGTCGGCTTCGGTGTTCTGGCGTTCCTGGTGGTCTGAGCAGCGGATAGTCTCCTGTCATGACACTCGAAACACTCAAACCGGCCGCCAGGGCCCGACTGGACGACGACCTGATCATCTGGTTCACGACCGTGTCGCCTGCCGGCCAACCCCAGACCTCTCCCGTCTGGTTCGTCGTCGACGGTGGCGACATCCTCGTGTACTCGAAGCGTTCGGTGAGACTGGCGAACGTCGCAACCCACCCCAAGGTGGCGATGAACCTCGACGGAGACGGCGAGGGTGGCGCAATCGTGACGATCGAAGGCACGGCCAGGATCGACGACGAGACGCCGAGCCCCGACGAGCACGACGCCTTCTTCGCCAAGTATCGAAAGAAGCTCGAGAGCTACGAGTGGACCATCGGCTACTTCGCCGAGCACTACCCCGTGCCGGTCAGGATCGCCGTCGATCGGGTGCGGGCCTTCTGAACGTCACTCACTGACGACGATGGTTCGCATGCCGGCGGGGAGGGGCTCGGCGAGCAGGTCGCCGACGATCCTCGGCCGCACATCGACGCCGTCCAGTTCGTCGACCGAGAACCAGCTGAACTCGAGCACGTACTCATCGGCGGTGCCGCGCATCTCGACACCCGTGAAGTCGCCGGCGGCGCGCAGAGGAGGGGGCAGCGTGAGCTGCAGGTAGTGGCCGATCTCGTGGTGGGCGACGGGAGGCCCGGCCGGCGGGCTGCGAAGCAGAGACGGGTGATCGAAGAAGTTCTCGATGACCCACAACAACGGCCCGGCGACCGCCTCGACCCCGACCTCCTCCTGGATCTCGCGTACCAGCGCCTCGGCGAGGGTCTCGCCGGCCGCAACCCGCCCTCCCGGGAGCGCCCAGAAGTCGTCGTGCGCCGCCCTGTGGAAGAGCACCCGACCGTCGTGGACCGCCACCCCGGCGACGCGGACCCGGAACACCGCCGGCATCACGTATGGCCGGGCGGGTTCTTGATCTCGGCGAAGGCCATGCGACGCGCCTCGACGATCTCGCTGCTGATCTGGTCGAGGCTGTCCATCAGCCACAGGAACGCCGCCTTGCCGGGCCGATAGTCGGCTTCCGCCATCCCCTGGACCCGGCCCTGCTCCGAGAGCTGCTTCACCTGCTTGTGGTTGTTGCGGGGCTCGAGCGTGTACACCCCGAGGGTCTTGCCGCCGTTCTGGTTGAGGATCGAGAACACCGGGACGTCGCTCGGGCCGTCGGCGATGTAGATCATGTTGCGCAGGGGCACCCTCCGCTGCGCCTCCGACATCCGGGCGTTCACGTCCACCTGGGGGTTCTTGTTGACTCCCTTGTTGATCTCGAAGACGGGCCTCGTCTTCGACGTGTTGTCGATGACGTACGAGAGGTGCTTGATCGGCCCGCGGGCATCGTCGACCTGGAGCCGCTCGAGGTAACCGGGGGATGCGTTCGCCGAGACGAACGTGTTCGCCCAGATCCCGTCGACGTGGGGGGCGATGGAGCTCCCCTCGATCATCGCTCGCAGCCCGGTCGACACGATGTAATGCTCGACCGTGATGCCCTCTCTGGCGAACGCCTGGACGTCCATCACCTTCTGCCTCGTCGCCTCGAGGAACTCGGGGATGCCGGGGCACGGCTCGAGCTTCCCACCGAGCTCTCTGAGCTTGGCGTTCGTCAAGCCCGGGAACGCCCCTGCCTCGACGTACGACAAGATGTGCAGCAGATAGGCGAGGTCCCTGGCGAGCACCTCGCCGCGCTTGGCGTGATACTCGACGAGACCGTCCACCTCCTGCCAGAACAAGACCGGATCGACGTCGTACTCGTCGAAGATCGGCCCCTGCATGTTGTCGGCGATCAGCGTCCTGTCGAAGTCCCACAGGAAGGCGACAACGGTCTGCGTGTGCAGAGCGATCGGCATCCCGGGAAGGTTAGGAACGTCGAGCCGCGAAGTCCCCCATCGTCCCGCCGACGGGAGCCGAAAGCCGATCGGGGCGCCGGGTCAAGGGATCTCGGAGGCACCGAACTGAACGGTCGCGCCGTCGAGCCACCACGGCTGGAGCCTGCAGGTCGTGCCGCGCAGCACGCCGTGGGCCGCCCCCACGTCCGTGAGGGGAACCAGCACCACGATCTCCCAGTCGCGTCGTGACAGGGCCTCGAGGCGCCCTCTCAGCGCACCGAGGTCGCAGCCGGGCTCGACGACCACCTCGATCCGGCGACGGTCGGCGACGACGACGCAGTGGGCATCGTCGCCGCCGGGGATACCGAGATCGAGCCCGGCGAGCGTCGACTCTCGCGCCGCATCGCCTGCTCCGATGCAACAGACGGCGGCGGCTTCGAGAACCCTCATGGCCACGGACTTCTCGATGACCAGCGCCACGGCGGCGCTCCTCCCTGTCGGCGACTTACAGCAGTGTAATTCCCCGACGGATCGTCCGCCACGGCGCTGGAGCGTCCCGTCCTCCGTTCCGAGTGCTGCCCCCCGGTAGTCTCGTCGCCATGGCAACCGAGACCCGAGAGCAGGTTGCGGCCCACCCCGGTCTCTCCACGGCCGAGGTTCGTGAGCGCATCGCCCGGGGCGAGATCAACGTCGTGCAGGAGAGCCCGAGCCGCACGACCGCAGAGATACTCAGGGCCAACATCATCACTCGGTTCAACATGCTCCTCGGGGCGCTCCTCGTTGTGATCCTCGTCGCGGTGCGTGAGCCGCGGGATGCGCTGTTCGGCATCGTCCTCATCACGAACGCGTGCATCGGGATCATCCAGGAGCTGCGGGCCAAGGCGACCCTCGATCGGCTGGCTGTGCTCACGTCGCCGACCATCCGGGTCGTGCGTGACGGTGAGCCCCGCGAGGTCGCCGTCGATCAGATCGTCGTCGACGACGTCATCCATCTGCGGGCGGGCGACCAGCTCCCGGTCGACGGGACCGTGATCTCCAGCAGGGGCCTCGAGATCGACGAGTCGCTTCTCACCGGCGAGTCCGAGCCGGTCGCCAAGCAGGCGGAGGACCAAGGTCTCTCCGGTAGCTTCGTCGCGGCGGGTTCGGGTCTCTACCGGGCTACCCGGGTCGGACCCCACGCCTACGCCGCCGGGCTGGCCCGGGAAGCGAAGCGCTTCGCCCTGGTGAAGTCGGAGCTGCGCGACGGCATCGATTTCGTTCTCCTGGCCGTGAGCTGGGCGGTGGGGCCCGTCGTGCTGCTTCTCGTGTGGAGCGAGATGCGGGTCCACAACAGCTTCGTCGAGGCACTCCGCTCGGCCGTGGCCGGTGCCGTCGGGATGGTGCCCCAGGGCCTGGTCCTGCTCACCTCGGTGGCCTTCGCCATCGGGGTCATCCGTCTCGGCAGGCGCAACGTCCTCGTGCAGGAGCTGCCCGCCGTCGAGGGCCTTGCCCGGGTCGACACCGTCTGCTTCGACAAGACCGGGACGCTCACCGAGGGCAAGCTGACCGTGCAGGCTCTCGAGGTGCTCGCCGCCGACGAACATGGAGCGCGGGCGGCGCTCGGTGCCCTCGGGGCTGCCGAGCCGGACCCGAACGCCACGTTGAGCGCCGTCAAGGACCAGTTCGCGGCGCCGCAAGGGTGGCGCCGCGTGTCGTCCGTCCCCTTCTCTTCTGCCAGGAAATGGAGTGGCGCCACGTTCGAGCGGCAGGGCTCGTGGCTCCTCGGGGCACCCGAGATCCTGCTGCCGAACGATGCCGACGTGGCTTCCTCCGTGCGGGAGCACGCCTGGCGCGGCAGGCGGGTGCTGCTGCTGGCGCGCACGGACGAGCCGCTCGCCGCCGCCGCGGTCCCTTCCGCGGTGGAGCCGGTGGCGATCGTCGCCCTCGGGGACCGCATCCGCCCGGACGCGGCGCAGACGCTCCGGTACTTCGCCGACCAGGGCGTCCAGGCCAAGGTGATATCGGGGGACCACCCGGACACGGTGGCCGCCATCGCCAGAGAGGTCGGGGTGCCGGGATCTCACGAAGTCGTCGACGCCAGGCGACTGCCGAACGACCCGGATCAGCTGGCGGAGGTCGTCGAGCAGGGGACGGTGTTCGGAAGGGTGACGCCTCAACAGAAGCGCGCCATGGTCAGGGCGCTCCAGTCGCGCGGCCACGTGGTGGCCATGACCGGCGACGGCGTCAACGACGTGCTGGCGCTGAAGGACGCCGACATCGGCATCGCCATCGGGGGCGGGAGCGCAGCATCGCGCGCCGTCGCCCAACTGGTGCTCGTCGACGGCAGCTTCGACACCCTCCCGGGGGTGGTGGGCGAGGGACGCCGAGTCATCTCGAACATCGAGAAGGTCGCCAACCTCTTCGTGACGAAGACGGTGTACGCCATCTTCATCGCCCTCGTCGTCGGACTCGTCAACCGGCCGTTCCCGTTCCTGCCCCGCCACCTCACGCTCGTCGGTTCGATCACGATCGGCATCCCGGCCTTCTTCGTGGCTCTCTCGCGATCGTCACGGCGCGCCAGGCCGGGGTTCGTGATGCGCGTCCTCCGTTTCGCCATTCCGACCGGGCTGGCGGCGGGGATCGCATCGTTCGTGGCTTACGAGCTGGCGATCAGAGAGGGCGTGTCGCTCGTCGAGGCGAGGAGCATGGCGACGTTGGTGCTCTCGGCGCTCGGCCTGTTCGCCCTCGGGATCGTGATGCGCCCGCTCATCGCGTGGAAGCGCTGGCTGATCGCCGGGATGGCTGCGCTGCTGGTGGTCCTCATGCTGGCACCACCCGCTCAGGAGTTCTTCGAGCTGGCCCTGCCCCGGCCGGTCGTGTTCATGGCGGCCATCGGCATCGTCGCGGTGACCGGAACCGCCATGGTCGGGACGCTGCGTGCGGTCGGCTGGATCCGCCACGTCCCGGAGATCCTCATGCAGGCGCCCGAGGAGGCCAGCGGTGCCATCCGCAAGCTGCGGGCCAAGGTCGCGGAGTACACCTCGACTCGTCGGGCCCGATCAGCGAGTGCCGTCGGCGAGCCCTCGCCCAGCCCGACGGTGGAACCGCCGATCGACGTCGAGCCCGAGGGCGAGCCGGAACGAGGACAGGTCACCGACCCATTGGGCGAGATCGAGTGGTTCGACCCCGACGACGTCCTGCCTTCCGAAGGCGAGCTCGAGCTGGAGTAGCCGCCGGCCTCAGCGCTCTGCGTAGCTCGTGAACTCGAAGCGCTTCTGGTGTCCGCCGTCGTCACGGACGGTGACGCGGAACGTCTCGCCGAACGGGGCTTCGGGGAACAGCACCTTGACCTCCCAGCGGCCCCTCTCGTTCACCACGGTCTCGCCGGAGCCGAACTCGGATCGAATGCGGATGACCGACCCCGGTGCCCCGGTGCCGTAATACACGTCGAACGGCGGCACCTCGGAGCACGACCCGAACTCGGCGTGCGCCGTGAACTCATGAGGAGGTTCGTCGGGGGGCTTGTCCGTGACGTCGAGATGGACGACGATGGTTGCGGTCGTCTCGTTGCCTGCCGGATCGGCGGCAGTGAACGTCGCCCTGTTCGGTCCCGCCTCGAGTACGAGGACGATCGACCATCGTCCGCCTTCCGTCACGTCTGCCTCGTATCGACCCGCCGTGACCGTCGCTCCCGGCTCGGTCTCGCCTGAGAAGCGCACCGTCCGCTCGGTGACGTGGGCTCCGTCCTCGGGACTGAGGATCACGAGGCGGGGCGGATCCGAGTCACGCGCCTCGGTCGTGGTCGTCTCCGGCGGGAGCGTCGTCGTCACGGTGGTGGTCGTGGTCGTCTCCGGCACGGTGGACCCGGGATCGTCGTCCCCACCACCCGGGCCGTCCACGATGGGCGGCACGATGCCGTCCTGCGGTGGGGCCACCGTCGACGTGGGCGCCACCGTGGACGTCGTCGGGCCGGCAACCCGGTTGAACGGCAGTGCGACCTGTAGCGTGAGGGCGATGCCCAGCAGTGCGGCGATCGCCGCCACCGCCAGGGCCGCTGACGCCGCCTGGTTCCAGATGCGCCTCCTGGCGAGCTGGTCGACCGTGAGGGCGGTGTGGTGACCGGCCACGGCACTCTTGAGTGACGTGCTGGCTTGGGCGGCCCGCATGTCGAGCGTCGTCACGATTCCACCTCCAGGCCGAGCTTCTCTGCGAGCCGGATGCGGCCCTTGTGGAGATGGACCTTCACGGTGCCCTCGGCGCACTCGAGGATCCCGGCGATGTCTGCGATCGGGCGATCCTCCAGGTAGTGCAGGGCGACCGCCTGCGCCTGGCGTTTCGGGAGCGATCGAACGGCCATCCAGAACTCGTGGTCCTGCGCCGGGAGGTCCGGGAGGATCGCCTCGTTGCGGTTGATCCGGGCGACGGCTCTCGCCTCGCGGATCTTCCTGCGGAACATCGACACCGACATGTTGGCGACCACCCGCCGGACCCACGCCTCGGGCTTGTCGTATCGGCTGATCTTGTCCCAGGAGCGATGGGCTGCCAGGAAGGCGTCTTGAGCGAGGTCCTCGGCGGCGCTCCGGCTGCCGGACAGCGCGTATGCCAGCCCGATCACGGCCTTCAGCTCCCTCTGGTAGAACGACTCGAACGTCGTGACGGCCTTCACCGGGGCAGGCCCGGCTCCGACCCCGCGTCGTGCGGGATCGGCCGCCGCGGCGCTGCGGCGCCTCGAGTGCTGTGGCTGGGCCGTCACGTTGCTCTCTGTGTCACTCGCCGGAGGGGGTCGCCGGGTTTACTCATGTATCGAACCCGTCGCGCCATGGCATTAGTGGGGACTCTGTGGGCCATAAGCGTCGGGGGACGCGCCGGTAGGCTCGGTGCCGGCCCGCCACCAGGAGGAACCGACCAGATGACTGCGGCTGCGGAAGCCCTCGACGCCGAGTGGCGATCGAGGCGGGACGCCGTGCGAGAGCTGCTCGCCAGGGCGACAGACGATTACGACGACATCAAGGCGCTGTGGAAGCGTCATTCACTCGCCGAGGATGCCAGGGACATCGCAGGATTGCTCTCCACGCTCACCGACGACTGCGTATACGAGTTGGTGCAGTCCGGCCACCGGTGGGAAGGCCACGAGGGTGCCACCCGTTTCTACACCGGCCTGCTCGGCGCCTTCCCGGACATCGAGTTCAACCTCACGAGCATCGTCGTCGGTCCGCAGGGTGTCTGCGAGGAAGCAGTCGCGTCGGGCACCCACCACAAGGAGTGGATCGGCCGTGAGCCGACCGGGGCGCGCCTCAGCTGGCGCGTCGTCATCTTCTTCCCTTGGGACCCCGAAGCACGGCTGTTCGCCGGAGAGCGGGTCTACACGTACTTCCCGGACGAAGGGGACACCACGCATGCCTGACGACGACCAGGACAGGGACGAGAACGGCAAGGACGCGAACGGCAAGGACGGCGACGACGCAGGCGCCAAGGTCGAGCCGCCGCCTCATCACGAGGAGGCCATCAGCGAGACCGAGCACGAGGTGAAGATCGGCAGGAAGTCCGTCCCGTACACGGCGACGGCCGGCCGAATCGTGCTCGCAGAGGAGGAGGGGAAGAAAGAGGCGTCGTTCTTCTTCGTGGCGTACACCAGGAAGGACGTGAAGGATGTGGCGAGCCGGCCGATCGTCTTCTCGTTCAACGGCGGCCCCGGATCGGCATCCGTGTGGCTCCACCTCGGAGCGTTCGGGCCGCGCCGGGTGAAGATGCAGCCGGACGGCATGGCGCTGCCGCCACCCGGCCGCCTCGTCGACAACGAGCATTCGCTCCTCGACGTCGCCGACCTCGTGTTCATCGACCCGGTCTCGACCGGGTACAGCAGGGCGATACCCGAGAAGAAGGCCAAGGACTACCACCACTTCAAGAAGGACATCGAGTCGGTCGGCGAGTTCATCAGGATCTTCCTGACACGCAACGGCCGCTGGTCGTCCCCGAAGTTCATCGCCGGCGAGAGCTATGGGACGACTCGCTCGGCGGGTCTGGCGGGTCACCTGTGGCGCAGGCACGGCATCGCATTCAACGGATTGGTGCTGGTGTCCTCGATCCTCAACTTCCAGACCGCCGGGTTCGACCCGGGCACGTGGACCTTCCGCAGGGGCAACGACCTGCCGTACATCCTCTTCCTGCCGACGTACGCCGCGACGGCGTGGTACCACAAGCGGCTCCCCAAGGACCTCCAGAGGAAGAGCTTGAGGGCAGTACTCGACGAGGTCGAGGCCTTCGTCGATGGGGAGTACGCCTCCGCTCTGCTGGCGGGGGCCGGCCTGCCGGAGAAGCGCTACGACGCCGTGGCGGCGAAGGTCGCCCGCTACACGGGGCTCTCCGCCGACTACGTGAAGAAGCACGATCTGAGGATCGAGATCCTCTGGTTCTGCAAGGAGCTGCTCCGAGATCAGGGGCGGGCGGTCGGCAGGATCGACAGCCGATACACGGGCATCGAGCGCTTCGGGGGCGGCCAGATGATGGAGAACGACCCGTCCATCGATGCGGTCATGCCCGCATACACGTCGGCATTCAACGACTACGTGCGCCGTGAGCTCGGATACGAGAGCGATCTGCCGTATGAGGTGCTCTCGGAGCGGGTCCGGCCGTGGAGCTACGAGGACTTCCAGAACGCTTACGTCGATGTCTCCGAGACGCTCCGCGAGGTGATGTCGCGCAACCCGTTCATGAAGGTCTTCGTCGCCAACGGCTACTACGACTTGGCGACGCCGCATCATGCAACCGAGTTCACGTTCGGCCACCTCGGGCTGGACGAGTCCCTCGGCGGGAACGTCGAGATGGGCTATTACGAGGCCGGTCACATGATGTACGTCCACGTCGACGAGTTGGCAAAGCTCGCCGGCGATCTCCGGAGGTTCATCGGAGCGGCCGCCGGGTAGGTGATGCCGCCTGCGGGGGCGTGTCCCCTTCCGAGCCGAGCGTTCAGCGCGGCTCGAGATCGAGGCTGGCGGCCATGTCGTCGACCACGCGCCGCGTGGCGTCGAAGTCACCGCTGAACGCCTCGAACGTGGTCAACACCAAGGTACCGCCGGCGTGCTGGACGATGACGTCGTATCCCGACGCTCCGCCGCCGTCGCCGGTGAAGGTGTACAGCAGGCGCTGGGCCTTCCGCCCCGCCAACCTGAAGGACTCGCGTTCCTGGATGACGGCACCATCTGAGTCGTAGCTCGCGACCAGGTCGGCGAACGACCAATCGGTCCAATACACCGCGATCGCCACCGGATCCTCGAACGACCCGGAGGCTTCGAAAGGCTCGGGGTCGAAATAGGCGCACGGACCGTCCAACTCTGTGCCGGCGACGTGCCAGCCCGACGGGTAGTCGACGCTGAAGCCCACCCCATCGTCGCGGCACGTCATCTCCTGAGGTGCCGTGGGTGTGACTTCGCCGGGCCCGGCCGGCTGGGTGGCGGTCACCGGAATGGTCTCTGCCGTCACCGATGTCGTCGGGGGAAGGGACGCCGTCGAAGTCACGAGGGGTGCCTCGGCGATCGAGTCGCTCGGCGGGGGATCTCGGTCGGCCAATGCCTGGGCGACACCGATGCCGGTCAACGTGAGGCCGCCGACCATCGTCAAGGTGCGGAGCAACGTCGTCAAGCGGGGCCGTCTCCTCCGGCCCACGGAACGAACCGGTGAGCCGCACGACACGCAGAAGGACGCCCCGGGCGGCGCCGAAGCACCACAGCGAGAACAGGAGAGTGCGGCGGTCTCGAGCGAGCTTCCGCACCCCCCGCAGAACAGGTCGCCGGGCGCCGACGTCACACCACAGGTCGGGCACACCATCGACGGGCCGGCTCCGGATGCAGCCCGACCCGCCTTCACCCCCAGCGGGATGTACGTGTCATGCAGTCGGTCGTAGACCAGCCACTCCCCGGTCGGAGGGTGGAGGAGAAGGCGGCCGTCACCGGTCTCGACCTCCCAATCGCCAAGACGCCCCATCGCCTCCTCGAACGACAGCTCGCCCCGCCCCATCCGGTCCCAGAGCTCGGTGCGACGGCGCTCCAGGGCCCCCCTCGCGTCGGTCACCCTCGTTCTCTCGGTCACCATGGCTGACGGTCCCACGATCTGATCAGGACCTCGGCGAGAGCTCCCCGCCCCTCCTTCTCCATGGTTCGCCGGTAGGCGTCGAAGGCACGCTCCGAGCCGTACTGCTCCACGTAGTTTTTCAAGGTGAGCTCCGCTTCGGGTCGGTCCACCATGCCTTCACCGATCTCCGCCATCCAGTCCGCCGCCCAATCCGATTCGTCGCGCAACCGGGGCGGGCTGCCGAGGTTGCGGCCGAGGGCGTCCCAATAGTCGAGGACGAGTCGCCGGCCGTCGGGAAGGATCACCCGGGTTGCGGCATGGTTCGCCCGATACAGCCCGTCCAGCCCGTCACGAATGCCGTCGGGGGTCACCGTCGAACGCTCTTCGACGACGATGGTGTCCACCAAGGCGTCGGGCCCGAACCGATCGCGCACGAACCCGCGCGTCCATTGCTCGCCCCACTCCGCATACTCGCCGCACTGTCCGCTTGTCGGGTCGTTCCAGAACGGATCGAGGAACGTGTTCCATGACTTCTCGATCAGGTTTCGGTTCCGCACGCGATATCCCTGCTCGGCGCGGTAGGCCACGCTTTCCGCGAAGTGGCGCTCGAGCTCCTCGAAGGGAGGTACCGGGGTTCGGCTTGGGCGATGCTCGGGCTGGTCCTGAGGAGCTGGGGCGGCCTCTTCCGGCGCCTTGGTGATCCCGAGCCGTTGTAGTAGGAGATCGGGCGGGAAGTGCAGGAGGAAGCCCCCTATCTGGCGTGCCCCGCGATCACCGACCGACTCACCGGGTGGTCTCTTCCGCCGCCGCGAGCGGGCGACGCTTCCCCCACCGAGGAGAAGCAGGATCAACCCTGCGGCAATCAGCAGGGCCTCCTCGCTGGGCCCATCGCTGGGCTGATCGCCGGGCTCGTTGCTGGGCTCGGGCTCGGCTCGGGCATCGACATCGTCATCGGCCGGGGTGCCCCCTGCGGCCGCCTCATCGTCGGGCTGATCGGCGCCGATGTCGTCGGGGTCGCCCTTGGCGGCCACATCCTCGGTCGTCGTGGTCGTCGAGCCGACAGGCTCCCCACCGCCGACGGTGTCCTCGACATCGTCCCCGCCCTCGGTAGGTGGCTCGCCACACCGCGGGGCGACCGCCTCCGCAGCCGAGATCAGACGGGCGGCGAGCGCGCTCGCCGCGGCGGCCAACCGAGGTTTCACGCGGATGATCGCCTCCACGTAGTGGGTGGGGCTGGCGAGATACTCGGAGGGGGGTTCTCCGGCGACGTCGTAGCCGTCGTGACAGCCGAATGTGTAATCGGCATGATCCGTCGAGAACCAGACCACGTCCACGGTGTTGAGATTGAACGAGCTGGGGTTCTCGTAGCCACAGAGGAGCTTGCGGAAGCTCGTGACCACATAGAGCCCATCGGCCTCCTGACCGTCGACCGACGACTCCTCATCGAGCCATGCCTTCTCGAAGGAGAGGTCACGACCACCCAACTCGGCAGGGCAGATCAATCGCTCTTCCTGAGCAGCGGCGGAGCGAGCCCCCAACCACCCGAGGACCATCAACGCGGCGACGAGACCCGCCACCGCACGCCGACGCTTGCCGGCGGGCTGCGGCTCAGACGTTGCTGCAGGTTCTCTCCGACGGATGACCGGGTGCGCCATGGAGATCGTCCTTGGTCTCGATGGTGTTTGATCGGTCGGGAGAGAAGCCGTCTTGAGGAACGTGGTGTGTTACCCGGTCGATCAGGAAACCCTCCCACGGTCCGTTGAGGAGATCGCGGTCTACTGGCTGCCGCTCGGTAGGGTGCCCTGATGGCAGGAGACGATGTTGGTGCCCGCTTGGTGCGGCGGTATGTCGAGGGGTGGAAGGCCGGTGACTCCAGTATGATTCTGGATGCTCTCGATCCGAACTGTGTTGTCATCGAGTCGCACGGCCCCACCTACCGTGGGATGGAGCAGGTCGAGCGTTGGATCGAGTCGTGGTTAGCTGAAGGAAACACGATCGAATCTTCTGCTGGGTCAGCCGCCACGCCCGTAACGCAGGCTTGAGGTGGGACCGACTCGGGGTTCGCGATGAGAGCGCTTGACAACACGCAGGTCGCAGGATGGTCGATGATCGCCGGCGGCGTGGTGTTCCTCCTCTTCTGGTTGGGCGACCTCCAACCCTGGGCATTCGCGCTGAGTGTCCACGGGCTCTCGATCGGCCTTCTCAGCGTCGGTTTGATCGCCCACGCGCGATATTCGGATGCGTCCAGGCCCATCCGGCTACTGACGAGGGTGGGAGTCGGTGCGACCGTGACCGGGCTGCTGACCGTCGGGCCGTTGATATACATCGGACTGTGGCTGGTGGGGTTGTCTGCTGTGCTGGAAAGGAGGGCATCGATCGCAGGGGCGGCCTTTCTTCTCGGATCCGTGCTCTACCTGGTCGCCTACGCGACCGGTGTGCGGCTGGGTTTCGAAGATGCTCCGGCGCTCACCGGAGCCCAGCAAGCGCTGACTGTGATCTCGCTGGTCGCGATCGCCGCCGGCTGTGCACTGATCGGATACGGCAGGCTCCGAGCTGAGCCGGTGCACGATCAGGCGTGAGGCGTGCGTGGCACACCTCCACCGGTGACAAGAATCCTCATCATCCGGCCGTCCCGGATCGCTATTCGGGTCTCCCGTCGAGGGCGCGGGCGATGTCGCTCATCTTCTGGGCGAGGCGGTTCGGGTCATCAGAGATGCGCGTGAAGCCGTGGTGCTCGTAGAACCCGGCCGCCTCTGCGCTGATGGCGTCGACAACGACAAGTCGTGCCGCGGCGATGTCGGAGGCGACCCGAGCTCGAGTAAGTGCATCCCAGAGGAGCTCTCCTCCCAGCCCGTCGCCGTGTAGCCCAACATCGAGGGCGAGGCGGGCCAGCATCACCGCTGGAATCGACGTGGGTGATCCCCGTCCGAGCTTCTTTGGAAGCTCGCCGCGTATCACCAGATGAGCGGCGAGGCTGAAGTAGCCGACGACTCGTTCGTCGCCTGCATGCCAAACGAAGGTCTGGGCGGTACGCATCGACTGAGCGTGGATCGCATGGTCGACCACCCACCGGTCGAGCGCCTCCACCCCACAGCGAAACTCCCCGACGTGGTGGTGCGGGCCGAGCCGCTCGGAAACGAACCGGGCCACAGCTCAGCGCTGGTCGACTCGCCGCCGGCCCTGGGCTCGCCGTTGCAGGGCTGGACTCGGCGTAGGGGGCCCATCGAGAGCGTCCCAGAGCTGGTCGAAGAAATCGGAGGGCACGACGGTCGCCGATGCCGAGGCAATGACCTCCTCGGCGCGGTCGGAAGCGGCGTCGAGCACAAAGGCGCTCAACGACTGGCGCTCCAGCTCCGCGGCGTAGCGAATGCGTCGCTCGCGCTCGGGGTCGGCGCGCAATTCGATCCGTGAAGTGCGTGCGGCTGCCATCTGTACGGTGATTGTACGGCACTTGAAGAACGAGTGGAACCCCTCGACCAACCCCGATCACCAACCCCGATCACCAACCCGATGGAGAGCGGACCACATGAAGAGAGAACGGCTACATCGATCTCATGAGAGGCCCAAACCGAATCTGACGCTGCCGTAGACTTGGATGGGAGGCGCAGAGAGGGCCTCCCACGGGCGGTTCACCAATTCACGCCCTCGTAGCTCAGGGGATAGAGCACCGGTTTCCTAAACCGGGTGTCGCAGGTTCGAATCCTGCCGGGGGCGCTCAAGCGGAGCGAACTTCGAGCGATCCACACCGCCAGCCGTCCCCACACCCGGCCAGGTCAACTACCTCGCCTTCTCATCCTCGCCCGGTGATCCACAGGAAGACGGGAGCGCGCCGGCGCGCCTTTTGGTTCGAATCCTGCCGGGGGCGCTCAAGCGGAGCGAACTTCGAGCGATCCACACCGCCAGCCGTCCCCACACCCGGCCAGGACCATCGACCTCGCCCTCACCCTCGCCTGGTGATCCACAGGAAGACGGGATCGCACCGGCGTGCCTTCTGGTTCGAATCCTGCCGGGGGCGCTCAAGCGGAGCGAACTTCGAGCGATCCACACCGCCAGCCGTCCCTAGGCCCGGCCTCGGGTGTGCCATGTACCCGACACGATCCGAAGGTAGACGGGCCTCCCGGCAACGCGCCGTGCCTCGGCCGTTCAGCGGTTCGGCCAGGGGCGAAACAGCAGCCTCGTCACCCAACGCCCGATCCGTCGCATACCGGCTTGGGGGGCGGACTCCGTCTCGTCGTCGATCACCAGATAGAGGAACGACGCCCCGAGGCGCCACGCCAGCAAGCCGTCGGTCAGCACCTGATCGCCGACCACGATGACGGTGTCGTCACCACCGCGCAGCCCGAGCCGGCGACGGGTCGTCCACGGCTTGTTTCCCCGACTGACCATTCGGGGCACACCTCGTTGAGCACCGTTGCTCAGCACGATCAGGCGGTCGATGGCCTCGATCGTCTCCAGCCGGTCGATCGCCGCGTTGACGAGGCGTCCGAACTCCTCCGGCTCGGAGCCTTGGGGAGCGAGCGTGTTGTCGACGTCCAGGATGAGGACTACCGGATCGCCGGAAGCGGCGACGGCGGCGACGACCGACACGACCTCATCCAGGTCGTGAACCGACCGCCGCGGTACCCGACTCATCACGACGAGAGTCCATCGGTTGGGGACTGGTGTGCCTCTATGACGGCGAGGGTAATGCCTGGGTGCGGCGTCAGGATCGAGCGGCGCGGCTCACCGAGCAACGGCGGCCTCGCCTCGGTATGGTCAGTTGAACACGAGCGTGGAGGCACGATGGAGCGGCCAACACCGCAGGAGCCGGACGGAGATTCCCCACGAGATCAGCCGGAGGCGTCGTCGCACTTCAGGCTCGTCGAGCCGGAGAAGACCGTCACCAAGCCGAAGCTGAAGCGCCAGTTCTACGAGGACGAGCTCACGCGCCTCCAGCAGGAGCTCGTCAAGCTGCAGGAGTGGATCAAGCGGCAGGGCCTCAAGGTCGTCGTCATATTCGAGGGCCGCGACGCCGCCGGAAAAGGCGGTGTCCTCAAACGGATCGCCGAGCGAACCAACCCGCGAGTCGTCAGGCTCGTCGCCCTCGGGACGCCGTCCGACCGCAGGCGAACGCAATGGTGGTTCCAGAGGTACGTCGAGGAGCTGCCGGCGGCCGGCGAGATGGTCCTCTTCGACCGCTCCTGGTACAACCGCGCCCTCGTCGAGCCCGTCATGGGCTTCTGCACCGAGGAGGAGTACCGCGAGTTCCTCAGGTCGTGCCCGGAGTTCGAGCGGATGCTGGTGCGTTCGGGGATCATCCTCATCAAGTACTGGTTCTCGGTGAGCGACGAGGTCCAGGAAGCCCGGTTCGCCGACCGCATGCTCGATCCGACGAAGCGCTGGAAGCTCAGTCCCATGGACATCGAGTCGCGAGGCAAGTGGGTCGAGTACTCCCGCGCCAAGGACATCATGTTCGACCACACCGACATCAAGCAGGCGCCGTGGTTCGTCGTGAACGCAGACGACAAGCGACGGTCCAGGCTCAACTGCATCGCCCACCTGCTGTCGATGATCCCGTACGAAGACACGACCCCGGATCCGGTCGACCTGCCTCCCAGGCAGACCGACACGAGCTACATCCGGCCGCCGATCTCCGAGCAGACGTTCGTGCCCGAGGTGTACTAGGCGGCGGGAGCAGTGGGGCCCGGCCTCCATCCGTTCTTGCGTCCCACCATCGCACATACGCGGCGGGGGGACGCCGGAACGGAGGGGGAAGCGTCGAGCCGGGTCAGGGCACCTCGGCGACGTAGCTCAACACGGCGTCTCGATAGCTCGCCGTGACCCTCCAACACCCGGACGGCACGAAGTCGATGTCGGCGATCATGAACCAGCCGTCCTCGGGCGTGTATGCGTTCGTGCCGAGCTCCCCGCTGTGCTCGACCGGGTCATCCGAGCCGACCGGTTCGTGGGTGACAGAGATCGCCGGCGTCGACTCGACGGCGCCCCCTCTGAAATGCGTGCTCCACCACACGCTCTTCGTCGGCCGGAACGTCCCATCCGTGGGGAGCACCGTCCACAGATCGTCGGTGCCATACCAGACCGACCCCGCACCCGTCGGTGCCGGATCGTATGGCTCAGGCGGCGTGAACGGAGGCAGCGGAGGTCGGGTTGCGATACACACGGGCGCCCTCTCCGCAGGGCGATCGCTCCCGGGCCGTACGGACGTGAGGGTCGCCCAGACACCGTCCCGAGTCGCCTCATCGACGTCTGCCCCGAATGCCACGAACAGGAAGGTCTCGTTCCCCTGGAGGTCGAAGGATCCCGATCGCACCTCGAGGTCGGGAGGTAGGGCGCAATCGTTGGCGTCCGTGCTCTCCGTTGTTGGAAGGACGTGGGCGTCGAAGCCGCCAACGGGCCAGGGCGCCGCGCCGCTCGCTGGGTTGCCGGTGAAGCTCGCCGTGAGCATCGCGTCGTGCGGGCCGAGGGCACGGATGGCGTTCTCGGGGAGATAGGCGCATCGAACGCCGCCCGGCTCGAGAGGGAAGGTCGCCAGAGTGAGCGACTGCCATGCCAGGTCGGGCATCAGCTCGGAATCGGCTCGGTCCCAGTCTGCCGGGTAGGCGATCGACCAACCGACCGCAGGCTCGGGCGTCGTCGACGTGGTTTCCGAGCCGACCGTGACGACCGGGGCGGTGGTGGTCGCGGGAACCGGCGTCGCGGCCGGAAGCGACGCAGCGGGAGCGACCGCCGGACCCGACCCGCCTCCGCCGGCGAGCGCGCCGACCCCCAGCACCACGACCGTGACGGCGAAGGCGCCGAGGCCGGACAGTAGGGCGTTGGTCCTCCTCCCGGCCGCCCGGGCAGCGGCAACGGGGGGCGGCTCGACGTGACGAACTGCGTCGCGGATGCCCTGGCCGGAGCGGCGCGCCGCGGCGTCGAAATCCATCACTCGACCCATCCGCGCGCCACCAGTTGGCGCTCGAGCCTGCCGCGGCCCTGGTGGAGGAGGGCGCGGACGGTTCCCTCGGCGGTCTCCATGATCTGGGCGATCTCGCCCACCGGCAGGTCGTCGACGTACCGCAGGGCGATCGCCTGGGCCTGGCGCGAGGGGAGCTTCCTCACCTCGTCCCAGAACGTCCCGTCGTGCGTCGTGAGTGCTTCGATCGCGGTCTCCCGGCCCTGGATGCGGAGCCGAACTGCCGCCTCTGTCCGGATGCGGCGCCATCGCGACCGCGCCAGGTTGATGCCAACTCGACGTACCCAAGCGCCGGGAGAATCGAGCGGCCCGACCCGCTCCCAGTCGCGATGAGCCCGCAGGAACGCCTCTTGAGCGAGGTCCTCCGCGACCCACGTGCTGCCCGAGAGACCGTACATCAAGGCGACCACGGCCTTGTACTCGCTTCGGTAGAAGGCATCGAAATGGCCGGGCAGCCGGACGGCCGAGGTTTGGTCAGCCTCGTCCATGAGTCCTCACTGGCGGAATGCGTGTCCACACCCTATTGACGCTCGAGCAAGCGATCCCGCTTAGCCGGGCTCGTAGCTCCATCCGTTCTTGCGTCCCCCCATCGCACATGCGCGGCGGGGGGACGCCGGAACGGATGGACGGAGATCAGGCGGCGCTGGACACCGCAACGCCCCACGCCGGCAACGCCAGGAGCGCCTCGCACTCGTGACGTACGGACTCACTGATGATCCGCATCCTGCGAGAGGCCTCGGCGGCGCCCCAGCCGTAGGCGGCGAGTGCCGTGGACTCGGCGAACATGCGAACGGACAGCGCGTCACGGACGCGGTGGTAGTCGGCCAGCGCCTCCCCGGCGACGTCCGGGGTGCACAGCGATCGATCGACGGCCCTGGCGCACAACTCGGCGTCGCGCAGCGCGTCACTCATCCCATGGGCCGAGATCGGATCCTTCGTGTACCCGGCGTCGCCGACGAGTGCCCAACCGGGTCCCCAAGGGGTGCGCATGAAGCCGGGCAGTCCGGGCGTGCCGCGGTACGGCCCCAGTCGCTCACCGGTCGCCACGATCGCCGCCAGGTCGGAGCCTCCGTGGGCGAGCAGACGACGGAACTCGGCGTCCGGATCGGCTCGGAACGCCGCCACCTGGCCGGCGGGGCGCGCCACGAAGGCGAGGACCGCATCGTCGTTGGTCTGGATCATCCCGGCGTTGACCCCCGGAGTGAACTGGAACCAGAAGCCCGCGTGTTCGATCCCCGAGAAGTAGGCGTAGTGAACGGCATTCGTCGGCCGATGCGCCCGGTATGCCTTGGCGCCGGCGAGCTCGGCCACCCGGGAATGAACGCCGTCGGCGCCGATCACGACGCGAGCCGACACTGCCGACTCGCCGGAGGCTCCTTGCATGGTTACGCCGACGACGCGGCCGTCGCGGTTCCGGGTGAGGTCGGTGACCCTGACACCCGTCCTTGCCTCGACCCCCTCCTCCACCGCAGCTTCGAGCAGCGCCGAGTCGAGCAGATGCCGCCGCGGCGCATACAGCGCCTCGACGCCGTGGTCGGTGCTGAGCCGAATCGGGATGCGCTCTTCCCCGAAGCCGAGCATCACGTTGCGGACCGGCGGGGTCCCCAGCCCGATGATCCGGTCGAGCACTCCCCAACGCTGGAGCTGCAGCACACCGCTGCGCAGCATGGCGTGGGTGGACACGGTGTCCGCCGGCATGACCGTCCGGTCGACGAGGAGCACCCGGTGGCCGCGACGTGCCAGCAGCATGGCGGTAGCCGATCCGGCGAGTCGGGCTCCCACGACGATCACGTCGTAGTCGTATGTCATCACTTCCTCCTGGGAGCCAGGTGCGGCCGGGCGATGCCCGGCCGCACCATGAACCTCATCACTCGACCGTCACCGAGACGGCGGTGCCGTTGGTGAGGACGTCGAACACGGCCGACCGGGCGACCGAGCGCTCGATGACACGCCGGAGCTCGTCGTCGGAGGCGTCGCCTTCGATCCGAACGCGGACCTCTATGCCCTGGTACCCGTTGCGGACCGTCTCGTCGAGGCCGAGGAGTCCCATCAGGTCTATGTCGCCCGTGACCGTGGACTCGACGCTCCGGAGCGTGACGCCCCTAGCCGCCGCGATGTTGCCGATCCCGGCTGTGATGCAGGCCGCCAGGGCGTGGAGCAGGTACTCGGCCGGCGTTGGGCCCTGATCGGTGCCCACGAGCTGACGAGGGTGATCGGCGTCGAACGTGTGGGACGCCTCGTGGAGCTGCTCGCCACCGAGCCCGAAGAACCCATGGATCGATCCCCGGCTGTGGGTACCGCTCTGCCACGTGTTCGTCGCCCTGAACTGGAACTTGGCCGCCTCTGGCTGGGCCTTCACGGCGTCGAGCGCCCCGAACAGCGCCCCGACGTCGACTCCGTTCCTCGTGTTGGTAGCTGTCATTGCCTTTCCTCTCTCGATGATGGTCGGTCGACCGACCGACTCGATGCATAACGGGGTGAGGTTCGTTCGTCTCTCCTCTCGTAGATCAGATGTGCGGGGCGATCAGCTCGGCTGCGCGCCGAGCGCCGCCGGCCTCGACGTCCCGGTAACCGACCGGCTCGCCCACCTGCCTGGCGATGGCGTCGGCGAGGCCGTCCGGGTCCGTGGCGCCATAGTCCATGAACGTGCCTGCGCCGTACTGATCGAGCCGGTGGCGGACGTGGTAGTTCTGCTCGAAGTGATTGCGCAGCGGGAAGTAGATGAACGGCCGCTTCGCCGCCGTCAGCTCCATCGTCGTCGTCAGCCCGCCCTGGACGACCGCCAGGTCGCACACGGCGAGGTGGCGATACAGCCGATCGACGTAGCCGTGCACCTCGAGGCCCGGATGACTCGGGAGGCTCTCGGGCTCGATCCTCGGCCCGGCGACGGCGACCATCCGCAACCCGGGAACCTGCTCCCGGGCCATCGGATACGCCGCGATCACCTTCTCCAGGAGGTGGCGCCCCACACCTGATCCCCCGACCGTGACGATGCAGACCTTCTCGTCATCGCCGTACCCCAGCTCGGCCCGCCACTCGGCCGCCTCGTCCGCCGTGGGTGGCGAGAAGCCGGTGATGTACCCGGAGAAGTCGAAGTGCTCCTCGGTCCAGTCACGGATCTTCGGGAGCCCCGGCCCGAATGCCTCCGGCACCACGTCGTTGTGGTTGCCGACGAAGATCGCCTGATCCCGGACTCGGGGAAAGCGCTCGATGTGCTCGATCATCTCGGCGTTGTAGTCGGACGTGAGGTAGGCCTCTCGATCGCCGCCCTCCGGCATCGGGAGGAACCCGACGAAGTCGGTGAGCCAGACGTTGGCGGCCCGCTTCAACTCCGGGTTCTCGTGCCAGTAGTAGTCGACCTCCCAGGCCTCGTCCCCGATCACGAGGTCGTAGAGCCCTTCTTCGACGACTTCCTGGAACAGCATGAAGTTGGCGACGAGGATCTCGTCCATACGGCGCAGGGCTTGGAAGCAGTGGAGATCGTGACCACTCGATTCCGAGGCGATGTGTGCAGACTCGCTGGCGAGCCACCGGCTGGCCGGGTGGACGCTCTCACCTTCCGCCTCGAGCACCATCGTCACTGGATGCTGCGCCAGCCACTCGATCTCGACTTCGGGGCGCAGCCTCCGCAGCTCCTGGGCGATCGCCAGGTCGCGACGGGCGTGTCCCAGCCCGATCGGGGACGACAGGTAGAGCACCTTGCGGCCCCGCTTCATCCCGCGGGTCCAGGTGCGACTCGGCGCCGTGGCACCCGTGACCCGGTCGACGAAGCCGGCGACGGCTCGGCCGACGGTGACCGGCTCGCGGGCCGGCGTCAGGTGCCCGGATCCTTCGAGGACGACGAGCTCGCCACCCGTCAGCTCGGCGAACGCCCTCCCCCGGTCGACGTGCTGGCAAACGTCGAGGTCCCCGTGGATGACGAGCGTCGGGACGCCGACCCGGCGGCATTGCTCCTCGAAGTCGGCCCGCTCGGGGGCATCGAGCGCCTGAGCCTCCTCGCTGTTGGCGAGGATCTCACCCGTCGTCTCGAGCGCCCAGGCCACTGCGTCCTCGTACTGCTTCGTCGAGTGGGGCTCGATGAGCTGGGCGCCGAAGAAGAACTCGACCCAGCGCCTCAGCTCCTCGACGTAGACCTTCCGATTGTTCAGCTCCCAGCCCTGGGGGTCGTCGAGCTCGGCGTCCCAAGTCTCCGCAGTGGACACCCAGTGGGGCTGCGACCTTGCCAGATAAGGGACGCCCGGCTCGATGGCCACGAGCGCCCGCACCCGCTTGGGGTGCTCGGTGACG
>Ga0302046_10000582_pt1 | contig 36273 bp, 28 predicted proteins | sample RVTome_11_FD_200261 | JGI IMG/M metagenome (GOLD analysis project Ga0302046, IMG submission 200261) | Soil microbial communities from uranium-contaminated site in the Upper Colorado River Basin, Wyoming, United States - RVT147D111 (version 2) ...
ACGACCTCGTCGACGGCGTCGATCACCTCGTGAAGGCGGGGCTCGTCGACCGCGCCCGTGTCGGAGTGACCGGCGGGTCGTACGGCGGATACGCCACCGCGTGGTGCGCGACCGCCCTGAGCGAGCGCTTCGCGGCCGGGGTCATGGCGGTCGGGATCAGCGATCGCGTCTCGAAGTTCGGAACGACCGACATCCCCAACGAGGAGTATCACGTGCATGCTCGGCGCTGGCCATGGGAGGACTGGGACCGATCCCGCGAGCGGAGCCCGCTGTACCACGTCGAGGACGCGCGCACCCCGATCCTGATCCTGCACGGCAAGAACGACACGCGAGTCCATCCGGGCCAGTCGCTCGCGCTGTACCGCTACCTCAAGGTGATCGACAAGGCGCCGGTGCGCCTCGTGCTCTATCCGGGCGAGGGGCACGGCAACCGCATGGCGGCCGCCCGTCTCGACTTCACCCTGCGGCAGGTGGGCTGGTTCGAGCACTACCTGCTCGGCCCCGGAGGCGCGCCTCCGCCGCACGAGGTCCCCGAGGAGCTCGAGTGCGTGCGCCGGGACGAGGACGACGACGAAGACGAGGACGAAGACGAGAGCGAAGACGAGGACGGCGCCGAGCAGGAGGACGGCCCGTAGCCGGGATCCGGAAGACGGGGGCGTTGGCGTCGCTCCTCGTGGCGCTGGTCGTCGTGGCCTACCTGCCCGCGCTTCGGGCCGGCTTCGTGTGGGACGACGACGACTACGTCACCGAGAATCCCATGCTGCGGTCGGCCGACGGGCTGCGGCGCATCTGGACCGACACCGCGGCGACGCCGCAGTACTATCCGCTCACGCACACGACGTTCTGGGTCGAGTACCGTCTGTGGGGGCTGCACCCCGCCGGGTATCACGCGGTCAACGTGGGGCTGCACGCGATGGCCTCGGTCCTGCTGTGGATGGCGCTGCGGCGGCTGCGCGTCCCCGGCGCGTGGCTGGGAGCGGCGCTGTTCGCGCTCCATCCCGTCAACGTCGAATCCGTGGCCTGGGTCACCGAGCGCAAGAACGTGCTGTCGGGCGCGCTGTACGCGGCATCGCTGCTGGCCTACCTGCGCTTCGCGGGCGTCGGTGCCCAACCCGGAACGCGCGAGCCGGGAAACCCCCGAGCGTACGTCGCCGCGCTGGTGTTGTTCGTGGGTGCGCTCCTCGGCAAGACCGTGACCGCGACCCTGCCGTTCACCCTCGCGCTGATCGTGTGGTGGCGCCGCGGGCGGCTCGGGAGACGCGATGCCGCGTTCCTCGCGCCGCTGGTCGTGGTCGGAGCGGCGCTCGCGAGCGTCACGGCCTACCTGGAGCGCTTTCAGATCGGGACGGCCGGCGAGGACTGGGGGTTGTCGCCGCTCGGGCACGTGCTCCTGGCGTCGCGCATCCTCGTGTTCTACCTCCACAAGCTGATGTGGCCGGTCGATCTGACCTTCATCTATCCGCGATGGTCGATCACCGCCGGCGATCCGACCGCCTATCTCTTCCTCGCGGCCGTTGCCGGAGTGTTCGCGCTCCTGTGGGCGGGGCGGAAGAAGCTGGGCCGGGGTCCCGTGGTCGCGCTCGGGCACTTCGTCGTCGCGCTCGCGCCGGCGCTCGGGTTGTTCTACGTCTATCCGATGCGGTACTCGTTCGTCGCCGATCATTTCCAGTACCTGGCGTCGATCGGTCCCTTGGCGCTCGCCGGGGCGATCGTGTGGCAGGTCGGGGGCAAGGCGCGACACGCGACCGCCGCTCGAGGTGGCGCGATCGCGGTGCTGCTGTGCGCGCTGGGGTTCGCGACCGCCTCGCAGGCGCGGATCTACGAGAACCTGGAGGTGCTGTGGCGCGACACGCTGTCCAAGAACCCGGAGGCCTGGGCCGCGCACAACAACCTCGGCGCGATGCTCGGGGAGCGCGGAGAGCTCGACGAGGCGGCTCGGCACCTCGAGCGCGCGGTGGCGCTCAAGCCCGATCATGGCGGCGCGTACGCCAATCTGGGTGTCGTGCACGCGCGGCAAGGGAGGATCGACGAAGCGATCGTGGAGCTCGGGCGCGCCGCGGACCTCGAACCCCGGGATGCCCGGACGCGAGTCCTGCTCGGGCAGGCCCTGGCACGCGGCGGCCGCCCGGCGGAGGCGGAGCGAGCCTTCGCGGTCGCGGTCGATCTCGAGCCCGACGACGCGCATGCGCGGCGCATGCTGGGCGATTTCCTCGTGGGGCAAATGCGTTACGACGAGGCCGTGCCGCATCTCCGGGCGGCGCTCGACAAGGTACCGAGAGACGTGACGACGCACCTCAATCTGGGGTCATGCCTCGCGAAGCTCGGGCGGTACGACGAGGCCCACTTCCACCTCCGCCGGGCGTGCGAGCTCGATCCACGCAACACCGCGGCGCTCTACAGCCTCGGAACGGTCCTGCTGAGCATGAACCGGCCCGCCGATGCGGCCGCGCGCTTCGAGGCGGCGGTGACGATCGACCCGGGGTTCGAGGCGGCCCGCCGACAGCTCGAGCGCGCGAGGGCTCGGACGGCCCGCGCTCCCTGAGCCGAGCGCGCCCGCTGACAACCCGCGGCACACCCCTTGCCGTCCGGAGGGAGCGGCTCCCTTGTGCTGCGGCCGGGATTCGTAATCGGCGTGCCGCGCAGCGTCGAGCCTCCGCGGCCGCGACCCCGAATTCGACCCTCCAGGGCCCAGGGGTCCGCAGACGTAAGCCCATGGCGGGGCGCGGGTAAGCGCGCGGGACCGGTCCTTGCGAGCCGCTCGGGTCCGGAATTCGCCATCACCGGAGGCGCCTCCTGGCACGCGGGTTGCCAGCCCTGCGGTGGGCATGAATACTTGCCCGCGTGGGAGTTCGAGGATGAAACCGTCCGGCGCTTCGAGTCGCGAGCTGGAATCCGGGTTCACGCTGATCGAGGTTCTGATCGTCCTGGTGGTCATCGCGATCCTGGCCGGGATCGTGGTCCAGACTGCACTCTACGCGTTCGACGTCGCACGGCTCGGGAATACCGTCGGAGCCCTGCGCGGCGTGACCACGGTGGTCATGGACTACGAGACCGCGAGCAGCACGATTCCGGGCGGAGGGCTGCAACCCGTCTCTGCGGTCGCGCCGATCCTGGAATCGGTCGGCGCGCCGGTCCCCATACGCGACGGATGGGGCCATGACCTGTACTACGAGCCCGTGATCGTGAACGGCGAGCCTTCGTTCCGGGTCTACTCCTATGGAAAGGACGGGACCCCGGACGGCTCGGTTCCCGGAGTGTGGGTCGACTTCTTCAGCGACGTCGTCGTCGAGAGTGGCTCCTTCCTCCAGACCAAGTGGTGAGGGCGGCGTCCGCGGCCGCCCGAGAGGGGACATGGCGTTACAGGCCCAACAGCAGCACTACCTGGACGTGCTCGGCGTCAAGCCCGGCGCCACGCTGGACGAGATCCACACGGCGTACTACCTGCACATCGAGAGGTTCGCGCAGGACCCGACCGAGGAGGATCTCGAAGAGCAGCGCAAGCTCCAACACGCCTACGCGGTGCTGCGACGCGCGTACGACCCTTCCGAGGCGAGTCCGAAGGTCACGACGGGCGCGGGGGGCGACACCCGCAAGTGGGTCACGATCGCGGTCGTCCTCGCCGTGGTCGGGGCGGCCGCGCTATGCGCCGTGAACTACTCGACGATCCGCCTGCACCTGAGCGAGGTCGAGCCGGGCACGGTGGTGAAGCTCAAGGACCGCACGGCTCCCTACGGCACCGTGCTGGAGTTCGACGACGCCCACCGCTTTCACGTCGGTCAGCCGGTGCCCGCCTACAAGATCCGTCGAGCGGACACCGGCGAGATCGAGTGGCTCAGCAAGCGGGTCGTCTTCAAGGGCATGGTCGCCGTGCCCGGGCCGGCCTCCGCTCCCTGATCTCCATCCCTCGGACAGGCTCCTAGTCTCCGGCGTACGCCTCGACCGGGGGGCACGAGCACACCAGGTTGCGGTCGCCGTAGGCGTTGTCCACGCGCGCCACCGGAGGCCAGTACTTGTGGTCGTGGAGCCAGCGCGCGGGAAACGCGGCGGTCTCGCGCGAGTACGGGTGGTTCCAGCTCGCGGAAGCGAGGGCGAGCGCGGTGTGGGGCGCGTTCTTGAGGGGGTTGTTCTCGCGGTCGGCGACGCCGGCCTCGATCTGCCGGATCTCGGCGCGAATCGAGATCATGGCGTCGCAGAACCGGTCCAGCTCGTGCTTCGATTCGCTCTCCGTCGGCTCGACCATCAGGGTGTTGGCCACGGGCCACGACATCGTCGGTGCGTGGAAGCCGTAGTCCATGAGTCGCTTGGCGATGTCCTGAGCGTCGACTCCGGCGGTCTCGCGGAACGGACGGGCGTCGAGGATGCACTCGTGGGCCACGAGGCCGTTCTTTCCGCGGTACAGGACGGGATAGTGCGCCTGGAGTCTCCTCGCGACGTAGTTGGCGGCCAGGATCGCGACCTCGCTGGCGCGCCTCAAACCGGCGGATCCCATCATCGCGATGTAGGCGTAGGGAATCGGGAGGATGCTCGGGCTCCCGTAGGGCGCCGCCGACACCGGGCCGACCGTGTGCTCTTCGTCCGGCTCCTGGGACGGCAGGAACGGAATCAGGTGCGAGGCCACGCAGATCGGGCCCATCCCGGGGCCTCCCCCTCCGTGGGGAATGCAGAACGTCTTGTGGAGATTCAGGTGGCAGACGTCGATCCCGAGCCGGCCGGGAAGGCACAGGCCCACGAGCGCGTTCATGTTCGCGCCGTCCAGGTAGACCTGTCCGCCGCGATCGTGGACGATCCGGATGACCTCGACGATCGATTCCTCGAAGACGCCGTGCGTGGAAGGGTAGGTCACCATCAGCGCCGCCAGGCGGTCACGGTGCTCGTCGGCTCGCGCGCTCAGATCGGCGACGTCGATGTTGCCCACTTCGTCGCACTTCACCGCCACGACCTGCATCCCGGCCATGACGGCACTCGCGGGGTTCGTCCCGTGCGCGGATTGGGGAATGAGGCACACGGTGCGCCGCTCCTCGCCCCGCGAGGCGTGGAAGGCGCGGATGGCGAGCAGGCCCGAGTACTCGCCCTGGGCGCCGGCGTTCGGCATCAGGGAAACGCCCGGAAGACCCGTGATGGCCGCGAGCGACCGGCCCAGCCCGTCGAGGATCTCTTCGTACCCGTGGGTCTGGTCGCGCGGCGCGAACGGGTGAATGGCCGCGAAGCCCGGGAGCGAGATGGGCAGCATCTCGGCGGCCGCGTTGAGCTTCATGGTGCACGATCCGAGCGGGATCATCGCGGTGTCGAGCGACAGGTCCCGTGAAGCCAGGCGGCGCATGTAGCGCATCAGCTCGGTCTCGGAGTGATAGCGATGGAAGACCGGATGGGTCAGGTAGTCGCCCTCGCGCCGGTGCGGCGCGGGCAGCTCGACGGCGGCCTCGTCCGCGAGAGCCTCGAGATCGAACTGGCCCTCCGGCGCGCCGAAGGCCACGCACACGCCGTCGAGGTCCGCGAGAGTCACCCCCTCGCCGAGCGCGATACCGATGTCCCCGTTGTCGTACGACCGGAGGTTGATCCCGCTTCCTGCGGCCGCATCCACGACCTGGGCCTGGCTTCGCGCCGCGGGAGTGACCCGCAGCGTATCGAACCACGGACCGTCCGCGACCCGGCAGCCGAGACGGCGCAATGCCGCCGCCAGCCCGGCCGTCGAGCGCTGCAGGCTCGATGCGATGCGCCGCAGACCCCGTGGCCCATGGTGGACGGCGTACATCGACGCCATGACGGCGAGGAGGACCTGCGCCGTGCAGATGTTGCTGGTCGCCTTGTCCCGCCGGATGTGCTGCTCTCGCGTCTGCAGCGCGAGACGCAGCGCCGGGCGCCCGTCGGCGTCGCGACTCAGGCCGACGACCCTTCCGGGAATCTGGCGCTTGAACTCGTCGCGCGTCGCCATGAACGCCGCGTGCGGCCCGCCGTAGCCCAGCGGCACGCCGAATCTCTGGGAGCTTCCCACGACGACGTCCGCGCCGAACTCGCTCGGGGGTCGCAGCAGCGTCAGGGCCAGCAGGTCGGCGGCCACGACCACCAGGGCCCCGGCGTCGTGCGCCCGGCGACACAGCGGTGCGTAGTCCAGGATCCGTCCGTCGGTGGTCGGGTACTGCACGAGCAGGCCGAACGCGTCGGAGACGGAATCGACGCCCTGCGGGATCGCGACCACCTCGATTCCGAGCGGTCGGGCGCGTGTCCGCAGGACGGCGAGCGTCTGGGGATGGCAGCCCTCGAGGACGTAGAACCGCGTCGCCGAGTCCCTGGGCTCGACGGCGCGGCGACACAGCGTCATCGCCTCGGCGGCCGCGGTCGCCTCGTCGAGCAGGGAGGCATTCGCGACCGGCAGCCCGGTGAGATCGGAGATCACGGTCTGGAAGTTGAGCAGCGCCTCGAGCCGTCCCTGGGAGATCTCGGCCTGGTAGGGCGTGTAGGCGGTGTACCAGCCGGGACTCTCCAGGATCCCGCGCTGGATGGCTGCGGGGACGACGCATTCCGAGTAGCCCATTCCGATCAGCGAGCGCGCGACGCGATTCTTCCCGGCGATGCGGCGCAGTTCGGCGAGGACCTCGGCCTCCGACTTCGCAGGCGGGAGCTCCAGATCGCCACTCATCCGGATGGCGGCGGGCAGGGCCCGGTCCACGAGCTCGTCGAGCGAGCCGAGCTCGAGCAGCGCCAGCATCTCCCGGACGTCCGAGGCGCGAGGACCGATGTGGCGGTCCGCGAAGCGGTCCGGGGCGGTGGCGATACGGGTGTGTTTCGAGACGGACGGCATCGGCGGCATCCTCGAGGGTGTGGGATCGAGCCACCCCGATCCAGGGACCGCCTAGGGTAGCGTGAGCGTAGTTCCGCGGCAACGACGCCGCCGTCCCCGTTGTTGACTTGGATCGGTCTCAACTTATATTTGCGTCGTCGTCGTTCGCGCTCTCCGTGGGGCGCGGTTCGGGGCGCCGGAGGCTCGTGGTGCAGCGCAACTTCCTGGTCGTGGCCCAGAGTGCGAAGCTGCGCGAGGCGCTGTCCGCCAACCTGCGCCGGCGAGGCTTCTCGGTGACGCTCGCCGGAAGCGGCGGCGAGGCCGTCCAGGTGGTCCGCCACGTGACGGTGGACATCGTCCTGATCGAGTCGCGCCGCCCCGACGCCCGTGTGAGGCGCCTGCGGGCCCGCATCGTCAAGGAGCGGCCGGGCTGCAGGGTGTTCGTGGTCACGAATTTCGACCAGGTCAAGAACTCGGCCGACGTCCTGCGGTTCGGGCCCGACGACTACCTTCTCGATACCGACGAGCTGCTCGAGCTCGCCAGCGCGCAGATCGACGGCGCGCGCGGGTCCGCGCCCCACGAGATGGACAACGGAACCCGTGCCCTGATCCAAGTGCTCGACGTCCTCGTGGGACTGCTGGAGCTCGACGACCGTTACTTCGGCGGATTCTCGCACCAGGTCATGCGATTGGCGCGCGCCGTGGCGGAGGAAATGGGTCTCGACGAGGAGGTCACCTCGGAGGTCGTCATCGCGACGCTCCTGCGCGACATCGGCAAGGCCGGAGTCGATCGCCGGGTGCTGTTCGAGGAGAGCGAGTTCACCTCGGAGCAGTCGGACATGATGCGCGGGCACGTCACCGGAAGCGTCCGCCTGCTCGAGCACATCGACTTTCCGTGGAAGATCCTGCCCGTCATCCGCCATCACCACGAGCGCTACGACGGCAAAGGCTACCCCGACGGCCTCAAGGGTCGCGAGATACCCCTTGGGGCGCGCATCGTCGGCGCGGTCGACGCCTACATGGCGATGATCTCGGACCGCCCCCATCGGCCGGCGATGACCGCGGCGGACGCCCTCGCCGAGTTGGAGCGCCAGGCCGGCGCGCACTTCGATCCCGAGGTCGTCGAGGTCCTGATCCGGATCGTGGAGAAGCACCACACCGGGATGGGCGTGGGCCAGAAGCCGTCGGTGCTGGTCATCGAGCCCGAGGAGGAGTTTCGGCGCCTGCTCAAGATGCGGCTCCTGAACGAAGGCCTCGACGTCCGGGCCATCGCGGACATCAACGAGGAGCTTCCGGCCCTGGCCGAAGCGCCGCCGCACTTGATCCTCGGCGGCTCGGGCGACAACGGGGGCCGCACCATCGACATCCTGAGGACGATCCGGGAAGACGAGAACCTCCGGCTCGTCCCGTTCGTGTTCCTCGCGGGCACGGACGATCGCCTCCTCAAGCTGCGCGCGCTGCGCTACGGAGTCGACGACTTCTTCCTCAAGGGCGACGACATCGAGGAGATGGTCGCACGCATCGAGAACATCCTGACTCGCGAGGCGCTGCGTCGCACCGGTGGAGCGGCCCGCCGCCGCCGCGGGATCACCGGACAGATCGAGAGCCTTCCGCTCCCCGACATCGTCCAGATCCTCTCCATCGGGATGAAGACCGCGCGGGTCGAGATCGTCTCGGGCAACCGCATGGGCAGCCTGTGGCTCAAGGACGGGACGATCGTCCACGCTCGGATCGACGACCGGGCCGGGGAGGACGCGTTCTACGAGATGCTGCGTTTCAAGGAGGGGGAGTTCTCGATCGAGCACGGGGTGTCCACCGACAAGCGCACCATCGAGACCGACCCGATGTTCCTCGTGATGGAAGGCCTGCGACGCCTCGACGAGGAATCGGTGGCGTGACCGCACGCTAGCCCCCGCGTCGCTCACCGCCGGCGGCGACCTCCTGTGGCACAATCAGCGCCGCCGGGGCGGGCGTGGGCCTGATTTCCACAGCCTGTTGACGGAAGCGTGGATGGATCGGCTCCGGGCGGGGCGCGAGCTATAAGAACTTCAACAGCGACTTCAAATTTCTCTATCGCGCTCGCGCTGATCCTCGTGGCGGCTTTCGGCGCGAGACTCTACGGAGTCGTCGACCTCCCGTACAACTACGACGAGCCTCGCAACATCGAGATCATCGATTCGATCGATCCGGTCCACCTCTCGCTGCCGGCGCGGAGCTTTCAGCACCCGCCGTTGTCGGTCTACGTCTTTCGCGCGGGGGTCGCCATCTTCGGATCCAACAACCTCGGATACCGGTTCATGAACGCGCTCGCCGGCGCGATCTCGGTGCTGCTGATCTACCTCCTCGCCAGGCGCGGCTTCGGGGACGAGCGCGTCGGACTGCTCGCGGCCCTGTTTCTGGCGACGAACCGCTTTCACATCGGTTGGTCCCGGCTGATCAACCAGGAGGTGATCTACCTGGGGCTCGTGACCCTGAGCCTGATCGCACTCTGGAAGGTCGTGCGGCGGGACTCGGGCTGGGCGGCGCTCGGGATCGCGCTCGTCCTCGCGGTCCTCGCCAAGGAGCTCGCGGTGCTGCTGGTCCCCGCGGTGATGCTCTATCTGCTGACCGACGCCGAAGGGCGCGCCGTGCTGAAGTGTCGGAAGCTGTGGCTCGTGCTGGCGGGGGTCGCCGTCGTGGCGGGTTTGCTGCTCGCGTACGCGCTGCGGAATCCGGGGAGACACGAGATGAACGTCGAGCAGAACCTCCATCGCGCCCGGAGCATCGGCATCAGCGTCGAGCCCCTCGAGTTCTTCCTGTCTCCCTCGGCCACGCACGACGCCCCGCTGGTCGACGCCTGGACCTATCCTTCGATGCACTGGCTGACGGGGGTCCTGCTCCTGGCGGGCGTGACGGCGTCGATTCCGAACCGCCGGGAGTCGTTCACGCGGCTCATGCTCGTCGTTTTCGGCTTCTATTTCGTCCTGTTCACGTTCGTGGGCACGGACTTCTCCCGGAGATCGTTGCACCAGGGAGAGTTCTGGTGGGTGGACGTCGCGATCATTCCCGCGATCGTGCTCACTTCGCGGGTGCTGGTCGACCTCGAGAAGCGCTGTGGGGCCTTCCGCAAGTTCTTCTGGATCGTGCCGGCCTACCTCGTCGCCGACGCGGCGTTCTTCGCCGCGATCACGCCGGGAGGTCCGATCCTCCGTACACTCCGGCTGACCTACGACGACATCGTCGCGCGAGTTCCGTTCCTGCTGTGAAGCGAACGGCTAGCCCAGCTCGCGGATCAACTGCTTCAGGCTGCGCTTCGCTTGCTGCAAGTCGGAGACCGCACCTGTGCTGCGCGGGGAGAGGAACGCGCCCCCGCTCGAGCCGAACTGGCCGAAGGCACCCGTGTCGCTCGCCGCTGGAATCACGTTGAACTCCGGCGCCTGCTGCGACATCGGAACCAGGTCGGGCGGAGGCTCGAGGGACACGTCCATCGGGCCCGGGACACGGTCTCCCCACATGACCGCAAACGGCGCGTCGTTCGGATCGGTCACGGGAACGAGTTCCCCGACCCCCGGTGCGGGCTCTTCTGCGTAGGTCACGAACGAGCCGAGGGCGATCATGGCGATGGCGACGACGAAACCGGGCAGGCACTTCGCTCTCATGGGCTGGTCCTCCAAAGAAGCGAGCGCGGACGCTAGCGTCTAGTCCTCTTATACCCGACAACGGTTCGTCCGACAAGCCCCCCCGCCGATGGTGAGCCGATGGTGGAGAAACCGGGATTGCCGACCTCTCCGATGGGAATAGTCGGCGGCGCTGGCCATCGACGGGAGGCGAGGGCCGCCGAAAACCCGGGACGGGCGCCTTCGGCGCTTCGGAACCGGCAGCCTCACCGGGATGGAACCCCTGCGGGGAGCCGGCCGTAATACACATCGGCATCGCCGAGTCCGCGTCGCGCGCACGGCTGCGTCGCCCCCCGGCCGGGCCAGGAGGAGGTTCCGATGGGATCCACCGTATCCGCTACCCGCCGCCGCCGTCGCTGGCCCTGGGTCGTCACGCTTCTCGTCGCGCTGGGGGCCGCGGGGTCGGGAGTGATCCTGTCCCGCAACGGCAACGGCCAGTCCGAGGGAATTCAATCCGAGGATCTCGACCTCCGTCTGGGGATCGCCGGTGTTGCCGACGTCCAGGTTTCGGTCCACGAGGTCGGGACGATCGAGCCGGTGGTCAAGGTGGATGTCAAGTCCACGCTGTCGGGGAGGGTCACCGAGCTCTTGGTGCGCGAGGGAGACCGGGTCGGCCGCGGTCAGATCCTGGCCCGGGTCGAGCCGGACGTCAACCAGGCGCAGACCCTGTCCGACGTCAAATCCGAGCTGCGCATGGCCGAGATCCAGCTCGCCAACGCGAGCAAGGACATGGAGACCCAGCGCAGGCTCCACGCGGAGGGCTACCTGTCCGACGAGCATCTCCGGACTTCCAAGCTGTCGTTCGACACGGCGGTCGAAGGGCTCGACGCCGCACAGGCCAAGATCCGGATCATCAAGGAGAGCGGAATCCCGATCGACCAGGAGATCTCGACCTCGGAGCGCGTCAACGTCCTCGCGCCGATGGAGGGCTACGTGATCCGGAAGAGCGTCGAGGTCGGCCAGACCGTGACCTCGGGCGTGTCGTCCTTCAACGAGGGCACGGTGCTGTACACCGTCGCCGATCTGCGCTCGATGCTGATCAAGGCGGCGATCAACGAGGTCGACATCGGCCGCCTGCGCCTCGGCCAGCCGGTCGCGATCACGGTCGACGCCTTCCCGTTCAAGCGCTTCGCGGGCCGCGTGACGCACATCTCGCCGGCCGCCCGTCTGGAGGAGAAGATCAAGGTGTTCGACGTCGAGGTCGAGCTCGACGAGCAGGTCGCCGACTTCCGCGCGGGCATGACCGCGAACATCGAGATCCGCGGAGACCGAGTGGAGCGGGTGCTTGCGGTTCCCGTCGAGGGCATCTTCAGGCGCGAGGATCGCGACGTGGTCTACGTGCTGAAGGACAGGTTCGACGAGCCGCAGGACGGGGAGGAGGCTCCGCGCAAGACCCGCAGCGGCAAGTACGACGTCTCCGACGTCTGGGGGCGGTTTTTCGAAGAGCGCGAGGTCGAGGTCGGCCTGGCGAGCCTGGAGAAGGTGCAAGTCGTCGCCGGGTTGACGGACGGCGCGAAGATCGCGCTCGAGGATCCGGTCCGTCCGCGGGAGATCGAGGAGGAGTAGCGATGGCCGACCTTTCCGCTCCGGTCCCCGGCACCGCGATCCGTCTCTCCGGGGTGCACAAGGTCTACGACACCGGCGAGAACGCGGTCTGCGCCCTGCGCGGCATCGACCTCGAGATCGCGGCCGGCGAGTACGTCGCGGTCATGGGACCCTCGGGCTCCGGCAAGTCGACCCTGATGCACATCGTGGGCTGCCTCGACGCCGTGAGCCAGGGCGAGTACCACCTCGGCGGCGAGCCGGTGTCGGCGATGGGCGCGCGCCGGCTGGCCCGCCTGCGCAACCGCAAGATCGGCTTCGTGTTCCAGTCGTTCAACCTGCTCCCGCGCGCCTCGATCCTCCGCAACGTCGAGCTTCCGATGCTGTACGCCGGCGCGAGCCGCGCGGAGCGCCGGCGGCGCGGCCTCGAGGCTCTCGAGCGCGTCGGCCTCGGCGAGCGGACACGGCACCTGCCGGCGCAGCTCTCCGGTGGTCAGAAGCAGCGGGTGGCCATCGCCCGGGCGCTGGTCAACACCCCGGACATCGTCCTCGCCGACGAGCCGACCGGGAACCTCGACACACGCACGGGACAAGACATCCTGACCCTGTTCGACGAGCTGCACGCCGCGGGGCACACCGTGATCCTGGTGACCCACGACTCGCAGGTCGCCGCCCATGCGCGGCGCGTGATACGGATCGTGGACGGCGTCATCGCCGAGGACGTCCGGACCGCCGGTCCGGCGCCGGGAGAGGCTGCCGCGTGACCCTGCGCGAATCGATCCTGGACGGGCTCGACGACGTTCGCGCGAACAAGCTGCGGACCTTCCTGCAGATCATCGGCGTCGTGCTCGGCGTGGCATCGCTCGTCGCGGTCCAGGGCCTGGTCGACGCCGGCAGGCGGCAGACGCTCGAGTACTACGCCGAGGTCGGCGGGCTCAAGAAGCTCCTGGTCGTCAACCGGCCGCCGCGGGACGTCGTGCTCACCGCGCGCCAGCTCGCGAGCCCCGGCCTGACCTGGGAAGACGCCCAGGCGATTCGGCGCGAAGTCCCGCAGGCGACCCTGGTCGACCCGATCGCCACGACCTCGCTCGCCGTGCGGCACGGCAATTACCTCAGGATCCACGACGTTGCGGGCGTGACCCCGGACTACGCGCCGGTCTACTCGCTGCGCACCGCGCGCGGCAGGTTCCTGAGCGTCGAGGACCTCGAGGCCCGCGCTCGAGCGGTGGTGCTCGGCGACAGCGCCGCGCGCACCTATTTCGGGAACGAGGATCCGGTCGGCAAGACCCTGTACCTCGCGGACGTCGGCTTCACCGTCGTGGGGGTGCTGGAGCGCAAGGAGTTCGTGTTCGGCGAAGGCGACCGGGACAACGCCCTGGAGTGGATGAACCGCCTGACGCTCGTTCCGCTGACGACCGTGTACACGCGCTTCACGGGCGACCCCGAGCAGCGCGTGGAATACATCAACGTCATGGTCGACGAGATCGAGCACAACCCCGAGGTCTCCGCCGCCGTGACCGCGCTGCTGTACCGCCGCCACGGCGGTGTCACCGACTTCGAGGTGTTCAACCGCAGCGAGCGCATGCGCGAGAACCAGGAGGAGGGCCAGGTGTTCGACGTCACGTTCCTCGTCGCCGGCCTCGTGTCCCTGATCGTCGGCGGCATCGTGATCATGAACATCATGCTGGCTTCGTTTCAGGAGCGCATCCGTGAAGTCGGCGTGCGCAAGGCCATCGGCGCCAAGGGTACCGACATCGCGGTCGAGTTCCTGGTCGAGTCGATCCTGGTCACCTCGATCGGGGGCGCGGTGGGTCTCGGGGTCGGGATCGGATTCGCGCGCCTGATGAGCGGCCTGATCGGTATCCGCACGATCATCACCCCGACGATGGCCGTCGTCGGCGTCGTGTCGTCGGTCGGCGTCGGCCTGTTCTTCGGACTGTACCCCGCGCTGCGCGCCGCGCGGCTCAATCCCGTCGAGGCCCTGAGGTACGAATGAACGCGGGAGAGACCCTGCGCACGGTGGGCGCCGAGATTCGCGGTCACAAGCTGCGCTCCGCTCTCACGCTGCTCGGCATCATCCTGGGCACGCTGTCGATTACCGTCATGACCTCGCTGCTCGACGGAGTGGTGGCTGCGGTGCTCGACGGCTTCGACGATCTCGGCTACGACGGCGTGATGTACGTCGTGCAGCGCGACGCGCGCGACCTGCGGGAGCAGATGGTGTTCACGCGGTCGCGCGGACTGCGCCCCGAGGACGCGGGGATGCTCCTGGGGCGCGGCGATCTCGTCGCCGACGTCGCGCCGGCGATGGTGCGCGACGAGCGCGTCGGCCGCGGCAGCGTCGAGCGCATGGCACGCGTGATGGGCGTGACCCCGGGCTACGCCGCGGTCCGGAACCGGCGCGCGGCGGAGGGGCGGTTCATCAACGATCTCGACGACGAGTCCTTCGCCAAGGTGTGCGTGCTCGGGCACCGGCTCAAGCGACGGCTGTTCGGCACCGAGGACGCCCTGGGCAAGACCGTCAGGATCGGCGGCCGCCCGTTCCGGGTCGTCGGAGTCGGCGAGCGGCTCGGCAACCGCATGTTCGACGACGACGAGATGTCGCAGGAGATGGAGGGGGCGTTCGTGCCGCTCGGCACACTCCGCAAGTTCTACGCCGGGGAGGAGGAGCCGCTCGCCTTCCTGGCGGTCAAGACCCGCGACGTCGAGCGGCTGGGGGATGCCCAGGCCGAGGTCCAGGCCTCGCTGCGCCTGGCGCACCGCGGAGCGCAGGATTTCCGGGTCGAGAACATCGCCGAGGAGATCCTGCGCGCGCGCAAGGAGGTGCGCGAGGTCATCTTCAGCTGGCGCGTGGTGCTCGGCTCGATCGCCGGCATCTCGCTGCTCGTGGGCGGCATCGGCCTGCTGTCGGTGATGCTGATCTCGATCGGCGAGCGCGTGTACGAGATCGGGCTGCGCAAGGCGCTCGGCGCCACGAGCGAGGCGATCTTCGTGCAGTTCCTGGCGGAAGCGGTGGCGCTGGCGCTCGTCGGCGGCGTCATCGGCGCGGCGCTCGGCGTGGCGATCATCCAGGCCACCGCGCAGTTCTTCCCCGAGGGTCTGCCGGTGCGCGTGGGCGGCGTGGCCCTGGCGGTGGGCATCGCGGCGCTGGTCGGCGCGGTCTACGGCATCTACCCGGCGCTCAAGGCGTCGCGGATGGAGCCGGTCGACGCGTTGCGCGCGGCGGGGTAGCGGAGTACCCGGCACCGGACTCCGACCGCGGTTCGCTGCCCTCGATGCTATACTCGCCCGCGAAACCCAAGGGATAAGTCAGGGAGACCCTCGAGGTGCGCAATCGGCGGTGAGGTCGTGCGGGAATAGCTCAGTTGGTAGAGCATCAGCTTCCCAAGCTGAGGGTCGCGGGTTCGAATCCCGTTTCCCGCTCCACACGAGTCGGGTCTCGCAGACGTCGATCCCGGTTCACGGGTTCCCTAGATTCCCTTGGCGATGCGAGCGACCCATCCGCGGGTGCCCGAGTTCCTGAACCAGCGAGCGATCAGCCAGGAGGACAGGGCAAGGATGATGGCGACCCACAGGCCGACGCGCATGGCCAGCTCGCCCACCGACGGCATGTACGCCACGCGGCTGCCTGCCGCAGCCGTGGCTACGAGGACGCACGCCAAACTGCCGAGGATGACGCCCCAGCGTTGCGGTAGCGGCCGGAAGAGCCGGGAGCCGATCAGGGTCGATATCGCCAGCAGGGCGAAGGAGGCCAGCGTGACCGCCGCCGCTCCCCACGCCTTGTAGCGCGGAATCAGAAGCACGCTCAGGCCGAGGCACGACGCTGCCGAGACGGTGCTCGCGACGGCCAGGGCATCGGTGCGCTTGGCGAGGTGGGCGCCGAGACTGAGGGGTGTCTGGACGTCGAAGAACCAGTAGGCCAGCACCAGCGGCGGGACGTAGCGCGCCGCCACCCAATAGGGCTGGGCCGCCACCAGGCGCAGCACCGGATCGGCGAACAGGATCACCCCGGAGCACAGCACTCCCGTCGTCGTCAGGAGCATCGCCGCCGCGTCGCGAAGATGCGTCTCGGCCTCCGGCTCCTTCGCGATGCGGAACGCCCACGGCCACCAGGCGAAGACCATGATGCCGGAGAACGCCGGGACGAGCATGGCGAAGCGGTAGGCCAGGGCGTAGATCCCCAGCTCGTGGCTCGAAGCGCTGCGGACCAGGAAGAAGCGGTCGCTGAAGTGCAGCGCGAACTGGGCCAGCATCGCGGGCACGAGAGGCAGGCCGTAGGCCAGGAGCCTCCGCACCCACTCCGACTTCAGTTGCAGTCCCGCGGATCGCCACACCGCCACGCCGAGGATCGCGCCCCACAACGCGGCGTTCAGGAAGGTGCTCAGCACCACGCCGAGCACCCCGAGACGCAGCCAGACCACCAGGGCGAGTTTGAGGGCCACGGCGCTCAAGAGTTGCAGGCACGAGAAGGTCGTGAAGGTCCGGAGCTTCCCCTGGGCGCGAAGGATGGTGAGGGGAATGTCGACGAACCAGGACAGCAGCGTCCCCGCCACCGCGAGCCGGACGCAGCCCACCCACTGGGTGTCGTCGAAGATCAGGCGGTTGAGGAGCGGGCTCGCGGGAATCAGCAGCAGCATCGCCGCCGCGGCGATCGTGGTCATCAGGATCATGCCGCTGGCGACCAGGGAACGACGGTCGCCGTCGTCCTTGGCCTCGTTGTAGAAGCGCAGCAGTGCCGCGGACATTCCCAGGGCCAGCAGCAGACCGATCAGCTCGACCAGCCGGGAGATGATCTCGACCACGCCGAAGTCGGAGGGCGTCAGCACGCGCGTGTAGATCGGGATCATGACGAACCGCATGGCGCGGTCGAGCAGGATCCCGATGGCGTAGAAGCTCGAGTCCTTGATCAGACGCCTCAACATCGCGCAGCGTCTCCCCCCATCATCCCCGATCCCCGTGGAGACTAGTCAGGATGGAACGACCGGCTCCGATTCGCAGTTTCGTAGGTTACGCTGCGAATCGGAAAACCCGTAGCGCAGAGCTACATGCGAAAGGAGCCGGTCATGAAGAAGGGTAGCCGATTTGTGGGTCTGGATGTACACGCGGACACGATCTCGGTGGCGGTGGCTGAGCCGGGAGGAGAGGTCCGATCCCTGGGGACCATTCCGAACAGGCCGGACTCGGTGCGCAAGCTGGTGAAGAAGCTCGGACCCACCCGCAAGCTGAAGGTCTGCTACGAGGCGGGGCCGACGGGATACGTCCTGTACTGGCAGTTGACGGGGCTCGAGGTTCACTGCGACGTCGTGGCCCCGACGCTCGTCCCGGTCAAGTCGGGAGACCGGGTCAAGACTGACCGCCGCGACGCGGCCAAGCTGGCGCGGAGCTACCGCGCCGGCGACCTCACGCCGGTCTGGGTGCCCGATGCCGCCCATGAGGCGCTTCGCGACTTGGTCCGGGCGCGGGAAGCCGCCAAGAAGGACCAGCTTCGCGCCCGCCATCGACTCCAGAAGTTCCTCCTGCGCCACGGACGACGCCCGCCCGAGAAGATCAGAGCCTGGACCGCGACTCACCTCGCGTGGGTGAAGCAGGTGGTTCGGTTCGACGCGCCCGCGCAGCAGGAAGTCCTGATCGACTACTTGGCGGAAGTGGACCACGCCCGGGAGCGGATCAAGCGACTCGAGGGGGCCATCGACGAAGCGGTGAAGGTGGCGCCGGAATCGATGCGCGCGGTCATCGAGGCACTGCAGGCCCTTCGAGGGATCGCCAAGGTGTCGGCCGTGACGATCGTGGCCGAGGTCGGCCAGCTCTCCCGCTTCGCTCGTCCCCGGCAGCTGATGGGCTACAGCGGAGCCGTGTCGAGCGAGAACTCCACGGGGCGGAGAGTCCGGCGAGGAGCGATCACCAAAAGCGGCAACGCCCACCTGCGGCGGATCGTCGGGGAAGCCGCCTGGGCCTACCGTCACCGGCCCGCTATCGGCGGGGCGCTGCGGGTGCGCCAGGAGGGGTTGAACGAGGAGGTCCGAGAGATCGCCTGGAAGGCGCAGCACCGTCTCCATCTTCGCTACCGCCGGTTGGCGGCCACGGGCAAGCCCAGGCAGAAGGTGATCACCGCCGTGGCTCGGGAGCTGTTGGGGTTCATCTGGGCCATCGGCGTGCAGGTCGAGCGCCAGAAGCCCGCGGCGGGCCCCAAGCGCCCGGCGGCGTAGACCTAGACCGAAGAGAGGTTCAGGGAGGCAAGAGATGGTTCCGGGGCGGAACAGCCGGCGGTCGGACGGCACACGGGAAGGAGAATCCTCGTGGCTCCTATGCGACAGGCCTGTGGCCGGACCCGCGATGCTAGTCCGAGGCAGCTCCCGACGGATTATGATTATGACGGCGCACCCCCCAGGGGGTCGATCCGCGAATATCAGAGTGATCAACCGTCGAGTCAGCCGCTTCGACCGCCGCCTGCTCCGTCCCGGACCGAGACCGAACGGAGGAGTCGCCACGTAGCTGCTGGACTTGACAGGTCGTTCCATATCAGGAGCCTGTCCGAGTAATCCCTCGCGTCGCGCGCATGGGGCTTGCGAGCCGCAGACAAGGAGCGAGGAGGAAGGTGATACCCGATATCTCCGACGACGAGCGCCGCGGGGCCATCTGCGGCGTTGCCGCTCCTCGAAGATAGCGGGTATCGTCTTCGTCGCGGCGCCTTGCATCCGGCCCCGCGGCGTCCGGAACGCAACCCGAGGGATTACTCGGACAGGCTCCCAGGCCCCCCGACCTCCGGCTCCGATGCTCGGCGCCGAGGCCGGGACCCTGCATCTCGGACGGGTAACGGTCGTCCACCCCAACCACTTGGGGTCCAACCATCCCCGATGAACCCTATTTTGTGGTTTTGCCTTGAGTTGTGCGATCGAACGAGTATCATGGTCGAGCTTCGGCCGACCCCCTTCGGGACGCCGGGGCGTGGTGCACCTGCATGAACGAAGCCCAAGATCAACCGAGGACGGTCCAGGAGGCGCCTGGGGTGCCCGGGACGAGCGACGGGGAGCCGGAACCCGGCCCGGTGGCCGGCGGCGAGCGGATCGTCGCCTCCGAGGTCGCGGCCGCCACCGAGGAAGCGATCGCCGTCGCGGAGGCGCTGGCTCTCGAGGAGGCCGCGGCGGCACGGGAGGCCGCGGCGATCCAGGAAGATCTCGAGGCGCGCGGAAACGGTTTCGCCCTGCGCTTGCACCGCATGGAGATCGCCGGGTTCAAGTCGTTCAGCGACCGAACCGAGATCCGGTTCCCGGACGGGATCACGGCCGTCGTGGGACCCAACGGGTGCGGCAAGTCCAACATCGGCGACGCCATCAACTGGGTCCTGGGCGCCCAGAGCCCGAAGCTCCTGCGCGGAAGCACGATGCAGGACGTGATCTTCAACGGCACCGAAGCGCGCCGTCCCATGGGCATGGCGGAGGTGTCGATCCACCTCGTGGGCTCCCGGGCATCGGATCCGCACGAGCGCCGCGACGTGGTGATCACGCGGCGCCTGTTCCGGGACGGCGAGAGCGACTACCTGCTCAACGGGGCGCGGGCGCGCCTGAAGGACATCCAGGAAATCCTGCGGAGGGCCCACGTCGGGGCCAAGACCTACGCCACCATCGAGCAGGGTCAGATCGACCAGATCCTGAACTCCAAGCCGCGCGACCGCCGCATGATCATCGAGGACGCCGCCGGGATCTCGGGCTTCAAGCACAAGCGTCGCCTCGCGGAGCTCAAGCTCCAGGCAACCGAGGCGAATCTGCTGCGCGTGAACGACATCGTGTCTGAGGTGCGCCGCCAGATCAACTCGCTGAAGCGTCAAGCCGCGAAGGCGAGGCGTTACCAGCGCCTGCGCGAGCGGCTGCGGACGAAGAAGCGGATGAAGTTCGCGCTGCACGCGCAGGCGATGAGCGCCGCGCTCGCCGAGGTGAAACGCGCCGAGTCGCAGGCCCGAGAGATCGAGGCCGAAGTGGCCGCGCGCCTCGCCGGCGTCGAGGCCGAGCTTGCGTCGGAGCGCCAGTCGCTCGAGGAAGCGGATCGCGACTTCCGCGAGACCGCGCGCCGGTTCCATCAGCTCGAGGCCGAGGTCGACCGCAAGAACGAGCGCATCCAGCACTGCCGCCAACGCATCACGGAGGCCGAGGAGACCGCGAGGCGCCTGGCGATCGAGCTGCGCACCCTCGAGGAACGAAGGGCCTCCTCCGAGGTCGAGCTCGCGAGCCTCGAGGATCGCGTGAGGACGGGAGCCGCCGAGCTCGAGGCCGCCGGCGCACGGGCCTCAGGCAAGCAGACCGAGCTCGAGGCCGCCGGGAGCGCGCTCGACGGCCTACGCCACGGGCTCGAGGGTCTGCGACGCGAGGTGTTCGAATCGATGAACCGCGCCGCGGAGCGGCGCAACGCGCGGCGCTCCATCGAGGACGCCGTCGAGCGCGCGGAGCTGCAGCGGCGCCGTCTCGTCGAGGAGCGCGAAGCGGCGCTCGCCGAGGACCGCCGCCTGGAAGAGGAAGCCGGGATGCTGGCGCGCGAGCTCGAGGCCGCGCAGGCCGGCGTCGTCCGTTCGCGCGACGAGACGGAGACCGCGGAGCGCGCGGTGCGGGAGGCGCGTGCCGCGATCTCGGAACAGGTCGAGAGACTCGCGACCGCGCGCGAGCGGGAGCAGTCCGCCGCGGCACGGTTGAGGACGCTCGAGGACATCGCCACGCGGTTCGCGGGCGTCTCCGACGGGGTTCGAATGCTGCTCACGTCGGCGTCCTCGGGGTTTCGACCTCTGGGGGTGGTCGCCGATTTCGTCGAGGCCGGTCCTCGGTTCGAGGGCGCCGTCGAGTACTACCTGCAGGCGCTCCTGCCGGCGGTCGTGCTCGAGGACGACGCCGACACGGCTCGCGCCGCGGTCATGCTGCGCGAGCAGGGAGCCGGACGAACCTCGTTGATCTCGCGCACCCAGCCCGTGGGGGCACCGGCCGTGGGGAGCGCCGACAACGGCCACGGCGCGCTCCCGGAAGCGCTGTTCGCGGACCCGCGCGTCCTCGGTCGGCTGCGCGACCACCTGCAGCTCAAGACGCACGCCAACGGCTTCGTGGAGGACCGCATCGGGGACGCCGTGGTCGTCGACAGGCTCGAGACGGCGCTCGCGCTGCACCGCCGCCATCCGCGCTCGGACTACCTCACCGCGGACGGCGACGTCGTGTACGCGTCCGGCGTCGTCACGGCCGGCGGAGGCCCGGGGTCGGGCCACGGATTGCTGGCCCACACGCGCAAGACCCGGGAAGCGCGCGCCCAGCTCGCCGCGGCGACGGCCGAGGCCGAGGCGCTCTCGGATCGTGTCGAGGCCCGGCGGTCGGAGTTCGGACACCTCGAGGCACTCCCGATCGAGCGCCGCCAGGCCTTGGACGACGCGCAGCGCCGCGTCGTCGAGACCGAGGTCCGTTCGCGACAGAACGAGGAGGAGCGTCGCCGGTGCCGGCGCAGGCTCGAGATCCTGGGCGGGGAGATCGAGGAACTGGCCGCCGAGGCCGCGCGGAACTCGAGTGCTGTCGAGGACGCGACGCGCGCCGTCGGGGAGGCGGAGGCCGCGCACCGCGAGGTCGAGGATCGACTGAAGGCCTCCTCGGCCGAGATGCATGCCGCCGACCACGGACTGCGCGCGCTCGCCGAGGAGGTCGCCGGCGTGCGCGAGGAGCTGGCCGCCGCGAGGCAGCGCCGGGAGTCCTTGACGGCGCAGGCCGAGGCGCTGCGCGGCGCGCTCGGCGAATGGAACCTGCGGATCGAGCAGGCGCAGCGCGACGCCGAGATGTGCGATCGACGGGCCCGCGAGGCCGCGGCGATCCAGGCGCGGACCGAGCAGGAGCTCGCCGCCGAGCTCGAGCTGCGCGAGACGCGCGCGGCGGAAGTCTCCGAGGGCGAGCGCTCCATGGACGCGCGGCGCCGGCGGTTGATCGAGCGCGAGGACGGCGTCCGGGCCCTGCGGGTCGAGCTGGAGACCCGGCGGCAGGAGACCGGGGCCGCCGAGGTCGAGCGCGCGGGCGCGGACGCGGATCGTCGTCACCTCGACGATCTGTGCATGCAGGAGCTCGGAATCTCCGCCACCGAGGCCGAGGCCGCGGCCTCGGATCCGGCGGCCGAGCCGGTGGCGATCGAGGCGCTCGACGCCGAGATCGAGGAGCTGATCGCCAGGATCGAGGCGATCGGTCCGGTGAACATGACGGCGATCGAGGAGTTCTCGGGGCTCGAGGAGCGCTACGCGTTCTTGACCGCGCAGCGCAAGGACTTGATGGACGCCATGGAGTCCCTCAAGGAGACGATCCGGCGCATCAATCGCTCGTCGCGCGAGCGCTTCAACGACGCGTTCGAGGCCATTCGCCGCAATTATCAGGAGATCTTCCAGTCCCTGTTCAACGGCGGGCGCGCCGACCTCCATCTCGAGGAGGGTGAGGACGTCCTGGAATGCGGAATCGAGATCATGGCACAGCCGCCGGGCAAGCGATTGGGGAACGTATCGCTGCTGTCGGGCGGGGAGAAGGCGATGTCGGCGATCGCGCTGCTGTTCGCGATCTTCCGCCATCAACCCTCGCCGTTCTGCCTGCTCGACGAGGTCGATGCCGCGCTCGACGACGTCAACGTGGGCCGATTCACCCGCATGCTCAAGGTCTACGCCCACGAGAACCAGTTCATCATCATCACCCACAACAAGCTGTCGATGGACTCGGCCAATCTGCTCTACGGAGTGACCATGGAGGAGCCGGGCGTCTCCAAGCTGGTCTCGCTCCAGCTGACCTGAGGACAAGGCGTCGGACGTCCACGGCCATCCCTTTCTAATCGATGAACACGGCGCGGATGCCGAAGGTGTCCTCGGTCGAGTCGTTGAAGACGCGAACGCGCACGACCCGATCGTCGCCGATCACGAAGGCGTCCCTGTCGTCCGTCGTGATCCGCAGGAAGCGGTCCTCGACCTGGATGGCGACTCCGAACGAGAAGTCGTGGGGCTCGGACAGGTCGATCTGGGCTTCGAGCCTGTCCGGAAGCTCCAGGCGCAGGTACCCGGCATCGTCCGTCGACCGCCGGAGCCGCTTCGAGGCGCCGGCGGGCACGTCGGCGGCCGACACCTTCTCGCCACCGCCGTGGAAGGCGACCATCCCGTGCCGCGGCATGGAGACGAAGTCGCGTCCCAGGGGAGACTCGGACCGCCAGTAGTCCGGAACGTGGATCGCGGTGCGACAGGCCAGGAAGATCGCGATCGCCTTGACCGGAAGGTCCTTCGAGCCGTCCCCGATCTGGAGGGCCTGCGCTGCCGGCGCGGGCAGCAGCGCCGGGAAGTACAGGACGGCCGGCCGTTCCGGGCTCTCGGCCTCGCTCGGCGAGCCCTCGATCTCGATCACGAGCAGCGGCGTCTCCGGGACGGACGGCTCGTCCGGGACGGGCCGTGCCTCGGGATGAAGCTCGGCGTGACGCTCCTCCATCGCCCGGAGGACCTCGTCCGGGACTCCGGCGATCCGGAGCTCCTCGACCATCTCCTCCGACAGGTCGAATTCGACCGGCCGCGAACGGATCTGCGCGACGATCTGCGAAGCGTCGATACCCGCGACCAGCATCCGGACGACGTCCTCGTTCCGCATCGGCGCGTCGTCCGCGGCGAAGACACCGGGCGCGACGACGAGCACGATCGCCGCGACGAACCTGGCCGGAATCGCGATGCGTTGCGCCTCGATCACGAGACACCCGGTACGCTCAGACCTCGAGGGCGAGACCGTCGTGGGCGAGCTCGATCGCCCCCGGTAGGTTAGCCGAGATCTGGCGATGCGGCATCTCGTGGCTCATGTGGGTCAGGAGGGTCCTTCGGGCCCCGATCTTCCGGGCCTCGTCGACCGCCTGCTCGAGACTGAGGTGCGTGGGATGGGGCCGCGGCCTGAGAGCGCTGATCATCAGGACGTCCAGATCCTGGAGCAAGCGGTACGACGGTTCCGGGATCGCGCTGACGTCGGTGAGATAGGCGAACCGCCCGACCCGATAGCCCAGGATCTCCAGCTCTCCGTGGAGCAGCGCCACCGGCACCACGGTGACGCCGTGGAGATCGAACGGACCCTCCACGGTACGCGGGTCGATCGCGGGGCGTGTGCTCCCGGACTCCTCGGAATCGAAGACGTACCAGAAGGTCCGCCTGAGCGCGGCCAGCGTGCGGGGCGACCCGTAGACCGGCACGGGTCCGCGCTGGCGCCAGTTGTACAGACGAAGCTCGTCGAGACCGAGGATGTGGTCCGCGTGGTGGTGGGTGTACAGCACCGCGTCCACCCGCGCGATGCGGTGCTCGAGAGCCTGCAGCCGCAGGTCGGTGGACGTGTCCACGAGGATCGAGGCGCCGGCCCATTCCATGAGGATCGACGGCCGGAGCCGGCGATCGCGCGGATCGTCCGACCGGCACACGGCGCAGTCGCAGGTGACGACCGGAACGCCGGTCGAGGTCCCGCTTCCGAGGACGGTGACCCTCATCGGCTTGCCATGTGGATCTCGCGCGCGATCCCTTCGGCTGCGGCGACCGGGTCCGGCGCCGCGGTGATCGGCCGCCCCACGACGATGCGGTCCGCCCCCGCGCGCACCGCGTCGGCCGGTGACGCCGTGCGCGCCTGATCGTCGCGCGCCACCGGGGACGACGCCGACGGCCGGATCCCCGGGACCATCACGCTCGCGGCGGGAAAGACGGCGCGCACGTCACCGATCTCGAGGGGCGAGCACACGATCCCGCCGGCGCCCGCGTCGCGGGCGACCGTCGCGAGACGCGTCACGGCTGCGCGACCCGGCCCGGCGATGCCGACGCTTCGCAGATCGTCGTCGTCATGGCTGGTGAGGACCGTGACGGCCAGCACGGTCGGCCCGGGCGCTCCCGCGGCGGGCGCCGCCTCGGCCGCGGCTCGCACGGCGCGCGCGATCATCGCGCTTCCGCCGAGCGCATGCACGGTGAGGAACGCGACTCCGAGGCGGGCCGCCGCGGCGGCCGCCCCGGCCACGGTGTTGGGGATGTCGTGCAGCTTGAGGTCGAGGAACACGTCGAGCCCCGCCGCCCGGATGTGCTCGACGATTCCCGGCCCGACCGCGGTGAACAGCTCGAGTCCGACCTTCGCGCCGCCGACGCGCCCGCGGAGGGCACGCGCGAGATCGAGCGCGAGTCCGCGATCGGGCATGTCGAGGGCCACGAAGATGCGCTCGTGCGGTTTCACGACGCGTCCCGGGGACGCCACTCGAGGGTGCCCACCAGCTCGCGCAGCGATGCGACGCCGTGATCGGCCAGCCACGATTCGAGGCCCCGGAGCACGTGGATCGACGCGTCCGGCCGGACGAAGTTCGCGGTTCCGACCTGGACCGCGGTCGCGCCGGCCAGGATGAACTCCAGGGCGTCGCGAGCCTCCATGATTCCGCCCATTCCGACGATCGGGATGCGGACCGCGCGATAGACCTGGTGGGTCAACCACACCGCCAACGGGCGGATCGCGGGTCCCGAGAGACCCCCGGTTCCGTGAGACAGCTCGGGGCACCGGCGCTCGACGTCGATGGCCATTCCGACGAACGTGTTGACCAGCGAGACCGCATCCGCGCCCTCGTCCTCGGCGGCGCGCGCGGTCCCGACGAAATCCGAGGCGTTGGGAGATAGCTTGACGATCAGCGGCAGCGAGGTCGCGGCGCGGCAGGCGCGCGTCACGGCGGCGAGCGCCCAGGGATCGTTGCCGAAGCACATGCCGCCCGCCTCCGTGTTGGGGCACGAGACGTTGAGCTCCACCGCGGCCAGTCCCGGAGCTTGGTCGAGCCTGCGGCACACTTCGACGTACTCGGCCTCGGTCTCTCCGAAGACGTTGGCGACGACGGCGGTGTCGTACTTCCGCAGCGCTGGGAGCTTGCTTTCGAGAAACGCCTCGACGCCGACGTTCTGGAGACCGATCGAGTTGAGCATCCCCGAAGGCGTCTCCACGATGCGCTGGGGCGCGTTGCCGATGCGCGGCCTGGGGGACAGTCCCTTGACCACGACGCCGCCGAGCTCCGACAGATCGAGGTACGGAAGGAACTCGAGGCCATAGCCGAACGTCCCCGATGCGGTCATGACCGGGTTCTTCAGGCGCAGAGGCCCGAGGTCGACCGCCAGGTCCGGTCTCACCATGCCAGGCGCTCCGCCCGCATCACGGGACCCTCGACGCACACCCGCTCGAATCCCTCGTCGCCTTCCGGCCCGCCTCCATGCGTCGGGACGACGCACCCCAGGCACACCCCGAAGCCGCAGGCCATGCGGGCCTCGAGCGACAGATCGCAGCGCACCCCCGCGGACAGCGCGACCCGCGCGACCGCGCGCAACATCGGATCGGGTCCGCAGGCGTAGACCCGCGCCCGCTCCGCCGCGAGCGTGTCGAGGAGTCGCACGAGCGGAGCGGTCACGAGCCCGCGCTCGCCGAGGCTGCCGTCGTCCGTGGTCACGATCACTTCCCGGCAGTGCTCGCGGAACCAGTCGAGCAGCGCCAGATCGGCGGCCGTGCGGGCCCCGTAGACCAGGATCGGGCGGAACCCCGCATCCCGCAGACGAGCCACCAGCGCCGGGAACGGCGCCGAGCCGATCCCGCCGGCGACGAGCAGCGGCGTCACCCCGGGACGATCGGGCAGCTCGAACCCGCGACCGAGCGGGCCGAGGACGTCGAGCCGCGCTCCCGCGGCCAGCGAGGCGAGGTACTCGGTCCCGCGTCCGACGATCTTGTACAGCACCTGGCATGCGGACGCGGGAGCGTCGGCGAACGTTCCCGGAAGACCGCACACGCTGAAAGGCCGGCGCAGCAAGGCGCTCGAGCCCCGCATTCCGATCATGAAGAACTGCGCGGGCTGCATGTCCCGAACCAGATCGGCGGCTTCGAACTCGATCAAGCGGTTGCCGTGGCCGAGGTCCAGGTTCCGGGTGACCGGAGTGGTGATGTCACGCGGCATGCTGCTGTTCGCGGATCATAGCCAATGGGCGCAGGGCGGTCAATCGCGCGTCGAATCCACCCCGCTGCGGCTTGACAGGATCCCGGCGTTCCCCTAGGATCTCCGCGACCCTTTAAGCGGTTCCAGAGAGACCGTAAGGAGATCGACTCATGCCGGCCGACCGCGTCCGCCTCATGGACGCCGCCGCCCTCAACCGGGCCCTGACCCGGATCGCCCACGAGATCGTGGAGAAGAACCCCAGCGCCGGCGCCGTGCGCCTGGTGGGCATTCGCACTCGCGGCGTGCCCCTGGCGGGGCGCCTCGCGTCGCGCATCGCGGCCATCGAGAAGACGAGCCCACCCACCGGAGTGCTCGACATCAACCTGTACCGCGACGACCTGTCCCTGGTCGGGCCCAATCCCGTGCTGCGCAGGACGGACATCCCGTTCGACATCGACGGCGAGTGCATCGTCCTGGTCGACGACGTGCTGTTCACGGGACGGACGATTCGTGCCGCCATGGACGCGCTCATGGACCTCGGGCGCCCGCGCATGATCCAGCTCGCCGTGCTCGTCGATCGCGGCCATCGCGAGCTTCCGATCCGCGCCGACTTCGTCGGAAAGAACGTCCCGACGTCGTTCGACGAGTCGGTCGACGTGCGCCTCGAGGAGATCGACGGCGAGGACGAGGTCGTCCTGGTCCGAGGCCCGCGCGAGGAGGATCGGCGATGAAGCTCAAGGACAGGCACCTCCTCGGCATCGACCCCCTGGAGCGGGAAGAGATCGAGCTCGTCCTCGACACCGCCGATTCGCTGGCGGAGATCTCCACGCGCGAGATCAAGAAGGTGCCGACCCTCCGCGGGCGCACCGTGGTGAATCTGTTCGTCGAGCCCTCCACGCGCACGCAGTCGTCGTTCGAGCTCGCGGAAAAGCGGCTGTCGGCCGACTCCCTGAACTTCGCGGCGGCGCGCTCGAGCTTCGCCAAGGGCGAAACGCTGCTCGACACCGCGCGCAACCTCGAGGCGATGGCTCCCGACTTCATCGTCGTGCGCCACCGCGAGGCGGGCGCGCCGCACTTCCTGGCGCAGCACTGCACCGCCTCGATCATCAACGCGGGCGACGGCGCGCACGAGCACCCCACGCAGGCGTTGCTCGACGCCTACACGATCCGCCAGAACAAGGCGCGGATCCGCGGGCTGCGCGTGGCGATCGTCGGAGACATCCTCCACAGCCGCGTGGCGCGATCGAACATCCTGCTCCTGACGCGCCTCGGAGCGGAGGTGACGGTCTGCGGTCCGCCGACGCTCCTGCCTCGCGGGATCGCGCACATGGGCTGTACGGTGACTCACAGGGTGGACGAGGCCCTCGAGGGCGTGGACGTGGTCATGATGCTGCGCATCCAGCTCGAGCGCATGCACTCCGGGTTCTTCCCGACGCTGCGCGAGTACGCGCGCCTGTACGGTCTCGACGCCCGGCGCTTCGGGCGCGCGGCCGGCGACGCGATCATCATGCATCCCGGCCCGATCAATCGCGGCGTCGAGATCATGAGCGATCTCGCCGACGGCAACGCCTCGGTGATCCTGGAGCAGGTCACCAACGGCGTCGCGGTGCGCATGGCGGTGCTCTACCTGCTCGCCGGAGGAGGGGAGCGTGAAGCTGCTGCTTAGGAACGGACGCGTCATCGATCCCGCCTGCGGCCGGGACGGCCGGCTCGACATCCTGATCGAGGGCGGCAAGATCGTCGACGTCGGGTCGGGCTTGAGGTCGTCCGACGCCCGGGAGATCGACATCGCGGGGAAGGTGGCCTGCCCGGGCTTCATCGACATGCACGTCCATCTGCGCGAGCCCGGCCAGGAGTGGAAGGAGACCATCGAGACCGGGACCCGCGCCGCCGCCGCCGGAGGCTTCACGGCGGTGGCGTGCATGCCGAACACGGTTCCGGTGAACGATTCGCGCTCGGTGACGGAGTTCATCCTGTCGCGGGCGCGGGAGCTCGGTTGCGTGGCGGTCTATCCGATCGGCTGCGTCACCAAGGGACAGGACGGCACGGAGCTCGCCGAAATGGGGGACATGGCGGAGGCCGGCGCGCGCGGGTTCTCCGACGACGGCAAGCCGGTGCGGTCGAGCGTGCTGATGCGCAAGGCGCTCGAGTACTCCCAGATCTTCGACCTCCCGATCATCGACCATTGCGAGGATCCGGACCTGGTCGACGGCGGCGTCATGAACGAGGGCGAGGTCTGCACCCGTCTCGGGCTCCCGGGCTGGCCGGGCGTCGCCGAGGACGTCATGGTGCAGCGCGACATCCTGCTCGCCGAATACACCGGGGGGCACGTCCACATCGCGCACATGTCCACCGAGCGGTCCGCGGAGATGGTGCGCCGGGCCAAGGGCCGAAAGACCCGCGTGACCTGCGAGGTGACGCCGCACCATCTCGTCCTGACCGAGCAGGCGGTCGAGACCTACGACACGTCGGCCAAGATGAACCCGCCGCTGCGGATCGAAGCCGACCGCCAGGCCCTGGAGCGGGCGCTGGCCGACGGGACGGTCGACGCCATCGCCAGCGACCACGCGCCCCATCACAGCGACGAGAAGCGCGTCGAATTCTCCCTGGCGCCGTTCGGAATCGTGGGCCTCGAGACCGCGGTCCCGCTGTGCCTCGACCGCCTCGTGCGGCGCGGTGTCATCCCGCTCGATCGCCTGGTGGAGCTGTTCACGGTGGGGCCGGCGCGCATCCTGCGGCTCGCCAAGGGCACCCTGGCGCCCGGAGCCGACGCGGACGTCACGGTGCTCGACCTCGAGCGCCGAGTGAAGCCGGACGCATCGCGCTTCGCGTCCAAGAGCTCGAACAGCCCGTTCCTCGGGTGGGAGCTCCAGGGCGCGGCGGTCATGACCATCGTGCGCGGGAAGGTCGTCCACGACGCCCTCGCGGGAGGCCCGAAATGAGCGATTCCCGCCCCCTGTTCGACAGCGAGCTTCCCGGACTCCGGCTGTCACGTCGCGGCAAGGTGCGCGACGTCTACGACCTCGGAGATCGCCTCCTGGTGGTCGCGACGGACCGGCTGTCCGCCTTCGACTTCGTCCTGCCGACCCCGATACCGGACAAGGGCAAGGTGCTCAACCAGGTCTCCGAGTTCTGGTTCAGGCGCACCGCGGGCATCGTGCCGAACCACATGGTCTCGACGGCGGTGGACGACTTTCCGGCAAGCGTGCGCGCGCATGCGGATGCCGTCGCCGGTCGCACGATGCTGGTCCGGAAGCTCGAGATGCTCCCCGTGGAGTGCGTCGCCCGAGGCTACCTGGCGGGCTCGGGCTGGAAGGAGTACCGCGAGAACCGCACCGTGTGCGGTATCGAGCTTCCGGGCGGCCTCGTGGAGTCGTCCCGCCTGCCGGAGCCGATCTTCACGCCCGCCACGAAGGCGGACAGCGGGCACGACATCAACATCCCGTTCTCGGAGGTCGAGCGCATGATCGGCCGCGACCTCGCCGCACGCGCCCGCGAGCTGACCCTCGAGCTCTACGCCGCGGCCTCCGATTTCGCCCTCGGTCGCGGGATCATCATCGCCGACACGAAGTTCGAGTTCGGCATGCTGGGGGACGAACTGGTGCTCGGCGACGAAGCGCTGACCCCGGACTCGTCGCGATTCTGGCCGGCGGACGAGTACGGGCCGGGTCGCGCTCAGCCGTCGTTCGACAAGCAGTACGTCCGCGACCACCTCGAGAACATCGGCTGGGACAAGCAGCCGCCGGTCCCCGATCTCCCCGCGGAGATCGTCGCGGGGACCCGCGCCCGCTACCGTGAGATCTTCCGGATTCTCACCGGTCGGGACCTCGGCTGACGGCGCGGTCACACCACGCGCGACGTGTCGACCATACCCCGGCGCGCCTCGTCCCACGCCGTGAGATCGGGCCGCGGGGCGGGCCAGGCGAGAGCGGAGCGGGTCACGGCTCTCGCCGCCGTCTCGAGCCGCTCGGCGAATCGGGTGTCGGCCTTCGAGGCCTCGACGAGCGCCGCGTGCGCGGCGCTCGCGCGCTCGAGATCGCTGCAGTACAGGATCAGGTCGCATCCCGCGGCGACTGCGGCGACCGCCGCGCTCCCGCGCTGGTCGATCGCCGCCACGGCGCCCATCTCCAGGTCGTCGCTGACGACCAGGCCCCCGAAGCCGATGCGATCGCGCAGCAGGCCGGAGACGATCGCCGGCGAGAGAGTCGCCGGGAGACCGGGCCGAGGATCGAGCGCGGGGTAGTGTCCGTGGCCGACCATCACGCTGGCGGCGCGATCGGCCAGCGATCGATAGGGGAGGAGGTCCTCCGAGTCGAGTCGCTGCATCCCGCGACGCACGGTCGGGAGCCGATCGTGAGAGTCGACGTCGGTATCGCCGAGGCCCGGGAAGTGCTTGAGGCAACCCGCCACTCCCGAGCGCTGCAGCCCGTCGAGGAAGGAGCCCGCCAGGCGGGCGACCCGCATCGGGTCGGTTCCGAACGAGCGATTCCCGATGCCGTTATCGGCCTGCGCTTCGCACAGATCGACGACCGGAGCGAAGTCGAGATTGAACCCGAGGGCGCGCAGCGCCACCGCGGTCGCATGCCCGAAAGCGGAGGTCGGCGAGTCCCCGGCCCGCGCCAGGTCGACCGCCGAGGGGGTCGGACCGATCCAGCGCTCGAGGCGGCTCACGCGTCCTCCCTCCTGGTCGAGCGCCACGAGCGTGGGCGGCGGGAGGACCTCGTGCAGATCGCCGATCAATCGAGCCAGCTGCGCCGGATCGTCGAGATTGCGTCGAAAGAGGATCACCCCTCCCGGCCGGAGGCTCTCGAGGGCCGTTCGCGCGGGCTCGTCCAGGGACGGCCCCGGAATCCCCACCATGAGACACCGCCCGGCGTGCTCCACGGGCTTTTCCATCCGCCCTCCTCAGATCCCATCCGGCGTTCCGGAAGGTCAGACCGCCGACTTACCCGACAATGCCGATTCTAAACATAGGCCCTCGTCCGTCGGAAATACCGGTTTCGAAACGACACTCATTGACCTTGCTTGCGATCCACCCAAACCGTACGTTGACCCGAAGCAGGCGTCGTGTTAGGGTCCGAACGAACTTGCGTCCGGTTCCGGCCGGGCCCAACTTCGAAAGGAGCGAGGAGCAACCGGATGCCGCGTAAGTTCTACACCATCTTCATCTTGCCTCACGCCCACGCTCGGTTTCGAAAGCTGCACCTGTCGCGCAACTTCGTGATCGCGCTCGTGGCACTGGTCGGTGTGGTCCTGACGGCCGGCCTGGTGTCCCCGCACCTGATGCTCAAGGTCCGAGCCCAGTCCGAGCAGGTGGCGCGGCTGGAGTCCGAGCGCAACCGGCTCCAGGCGGAGAACGAGCAGTTCGAGACCTCGATCGCCACGCTCCGCGACCGCCTCGACACCTTCGACAGCCGCACGCAGCGCCTGGCCTCGGCCCTCGGCATTCGCGAAATGCAGGGCTTGGAGCCGGCGGCCGGCGGGCCGCCGGACGCGGTCCCTGGAGACCCCGTCCAGGGCCTGCTCGACGAAGAGCTCGAATCGCTGAGCGTGCGCACCGACGGACTCGAGCAGTCCCTCGAGCAGTTGGCCGATACCTGGGAGGAGCGCGAGCAGATGCTCGCCTCGACACCCAGCGTCATGCCCGTCCGGGGCTGGTTCTCGGACGGCTACGGATGGCGGAAGGACCCGATCACGGGCAAGCGCGTCTTCCATCAGGGGCTCGACATCGTCGCACCGGTGGGCGCCGTGGTTCGGGCTCCCGGGGACGGCGTCGTGACCCGCGCGACGCGGACCGCCGGCTACGGCAAGATGGTGGACCTGTCGCACGGGTTCGGCTACCGCACGCGCTACGGGCATCTCAGCGAGTTGCTGGTCAAGGCGGGACAGAAGGTCCGTCGCGGCGACCCGATCGGCCGCGTCGGCTCCACCGGACGATCGACCGGCCCGCACCTGCACTACGAGGTCTACCGCGAAGGGGCGCGCGTCAACCCGTGGACCTACATCGGGGACGGGAAATAGCCGCGTAGCGGTCGCCTCGGGCCGCCCGGCGGTCGATCGTCGAGCGTGTTACCCTCAGCGCGATGAGCCCGGAAGAACCGGTCGAGATCGACCCGGAGGTTCTGGCAGATCCGCTCGAAGACGACGACGACCTTGCTCGCGCCAAGGAGGTCGAGGCCGAGGTCGTCGCTCCGTCCGATCGCGCGCTCGCGCCCGTCGACCCCTTCCGGCGCTACATGGCCGAGGTTCGTCGCTATCCTCCTCTGAGCCGCGAGGAAGAGGTGGAGCTGGCCCGGCGCTACCGCGACACCGGCGACCGGGACGCGCTGTTTCAGCTGGTGACCGCCAACCTGATGCTGGTCGTGAGGGTCGCGCTCTCGTTCCGTCGCGCGGCGCGCAACCTCCTGGACTTGATCCAGGAGGGCAACCTCGGCCTGATGCAGGCCATCGAGCGCTTCGACCCCGAGCTCGGGAACCGGCTCCCGACCTACGCCGCGTGGTGGATTCGCGCCTATATGGTGAAGTACCTGCTCGACAACGTGCGGATGGTGCGGGTCGGGACGACCAACGCCCGTCGCAAACTGCTGCGCAATCTCAACCGGGAGCGCGCCCGTCTCGAGGAACAGGGCTTCGACGTCGGACCGAAGCTGCTGGCGGAGCACTTCGGTGTCTCCGAGCAGGACGTTCGTGACGTCGAGCAGGCTCTGGGGTCGCGAGACTTCTCTCTCGACGCTCCGATCGGCGACGAGGAGAATCGGCGTCGCGAGGAGGTCTTCGAGTCTCCCCACGCGGCGGAGACGGTCGAGGAGCAGGTCGCCCGCAAGGAGCTCCAGGACCGCGCCGAGGACGCCATCCGGCGCTTCCGGAAGGACCTCTCGGAGCGCGAGCGCGTCATCCTGGACGAGCGGATTCTCAACGATTCGCCGCTGACCCTGCAGGCTCTTGGAGACCGCTTCGGGACGACGCGCGAGGCCGTCCGCCAGTCGGAGGCACGCCTGATGAAGCGGCTCAAGCAGTTCCTCGCCGCCGAACTGGGCGACCTCGGTCATGTTCGGATCGGCCCCCGATGACCCCCGTGTGTCTACGGCGCGACACGCCGGGAAGCTCCGGACGAGGGGGAATTCGGCCGGAATCCGGGCCGACTTGCCTGGCGCGCAGCTTGCAATTATTTTCTACGTCGACCTTGCGATCCTCCGAAGGCCGGATTCGAGACCCTCGGAGTGAAGTGATGGAGTGGGACCGAGATGCAGTTGCTGGTGCTGATCGGAGCGGTGCTGCTGAGCTTGGTCGCTGCCGTCGGGACTGCCTCCCTGCTGCTCTCCGTTGTGCTGCGGTTCATGTCAAAAATCCGCTGACTGGGTAAGAATTACCTTGTTCACCCCGGGTGCCCGTGCTATAACGGGCTGCTATCTCAAGAAACTTCCGAACCAAGCCATGACCGATCGAATCCTGGTCGTCGACGACGAGGCCGGGGCGCGGCAGGGCTTGCGTCGCCTGCTCGAAGCGTGGGGCTACGAGACCGACACCGCGGGATCGGGCGACGAAGCCTTGGAGCGGGTGCGGCAGAACCCACCGACGGCCGTGATCACGGACCTGGTCATGCCGGGTCTGGACGGGATCGAATTCCTGCGGCAACTGCAGGCCGAGTACCCGGTGCCGGTGATCGTGTTCACCGGTCAGGGCTCGATCGAGCAAGCGGTGGAGGCGGTGCGCCTCGGGGCGCTCGACATTCTCGAGAAGCCGGTCGACGAGCGTAAGCTCAAGATCCTGCTCGAGAAGCTCGCCGGGGCGCGCGACCTCCTGGCGGAGAACCGCCGGCTGCGCGCCGAGCTGCGCGAGCACGGGGCGTTCGGCTCGTTGCGAGGGATCTCCGACGAGATGCGCCACGTCTTCCGCCAGATCGAGCAGGTCGCCCCCAGCACCCTCTCGGTGCTGGTGGTGGGGGAGAGCGGTACCGGCAAGGAACTCGTCGCCGAGACCCTGCACCAGCTCTCGCCGCGGCGGCGGCAGGAGTTCATCGCGCTCAACTGCGCGGCGATCCCGGCCACGCTGCTCGAGAGCGAGATCTTCGGACACGAGCGCGGGGCGTTCACCGGGGCCTACCAGCGCAAGATCGGGTGCTTCGAGATGGCGCATCACGGCACCCTGTTCCTGGACGAGATCGCGGAGCTCGAGGGCAGCCTGCAAGCGAAGCTGTTGCGCGTGCTCCAGGAGCAGCGCTTCCGCCGTGTGGGAGGCCGCGAGGTCATCGAAGCGGACGTGAGGGTGATCGCCGCGACCAACCGGGATCCGATCCAGGCGATCGCCGACGGCAAGCTCCGCGAGGACCTGTACTACCGCCTGAACGTGTTCACCATTCAGCTTCCAACGCTCCGGGACCGGCCCGACGACGTGGCGCTCCTGGCCCGGCACTTCGCCGAGCAGTACGCGGCCCGCGCCGGCACGGCCGTTCCCGACTTCGATCCCGCAACGCTCGATCGTCTCGCCGCCTACTCCTGGCCGGGCAACGTGCGAGAGCTGAAGAACGCCATCGAGCGAGCCGCGCTGGTTTCCGGCGGGGAGACGATCTTGATCTCCCACCTGCCGCCCCAGATCGGCAGCGAGGCGCGCCCGCCCGCCCCTCCCACGGTGGCGATGCCGGCCGGCGACGGCGCGTACGTGACCTTCCCGCTCGGGGCGAGCATGACCGACGTCGAGCGCGACATGATCCGCTCGACACTCGCCCACGCCGCGGGCAACAAGACCCGTGCGGCGAAGATCCTCGGGATCTCGCTCAAGACGATGCACAACAAGGTCAAGAAGTACGGCCTGTGAAGCCCTCCCTGCAGCTTCGGATCTTCCTCTATCATCTGGTGTTCTTCGTGGCGCTGGGGGCGCTCACCGCCGCGATGATCCGCTCGAGCTTCGAGAACTACGCGCGGGACTGGGAGAGCGAGGTCCGGACCCTGCCTCCGGAGCAGCTGTTCACTCCGCTGGCGAGCGAGGTTGCGCGCTCGTTGCTCCTCGAGGTCGAGAGCGGGACTCCGGAACAGGGCGAGCGTTATCGTACCGGCATCGGTGAAGGCCTCGACGCCGTGCTGCCGACGGTCCACAGCATCGAGTCGCTGGCCATCGTCGACCGTGACGGGAGAGCGCAGTACGTCAGCTCGACCGCCTCCCACCCGATGGCGTTCGACGATCCGGAGATCCTGCCGCGACTGATCGCGGAGACGCCGTCGCGCCGGGAGGTGGAGCTGCCGTCGGGAGAGCGCCGCACCGAGGTCGTTCTGCCGGTCCATGACGGAACGGGCAAGGAGGCGAGCCGTCTCGGCGCGGTGGTCCTGCGTTTCCGGAGCACCTCCGAGTCCGCCGCCGGGCCCGCGGGGG
>Ga0302046_10000584_pt1 | contig 36218 bp, 30 predicted proteins | sample RVTome_11_FD_200261 | JGI IMG/M metagenome (GOLD analysis project Ga0302046, IMG submission 200261) | Soil microbial communities from uranium-contaminated site in the Upper Colorado River Basin, Wyoming, United States - RVT147D111 (version 2) ...
GAACCGCAAGCGGGTGAGCGTCGGGCTGCCGCCGTCGTTGTAGAGCCCGCCGCCGTAGCTGTCCGGCGCAGCGCCGTCGGCCTGTCCGGCGGTGAGGGTGAAGCCGTCGAGGCGCGCCGTGGCGTCGACGACGCCGGCTGCCACCACGTGGTAGCTGTTGTCGCTCGGGTCGCCGCCGGTGCCGATGTCGCCCGAGAGCGTGGTCGTGTGGGCCTCGGGGTCGCGCTGGCCGCGCTGGGTTTCGGTGCCGGTGAAGCCGCCGTAGAGGGCCACGCCGCTGTGCAGCCGGAATGTCGCCGCGCGGTCGGTGCCGCCGGTGGGCCGGTACGTTCCTTCCGCCACCCAGATCTCATCCCCCGCCGCGGCGGCCGTCAGGGCGTCCTGGAGGTCGGTGAAGGCATCGGTCCACGAGGTGCCGTCGCCGGCCCCGCTGGCGTCGGCGTCCACGTAGCGGGTCGTCTGGGCGTAGGCCGTGGAGGCCGGCAGGCCGAGGATCAGCAGGATCAGGATGTGTTGTAGGCATCGCATGGTCAGCCTCCGTACAGCGTGTGTGTCCGTTCTTCGGATGTTTTTTGTGGCCCTCAGTCACGCGCCGGGCGGGCCAGCAGGAGGTCCACGCTGGCGCACAGCGTGCGCGCGTTGAAAGGTTTGCCGAGCACCGCGCCTACCCGGACCTCGCCCGCCCGCGCCCACACCGCTTCGACCGAGGCCTCGCCGGTGATCAACAGCACCGGGATGGATAGGACCGAGGCGTCGGCCTGGAGCGCACGGCACAGCGCCAGCCCGTCCAGGCGCGGCATCACCAGGTCGCTGACGATCAGGTCGATCCCGCCTGCCCGCGTCTTCGCCAGGGCCTCGGCGCCGTCGGCCGCCTCGACCACCCGAACCGGTTGTCGCTTGAGCACACGCAGGCAGCGCTTCACGTAAGCGCGCATGTCGGCGTCGTCGTCCACGACGAGGATGGTGAGCAGGGGCGCATCGACGGGTTCCCGAGCCGCATGCCCCTCAGGATGGCCGGCTTCGGCGCCCAGGATGTCCAGTTCGAGTCGAACCTGGTCGGAGAGGCGGGGGGGAGTTGGAGTCTCGTCGCCAGTCTCCTCCGCGTCGGTCTCTTCTTCGTAGACGGGGTGATGCATACGTATGCCTTCTGCTCGATGCCGGTGCGTGGTCGAGGGGCGAACCCGGGGCCGGCGGTCCTTGATGGTCTTTGAGAAGGAGCTTCGGTACCTGTACCGACCAAACCGCCCCCTTGAGGGGGCTGCCCCGACGGGGCTGGGGGTGTCTGCTGCTTCGTGGTACACCCTCCGACCCCGGCTGCGCCGGGGCCACCTCCCTCCAGGGAGGCGTTGCTCAGCCAGTGCCGAAATCAAGCATCAAAGACCATCAAGGCCCACGTCTCAGGTTCGCGAGCCGGGGAGAAGATGGGGCAACGGCAGGAGCAGCAGGTATCACGCACGTCAGGGAGTTTGTCGCGCACGTCAGATCTGACCTGTACGACAGCTTTTCCGACCTGCGCGACAGGAGAAAGGGCTATGAGGAGCGGAGGGAGCTTTTTTGAAGCGGTATAAGCGTGCTACAAACAGGCCGCTCCTCCGGGGCTGCTTCAGCCATTCAGTTTGCAGACACGCCCTAATACCCTTCAACTAAGGGTGTCATCCCGACCGGAGCCCGACCTCGTCGGGCGTAGCGGAGGGATCTCCCCGGTGGAAAAATGCTTCAACGGGGGAGATCCCTCGACTCGCTTCGCTCGCTCGGGATGACAAGGTGGATGCTTATTTGAAGGGTATTGAAGCTAGGGGAGGTCTCGCGAAGCGACGGAGGGGTATCTCCTCTCGCCCTGCATGAACCAATAACTCCTGTGAAGTTGCATTAGGCCAGGAGGGCCTTCGGCGGGGCCTGGGCAAGTCGTCGTGCGCCCGATGTCAACGCCTGCCGGCGGCCCGCTCCACCTTGTAGGCCGACGGAGACTGGCTGTACTGATCCCGGAAACATTGCGAGAAATGCGATACACTTTTGAAGCCGACGCCGTAGGCTACTTCGCTGACGGTGCCGGCCTGCCCTGCCAGCCACTGGGCCGCCCGTTCCAGGCGCATCGACCGGATCACGTCTGTCGGCGACGCTTTCAGCAGATCGCGTAACCGGTGGTGCAAATGCTGGCGGCTCAGGCCCACCTCCGAGGCCAGCGTCTCCACGCTGAACTCCTCGTCGCCCAGGTAGGCTTCGATCACCGCGCGTACCTGCTCCAGAAAGGCGGCGTCGGAGGCGACCACAGCCATGTCGCGCACGTGCAAGGCGGCGGGCGGGCTGAAACGATCCCGCAGGCGCTGCCGGAGCGCGATCAGGTTTTCCAGGCGCGCCTCCAACTCCTGCATGTTGAACGGCTTCGTCAGGTAGTCGTCCGCGCCTTCTGTCAACCCCTCGATCTTATCCTCGGTGGTCGCCTTCGCCGTCAGCAGGATCACCGGGATGTAGTCGAGTTCAGGGTCCCGGCGTAGCGCATGGCACAGGGCATAGCCGTCCATCACCGGCATCATCACATCGCTGAGGATCAGGTCCGGCAGCACCTTTCGGGCTTTGTCCAACCCGTCGGCGCCGTCAACCGCCTCGACGACCCGATACCGGGGTTCCAGGTGGCGCCGCACGTAGCTGCGGACGTCGGCGTTGTCGTCCACCACCAGGACGGTTCTGATGTCGGCCTCCTCCAGCCCCGAGGCAGGGGCTGACGGGCGGCCCTCGTCCGCGGCCCCGAACGCAGCGTCGCCGTCGTCCGGCGCCAGGGTCCGCGGTATGCTTCGGAGGTCGACGCCTTCGGCCTCCGGCGTGCGGCCCAGCGGCCAGATCACCGTAAAGGAGGTGCCGAAGCCTTCCTCGCTCTCGACCTCGATCCGTCCGTCGTGGAGGGTGATTAGCTCCTTCGCGAGGGCCAGGCCGATGCCGGTACCCGGCTGGAACCGCCGCTGCGATTCGTCCGCCTGGTAAAAGCGCTCGAAGATATGCGGCAACGCGTCCGCCGGGATGCCCGGCCCGCTGTCTTTGACGATGACCCGCAGCCAGCCGCCCGCGTCGGCTGCGTCTTCATGCTGCAGGGCCAGGCGAATGGATCCTCCTTCCGGCGTAAACTTGAAGGCGTTCGAGAGCAGGTTGGTGAAGACCTTCTCCATCGCGTCAGGGTCAAAAGCAGCCGGGAGCGGGCCGGCCGGCAGCGCGACCTGGAGCGTGATCGCCTTACGTTCGGCCAGCGGTGCAAAGGCCAGGACCAGGTTACGCAAGAAGGCGACCAGGTCGAGCGTCCGCACGTGGAGTTTCATCTGACCGCTTTCGAGCTTGGCCGCGTCGAGGAGCTGGTTGACGAGCCGGAGCAGCCGGCGTGCGCTGCGCAGGGCAAGGTTCACCTGTTCGTCGGCATCCTCCGTCAACGAGCCGTGCACCCCGGCCCGAAGATCTTCCAGCGGCCCGATGGTGAGCGTAAGCGGCGTCCGAAACTCGTGCGAGACGTTGGCGAAGAAGCGCGACTTCAGATGATCGAGTTCCAGGAGTTGCTGCGCCTGTTCTTCCGTCTTCCGGGTCTTCTCTTGCAGTTCTGTCGTCCGTTCCGTTACCAGCGCGGCCAGCGCTTGCTCCCGGGCTTTGAGCGTGCGAATGCGCCACGAGTAACCGGCCACCCCCAGCCCGATCAGGCCCAGCACGCACAATAGATAGAACCACAATTGTTCGTAGAAATAGGGGGCTATCGTCAGGGCCAGGGTGGCGCCGTGCTCGTTCCAGACGCCGTCGTTGTTGCTTGCGACGACCCGGAAGACGTAGTCGCCCGGCGGCACGTTCGTGTAGTAGGCCGTGCGCCGGCTCCCGGCCTCGATCCAGTGCGGGTCGAACGGCTCCAGCCGGTAGCGGAAACGCATGTTTTTCGGGTCCCTGAAACTCAGGGCGGTGTAGACGATCTCGAAGTTGCGCTGCCCGGCTGCCAGGTGGCCCTCCTCCGCAGCCGGCAAGGCCCGGTCGTCGACCGCGAGGTGCTCGATCACGACCGGCGGCGCGGCCTGGCTCTGCCGGATCGTCGCCGGATCGACCACCCCGACCCCGTCCTGTGTAGCGAACCACAGCCGTCCGTCTCGGGCCCTGATACCGGCGGGTTGCATACCCCCGTTGGCTTCCCGGCTGCGTAGCCCGTCTCGCTCGGTATACGACGTCGAGCGAACCTGGGCCCGTTCTCCCCGGGCGAACGCATTTAAGTCGGCCCGGTTGACCCAGAAGATGCCCCGGTTTGAACTCATCCAGAGCCGTCCGGCGGCGTCTTCGAGAATCTGGTGGATGACGTCGTCGTAGAGGCCGTCCCGAGGGCGGTAGACCGTCACGTGCGTTCCGGAGAAGTCGCCGCGGTGTAGCGCCTCGGGTGCGTTGGCCGACAGGTCGAGTCGGTTGAGTCCCCGGTCTTCCGTACCGATCCAGAGCCGTCCGTCCGTATCCTGGTAGATCGACCGGATGTAGTTGCTCGAAAGGCCGTTTCCCGTGTCGAACACGGTGAACCGGTCGTCCTGGTAGCGGGTGAGGCCGCCGCCGTTGGTACCCAGCCAGAGCGCCCCGTCTCGGGTTTCGTAGAGGACGCGTATGGCGTTGGGGGCGAGGCCGTCTTCGGTCGTGAAGTGTCGCCAGGGTTCGGGGTCGTCGGCGTGGTAGCGGAAGAGACCGTTCACAGCGCCGAACCAGAGGGCACCCGTACGGTCCTGCGCGATGGCCCGCACCTGGGCGGCCCCCTGCTCTTGGCCGAACGGGACGCACCCCGATCCCTCAAAGCGGCAGACCCCGCCGCTGTATCCCATCCACAGCGTGCCGCTGCGGTCCTCATACAGAGAGCTTACCTGGTTGGCGGGCAGCCCGTTGCTATGCGTATAGGTTGTAAAGACGCCGTCCTGAAGGCGACTCAGGCCCTGGCTCAGCGTGCCGAACCAGAGTGCACCGGTACGGTCTTCATACGTCAGGTAGACGTTCGTATCGACGAGGCCTTCCGGCGCGCTGTAGACCGTAAAGACGGCCGGCTTGAGCCGGTAGAGTCCTTCGCCGTTTGTTACGATCCAGAGGTTGCCCTCGTAGTCGAACAAAAGGTCGTTGATGCGGGTGGACGTCTCGAAGACGGAACGGCCGTCGCGGTAGAGGTGATTGGCCGCCGCGACCCAGGTGTGCCCTTCGGGTCCCACCTTTACCGCCCTCACCTGCGGGGCCGGGATCTCCGTGCCGGTAAGGCGGCCGGCGTGATACCGCAGGAGGGTGGTTTCCGTACTGATCCAGAAGGCGTCTTCCGGCCCGGCGAAGAGCGCGCTCACCGGATGTTGCCAGGCCGTCCCGTCCACCGTCAGCGGATGCATCGTGCCGTCGGCATAGGCATAGAGGCCACGATCGGTGCCTATCCAGAGGATACCCGCTTCGTCTTCATACAGCGCGGTGACCGGGTTCGAGTCGAGGTCGTCCGCCGGCGAGAACGCGGTAAGCGCGCCGTTCTCGTAGTGCTTCAGGCCCTCGTCGGTGCCTATCCAGAGGGTGCCGTTCCGGGCCAGGAGCACGGCGTTGGCAGCGGCATCCAGGACCGGAACAGGCGTCGGGTTCCCGGCTCGGATGAGGCTCAGGCCCTGCGTCGTGCGGATCCAGATCGTACGGTCCGGCGCCTCATAGAGGGTTGTGATGATATTATTCCTGGTTCCCTGGTTCAGGAGGTAGCTGGTAAAGACGCCGTCTTTGAAACGCACCACCTGGTCGTATTGCGTTCCCATCCAGAGGCTCCCGTCCCGGGCTTCGAGCAGGTTCAGCAGCCGGTTGCTGGGCAGGCCGGGCGTGTTGCCGGTGTTAAAGACGGTGAAGCGGACGCCGTCGAAGCGCACCAGCCCGTCGTAGGTAGTCAGCCAGAGGTAGCCGTCGCGCGTCTGGATCAGCCGGGTGAGGGCGTTGACGGGCAGTCCGTCCTCAATCGTCCACTGTTCGTGGACGTACTGGGGGATGGGGTCACCCGGGGCGGGGGTGCCCTGGGCCATGGCGGCAGCCATGGTACCGGCGAGGTGCGACGCCGAGAGCAGCAAAAGGCACAGAAGGCTATTTTCCCTGAGGCCGTGCATGGCAAGAGCACCTCGTTGTTTTTTTGTAAGATAATGTTTCCCGGGATGCGATCGTTCAAGGCAGGGATGATCTACCCATGAAAGACGGTGGCTTGAGGCCGACGGGTTACGGGCGATACTGAGCCTATGTGTTTCGATCTGTCTCGTCGAGCTATCACGCCATGCCTGTCAAATACGCGCTCGTGTTGGCCGTGGGGTTCCTGTGCCTGCGCGGAGAGGTCGCGGCCCAGATGCCTATCCTGGGGGCGAAAGAGGACGTGCCCGCCAACGCTACGCCCGAACACCTGGAAGCGTTCGTCGCCGGCATCAACCCCCAGTTCGACCCCGTCTCCGGGCCGTACGCAGGCATTGCCACGATCTACCGGTACTGGGGCACCCGCTACGGGGTCCGGTGGGATTTTGCCTTTTTCCAGATGATCCTGGAGACGGGCTACCTGCGGTTCAACGGCGGCGTGGCGGCCGACGACTTCAACTTCGCCGGCGTCGGGGCCACCGTGGCCGGGGAGCCGGGCGAGCGTTTTGCGAACCTGCAATACGGTGTGATCGCCCACATCCAGCACCTCGCCCTCTACGCCCTCGTGGAGATACCGGAGGCGGCGTTTGTCTCGGCCTATTCGCGGCGTACGCAGCCGTTCATCCACAACAAAGTCTGGGACCGGCTGGGACGGGCCGCGACGTTCGACGACTTCGGCGACGGCATGTGGGCCATGTCTTCCGGCTATGCCGACAAGATGGCGGCCATCGCCGACCGTTTCCACCGTTCTTTTCCCACGCCGTAGGGGTGGCTGTGCGTTCGAGGTAAGGGGGCGCTCTTGTCGGAATCATTCGGAAAGCGCGCTACGTCTAAATCCTACCGTCTACGTTGAGAAGGGCGGTGCTTATCCCGGTCCGCGCTTTCGGCCATGCTCTATCGGCGCTCAGGTTGGCTTCTCGTGCTCGGTGTTTGGCTCGCCCCGCAGGGGGTAGCGGCACAGGGCGGCCAGAACGTGTTGGCCCAGGCCCGCGACGCCGTGTGGGCCCAGGCGTGGGCTGAGGCCATCGACCTGCTGGATGGGGTGATCGAGCAGGACCCGGAGAACCTCGAAGCGCGGTACCTGCGCGGCATCTGCTACGGCGAACGCGGCAAGCACCCGACCCGCCCGGTGACCTTCCTGGGGCGGGGAGAAAAAGACTTCCAGTTCATCCTGGCGCGCGACTCGCTCTACCGAGACGTCCTCTACCAGTACGCGCTCCTGGCGCGCTACCGCAGGAATAATTATGATCCCGCGGCCGGTTTTCACGAAGCCATCCGGCTCGGCCATGAGCAGATCCGCCTCAAACCCGACCTGGCCCACGCGCAGGCAGGGCTGTACAAGATCTACTGGCGCATGCTCGTCGAGACCAACCTGGACAAAGCCCGAAGCTGGCTCAAGAAGCAGCAGACCGACCATGCTGCTTTCTTCCTGGCGGAGGTCTACCGGCGCAAAGGCTGGCTCCGTCCGGCCGATCAGGCTTTTGAACGGCTGTTGAGCCGGCCCACCTCGTTCTCGAAGACGGCGCTGTGGCTCGGCCGTGCCCGGACGCACTACGCCTGGGCGAAGCCGGCCTCGGCGCAGGCATTCGCCGAACAGGCCATCGGCGCGATTGCGTCGGAGACGGATGCGCTGATAGCCTTCGACGACATCAAGCACATCGTGCGTCCGGCAGAGTTGGACGCGTTCAACCGGATCGAAGACGTGGCCGGATACCGGCGTTTTTTCCAGGCGTTCTGGGTGCGGCGTGATCCGATGCCGGCGGCGGCGGTGAACGAGCGGATGACGGAGCACTACCGGCGGCTTCGCGTGGCGGAGGAGGAGTACCTCATCCAGGGATTCCGGGCCTGGTACAACAGCCCGTATGTCTATGAGGTCTCTACGATTGCTCCTACCTACGCGCTCGGTACGGACTTCGACGACCAGGGTATCATCTTCATCCGTCACGGCGAGCCCGACGATTATACCCTGAACACCCGGGGACCTCAGGTATCCGGGTCATGGCTGTATGAGGATCCGCTCCTGGTTTTTCACTTCCGCGAAACCTGTTCGGGGCAGCCTCCCATCTGCGGATTTACGCCGAACTTCAGTCCCGTGCCGTCGGGGAGCCGTTGGGGAGGGCGCATCACCGGCATGGACGCCTACGACGCCGAAGCCAAGACCCGGGAATACCTCGCCACCGGACTCACTACCGACCGGCACCGGTGGTCCGACCGCTTCGACCGCTTCGAGATACCCTATCGGCTGGCTGCCTTCCGGGGTCAGGACGGACAAACCCTTCTGGAAGCCTACTACGCCGTGCCCCTGGGCCGTATCGCCCGCGCCTTCGACAAAACAGTCGACACGCTCGCCGTCGAACTCGGCCTGACTTTCCACGATTTGCAATGGCAGCGTGTGGCCCTGGTGCGGGAGACGAAACGCCGGGGGCGCCCGGATGAACGCGCTACCGAGGTCTTCGAGCGCTTTCGGCTCGACGTGCCGGCGGATTCGTATCACGTCGCGCTGCACATACGCGCCCTGGACGCTCCGGTGCTGGGGGCCGAGGCGTTCGGCTATCGGGCGCGCAGCTTCCAGACGGCGGGCCTTAAGATGAGCGACTTGCTGGTAGCCGACTCCATCGTGGAGGTCGGTGAGGGATATCCGCCGAGCCGGGAGGATTTCTACGTGGCGGTCAATCCGCAGGGCGTTTTTGATCGGGCGGCGTCGGTGTTCGTGTATTTTGAAGTGTACGACCTGGCGTTGTCGGCGGAGGGGCGTACGCGGTACCACGTGACGTACACCCTGAGCGGCGAGGATGCCGGGGGGCTTCAGGGGTTGCCGGGTGTTGGTTCCGGGGAGTCGGTTTCGTTGACGTCGATGGAGCAGGAGGGGACGGCGTCCTCGCCGGTGGAGTATGTGGGTATCGACGTGAGCGAGGTGCCGGCGGGGGCGTATGTGTTGACGGTGACCGTGGAGGATGGCCAGACGGGCGCCGTCGTGGAGGCTTCCCATCGCCTGGAGCTACACGATGAATAGCCGGCAAGGCCGTACGGGGAGTGCCGCTACTCGGCGGCCGATCGGGTCTTTTTCTTGTTGAAGAGGCGGAAGAACCAGCCCGTGTCGAGGTCCATGTTGAGGTGGCGGTCCCAGGCTTCGATCGCAGCGAGATCGGCGCGGAGCACGGCGTCGCGCGGGATGCCTGCCGGTGCCGAGACGAGGTCGACGAGGCGGTCATAGAGACGCCCGCGTTCTGCCGGGTCGATGGTGTACATCAACTGCCAGAGGGTGGGGGCGTCGAGCGGACGGGCTTCGGCGAGGAGCGCCGTCAGGGCTTCCGCGCCGCCGTCGTCGAAGTCCAGCCAGGCCAGCGCCCGGCGGAAGGCGTCGGAGGCGTCTTCATCGAACGGCGTGCCGGGGCCGTGCCCGGGCCGCGTCAGACACATCGACCCGGCCGGCACGACGGCGGTGCGGTCTCCGTGCTGGAGTTCGACGTAGCCGGCGGTTACGTGCAGGATGCTGCCGCCGGTGCTGTCGACGTGGAGCCGGTACGCGCATCCCAGGTCGATTGCCAGCGCCGAGGGCGTTTCGACGAAGAACAGGCGGGGTGGGGCCGCAATGCGTGCCTCAATGGTCCCGGACGCCAGCGAAAGCCGATGGTTGCGCAGGGAAGCGGCTACCAGTTGGAGCCGCGTGTTGGGTTCCACCTCGACGTTGCCGATCGCGCCGACGTTGAGGACGGCGCGGGATTGATCGTCCGTTACCAGCCATTCGCCGCGTTGCAGTTGCCCTGTGCCGGCCAGGGGGGTATCTCCTACCCGAGGGGCACCTTCGAGGCGGGCCACGTCCCAGGCCGGGGTAAACAGACGAGGCAGCAGCCAGAGGGCGCCCACGACGGTTACGAGGGCAAGGCCGATGGCGAGCGCATGGGGCAGGCGGATCCGTCCGCGTCGGCTCCGTAAATGAACGGGGGAGCGGTCGGCCCGTCCGTTTGCAGGCAACGTCGGTTTTGCGGCGGCTTCTACACGCCGGGGAGCATCGAGACGGGCCGCGATCTCCGGCCAGAGGTCGTGCGGCGGCTCGATGCTTCGGGGGAGGGCGTCGACGGCCGTCATCACCGCCGTCAGGGCTGCGTGCTCGGCCCGGCAGACCTGGCAGGTCTGCAGGTGGGCGTCTACGACCTCCCGCTCGGCAGGCGTCAGCGCGTCGTCGATGTAATCTTGCAGCAGGGGCGCTATGTGGGCGTGATCGTTCATCGGTTCAAAAAACGCTTCAGCAACTGGCGGGCGCGATGCAGGTGCGCCTTGGAGGTACCGGGTGCAATGCCCATCAGGGTGGCGATTTCTTTATGCCGGTAGCCCTCGAGGTCGTGGAGCACCAGTACGGTGCGTGCCTGCGTCGGCAGCGTGGCGATAGCCTGTTCGAGGTCGAGGGCTTCGTCTGCGGCTGGACGCGGCCCGGCCTTGTCGATACGCGTCCAGTCGTCGGTCGGTTCGAGGCGCGCCCGTCGCCGTCGCCGGGAACGCAGCGCGACGAGCACAACGTTGACCGTCACCCGGTAGAGCCAGGAGGAGAAGGCGCTGTCTCCCCGAAAACTGTCCAGGTGCTGCCAGGCCCGCACGAAGGTATCCTGGGTCAACTCGGCGGCGCGCCGCTCGTCGGCCACCATGCGGAGGCAAACGGCATAGACCCGTCCGACGTGCGTGCGATAGAGTGTCTCGAAGGCACGTGTATCCCCTGCCTGTGCGCGGTGCACAAGGTCGTGGGTGTCCCTCGTGACGGAGTCGATTTCTTCCAAGGCGGGTGCCGGGCCAGGCACGTTGGCAGATTGGTCTCCTCCTTAGATGCCGCATCCCCGGCGTTGGTTTATTTTTCGCTTCGCTCCCTCGAAATTCGTACCGAGAAGGACCCCGTAGCCCCGAGCCTGTGTACGCCTGGCATGAAGATTCGGCCTGCTACTGAAGCGGACGCTGCCGCGATCCATGCGATCTATGCGCCCCTCATCGGCACGACGGCGCTTTCCTTCGCCCTCGAACCACCCACCGTCGCAGACATCCGCCGGCGCATCGCGGAGACCCGGGCGCGCTGGCCGTGGCTGGTATGCGACGACGAGGGCGCCGTGCTCGGCTACGCGAACGCCGGGCCGGACCGGGCGAATCGTTACCGGACGCGCTCGGCCTACGATTGGTCGGCCGAGGTATCGGTGTACGTGCAGGCCGGGGCACAGCGCCGGGGCATCGGGCGGGCCCTGTACACGTCGTTGTTGGCGGTGTTGCGGCATCAGGGGTTCGTCAATGCCTACGCGAGCATCACCCTGCCCAACCCCGGCAGCGTCGCGCTCCACAGGGCCATGGGGTTCGAATCCGTCGGGGTGTTTCGTGGGGAGGGCTACAAGCTCGGGCAGTGGCACGACGTCTCGTGGTGGCAGGTCCCGCTGCAAGACCGCAAGCCCTCACCGTCCCGGCCACACGATTTTGAAGCCGTCGTCACGTCGGACGCCGGTCTTGCGGCCTTAGAGGCGGGAACGGCGTTGTTGAAGCCCTGAGCAAAGTGCTTCCCCTTCTGGCATGTTGCTTCGTTCGTGTTTACTTTTATGGTGCTGGTAGGTGTGCGCCAGCCGGTGAAGCCCGATCGGACAGGCTTGCTTTTCACAAAGCGCACACCGACGCCCCTGGTTACAGTTTGCCCCTCCTCCATCAAAACAAGGGTAACGAGCAATGCGTGACGATGCCATGAAGACGCCCAGGAAGAAGTCCACGGTATCCCGGCGACGCTTTCTGGGTACGACGGCTGCGGCCGCAGCGGCCTATACATTTTTGCCTGGGTGGAGCATCGCACGCGGGCGCCCGGGCGCGCTCCGGGGACGCGAGGGCGTGCAGATCGGGGCCATCACCTACAGCTTTCGTCAACTCCCCAGTAGTGCCGAAGAACTCCTCGACTATCTGGTGCAGACGGGGATGGATACCGTCGAGTTGATGGGCGGCCCTGCCGAGACGTTTGCCGGCGCCCCGGAAGGCCCCGGCTTTCCGCGCAACTTCAGGCAGATGAGCGACGAGGAGCGGGCCGTGTTCAGAGCCGCCCGTGAGGCCTATGCCGAGGCGGCCCGCGTGTGGCGCCTGTCGGCGCCCATGGATCGGTTCAAAGCGCTTCGCAAGATGTACGAAGACGCGGGCGTCCGTATCGACATCCTCAAGTTAGGCGAGCCGAACTGGTCCGACGAAGAGATCGACTACGCCTTCAACGCCGCTAAAGCGGTAGGAGCGCGGGGTATTTCGTTTGAGATCTCGAACGAGGCCGCCGAGCGCATGGGGCCGTTCGCGACGAAGCATGAGATGTATGTGGGCATGCATAACCACACCCAGGTGGCCGACGAAGGCTTCAGCTTCGATGTGCCTCTGTCCTACTCGCCCTACAACATGCTCAATTTGGACATCGGGCACTACGTCGCCGGGTTGGGCACCTCCCCGGTTCCGGTTATCCGGCAGTACCACGACCGCATCACGCACCTGCATATCAAGGACCGCAAAAGTGCCGAGAACGGCGGCGACAACGTACCCTGGGGCGAGGGCGACACGCCGATCGGCGAGGTGCTCCGGCTGCTTCAGAAGGAAGAGTACCCCATTACGGCGATGATCGAGCTGGAGTATCCGATCCCCGAAGGGTCGGACGTCCTGACGGAAATGGCGAAGTGCGTTGATTTCTGCCGCGACGCCCTCTCCTGATTCTTTTCCTGGTCGCCTACCCCGATGCTTGCATCGGAAAGCAACCGCTTCCTTAGATGGATACCGCGGAGCTTGCTCCCAGGAGGGTCATTCCCGGCGGTTTCGCCGGTAGCCTGGACGGAGGAAGGGCATGGGCCTCAGCATGAGCGTCCTGATCGTCACGGATGAGCAGATCCACGACGTCGAACGATCACCCCGTCGTGCGGATGCGCTGCTGGCAAGGCGCATCGCCGAGGGAGGAGAGGCGTGCTGTTACCTGCATGATTACTGGGGCGGGCTCCATTATCTGTTGACGGGCGGCGAGGCATCCGAGGCGTTGCCACGTGGTGTTCTTCAGGGCGGCGAGGTGCGCTTCAGCGGGGCTTCGGACCCGACGTGGGCTGTCTTTAGCCCGACCGCACAGGCGCTGGCCGAGGCGTTGCAGGTCCTCACCGAAGCCGACCTCCGTGCCTGCTACGACCCTCCTTCCATGCTACATCCCGGAGGCGGACGCCGTCCGGTATATCCGGGTCGGTTCTGGGCCTTTCCCGACCGGGCGGAAGCGGTCTTTCGCGACCTGATGGCGTACTTCGCCCGGCTGAGAGCCATTGTGATACGGGCCGCCGGGGAGCACCACGGGCTGATGTTTTGCCGCTATGAAGACTGGTAGTCTGCCTTACACGTGTAAGGGTCTCACGCTGAAAGAAGCGGTATCCATGCGCGTCCTTCTCCTGTGTACGCTCTTTGTGTTCGGTTGTACGACGGCCGTAGCGCCGCCGGAAGCGTCGCCTTTCACCGGCGACCCCTGGCCTGCCATTCGTGCGCATCGCATCGCGGAACTTCTTCCCGCCGCAATGCGCAAGGCAGCGGTCGATGCCTGGATGGTGATTTGCAGGGAGAACAATAACGACCCGATGGCGCCGCACGTAGGTTGTGAGAATGCAGGCGGATCTGCTGCTTTCCTTTTCTTTCTGACGGAGACCGGGCTGCGGTCGGTTGCGGTTTCTCCCGCCGGGGAAGCCACGGCGTTGGCGGAAAAACAGATCATGGACGAGGTCGTCGTGATCGGTCGCGGCGCGGGGCTCTGGGGATCCGTGCAAGCCCAGTTTCAGCGCGTTACACCCCGGCGCATCGCCATTAATACCGGCGGAAGTCCTATTGCCGACGGTCTTTCGCACACCCAGTACGAGGCGATGCGCGAAAACCTGGATCCGGAATGGGTCTCTCGGATGACGTCGGCCGAGCTGCTCATCACCGCCTGGCTGGCGGTAAAGACGCCCGAAGAGGTTGCCATTCTGCGGCAGGCGGCGGCCCTCACGGCACGCTGGGAGGTGGAGGCGTACGACGCGGCCGTTCCCGGCGTCACGACCGATCGCGACATCGCCGATTTTCTGGAGGCGAAGATGGCGTCGATAGGGGTGGGCGACGGCTGGGCGCCCGAGCAGAACCCGGCGGTCAACTCGGGCAAGGACCGGGGGCATTCTCACCCTACCGACCGCGTGATTCGGCCCGGCGATTTTATCCAGATTGATTTCGGGATCCGGGTGTATGACCGGTGGGTGACAGACATTCAGCGGTTTGCCTACGTGCTGGCACCCGGCGAGGTAGAGGCGCCCCCGGAAGCCCTCGCCCGGTGGGCGGCGGCGCGGGCAGGGAGCCGCGCTGCGTTCGCCGCCATGAAGCCCGGCGCTACCGGCGCCGAGGTAGACCGCGCCCAGCGCCTTTCGATGCGCGAGCAGGGGTCGATCTCGGTCATGTGGGGCACGGGCCATCCGGTGGGCTACTGGGCCCACGACAGCGGCCCGGCCCTCAGCGGGGGCCGGGAAGAGGCGGTGCCGAGCGGGCGCCAGCTCGAACCCTTGCAGCCGGGCATGACGTTCGCCTTCGACGGGTTTCATAGCTGGCCCCTGTCCGACTCCACGACCAAAACCATTTCGGTGGAAGAGATGGTCGTCATCACCGAGGCCGGAGCCGAATGGCTCACGGCACCCCAGGAAGAACTAATCCTGATACCCTCCCGCCCGTAGCGTCTCTGCATGGCGTTCCGGCCAACCTGCAACCCGAGGCATCCAATGCCGCAACCGATAGGCCATCCGGGCGACGTAGCGCCGGGCGACTTGTTTGAAGACTGTCGCTATCATCCGTGCCTGTGTGTGGAAGTGGGTGACGGAAGCGATCCGGCCGCCGTCTGGGGCATCTCGCTGGTGGATGGTAGCCCCTCCGGCTGCGACGTCCGGCATTGCGGCCTGCGGAAGCTGACCCTGGAAGAGGCGGTTCAATGGAAACAGGCCGGCCCGGCAGATCGGGAACTGGAGGATCGGGACCGCTGGTGGTGACGGCGGGTATCCTGGCAGTAGAACACACCGTGCTTCATGCAATCACCTGTCAAGAAGAGATGACTGTACATCGGATCTCAGTGCCCTTACTGCTCGTTCTGGCGGGTGTTCTCACCGCCTGGGCCGGGCTCCCCGCGCCTGCGGATGCGCAAACACCTCGAAAAAGCCAGCACGGCATCGTCGTCCAGGACATCGCGCAGACGCGTGTCTCGATCACGTACAACCGGCCCGTGGCGCGCGGGCGCGAACTGTTCGGCAGCCTTGTCCCGTGGGACAGGATCTGGAATCCCGGAGCCGACACGGCCAGTGCGATCACCCTTTCTACCCCGCTCCGCATCAACGGGGAGGAACTCGACGCGGGGACGTACTCGCTCTGGGCCGAACCGAATCCGACGGAGTGGACGATCATCTTCAACCGCGTCAGCCCGGTCTGGCATACCCGGTATCCACGGGGGCAGGACGCCTTGCGCCTGACGGTAACCCCTCGGGAGGGGATGCACATGGAGACCCTGGCATTCTATTTTCCCGTGGTGGAGGGGAGGACGGCCGAACTGGTCCTGCACTGGGGTACGGTTGTGGTGCCCCTCGCGTTGGAAGTGCCGTAGTGCCTCACGTTGTCCGGTTGCGTCGTACTGCCCGGGCAGGGCGGCTCCGCCAACCCTACCTCTACTACCGTGACCGAAGGGCTACGCAGCATACTGCTCGGTACGTCGGCGTTGAGCGTGGCCTTCGCGGTTGCACTCGTACTCACCGTCGCTCGCCCGATGCTGCGTGAGGATCCTGCAGTGCGAGAACGGGTGTTCCGGCTGCTCTTGCTGGGGATCGGGCTCCAGTGCTTCCACGTCATCGAAGAGTTCAGTACGGGTCTTTATATCTGGTTTCCCACGCTATTGGGGCTCCAACCCTGGTCTCCGGAGTTCTTCGTAGCGTTCAACCTCTGTTGGATTGCGGTATGGATCTGGTCCGTGGTGGGGCTCCGAGCAGGGATGCGGGCCGCTATGCTGCCTGTCTGGTTCTTCGCCTTAGGGATGGCCGCCAACGGGGTGGTCCACCCGCTCCTCGCTGTGGGTGCACGCGGCTATTTTCCGGGCCTCGTGACCTCGCCCGCTGTCGGTATCGTCGGCGTGGTGTTGATGGTGCGGCTTCTGGCTGCCACGCGGCGTTGATGCCACGCAGCGGCTTGCGCGGAAGTGTCTGTACGGGCGCTAAAACACGTATGTACCCAATTCCTCCCCGCGTTCCGTTTTTGCGAAGATCCGGCGTGCTTCGACGAGATGCTCGTCTGTGAGGTTGGGGGGGAGGTGGACCAGCACCAGCCGCTCGGCGCCGGCACGCACAGCCACCTCGGCAGCCTGGGCCGCCGTCGAATGGCCGGGGTAGTCGCCGGTAGCCTCGTGAACCAGGATGTCTGCCCCTTCGGCCAGTCGGGCAATCTCGGGCGCGGGTTCAGTGTCGCACGAATAGGCCACACAGCCGCCGGTCCGCCGGCTCTCCACGCGCACGCCGGTGACGGGAACCGCGTGCCGGCCCGGCCCGGCGTGCACCGTCCAGGTGGCGTCGGAGAGGGCGAGCGTGTTCGTGGCTTCAGGAAAGGGATGCCAGAGGATCTCAGGCAGGCCCTCCCAGCGGCGCGTGTCGAAGGTGGCGAAGCAGCGGCGGGCCTGGTCCAGGGCCGGCTCGATGCCGTAGACCGGGATCGGGGCGCGGCGGCCGGCCAGCCACATCTTCTCCATGAACAGCGGGAAGCCGCCGACGTGGTCGATATGCTCGTGGGTGAGGAAGAGCGCCGAGACGGTTGCCGGGTCGATGCCCGCGGCGAGCAGGCGTTGCACGACGTCGCCTCCGCAGTCTACGACGAGGGGGGAGCCTCCGTCGGTGAAGGCGAGCATCGTCGTCGTGCGATGCGCGTCGCTGAAGGCCGCGCCGGTGCCGAGCAGGTGCAGGGTAGGCATGAAGAATGGCGAGAGGCGAATGATGAAGGGCGCATGGGGGCGTCAAAACACATCGATCGGCACACGCCCCGCTCCAGGCGTCATTGCTGCCGGAGCACGACGAAGTCGATGAGGTCCATCATCGCGTCGCGGGCCGGCGTGGGAGGGAACGTGAGCAGGATCTCTCGGGCTTCATCGACGCAGGCGTTCATCTTGGCGCGGGCGTAGTCGAGGCCGCCGGTCTCGGTGACGAACTGCCGCACGGTGCGGAGGTCGTCCCGGCTCTTTCGTTTTTTGCGGACGATCTTCATGATCGGCTTCCGGCCGGCCGGCGTAGTCGATCGCAGCGCGTAGATGAGCGGAAGCGTGAGCTTTTTCTCCTGCAGGTCGATGCCGATGGGTTTGCCGACGTCCACGGCGCCGTAGTCGAAGAGGTCGTCGCGGATCTGGAAAGCAAGGCCGAGGTTTTCTCCGAGCGTGTGCATCCGGTCGATGGCCTCCGGGTCTTTCGTGGCGCTGTAGGCGCCGCAGGACGTGCAGGCGGCGATCAGCGAGGCGGTCTTATCCGAGATGATCCGAAAATACGTATCCTCGTCGATGTCGAGGCGGCGTGTTTTCTCGATCTGGAGCAACTCGCCCTCGCTCATGCGGCGGACCGAGTCCGAGAGGATGTGCAGGAGCTTGTAGTCGTTGTGTTCGAGGGAGAGGAGCAAGCCCCGGCTCAGCAGGAAATCACCCAGCAACACGGCAATCTTGTTTTTCCAGAGGGCGTTGATCGAAAAAACACCGCGTCGCTGTTCGGCTTCGTCTACGACGTCGTCGTGGACGAGCGTGGCCGTGTGCAGGAGTTCGACGAGGGCGGCGGCCCGGTAGCTGACGTCCGTGATCCCACCGCATACCTTCGCCGAGAGCAAGACAATGGTGGGCCGTATTCGCTTTCCCTTCTGGCGTAGTACGTACTGGGTGACCTTGTCGAGCAAGGCGACCCGTGAGCGCATCGCCTCGCGGAAATAGCGCTGAAACTCCTTGAGTTCGTCAGCGACGGTGTCCTGAACCGCTTGCAAGGATATCGACCTCGGTGGCATGACCGCCGCGCCTCGTTCCTCTTCCGCCTTGATCACCTCGGCGTGTTGCATGGGGCTATTTTCAAAAAATACTGAAAGTCGAAAGATATACGACGCGTCGGTCAAAGAGTTTGGACGCCCCTGTACTTTTCACAATGGCCGTCGCCCGCTGAATGACCCTCCTCGGAGCACGCTCCGAGGAGGGTCATCACGATCCAAAGCTGTATTCGCTCCGCCGGAGCAGCACCAGGAAGAAGGGTACGCCGCAAAAGGCGGTGATGACCCCGACGGGCACCTCCTGGGAGGGCAGCAGGATTCGGGCTACCAGGTCGGCCCAGAGCAGGAAGAGGGCTCCGGCAAGGAAGCTGATGGGTAGCAGGCGTCGGTGCGTCACGCCTACGACGGAGCGGACGGCGTGCGGCACGATCAGGCCGACGAAGCCGATGGCGCCTGAAGCCGCCACGAGCGTCCCCGTCACCAGCGCCGCCAGCACGATGAGCACCCGCTTCGTCGCTTCGACGGGTACGCCGAGGCTATGGGCGGGTTCATCACCCACCAACATTGCATCGAGCGGACGCGCCAGGGCCATCATCAGCAGCAGGCTGAGCATCGTAGCGATCGTAGGGATGGGCAGCACGCCCCAGTGTGTGCTCGCAAAAGAGCCGAGCAGCCAGAAGAGCACCGCCTGTACTTTCTGCGGGCTTGGTGAGGCAAACGTCACGAACGACGTGATCGAGGCCATCAGGGCGGACAGGGCGACGCCCGCCAGCAGGAGCCGCGCTACCGACAGGCGCGACCGCGTCTTCGCCACAAGATACACGGTGGTGATGGTGAGGAGCCCGCCGAGGAAGGCGGCCAGGGGCAGCGATAAGGCTTTGGAAAGGAAGGGGGGCAGGAAGCCGAGGTAGAAGAGCGAGGCGCCTGCCGAAGCGCCGCTGGAGATACCCAGGATGTACGGTTCCGCCAGCGGGTTGCGCACCAGCGTTTGCATAGCGATGCCGATGATCGAAAGGCCGCCTCCTGCGAGCAAGGCCAGCAGTACGCGCGGCAGGCGGAGCCGCCACACGATTCGCTCCGCCGTAGCATCCGGCGCCGGGCCCTCCGTCGGCATGACGCGGTACCACAACACCCGATAGGCTTCTCCTACCGTGACTTCGCTTCCGACGGCCACGGCGATCCCGATGGAAACGAACAGGCACAGCAACAGCCCGATGACGATGAGCAGAGGCTTTCTCATGGAGTCTCCGGCAAGGCGGCGGGTGTTCCGGCGGGCTCGAAGAGATCCGGGTGGAGGCGGCGTGCCATCAGTTGCGCGGCGTCCAGCAGGCGGGGTGTGGCGCGCAGGACGAGGTCCGGATCCAGGCTGTAGACCCGCCCCGTTTGTATGGCTGGTACGATATCCCACGTCGGATGGTGCGCCAGGAGCCGGGCCGGATCGTAGGAGGCACCGAAAGCGCCGAAGATGACATCCGGCTTCTCGGTAAGCACGAATTCGTCGCTGAGCACAGGCCGCACCGTGTCCAGCGTGCCGGTGGTGCTGCGTCCGCCCGCCAGTTCGATCAACGTGTGCATGTAGCTTTCGCTGCCGAACGCATAGAGGGTTTCATCGCCGATGAGAAACAGGGTGTTCGGGCGCGTTTCGACGCCGCCGGTGCGGGCGCGAAGGGCAGCGATGGCAGCTTCCAGGGAGTCGGCTGCCGCTTCGGCGTGCGCGGCGGTGCCGAGCAGGCTACCGACGGCGCGGATGCTGCGAGAGACGTCGTCCAGGCCCTGAAAGGAGAAGAAAAAGGTAGGCAGGCCGACCGCCTCGAACGTCTCGGTGTCGCGCGGGTTGTTGATGTCGTCGTTCGCCAGGATCAGGTCGGGTTCCAGGGCGACAATCGCTTCGATGTCGAGCGGGAGGGCCCCGAACCGGGGCAGCGCCTGGACGGCCGACGGATAGTTGTCCACCGTCGTGACGCCGACGACTTTGTGGCCGGCTCCGGCGGCAAAGACGATCTCGGTAAGGTTGGGTGCCAGGCTGACTACGCGTTCGACGGTCCGGGGAAGCTGAACGGTGCGGCCCAGGTCGTCGGTGGCGGAAGCAGGTCGGCCGGGCGTCTCCGGATTGCCGCCGCATCCCTGGGCGAGCAGGATGCTGAGGATCAGGACAAGGTAGCCGGAGCGTAAGCCGTTCATAAGCCGGGTCGAAATAAGTACACGCGGAGCAAGGGGGAGCAAAATACGATGCAGCGATCAGTGTTTCTCTTGTAAAGGAAGGGGGAAGCCGTCGCGGCCGCGCTGCGCGCCGCCGGGCTTTCGGATGACATCCGGATGACCCGGGGCCCCGGTCGTGCCGCCGCACGGGCCCGGCAGGTCGCCGCCGAAGTGCACACAGGACGGCTATAGCACCCTGCGGGTTACAGCGGGCTACCCATCCATACCGACGGCGCGGTTCAAGCGCTCAACGCCCATACTATCGAGGTCGAGGTGATACCCGGCGGGCCGTCGGTACTCAGGCCGGGCTGAGAAAGTTTTTTTTGCCCGGCTTCGAGCTTAAGATCTTACCGGTTCGATTCGATAACTAGACCGATGAGCACCTTATTGCAACTTCCTCGGAGCGATTCTCAGCGGGTGATCAGATCGCCTGAGCTCGTGAAATTTCATCCCCCGTCCTCTTTCCGAGAGGAAATTTTTACCTGCCATGACCTATCTTGCCGCCCCGCAGCGTTACAAAAATACCCCCAACAAGGCACGGTCCCAGGATAACGTGAAGAAGCGCATCTTCATCGTTGACGACGAACCGAAGATCGGGGAACTCTTTGTCACCGTGCTACGACGAGACGGTTTCGACGCACGCTCGTTTATGAGCCCCGTCGCCTTGCTCGAGCACATCGATCAGGGAGGGATGCCGGACGTCATCCTCGCGGATCTGATGATGCCGCGCGTCAACGGGATTGAACTCCTGGAGGCCTTGCAGGAGCGCAAGATCACGGTGCCGGTCATCATCATGACGGCCCACTCGTCGGTGCAGACGGCCGTCGAAGCGATGCGGCTCGGGGCGTTTCATTACCTGCAAAAGCCCGTCAACCTCGAAGAGATGCGCGCCTTGCTCGACAAAGCGCTCGATCTCTACGACGCCAAGAAGGAACTCAACGAGATCAAGAGCACCAAGCGGGCGTCGCATTCCGTCGAACGTGTCCTCGGCAGCAGCGACGGCATCGAGCGGGTTCGCCAGACCATCCGCACGCTCCAGAACGTACCCAACACCATCGTGCTCATCATGGGCGAGACGGGTACCGGCAAGAACCTCGTCGCCAAGACCATTCATTACAACTCGACCTACAACGCGGGGCGCTTCATGGAGATCAACTGTGCGGCTCTGCCGGACAACCTCCTCGAAGCGGAACTCTTCGGCTACGAAAAAGGCGCCTTCACCGACGCCCGCGAAGCCAAGCCGGGCCTGCTCGAAGTAGCAGACGGCGGTACGGTCTTTCTGGATGAGATCGATTCGATGAGTGCCGCGTTGCAGGCAAAGCTGTTATCGTTCCTGGAGAGCCGCATGTTTCGGCGCCTCGGCGGCGTAGAAGACCTCCGCGTGACTACGCGCATCCTGTGTGCGACCAACTCGAACCTGGAGGATAAAGTCGCCCAGAAGGAGTTCCGCAAGGACCTCTACTTCCGCATCAACGTGGTCAACCTCTACATGCCGCCGCTCCGCGAGATGGGGCCGGACGTGCTCGGGATTGCAAAGGCGATCGTAGGCGAATTCAACACGGAGCTGAACCGGCACGTACAAGGTTTCACGGCGGATGCTGAGAAGAAGCTCCTGGAGCACAAGTGGCCCGGCAACGTCCGCGAGTTGCGCAACGTTCTGGAGCGCGCTATGATCTTCACGCCCGGAAACTATATAGACGCGCATAACCTGGCGCTGGCGCCGGCCGGTGAGCGTGACGTGGCCGAGTCCAACGACGGCCGGTTTCGTTTTCCGCCGAACAGTTCTCTCGAAGACCTGGAGAAGGCCTACATCCTCCACACGCTCAAGACCACCAACGCCAGCTACGCCGAGATCTCCGACCTGCTGGGGATTTCCAAGAAGACGCTCTGGGAAAAGCGCAAACGGTACAACCTGGACGATCTCACCGATCGGTAGCGCTTGACGGTTGACCACCAAGAGGTACGTTCTTGGGAAAAAGCAGCGGTTCATCGAACCGCTGCTTTTTCTATGCATATCAAATCCGTTCGCTTTGTATTTTGGCCCGCATGAACGAGACGCAGCAGGAACAGATCGTCGCGCGCCTGGCCGCCCGCCTCGGGCAGCGCGCGGTCGGGCAGACCCCTACCGACCGCTACATCCACGACGCCTTGCGGTGCATGGTCGACGTGGGGGCGTGCCGCATCGGCATGCGCGCCGACCTGCCCCTGGCGCGGGGCTTCTCGGCCTGTGATCTGGCGCCGCCGATGGCTCGCATCATCGACCACACGGCGCTGAAACCGGATACGCCCGAAGAGGCCATCCGGCAGCTTTGCAAGGATGCCGAGCAGTACTGCTTCGCTTCCGTGTGCATCAATCCCTGCTATGTGCCGCTGGCCGCCGAACTGCTCGCCGGCAGCCCCGTGGCTGTGTGTACCGTCATCGGGTTTCCGCTGGGTGCCAATCAGTCTGCCGTCAAGGCCATGGAGGCCGAACTGGCGGTGCGCGATGGCGCTACGGAGGTCGACATGGTGCTCAACGTCGGCAAGCTCAAGAGCGGCCAGCATGAGTTCGTGGAGAGAGATGTCCGAGCTGTCGTCGAGGCTGCACGGGCTTCAAGGCGTGGTAGGAAGGGCGCTTCGCGCGCTTTGGTTAAAGTTATTCTTGAAACGGCGTTGCTGAGCGACGAGGAAAAAGTCATCGCGTGTGTGCTGGCGCAGAACGCAGGCGCCGACTTCGTGAAGACGTCCACCGGGTTTTCTCAGGGCGGCGCTACCGCTGCCGATGTGGCTTTGATGCGCCGCGTGGTGGGTGAAAAGATGGGAGTCAAAGCATCGGGCGGCGTCCGTACGCTTGAAGAAGCCCGGACGATGGTAGCCCATGGCGCTACCCGGATCGGGGCCAGCGCGTCCGTCGCCATCGTAAAAGGTCTGGTAGGAGGCGATGGATATTGAGAAGCGGAGGTGGGCGCGTGCCTTTCAGCCTGTCGAAACGATGAAGCGTCGCAACCGATACACCGGTATGTTGGTGCTCGCGTTGCTGGTCTGTTCCGCCTGTGCAGGGTCACGGGGGGGAGGCGGCGATCCCAACGGCGATCCCAACACGGTGCGCGATCCCATCAACATGGCCGACTTCGAAGACTTCGATGCGGTTCCGTACGAAGAAGAACCGCCTGTACCCGATACCGCCGTCGAGCACGATGTGCCGGAGCAACTGCTCGACGGTACGACGGAAGTGCAAACCAGCCAGTCGCGCCAGGGATTTCGCATCCAGATTTTTTCTTCGCAGGACAAACGGGCCGCCGACGGCCAGGCCGAGAATGCCGTTGCCTGGTGGCGTCAACAGCTGCGCATCGGTCGGTTGGACGAGGTATACCCGGGCGCGACGTCACCCCCTCCGGTCTATCTGGATTTCCGGCAGCCCTATTACCGCGTCCGTGTAGGCAATTTCAGCGCCCGCAGGCAGGCTCAGGCTTTCTTGCAACTCATCGAACAGCAATTCCCCAGCGCCTTCATTGCTCCGGATATCATCCGGTGAAGAGGACATCTCACGCACGGAGCCTGCCCTGCGCGCCGTCGAATGGGCTCGGCCGAGACGACAACGTTGAGGTTTGGCGTTGCCGCCGGGATGCGTCAGCGCAGGGCTTGTTCCAACGCAGTGGCGGCATGGGTCCCGGCATCGCGGTATTTGACAATGACGGGGGCGTAGAGCGAGAGACCGTGCGTGCGACCAAAGGCCGTGGCCACCGCCCGTGCCCCCGGCACCACGACGGCCTCTGCCGGCACCTCCAGCGGGGCCGTGCCTGACCGTTCAACGAGGCGTTCGTGGACCAGGTCGTACAGGCGCGTCGACCCGGTGAGGATGACGCCGGGGGCGAGCACGGCGCCGGTACGGACGACGCATCCCTCGTAGAGGCCGCACCCGCCGCCGATGAATACGTCGTCTTCAACTACCACGGGGAGTGCGCCGACGGGTTCCAGCACACCCCCCACCTGGGCCGCCGCCGACAGGTGGACGCGTTTGCCGATCTGCGCGCAACTACCTACGAGCGCATGGGAGTCGATCAGGGTTCCTTCGTCTACGTACGCGCCGGTGTTCACATACATGGGGGGCATACAGACCACGCCGGGGGCGAGATAGGCACCCGTGCGCACCGCCGATCCTCCCGGTACCAGGCGCACACGGTCGGTCGGGGTCAAGGGTTTGAGGGGATAGGTATGCTTGTCGAAAAACGGAAAGGGAGGGGCGGAGCAGTCGGTAAGCAGCCCGAGGCGGAAGCCCAGCAGGATGCCCTGTTTTACCCAGGTATGTGCCATCCACTGCCCGTGCCCGTCGCGTGTGGCTGCGCGCACGGTGCCTGCGTTGAGGGCGGCCAGCAGTTCTTGAAAAACGGCCTCGGCCGTGTCCCGGTTGCGTGCTTCGGCGCCCTGCGCCACCAGTGCTTCGATGCGGTGTTGTAGGTCGGGCGTCATGGAGGATCGTGTTGGGGAGGTTGCGTGGTGTCGGGTGGACGGCTCTCCGTAGCCCATGTTGCTGCCGTCACAGCTTGATGAAGCTGCCGGCAACGGAGTGTGCGCGGAGTGCGGCGGCCTCCCGGGGCATAGGGCGTTGCGGGCGATCCCGGTCGCACGGGACCAGGCAAAGAAAGCCCAGCGGCTCGTCGGCGTCGGCCCGGAACTGGTGCCAGGCGAGGGAGGGTACATGGACGAGGTCAAAAGGCCGGATCGCATAGACCGCCTCGTCGACGAGCACGCGGCCCTGGCCCCGCAAGATAAGCACGGCGTGTTCATGCCTGTGCTTCTCCAGCGTTGAATACCCTCCTGGTTCGATCTCGAAATACCGGAGCTCGCTTGCCAGGGCCTCTGCTTCGCCGAACAACACTTGACGCGTGATACCCTGGAAGTGCGTGTCTGCAGGCTTGTAGGCCAGGACGGCTACGTTGTCCCACCCGTACGACCCGCTGGTTGGCTGGAAAGAGCGAACCGGAGCGGTGTGGGTTGGAGACGTTTCGAGAGGTATTTCCTCAGGTTCGTGCGGGTTCATGATTGCCGGGGGAAGAGACCCTGGAAGGAGCGTGTCAGGAGTGCGGGCCGGCGACGAGGCGGGCTGCGATGTGTTCGACGCTGGCAACCAGAGTCCGTGTGCGATGGGGCAGGGCGTCGCCTGCTTCGAGCAGGCTGCCGCCGATGAGGAGCATCGTGTCGAGCCCGAAGAACGAGATCATCTCTTCCGCCCGTTCGATGTTCATGCCGCCGGCCGGGATCGGCAGGGCGGGGCGGAAGGGCGGCCAGTCGGCGCGCAGGGCGTCGGCGATGCGGGTGCAATCGGCCGGGGTAAAGTGAAAGCGTCCTCCGTAGTTAGGGAAGATGACCGCGTCGGCACCGAAGAGCCGGAACAGCTTGCCCAGCAGTGCTTCGGGACGAATACGGGGGCCACCTGCGAAGGAGGGATGGGCGAGCACGGGAACGTCCAGGTGATGGCGCGTCAAGTCATACACCGCAGGCAGCCCGAGGAGCATGGGCGCTACCATCACGGCACCGACGCCGACGTGCTGGGCCAGGTCGGCCTGCCGGCGGACTTGATCCGGTGTGCCGGAGAGGTTCGGGACGTAGAGTGCCCGGTGGCCTGTCCGGCCTGCGACGTCGTCAATGGCGGCCTGGCAGGCCCGGACGCGTGCTTCGAAGGGACAAAAGGGCTGATCAGCCAGGTAATGGTCGTCTTTGATCAGATCGATACCGCCTTCGGCAAAGGTGCGGCAGAGCGTGGCGAGGGCATCCACGCCCAGGCCGACCGGCTTGAGGGCCGTTGCCGTCAGCGGGCGCGTCGGTACACCGGTGAGGGCACGCAGCCCGTCCAGGCCGAACCGAGGGCCTCGGAACAGGCGGTGCAGCGCGGGGGGTACGTCGAAGTCGAGGAGCGTGACGCCGGGTTGCAGCGTCGTGTTGCCGAAGAGCACGTTCAGGAACTGAGCGGGATCGGCCGAGGCCGTCAATACCGGCAAGGCCAGCGTGACCCGCGTCGCGTCGGGTCCGTCGGGCTGGAGGTCACTGAGGTCGCCCATCAGCCGGGTGCGTACGAAGGGATAAGCCTCGGCAACCCGGCGCGGGGTTTCGACGGTTTGTTCGAGGAGGATCGCTTCGGCCAGGGCCCGTGCCTGGGCAGGCGGGGCGTCCAGTCGAAACGTAGCGTAGACGTGCTCCATGAGGGCGAGCGGTAGCGGTCACGGCAAGGCGGATCAGGATAATGACCCTCCTGGGAGCACGCGCCGGGGTATCCGTCTAAGGATGCGGTTGCGTTCCGAGGCACGCATCGGGGTAGGCGACCCGGAAAAGAATCAAGCTCCGAACGATACAGGGCGTCTTTTGGTTCGTCGGGGACCGCGCCGTCAGAACCCAGCGGTTCTTGATACGTTCACCCTCGATCCTGGCGACCAACCCCGGACCGACGCATGCAGCCTGGCTTTTCCGAACCCTCCGACTGGAGCATGCTCCACGACGTCGCACTCCTCTACCTTGCGCTGGCTCATGGTACCGATATGGAAATCGATCCCTCCGAGCAGGTGACGATGGTTGAAAAGATCAAGGCGTGGTATCCGGAGTTCGGCGCCCGGCAGGTTGAGCAGGTCATGCAGGAAGTGATGCTTACCTATCTGGGAGAGCACAGCCGCCATATGGTCGACGCGGCGATGGCCTCGATCAAAGCCTCGATGAACAAGGAGGAGCGCATCGGCGTGCTCAACGACCTGGCCGATCTCGCCACGGCGGACGGGGCTCTCGTCCCCGGCGAAATCTCGTTCATCCAACTTCTGGCGTGGTACTGGGAGGTAGAAGACGAACTCCGAGGGGAGTAAGCCTCCGGATGCAGCGCTAGGCATCGTCTTTTGCCAGGATGCGGGCGGCACAGGCGGCCCCGATGATGCCGGCTTCGTTCTGAAGTTGCGCCGGGACAAGGTCGGCCTGGGTAGCGAGCAGGTGCAGGTAGTTTTTGTACTTATTGGGTCGGCTGACGCCTCCGCCGAGGATGATCAGGTCGGGCGCGAAGAGAAATTCGACGTGATCCAGGTATTCCTGAACGCGTCCGCCCCATGCCTTCCAACTGAGTTTGTTGAGCCTGCGGGCACTGTCGGCGGCGTAGGCTTCGGCTTTGACGCCGTGCATGATGAGGTGGCCCAGCTCCGTGTTCGGTACCAGTCGCCCGTCCATAAAAAAACCCGAGCCGATGCCGGTGCCGAAGGTGAGCATCAGGACGATCCCCATGGCGTCCCGGCCGGCGCCGAAAGCCATCTCGGCCACCCCGGCGGCGTCGGCGTCATTGAGCACAAGCGTCGGGCAGCCGGTGGTTTTCTCGAACAGGTACGCCGCGTCGGTCCCGATCCATTTATTGTCGATGTTGGCGGCGGTCAGGGTCACGCCTTTTTTGACGCGGGCCGGCATGGTGACGCCGATGGGGCCTTGCCAGTCGAAGTGTTTGACCAGCGCCGCCACAAGCTTCGCGACGGCTTTGGGCCTGGAGGGTTGGGGGGTGTCCAGGCGGTGGCGGCGGGCGAGCAGCTTGCCGTTGGTGACGTCTACCGGGGCCGCTTTGATGCCGGAGCCGCCGATGTCGATGCCGAGGATGGTCACGGGGAGGGGCAGCAAGGTGGGTGGGCAGGATCGGAGGTCATGGCCAAAGATAGGCACACCCGGCCAATGATGAAAACTGCGTAAGGCTTCTCAAAGCCCACGCCGATAGCACATCCCGATGCCGTATATTGCCTCGACCTTCTGATCGCCTCCACCAATCGAAGACGCAACCATGAGACGCCTTTTGCTGCTCGGATCTTTGTTATGTTGCCTGTGCCTCGGCGCGTGCCAGTGTTCCGACAAGCCGGAGGTCGGGCCGGTCGAAGGTGCCTCGGCGGCAACCGTCTTCGTAGGGCAGGTCGTTGCCTGAACGCCCTCCGAGCCGGTCGCGGCGCACCGGGTGCGTCCGATATTGTTTTTTTGAGGATGGTGTTTTTTGATGCCGCGCCGCTCGCTTTTTTCGGACCTCTCGGGCAGCCGTCGGCGTATCTGTGAGGCTCATCCTGAAGTCGCCTCGCAGGGCCTGTGATGTTTATCCCCGACCACAAAGTTGAAGAGATCCGTGCCGCCTCGGACGTCGTCGATATCGTTAGCGACTACGTGCGGTTGAAGAAGCGCGGGTCTAATTTTTTCGGCCTGTGCCCTTTTCATCACGAGAAGACGCCGTCGTTCAGCGTCAACCCGAGCATGGGGATCTACAAATGCTTCGGGTGCTCGAAGGGCGGCAACGTGTTTCAGTTTGTGATGGAAGTCGAGTCGATCGGTTTCCCCGAGGCCGTACGGATGCTGGCCGAGCGGGCCGGCATTCCACTGCCCGAGCACGAGGCCGAGCAAGAGCAGGCCGGCGAGATCGAGTCGATCTACCACGCGCTGCGTTTCGCCGCCCGTTTTTTCTACGAGCAACTCACCCAGACGGCAGCCGGCCGGCCGGCCCTGGCGTACCTCACGGGCCGCGGCTTCTCGCCCGGCACGATCAAGCGCTTCGGCCTGGGCTATGCGCCGGATCGGTGGGATGCGCTGCTCAAGGAAGCCGAACGCAACCACGTCGAGCCCGAAGCGCTGGAGAAGGCAGGCCTGGTGCTGCCGCGCAAAGACGGAGACGGCCATTACGACCGGTTTCGAGGGCGTGTGATCTTTCCCATCTTTTCCCATGTGGGCAAGGTGCTGGGCTTCGGCGGGCGCATCACGGCGGCGGACTCCGACCAACCCAAATACATCAACTCGCCCGAGACGAAGGTCTATACCAAGAGCCGGGTGCTCTACGGGCTCTATCAGGCCAAACAGGCCATTCGCAAGAGCGAAGAGGTGATCCTGGTAGAAGGCTATACGGACGTAATCTCGCTGCATCAGGCGGGTGTCGAGAACGTAGTGGCCTCCAGCGGCACGGCGCTGACGACGGAGCAGATCAAGACGGTAGGGCGCTACGCCAGGCGCGTCCTCTTGCTCTATGACGCCGACGCCGCCGGGGCCGACGCCGCCCTGCGGGGGATCGACCTGGTGCTGGCGCACGGCCTCTCGGTCTACGCGATCGCCCTCCCGGGCGGCGAAGATCCGGACTCGTACGTCCGGGCGAACGGCGGCGAAGCGTTTCGCGACTATGCGAAAAAAAACCGGCTCGACTTCGTCGCTTTCACCTACAACCTGGCGCGGCGCGGCGGTAGGCTTGAGACGCCGGAAGGCCAGGCCGAGACGATGCACGCCATCCTCGCCTCGGTGGCCCGCATCCCCGATCCGCTGATGCAGGAGACGTTCATGCGCCGTGCGAGCGAGGTGCTCGACGTGCCGGACATGCAGTTGCGTCCTGTGTTGGGCAATTTGCTCCGAGAGCGGCAACAGCAGGGAGAGCGCGATGCCTGGCGGGAATCGCTGCTGCCTCCGCCGCCTCCGGCTGCACTCGCTCCCCCGAAGGCGAGCGCCGAACCTGCTTCCAAGCCGGCGTCCTCGGCGGTAGCGGCCCCCGTGCTGCCCCAGGAACAGACCCTGCTTCGGTTGATGCTTCAGCACGGCATGGGGATGGTCGAGTTCATCCTGAGCCACATGGCCGTGGAGGAGTTCACCGAAGGCCCTTCGCGTGAGATCGTCCGGATTCTGTTGCAGATGTACCACGATGACGCCGTGGAGCCGCAGCGTTTTTTTGACGGATCGTTCAGCGAGCCTGTGCAACGCCTGGCAGCGGGTGTCCTCGTCGATCGGTACGAGCCGTCGGAAAACTGGTCGTTGAAGCAAAACATCACCGTCACGCGCGGTGCGCCGCGTGAGGAGGCGGAGGGAGCTATGGAGCAGTTGAAGCTGCGGCGCGTTGAGGCGCTCATCAAGGAGCACAAGGAGAAGATGTACCGCACCGCGCAACAAGGAGGCGACCTGCATACGCTGCAAACCGAGATGATGCATCTGCTGGAACTACACCGACAGATCGACCGTCGCGAATTCTTAGCATGGAATGAGTCCCGATGACGGCCAGAAACCCATCGACGAACGCACAGATACGCACCATCCGTGAGGTGTTGATCGCTATGGGGCGTACGCCGCCTCCGGCTACCGACCCGCGCCCGGTGCCGGCGAAGGCCGCGCTCGACCATCCCCACCTCTATTTCAACCGGGAGCTAAGCTGGCTCGACTTCTTCTGGCGGGTGCTGGCCCAGGCGCTCGACGAGCGTACGCCGCTGCTGGAACGGGTGCGTTTCCTCGGCTTCACCGCAGGCCATCTCGACGAGTTTTTCAGCAAGCGCGTCGGTGGGCTCAAGCGGCAGCAGCTTGCCGGAGTGCGGAGCCTTTCTCCGGACGGACGCACGCCGCAGCAGCAACTCGAACGGATCCGCGAGGCGGCGTTGCCGCTCTACCAGGCGATGACCACCGTATGGGAGCAGCATCTCAAAGAGCGCCTCCGGGTGGATGCCGGCGTCTGCGTCCATGACCATGCCGATCTCAGCGCCGGGCAGCAACAGATGCTGCAGGCCTATTTTCGAGAACACGTTTTCCCGATCCTCACACCCCTGGCCGTAGACCCGGGGCATCCCTTTCCGTTCATTTCCAACCAGAGCCTGTCGCTGGCCGTGATGCTGCGCCATTCGGGGCGGGGTACCCAGCACTTCGCGCGCATCAAAGTGCCGACCCGGCGACAACGCTGGGTGCCCCTAGGCGATCCGCTTCACGTCGTGCCGCTCGAACAGGTCATCGTCCATAACCTGGACGTGCTCTTCCGGGGGATGGAGGTCGTCGGCGTCCATGTCTTCCGCATCACCCGCAATGCAGACGTCAGCCGGGACGAAGAGGAGGCCGACGACCTGACCGCCATGATTTCCGACGAGTTGCGGGAGCGGCGTTTCGCGCCGGTCGTGCGGATCGAAGTGGAACGCACGATGCCGGACCGGGTGCGGGATCTGCTCATGCGAGAGCTTGCGCTCGAAAAGGAAGACCTGTATGAGGCCGGACAACTGATCGACTTTACCGATTGCCTCACGCTGGCCGACCTGGATCTACCTGCCCATCGGTATGCACCCTGGGAGCCCGTGCTCCCGGCCTCGCTGCGGTCCCAGGCACAGGACGAAGCGCCCGTGGATCTCTTCGCGGCCATCCGCCGGGGCGACCTCCTGGTTCACCATCCCTACGAGTCGTTTCGAGGGACGGTCCAACGCTTCGTGGAAGCGGCGGCCCAGGATCCCCATGTGCTGGCGATCAAGCAGACCCTCTATCGCACGTCGGAAGAATCGCCCATCATGACGGCCCTGATCCGCGCGGCCGAAGCGGGCAAGCAGGTCGCCGTGCTCGTCGAAGTCAAGGCCCGTTTTGATGAGCAGCAAAATATCGACTGGGGGCATCGTCTCGAAAAGTCGGGTGTGCACGTCACCTACGGGCTCCTCGGGCTCAAGACGCACGCCAAGGTGACGCTCGTCGTCCGGGAAGAGGAGGGCGGTCTTCGGGCGTATTGCCACATCGGTACGGGCAACTACAACGCAACGACGGCGCAGCAATACACCGACCTCGGCTTGTTTACCTGCCACCCCGACCTCGGATACGACATCGCCACCTTCTTTCATTACCTGACGGGGTACGCACCCACCCAGGAATATCATACCCTCATCGTCGCGCCGCGCACGATGCGTGAGGCGTTCGTCGCCCTCATCCGGCGTGAGGTGGCGCATCAGCGGCAACACGGAACGGGGCGGATCATCGCCAAGATGAACGGCCTCGACGACGTGGTGATGATCCGCGAACTCTACGCGGCGGCGCAGGCGGGCGTCCGGATCGACCTGATCATACGCGGGGCCTGCCGGTTGCGCCCGGGGCTCGACGGGTTCAGCCCAACCATCCGCGTCGTCAGCATCGTCGGGCGGTTTCTGGAGAACAGCCGCCTGTACTATTTTTACGACAACGGCGACCCGGACGTCTACATCGGCAGCGCCGACTGGATGCGCCGTAACCTGGAAGACCGGGTCGAAACCGTCGTGCCTATCCGTGAGGCAGCGTTGAAAGACCGCCTCGACAACCTGCTGCAACGCATGGTAGACGACACCTCCCTGGCCTGGGATCTGCATGCCGATGGGCAATACGTCCGGCGGCAGCCTGAAGCCGACGACGAAGCCGACGGCCTGCACGACCGGTTGATGCGTCTTGTGCAGGAAGAAATAGCGCGTGAACCCGGCGCATGAGGGCCGGGGCAACACGGCTCAGGACAAATCGGTTCGCTACGGGGTATCGATCACTCCGCGCCCGAGGTGGGAGGTAGCGGGACCATGCGTTCTATCGGAGGGAGGGTCGTGTCCGGCGGGAGCGGGGACAGGTTTTGCAGATGGATGCGGCCCAGCGCGTTCTCTGCAGCCTCGGCTACCGTGTTCCAGCCTTTGAATGACCACAGGCCGCGGTGTGCTTTGATGGTTGCCAGCTGGGTCATCCGGTAGTGTGACGAATCGGCGGCGGCGAGTTCCTCGAACTTGTCTACGAGCATGTCGAGTTGTCTACGGTGCGCCTGCGTAAAGCCGAACCGGCTGATTTCTCGCACGAGTTGTGTGTATTGCCGGTCCCACTCCGTCCGGGCCTGGTCGTCCTGCAAGCGGTAGGTGTTCTGGTCGAAGCGAAACGTGGCGGCCTCGTCAAGGACGTCGATCCCCTCGTGGGCCAGCACCTCGGACGCGTTGAGCGGCAGGAAGAAGCGGACCGTCGCATGGTCGACGCGGTCTACCAGGCGCACATTGCCTTCGGACGGGACGCCGCCGTCCGCCGCTGCCGCAGGCAGGTCAAAGTGCGGGTTCAGGTGGCGAAAACGCTCGTAGAGGCTGAGTGAGGCGGTACCGCGTGCCCAGCGAAGCGACACACCGCTGGCCGTCAGGGCCGTCAGCAGGTCGCTCAGGTCAATAGACCGGTCCGCTTTGAGTTGAACGCGTTCGGCGCGCAGCGTCAGCGTGGTGTCGATGGGAAGCTCCTCCACGGCGCGGAGCGATCCGTAGCCTGCCGCCACGTAGCCCTGCGAATTGGAACGGAAGCTCGTCTCTTTCGAGACGCTATCGAATCCTTCCGTGACGGCCCAGGCATAGGCGTCGAGCACGGTCGTGTTCGGGGTACTCAGGTCCGATGCCTCGTTTAAGAACTTGGTGTAGATCTTGAAGATATTGCCCGGCCCCGTGTGATAGGCCGAGATGCCGGGAATCTCATGGCCGACCGCGTTGACGTAGCCGCGCAGCAGCAGGAACGCCGGTTCCATCGTGAGGAGCGGGTGCCACTCCTCGTGGATCTCGACTTTCTTGCCGGAGGACGTCTGGAGTTTGTAGCGGTGGATGTTGCTCTGGCGGAGGATGTAGGGCATCATCTGGTAGCGGCTCCGGGCACCGACGGATGAGACCATCCAGTCCTGGTTGAATGTCTCTACCGTGCCGATCTCGGTCGCGAGCAGGCTCAGGCCCAGGTAGCGCGTCAGCCGCATCTCATACTCGATGAGCGGAGCTTCGCGGACGCGGGCTTCAAGGACCTGGTTTTTACGGCCCCACCGGGCCGAGATCGCATCGCGCGGGTAGCCGAGCTTCTCATATTTACCTGCGAGGCGCTGGGTCTGGGTGCGCCGCAGGGCGTCGATCTTGACCCAGTCGGCCTGGCCGGATTGCTCATAGCGGTCTCTTTCCGGGATCAGCGTGTAGAGTTCCAGGGGCGCCCCGTCCCGGTTGTCAAAGACGCGGATCGTAAAGTTGTCGTCCTCACCTTGCCGCTTCATGAAGAGGTCGAGCAGGTCACGAAACGGCATGACGAGCCGGCTCGTGGGTACTGTCGACGAGAGCAATGAGGGCGACGCGCCGAAATAGGGTTGAAAAAGCCGGTCGGGATGGTCTTCGCTGTCGGCGAACTTGAGGTCGCGCGTTACGGGGCGAGGCGGCGGCGGGGGCTTGATCTCTTCGGCATTGATCAGCACCGGCTGGGGTGCTTCCGAGAAGCGAGCCAGAAGGGCCTGCGCCACGGTTTCCAGGCTGCCCGTCAGGCTCAAGAGGACCGGGCTCAGGATGAAGAGCCCTAAAAAGATAAAGAGCGTGTGGTACACACGGCGCGACGTCTCGGAACGGCGTCCCGTACGGGCCCGAGACGCGGCATTGGGAGGACCGCTAGCTTGCTGCGAGGACGCTTCGGGATGATCCGGTTGCGTGGTAGAAAGATCGCCTTTCATAGGAATGGTTGGCCCTGACGGTTAAGGTACTCTGTTACGGTTCCCGAGGGAAGCAGGCGAGTATGTTTGGGGGCAGCAAAAATCGTGCGGGGCGTGTTCGTTATTCGTTTTCCGTGGCGTAGAGAATCTGACGGGAGGTTCGTTGTGCCGTGGCACACGCGACCAGGTGCCGGAAGAGCGGTTGCATCGTCGTGCCCATGCGTTCGGGGTGAAACTGCACGCCGAGTACGGTGCCGTCTTCGTTTTCAATGGCTTCTATGACGCCGTCGGGTGCCGTAGCGGTTGCGCGAAAGCCTGTGCCAACCGTGGCGAGTGCCTGGATATGGCGTGTATTGACCTCAATCTCGTTGGTTTGAAGGAGGGTGTGTAAGCAGGAGCCTTCGGCCAGGGTGACCGAATGGGTCGTCGCACCGCGTTTCTGGCTGTGAACGAGGCTTTCTGCGCGCTGCCGTTCAACGTCGGCGTAGATGGTGCCGTGGGCCCGGGCGTTTAGCAGTTGCATCCCGTAGCAGATACCCAGCACCGGTTTGCGGGCAGCGAGGATCGCTTCGAGCAAGCGGACGTCGGACCGGACGCGGAGGGGATCGGTTTCGGAAATATCTTCCGGCAAGGTGCCGATCAGGCCCTCTGTGATGGCCGGCCCACCCGGGATGACGAGCCCGTCGATCCAGGACGCAAAGGCCTGGATTGAAAGCACCTCGGTCAGGATCGGCACGATCACGGGCAGGCCGCCAGCCTGTTCGACGGCCTGGACGTAACTGTGGTGCAGGCGTTGTTCCTGCGCCTCGAACGAGGTCGTTATGCCAATACGAGTCTCCAAGCGATACTCACAGGTCAATGCCGGATGCTCCCGCGCCCTCTAACCCGATGTAGCGTTACAGGTTTTATACATTTACACAAAAAGTGTGTTGTATAGCTATCGGGTGCACAGGAATTATGCTAAGGTCCGCATTTTTTGAGCCGAAGCGTGCTGCGGGGGCGCTGAGCCGATGCACGCATCGGGGTAGGCGACCCGTCAAAGAATCACGTCCCGTATCTACCGTGCGCCCCTTTTCTAGTAATGCGACATTTTTTGAACGAGTGGATCATGGGACGATGTTACGTCACATCGGCCAGGCGGAGACGGGCAGGGTTCGGCGGCTGCGTGACATCGAGCGACAGCAGGAGGTGCCCCTCGGCACGCCAGCTATGGACTACGACGTCATCCAGGGTGCCCGCATCGACCAGGTCGTGCAGGGCGCGTTTGATGGTCTGCGTGAAAACGCCGGGTTTGCTGGTCGAGTGACCGTGCACCACTTTGACGCTGCTCCGGCCACGCCGGGCCGAAGCCCGCACGACACGCGTCGTCAGCCGGATTGCTTCAGCGACGGATGCGCCATGTAAATCGAGCATAACCGTGGATCCGTCGTCCTGGAGCGAAGGGAAGGGCATGGGTTGGCTTTGGTTGTCCGCTCTTTTCGGTCGCTGTCGTCCGTTCGCCCTTCTTCGTCGGGCTCACTGTGGTGGGTTGTCGCATAATCGAAAAAACAACAGCGAGCCCGCAGGGCGAGCGGACGACAGGCGCAGCCGGACGACAGGCGCAGCCGGACAACAGCCGAAGGCGGACCACAGCGAACGTAGTGAGCGGGCTCCTTCACTCATACCGCAGGCTCTTGACGGGGTCCGCCAGCGCGGCCCGCATGGCCTGATAGCTCACCGTCAGAAGGGCAATCCCCAG
>Ga0302046_10000588_pt1 | contig 36136 bp, 36 predicted proteins | sample RVTome_11_FD_200261 | JGI IMG/M metagenome (GOLD analysis project Ga0302046, IMG submission 200261) | Soil microbial communities from uranium-contaminated site in the Upper Colorado River Basin, Wyoming, United States - RVT147D111 (version 2) ...
ACGACACGGTCTCGCTGATGTCGCACAGGCTCGCATAGCCCGGGTCGGTCAGGAGCTGGTAGTGCACGTAGAGCGCGTAGCCCGAGGCCGCGAGCCCGAGCGCGGCCAGGGCGAGAAGTCCGTAACGAATGCGACTGGTCATGGCCATCCTTCCCTGCAGGGCGCCCGGGAGCCCGTCCGGGCGTCCGCCGGAACGGAAGGCCGTCAGGGCCTTCCGACCCTCGCATTATAGACGGGCCGTACAGCCGGAAGGCCGGCTGCGGGGGGCAGCCGGCCTTCCAGCTTGTGGTCGAACCGCTACCGAGCCTACTGGATGGGCGAGATCGTGCCGCCAGCGACGAACGGCTCCGGCGGCGGAGCGGCACCAGCGGCGGCCACGTCCTGCCACACCGAGCCAGCGGCGTTGGTGGCAAACGCGCGGTTGCCGGTCGTCGCGGGGCTGGTCGGGACCGCCGACGCGTAGAACGTCACGTCGGTCGCCGTGCCGTTGCAGTCGTTCGGACCGACCGCCGTGCCGAAGCCGGCCGCGAGCGAGTAGGTGAAGCCGCTCTTCTGCGGGTTGGCGCCGGCCAGCGAGAGGTCGTCAGACAGGAACGCCTGCGTGCCTCCCGGGGGCGGCGTGCCAAGCGTCGCGAACGCGATGGCGTAGGCGCCGTTGCCGCACGCGGACGAGTAGCTGACCTCGGCCGAGCTGATGGCGCGCATGCCGCCGATGGCCGACGTCTCGTTGCCCGACATACGGGCGCGGAGCAGGCCCGGCACCGCGATGGCCGCGATGATGCCGATGATCGCCACGACGATCAGCAGCTCGATGAGCGTAAAGCCTTCGTTTCTCTGCAGTTTCTTCACAACCGTTACTCCTTGAGAGCGCTCGGGCCGGGGGGCCCGACGTAGCCAACCTGTCCGCCGCTCCGACACGGCGCCTCGTGAACACCGCCTTGAGAGGCAAGCCGGGTGCCACCCCGTCGCCGCTGGCCTTTTGACGACGTAAGTGCCCGAATGGCCGTGTCTTAGCCCGAAAACCCGAGTGCGACTCCCACTGCCGGATCGTGCCACTTCTCCGACGCTGCTGACAAGATCTGTCAGCGGCGACTGCCAAGAATTGGCCAGGGAGCCGGTCCGCCTAGCGGAGGTTGAACTTCTTGGCGTAGTAGCGGAACGAGCGGAAGCTCATGCCGAGCAGCTCGGCCGCGCGCGTCTGCACGCCCCCGGCCTTCTCGAGCGCCAGCGCGATGTAGTGGCGGTAGAACTCGTCGCTCATCGCCTCGAGGTCGAACCCGTCGGTCAGCTCGGGCAGCGAGCCGGCGCCTTGAGCGGCGCCCTGTCCAGCCGGCTCCTGGAGGCCCGGCGGGCGATGTTCGGTGGACCGGCCGGCCCCGTCGGCGCCCCGGACGTGCGGCGGCAGGCTCTCGGGCAGGACCAGGGGGGCCTGCTCCAGGGCCACGGCGCGCTCGAGCACGTTCTCCAGCTCACGGACGTTGCCCGGCCAGCCGTAGCCGGCCAGCAGGGCGTGGGCCTCCTTCGAGATCCCCCGGACGGCCTTCTCCGCCTGGGCCGCGTACTTCGCGAGGAAGTGGTCGGCCAGCATGGGCACGTCCTCCCGGCGGTCGCGCAGGGGCGGCAGGTGCAGCTGGATGACGTTGATCCGGTAGTAGAGATCCTCCCGGAACCGTCCCTCGGCCACCATCCTGTTCAGGTCCTGGTTGGTGGCCGCGATGACGCGGATGTCGGCCTGGACCTCCTCGGTCCCGCCCAGGCGGCGGAAGCGCCGGTCCTGCAGGACGCGCAGCAGCTTGACCTGCATGGTGAGCGACATCTCCCCGATCTCGTCGAGAAAGATGGTGCCCCGTTCGGCCACCTCGATGAGGCCCTTCTTGTTCGCGTCGGCACCGGTGAAGGCGCCGCGCATGTGCCCGAAGAGCTCGGACTCGAGCAGCGTCTCGGGCAGACCGCCGCAGTTGAGCGCCACGAAGGGATGCTCGCGGCGGAGCGAGTGATAGTGCACGGCGCGCGCGGCCAGGTCCTTGCCGGTCCCGGACTCGCCCGTGATCAGCACCGTGCTGTTGGTCCTGGCGATCGTCTCGATCAGCTTGAACAGGTCGAGCATCGCCGGGCTGCGCCCGATGATGTTGCAGAACTGGTGGCTCGTGTTGAGCGCCCGCTTCAGCAGCACGTTCTCCTGGCGGAGGCGATTCACTTCCAGGTGCTGCCGGATCTTCAGCCGCAGCTCGTCCATGCTGAAGGGCTTGGTGAGGTAATCCACCGCGCCGAGCCGCATGGCCTCGACGGCGCTGTCGGTCGAGGCGAAGGCCGTCATCATGAAGGCGACGACGTCCCGGTTGACCTCCTTGGCGGCCCGCAGGACCTCCACGCCCCCCAGATCGGGCATGCGGATGTCGGACAGCAGCAGGTCGATCGGCTCCCGGCCCAGGACGGCGACCGCCTCCGTCCCGCTGGCGGCCACCAGCACCTCGTAGCCGTCGCGCCGGAGCACGATGCGCAGCATGTCGCGCATCGACTGCTCGTCGTCCACGACAAGGATGCGCGGCTGCGCCGGCGCGGCGCTCGCCTGGCGCTCGGGCGCCTGTGCCGCCGCCGAGGCCCGGCTCATACGGCGGCCCTCGCCAGCTCGGGCGCGTGCTGCGCGCCCGCCTGCGCCGCCCCGCCCGCCGCCGGGAGGCGCACGGTCACCAGCGTGCCGACTCCCACTCGCGACGATACCTGCACGCTCCCGTTGTAGTCGGTGACGATCCGATGTACGGTGGCGAGCCCCAGCCCCGTGCCCTTCTCGAACGTGCTGCGGAACGGCTGGAAGATCTCGTCGAGCGCCTCGGGCGGAATGCCGCACCCCTGGTCCTCCACCGTGAGCACGATCGACGCCTTGCCGCTCGCGTCGGCCTCGGTGGCCACGGCGAGCCGCAGGCAGCCCCCCCCGGACATCGCCCGGAGTCCGTTGCTGGCGAGGTTCCACACCACCTGACGGATCTGGTGCTCGTCGGCCTCCCACCAGACCGGCTCGGACGGCACATCCACCTCGATGGCATGGTCGTCGCGGACCTCGGCCCCGTTGCGCAGGAGGCGGGCCGCCTCGTGCAGGACCTTGCCCACGTCGAGCCGCGCCGTGGACAGCCGCTGGGGCCTGGCGTAGGCGAGGAAGGACCGGATCGTCTCGTTGAGGCGTTCGGACTCGCGCAGCACGATGTCCATCAGCTCGGCCTGATCCGTGCTGAGCGGCAGCTCCTGCCGGAGCACCTGGATCGAGCCGGACATCGAGGCCAGCGGGTTGCGGATCTCGTGGGCGATGCCGGCCGCCATCTCGCCGACGGCGGCGAGGCGCTGCCGCTGGCGGCCCTCACGCTCGAGACGCCGCATGGTGGTGACGTCCTGGAAGGCGAAGAGAAACCCCCGGGCGCCGTCGGGGAACGTCAGTGAGTTGATGGTGACGCCGATCTCCGCGGCGCCGCCGTCGGACCCGGGATACTGGATCTCCACCCGGAGGCTGCCTGGCGCCACGAGTCCGGCGAGGTCGCCGCGGACGCTCTCGGGCGCCCGGAGCACCTGCAGCGCGTCGCTCCCGACGGCCTGCTCGCGCTCCATGCCGGTGATGCCGGCGGCCGCCCGGTTGAACGTGAGGACGCGGCACTGCTCGTCGGTCGTGATCAGGCCGCTCAGCAGGCTGTCGATGATGTGCTCGTTGAAGGCCCGCAGGTCCCGGATCGTATGCGACGCGTCCTCGAGCCGCGCCCCGGCGGACCGCAGGCTCTCGGCGAGCGAGCCGGCGAGCAGGGCCACCGCGAAGAACCCGCCGAGATTGATCGCCACGGTGTACTGCGCCAGGCGCAGTGTGGGCAGCTCCCGGGCCGGTGTGAGCGAGGCCGCCAGCGGCAGCGCGTAGTCCACGTACTGCGCCGTGACGATGGTCAGGTACAGCCCGGCGCTGAGCACGGCCACCTGCACGGCCACGCGCCGGTACCGGATCATGGCCGCCGACACGATCGGCAGGAGGTACAGCGACGAGAAGTTGCTCGCGATCCCGCCCGTCAGGTAGATGAACGCCGACACCGCGAGCGCATCCATCGCGAACTGCAGGTCGGCCAGCCATGGATGGCGCTCGGCGAACCGGAGGGTCGCCAGGTAGACGACGCTGAGCGTGTAGGTCAGCCCGATGAGCCAGAAGAGCGGATCGACCGGAAACGTCCCAGGTCGGCTCAGCTCGACCAGCGTGGCCGAGCCGAGCAGCACTGTGACGATGACGACACGAACGGCAATGAGCGTCGAGAGACGCGCACGGAGATGCATGGTGCTTCGCGGCCGGCCAAGTGCCCCTGGACTAGCCGGTCAGCTTGCTGATGAGGTCGAAGATCGGCAGGTACATCGCGATCACGATGCCGCCGACCACGCCGCCGAGGAACGCAATCATGATCGGCTCGAGCAGCGTGAGCAGCCCGGCCACCGCCACGTCGACCTCCTCCTCGTAGAAGTCGGCGATCTTCGACAGCATCGTGTCGAGCGCGCCGGTCGCCTCGCCGACGCCGATCATCTGCACGACCATCGGCGGGAACACCTGGGTCTCCTTGAGGGGCTGCGCGATCGTCTCGCCTCCCTCGATGCTCTTGCGCGTGGAGAGAATGGCCTTCTCGACCACGGCGTTCCCGGCGGTCTTGCCTGTGATGTCGAGCGCCTCGAGGATCGACACGCCGGAGGCCAGCAGCGTGGCCAGCGTGCGACAGAACCGCGCCACGGCGATCTTCCGCAGGAGCGCGCCGATGACCGGCATCCGGAGCATCATCCGGTCCACCGTCATGCGCCCGCCCTCCGTGTTGTAGTACGCGCGGAAGGCGAACACCGCGGCGCCGATCCCGACGAGGATGAAGGGCATGAACCGTACGAGGAAGTTGCTCGCCGCGATCACCACGCGGGTCGGCAGCGGCAGATCCGCGCCGAGGCCGGCGAACAGGTTGGCGAACGTCGGAATGACCTTCCACAGGATGACGCCCACGACGAGGGCGGCGATCACGATGACGGCGACGGGATAGACCATCGCCGACTTGACCTGCGACTTCAGCTTGACGTTCTTCTCGATGTAGGTCGCCAGCCGCTTCAGGATCGTGTCCAGGATGCCGCCGGCCTCGCCCGCGGCCACCATGTTGGTGAACAGCGGATCGAACACCTTCGGGTGCTTCTTCATCGCGTCGGCCAGCGAGGCGCCGCTCTCGATGTCGCCGCGGGTGGCCAGGATGACTGCCGAGAAATTCTTGTCCTCCTCCTGCGTCCCGAGGATCTCCAGGCACTGGACCAGCGGCAGGCCGGCGTCGATCATCACCGAGAACTGCCGCGTGAAGACGGCCAGGTTCTTCGCGCTGACCCCCTTGCCGCGGGGCTTGCGTGCCGCCTTGGCGGCCGCCTTCACCGGATTGATCTGGGTGACGAGGATCTGCTCACGCCGCAGCGCGGCGACCGCCCCCTCCATCGAGTCGGCGCTCCGCTCCCCGGTGACTGTCTCTCCGGCGCGCGTTCGACCGCTGTACGCGAAAGTTGCCATGACCTGCTCTCCACTGCGAGCCGCCCCCGGCGGCCCTCCTCACCACTCCTACCGACCGCCCGCCTGCCGCACGGCTCCGGCGCGCCCGAGCCCCGCGCCCGGCACGACGCCCACGCCGCGGTTGACCAGATCCTGCAGTTCGTCGCGATTGGACGAGGCCATCAGCGCCGTCTCGAGCGTGATCAGCCGCTTCTGGTACAGCGTCGCCAGCGACTGGTTCATCGTCTGCATGCCCATCTTTTCCTGGCCCGTCTGCATCGCGGAGTAGATCTGGTGGATCTTGTCCTCGCGAATCAGGTTCCGGATGCCGGCCGTGGGCACCATGATCTCGAGCGACACCACGCGCCCCCCGCTGGCCTTCGGGAGCAGCGCCTGACAGACGATGCCCTCGAGCACGAGCGACAGCTGCGTGCGAATCTGGCTCTGCTGGTGCGACGGGAAGATGTCGATGATGCGGTTGATCGTCTGCGACGCCGAGTTGGTGTGCAGCGTCGCGAGCGTCAGGTGGCCCGTCTCCGCGATCCGGAGCGCGGACTCGACCGTCTCGAGGTCGCGCATCTCGCCGATCAGCACGATGTCCGGGTCCTCGCGGAGCGCCGCGCGCAACGCGTTGCTGAAGCTCTCGGTGTCGCTGTGCACCTCCCGCTGGTTCACGAGGCACGACTGGTGCTGGTGCACGAACTCGATCGGGTCCTCGATCGTCAGGATGTGCTCGCTGCGCTCCCTGTTGATCTTGTCGATCATCGCCGCCAGGGTCGTGGACTTGCCCGACCCGGTGGGACCGGTGACGAGCACCAGCCCGCGCGGCCGTTCGGCCAGCGTGGCCAGCACCGGCGGCAGGTTCAGCTCCTGGAAGCTCCGGACCTGCTCGGGAATCAGACGGTAGACGGCCGCCACGGAGCCGCGCTGGTTGAACATGTTGACGCGGAAGCGGGCGAGCCCCTTGATCCCGAACGAGAAGTCGAGCTCCAGGGTCTCCTCGAAACGCTTCTTCTGCGCGTCGGTCAGGACGCTGTAGGCAAGCTGCTTGGTCTCCGACGGCGTCAGCGACGTGCCCTCGAGCCGTGTGAGGTGACCGTGCACGCGCACCTGCGGCGGCGTGTTCGTGGTGAGGTGGAGGTCGGATCCCTCCATCCGCACCATGGTGTGCAGCAGTTCCGGCAGTGTCTGCATTACTTCACCGTCTCCCTCACGATCTCCTCGATCGTCGTGACCCCGTCCTTGACTTTCCTGAGTCCGCTGCCGCGCAGCGTGATCATGCCTTCGTCGATCGCCTTGCGCCGCAGCTCGAGCGCGGATGCACCCACCAGAATGAGCTCACGGATCTCCTCGGTGATGTCCATGACCTCGTACAGGCCGACGCGCCCCTTGTAACCGGTGTTGTTGCACCTGTCGCAACCCTTCCCCCGGTTCGGGACCACCTGCTTAGCATCTTCGGCAGAGAACCCTGCCTGCATCAGCGCGGCCTGCGGCGTGGGCTCCGGTTCCGTGCAGTTCTTGCAGATTCTGCGCACCAGACGCTGGGCGCAGACCAGGTTCAGCGAGCTCGCCACCAGGAACGGCTCGATCCCCATGTTCATCAGCCGGTTCACCGTGCTCGGGGCGTCGTTGGTGTGCAGGGTCGAGAGCACGAGGTGACCGGTGAGGGCCGCCTTCACGGCAATCTCGGCCGTCTCGAAGTCGCGGATCTCGCCGACGAGAATGATGTTGGGGTCCTGGCGCAGGAAGCTGCGCAGCGCGGCGGCGAAGTTGAGGCCGATGTTCTCCCGCATCTGGACCTGGTTGACGCCCATCAGGTTGAACTCGACCGGGTCCTCGGCGGTCATGATGTTCGTGTCGACCGTGTTGATGCGGGAGATCGACGAGTACAGGGTGTTCGTCTTGCCGGAGCCGGTCGGACCGGTCACGAGCACCATGCCCCACGGCTTGGAGATGGCGCTCTCGAACTTCGTGAGCGATTCCTGCTCGAAGCCGAGCTTGGTCATGTCGAGCATCAGCTTCGTCTTGTCGAGCAGACGCAGCACGATCTTCTCGCCGAAGAGCGTGGGCAGGCACGAGACGCGGAAGTCGATGTCGCGCAGCTTCCCGTCGTCCTGGAAGCGGATCTTGATGCGGCCGTCCTGCGGCAGCCGCTTCTCCGCGATGTCGAGCTTCGACATGATCTTGATGCGCGACGTGATGGCGTCGCGGAACTTCATCGGCGGCTGCATGATGTTGTAGAGCAGTCCATCGACGCGGTACCGGATGCGCAGCTCCTTCTCGTAGGGCTCGATGTGGATGTCGCTCGCGCCCTTCTGGATCGCCGACATCAGAATGATGTTGACGAGCTTGATGACCGGCGCCTCCTCGCCCTGCTTGGCGAGCGCCTCCGCGCTGATCTCCTCGAACTCCTCGAGTACCTCGACATCGCCGGCGTCGGTGAGCGGCATGTCGGCGAGGGCCTTGCTCGCCACCTCGAGCGCGCTCTCGCCGGACGCGGTCGTGGAGGTGCTGCCGCCGGCCCCGTTGCCGTTGGGGCTGCCCTTGCCGTAGTACTTCTGGATGGCGTCGATGACGGCCGTCTCGGAGGCGACGACCGGCTCGACGTTGTAGCCCGTCATGAACTTGATGTCGTCCATGGCGAACACGTTGGTCGGGTCGGTCATCGCGATCGTCAGCGTCGCGCCCGAGCGGGACAGCGGGACGATCTGGTACTTCTGGGCGGTCTCGGCCGGCACCAGCTTGACGACGGCGGCATCCACGTCGAACTGGCCCAGGGCGATCGAGGGCACGCCGTACTGCTTGCTGAGCAGACCCGTGATCTCGTCGTCCTTGACGTAGCCGAGCTTGATCAGGTTGTAGCCGAGCTTCCCCCCGTTCTGGCGCTGATAGTTCAGCGCCTCCTGGAGCTGCTCGGCGGTGATGCGCTTCTCCTTGAGAAGCAGCTCTCCAATGCGGACTGCCATCAGCGATCAGAGTCCGGCACGCCGTGCGCGGCGGATGAGGGGTTCACGACGGGTCTACAGCTCCTGGACACTGCCTCGGCCTGTCCTACTCAATCGTCAGAACGACACGCGTGCCGCAATGCCCCATCCCTGCTCGGCGCGGGCACCGCCGTGCACCACGTGGCCGTCCACGTACACGCCGCTCCGGACGGCCAGGCTCCCGCCCGCCGTCCAGGCACGCTCTTCAGCGCCGACCGTGTTGAAACGGGCCCCGGCCCGAATCCCGATCCGACGGTCCAGCACCCAGCCTTCTCCACCAACGGCCACCACGCGACGGTCTCCCAGGACTGTCCCGTACCGCCGCACATCGGCGTCCACGGCCATCGTCAGCAGCGCGGCGCCGGCATCGACCTCCCGCAGGGCGATGCCGAGCCGTACCTGGCGGTCCAGCCGTACCGCCCCCAACGTCGGCTGCCGAACGTTGCGCACAACGGCACCGGCCGCCACGTGGTCGAACGTGGCCATCACGCCGACGTCCAGATCGAAGGTCCCGTCCGCCGGCCCGCCATCGGCTCCGCTCCGGACGTACTTCAGCGTCGTACCGGCGTGGATGCCGTCGACGAGCGTCTGCACGAGCGTGGCGCCGACCTGGCTGGTCGTCAGCGAACCGATGGGCACTGCGATCCCTCCATCTTCTCGGTCCGCGGCACCCGCGCCTGTAGCCCCGATGGCCTCTATGTCTGTGATACGCAAGCGGTAATAGCTGACGCCAAAGGGCGGAGTGCCAAGACTGAGCCACCAGGCCGGGGCGTGGCGTGCAGGAAGTGCGTTCCCCGCCCCGCCCCGCGCGATGCCCAGGGAGAGGTCCACGAGCGCCCCGGCCGCGAGCCCTGCCGGATTCCACCAGGTGGCGCTGCTGTCGTCGGCGACGGCCACGAACGCGCCACCCATGCCAAGTGCCCGTGCGCCAACAGTTTCCACGGCCTGAGCTCGCGCAGGACCGGCGCCGGCCGCCAGGACGAGGAGGGCGGCGAGAAGCGCTCGTTTCATGCCTGCCTCACACGGCCTTCGGGTGCCGGTCACGAGAATGGAACCGATACCACCTGCTGACGTATCAGGTTCTGTAGGCGTGAGCTCGTCCATGCTTGAGGAGTGTGCATGACCGACGTTGTATCGGCCCCAGACCGTCCGACCGGCACCGGCCCCAGCCTCCCCGCCCGCGTGGTGGGCGTGCTGCTCGAGCCCCGTGCCACCTACGCGGCCGTGGCGGACCACCCCCGGTGGCTGGGGGTCCTGGCGCTGACGCTCGTGCTCTCGGCCGCCGCCTACTACGTCATCATGTCGGCGCCCGTGCTGCAGGACCGGATCGTCGACCAGCAGATCCGGGCGATGCAGGCGACCGGCGGGGCCGTCTCGGACCAGCAGATCGCGGGGCTGGAAGCCATCATCGGCTACCTGGGGCTGATCTACGCCTGCGGGACGCTGATCGCCGGGCCGATCCTGGTGGCGGTGTTCGCCGGCATCCTCATGACCATCTTCACGACGCTGATGGGCGGAGCGGGGACCTTCCGGCAGGTCTTCGCCGTCGTGGCCCACTCCGGCGTGATCACGACGCTCGCGGCGCTGTTCTCGGCCGGCATGATGGCCGCCGGCGTCGAGCCGAACGGCGTCCGGCCGCCGGGCGCCAACCTGGGCATCTTCGTCCCGATGCTCGAGGAGACGTCGTTCGTCGCCAACCTGCTGGGGACGATCGACCTGTTCTGGCTGTGGTGGCTGGTAAGCTTGGCGATAGGCCTTGGCGCGCTGTACCGGCGCAGCTCGACGGCGATCGCGACGACCTTCATCGGTCTGTACGCCGCCGTCGCAGTGCTGATCGCAATGGTGACTTCCGGTGGCTGAGGCGCAGTGTCTCCCGCCAGGCGGCCGAAGGCGAACGTGGGACTCACGGAACGGGCCGCGCAGCGGCCCAGGGGAACATCGATGAACTGGAAGAAGGCGCTGATCCTCCTGCTGGTCGTCCTGATCGGGGCGGCGGTGGTGGCGGCCAACGTGTGGTACCGCCGGGACACCGGCGTGCGCGTCGCCGTGGAGGCCATCCGGACGCGCAGTCTCGAGGCGATCGTGGCGGCCTCGGGCACGGTCCAACCCCAGCGCCAGGTGAACGTGTCGGCCAACACGACCGGTCGGGTCACGCGCCTGGGCGTCGAAGAAGGCCAGTACGTCACGTCCGGACAGTTTCTGCTCGAGATCGACCCCCGATCGCTCGAGGGTCAGCTCCAGCGGGGCGAGGCGAGCGTAGGGGCGGCGCGCTCGTCGCTCCAGAGCGCGCGCATGGCGGTCGATCAGGCGCGAGCGAACCTGGACCTGGCCCGGCAGAACCTCGGGCGGCAGGAAGAGCTGTGGGCCGACGGCCTCACGACACGCGAGGCGCTCGAACAGGCGCAGAACGCCGTGACGCTCCGGGAAACCGACCTCAGCGCGCGTGTGCAGGACATCGAGACCAACGAGCAACGCGTCATTCAGGAGGAGGCCAGCCTCTCGACGACGCGGTACAACCTGAACCAGGTGATCGTCACCGCGGAAATGGACGGTCTGATCACCCGCAAGAGCATCGAGGAGGGTGAGACGGCGGTGCTCGGCACGATGAACAACCCGGGGTCCGTGCTGCTGACGATCGCCGACATGTCCGTGCTCGAGGCCGAGGTCGAGGTGGACGAGACCGAGATCCCGGGCGTCGAGATCGGACAGGTCGCGAACGTCACTATCGACGCGGTACCCGACCGGACCTTCCGGGGCCGGGTCACCGAGATCGGCAACAGCCCGGTGCAGGAGAGCACGAGCGGCACGCAGCGTCAGGCCACCACCTTCAAGGTGGTGATCACGCTCGAGGACGAGGTCCCTGGCGTGCGCCCCGGCTTCTCGTGCACGGCCGAGATCACGACGGCCACCCGTGCCGAGGCCGTGTCGGTCCCGATCCAGTCGCTGACCGTCCGCGAGATGCTCTTCGACCAGAGGGGCACGCTCATCCACGAGCCGCCGTCGGGCCGCCGTCGAAGCGTCGAGACGACCCTCAACGCCTCCAACGAGCCCCCGCCCGGCCACACGCGCGAGGAGGTCGAGGGCGTGTTCGTCGTGCGCGACGGCGTGGCCGTGTTCACGCCGGTGCGGATCGGGATCGCCGGCGAGCAGTACTTCGAGGTGCTCGGCGGGCTCGAGCCGGGCGACGTCGTGATCACCGGCCCGTACGCCTCGGTGCGCGAGCTCGAGGACGGCGGCAACGTGCGGCCCCAGGAGGACGAGGAGTAGCGGACCGCCCGCGGGTCGCTCATGGGACACATCTTCGACTCGGTCGTCGTCGCGCTGCAGGCCATCTGGGCCAACAAGCTGCGCTCCTTCATGACGGTCCTCGGCAACATCGTGGCCGTCACGTCGATCGTGACCGTCGTGACGCTCATCCAGGGCCTGGACGCGATGGTGGCCGACGTGATCGTGAGCGAGGTGGGCGCCGACACCTTCTCCGTCCAGCGCATGCCGCTCGTCCTGTCCGAGGACGACCAGGAGCGTAACAGGAACAACCCGCTCATCACGCTCGACGAGGCCGACCGCGTGCGCACCTTCAGCCGGCACATCGAGTCGGTCGTGGCCGAGGCCAGCCGCAGCGCCACCGTCTCGTATCGGACGGGCGAGTTCGACAACGTGAGTATCCGGGGGGTCACGAGCGACTACCTCGACCTGTCGAACGTCGCGATCGAGCGCGGCCGCATGATGAGCCGCGTGGAGATGAACCGCAGCCAGCGAGTCGCCTTCATCGGCTGGGCGCTGGCCGATGAGATCTTCGGCGACATCAACCCGCTCGACAAGACGATCAAGATCGCGGGCGTCGGCTTTCGGGTCGTCGCCGTGAGCGAGGCGCAGGGGTCGCTGTTCGGCAACTCCCAGGACAACTTCGCGGTGATTCCCCTCGGCGCCTACCGCCGGCTGTTCGGCGCCCGGCAGAACCTGCAGCTCACGGTGAAGCCCACCTCGACCGACGACATGCAGGCGGCGATGGACGACACCACGGTGGCGCTGCGGGTCGCTCGCCGGCTCGACCCGAGCGAGCCGGACAACTTCGGCCTCTTCACCTCGGAGATGCTCCTCGAACTGTACCGGCAGATCACGGCCGGCATCTTCGCCGTGCTCGTGGGCATCGTGGCGCTGTCGCTGGTGGTGGGCGGCATCGTGATCATGAACATCATGCTCATGGTCGTCAGCGAACGCACTCGCGAGATCGGTCTGCGCAAGGCCCTCGGCGCCCGGCGGAAGGACATCATGTCGCAGGTGCTCACCGAGTCGATCACGTTGTCGACCTTCGGCGGCCTCGTGGGCATCACGCTCGGGTTTCTGGTGGCGAACCTGATCTCGACGCTCACGCCGCTGCCCGCGCAGCTCGAGCCATGGTCGGTGGTGCTCGGCATCGGCATCACGGCCGGCGTGGGGCTGTTCTTCGGGGCCTATCCCGCGTCCCGCGCCGCGGCGCTCGACCCGATCGAGGCACTCCGCCGTGAATAGGGGCTTGCTGCGGGAAGTCGTCTGGATGGCGCTCGACACGATCCGCGCCAACAAGATGCGGTCGGGCCTGACGATCCTGGGCGTGGTCATCGGCATCACCGCCATCGTCGGGATGACGTCCCTCATCCGAGGCTTCGACGAGTCGCTGCGCGACATGATCCGGCAGCTCGGGCCGAACACGATCATCGTGGCCAAGCTGAGCGCGGTGAGCGTCGTGGGCGGCGCCGACTTCTCCGAGCTGATGCGCCGGCCCAACCTGACCGTCGACGACGCGAAGGCCATCGAGAAGCTGGCGCCGTCGGTCGCCGTCGTGGACATCTGGCTCGGCCAGGGCGTCGGCGGCCAGACACAGGAGCGCGTGTCGTACCGCGGCGAGCGTACCGGGCAAGTGGCCGTCCTCGGCGCCACCGAGCAGTTCGCAGCGGTCAACTTCGTGAAGCAGTCGCAGGGACGCTTCTTCACCGAGTCGGAGGTCCAGCGCCGCCGGCGCGTGGTGGTGCTGGGCGATGGCCCGTACCAGGCGCTCTTCGCTCCCTCGGGCCTGGATCCCGTCGGCAAGAAAGTGCGTGTGGGCGCGATCGAGTACACGGTGGTGGGCGTCCTGGAGCAACGCCCCTCGCCCATTCCGCAGGCCGACAACTTCGTCGTCATCCCGCAGACGACGCACCAGGTCGTCTTCAACACGAACGCCACGCGGCGGTTCGGCGGCGGCGGCAGCGCCACGATCACGATCGTGCCACGTGAGGACGCGACCCGCGAGCAGGCGGAGGCGGAGATCGAGGAGATCATGCGCGTCCGTCACGGGCTGCGCCTCGACGAGCCGAACGACTTCGAGATGTCCGGCCAGGATGCCATCCTGCGGATCTGGGATCAGGCGAGCCGCGCGGTGTTCCTGGCGCTCGTCGTGATCTCGTCGGTGGCGCTGATGGTGGGCGGCATCGGCGTGATGGCGATCATGATGATCTCGGTCACCGAACGGACGCGCGAGATCGGGCTGCGCAAGGCGCTCGGCGCCCGGCGTCAGGAGATCCTCGTCCAGTTCCTCTCCGAGGCCGCGTTCCTGACCTCCGTGGGCGGCGTGCTCGGCATCGTGATCGGCAGCGCCATCGGCCTCTCCATCAACGCCCTCACGGGCTTCCCCATCTCGCTCCCCTGGTGGTCCTTCGCCATCGGCCTGGGCTTCTCGGCGAGCGTCGGCATCTTCTTCGGCATGTTCCCCGCCGTCCGCGCCGCTCGGCTCGATCCGATCGAAGCGCTGCGGCACGAGTAGCCTTGAGCCTGGTAGCGCGACGCGAAGCGTCGCGCTACCTGAACCGCCGCGAATCGATCCCGTGCTTGCGAAGGCGGTAGCTGAGGATCCGCTCGGAGGTGAGCAGCATGCGCGCGGCCGCGGAGCGGACGCCGTGCGCGCGGCGGAGCGCGTCCTCGAGGAGGTCCTTCTCGTAGGCGTCGAGCGCCTCGCCGAGCCCGACCGGCGGCACCGACAGCGACCCGCCCGCTTCCTGCACGGCGTCCGGCAGATGGTGGTGGTGGAGGACCGGGCCGGCGGTCAGCACGACGGCGCGCTCGATCGCCCTGCTCAGCTCCGCCACGTTGCCCGGCCAGTCGTAGTGGCTCAGCAGGTCCATGGCATGGCCGGACACGCGGCTCACGCGACGGACGTGCCGGCGCGCGAATTCCTCGACGAACAGGTCCACGAGGACGGGTACGTCGACCTTCCGCTCGCGCAGCGCGGGCACCCGGATCGTCACCGCGCCGAGGGCGTCGCGCAGGTCCCGTCGGAAGGTGCCGGCCGCCACCGCCTCATCGAGGATGGGCGGCCCCGAGGCGAGGAGACGCACGCCGCCGGGGGGCTCGGTGGCCAGGGCGACGATCAGCTCCTGCGCGCGCGGTCCAAGACAGGCGACCTCCTGCAGGAAGAGCGTCCCGCCACGGCCGCGCGGCACGCACCCCTCGGCGCCCGCGGTACCGCCGGCGCCCGGGGCCCCCAGTAGCTGCGTCTCCGCGTCCGCGTCGGGCATCGACGCGCAGGTGATGGTCACGTAGGGCGCGGCGGCCCGCGCCGAGGCGGCATGGATCGCGCGGGCCGTGCGCGACCGGCCCGTGCCAGGCTCGCCGAGCACGAGCACGTGCGCGCTCGAGGGCGCGACCTGCGCGATCTGGTCGCGAACCTGTCGAATCGGCCGGCCGCCGCCGGCCAGGTCGAGCAGGCGGTGACGGTCCCGGAGCTCGTGTCGCAGCCGATCGTTCTCCGCGAGCAGGCGGAGCCGTTCGGCCGCCGACAGTCCCTCGAACGGTATGCGATCAGAAGCCATGTGCGCCGGCAGAGACCCGCTCATGACGCTGGCAATGGCGATGCCAGATCGCGGCGGCGACGCACCCGCCCGGAAGGCGGAAAACACGCGGGACCCGGCGGGCGGCTCGCCGCCGCCGGTCCCGGCGCTCGCACAAGACTGTCGTATTGGGGAGGTGCGGCAACACGACTGTCGGATCGAGCGTGCGCCGCGCCGGTCTACGCTTCCTTCTCGCCCGTCCGGATCCGGTAGCTCTCGAGCACCGGCAGCACGAACACGCGGCCGTCACCGATCTCGCCGGTGCGCGCCGCCTGCACGACGGCCTTCACGACGTCGTCGGCCAGGTTGTCGGGCACGACGATCTCGATCTCCATCTTCGGGAGGAGGCTCACGTTGTACTCCTTGCCCCGGTAGATGGCCGTGTGCCCCTTCTGCTTGCCGTGACCGCGCACCTCCGTGACCGTCATGCCGGCGATGCTGAGCTTGGCGAGCGCGTCCTTGACCTCGTCGACCTTGTTCGGACGAATGATGCACTTGATCAGCTTCATAGCGAACCCTCCAGTGTGCGATGCAGGTCGGCGGTCAGCTCGCGCTGCTCCGCCTCGGTGAGCTTGGCCCCGCCCTTGGTGATGTGAAAGACGTCGATCGCCCTCTCGCCCTCGGTCGCGATGAGGACGAGGTCGACGTCGCACCCATGACGGGACATCACGCGGCTGATGCGGTAGAGCAGGCCCAGGCCGTTGGTGGCCACGATGTCCACGATGGTGTAGCGCCCGGACGCCTGGTTGTCGGACCGGATCGTGGGCCCGAAGAAGGGCGCGCCCCGGGCGTGCAGAACGCCCTGCTCGCGAGGCCCGAGCGTGGCGGCCACCTCCGTACGGCCGGAGACGACGTCCTCGAGCACCTGCACCATCTGATCCCTGGCGTCCGCGTTCAGCTCGAGGTACCGTTCGTCGTCGGTGAACTGAAAGACGTCGAGCACCAGGCCGTTCGGATTCGTCAGGGCGTGGCCGCGGATGATGTTCATCCCGAACGACGACAGCACGCCGCAGATGTTCGAGAACAGCGACGGCTTGTCCAGCGTGGCGACGGCCAGCGTCCAGACGGGACCGTCCGCACGGTCGAGCGACACGTGCATCTCGTCGGGATGGATATCGCGCGCAAGCCGCACGTGCCGGTAGATGGCCTCTCGTGGGAAGAGCTGCAGGTAGCGCTGGGGCAATCCCTCGAGGAACCGGGTGATCTCGCCGACCGAGAGGTCGTCGGGCCGCCCCCGCAGCAGCCCGTCGAGCCCCGCCTGGTTCCGCTCGATGAGCTCGTCACCGTAGCGTTGCGTCAGGTGGTTGTACGTATCCACGTACAGCCGCCACAGCAGCTCTTCCTTCCACTGCGTCAGCGTGCCGGGCGCCACGGCCTCGACGTCGGCGATCGTCAGCAGGCCGAGCATCTTCAGCCGCTCCTCGTTGCCGATGAACGCCGCGAAGTCCTTGACGATCTCGGGGTCCTCGGTGTCGCGGCGAAAGGCCACCAGCGACATCTGCAGGTGGTGCCGGATGAGGAACAGCACTGTGTCCCGGCCCTCCTCGTCGAGCTGCAGCCGATCGAGCGCGCCCTCGGCCATGCGAACGCTTTCGGTGGCGTGGTCGTCGTCGCGCCATTTGCCGACGTCGTGGAGCAGCAGGGCGAGCACGAGCAGCTCGGGCCGATCGACCTCGGCGAGCACGGTGCGGAACCGCTGACGGGCCGGATCCGTGGTCGTGGTGAGCCGCTCGAGGTTCCGGATGGTCTGCAGGGTGTGCTCGTCCACCGTGTACTTGTGGTAGAAGTCGCGCACCACGCGCCACGAGATCGCCTGGAACTCCGGAAAGACTCGCCCGAGGAGGCCGCAGTCGTGCATCTCCGACAGCCGCTCGTAGAGCCCTGGCCTCGGGCGAAGCAGCGCCATCAGCGCGTCGCGATCGGCGGCCTGCGGGAAGAAGTCGTCGGCCCGATAGCGGTCCACGTGCTGCTGGATGCACGAGAGCGCCTCCTCGGACACCTCCGCCTCGGCGCCGAGCGCGGCCCGAAAGGCGCCGATCCAGCCGGCGGGGTTCCGGGCGGCCTGGACCGGGTCGAGAAAGCGAACACCGTCGCGCGACACCCCGAGATTCGCGCCCACCGGGACGGGCGCCGTCTTCCGCGCCCATTCGAGGGAGCGGCTCACGGTGCGCGCGTGCCGGAAGTAGTCGCTCATCAGGCGCTCGACCCGCTGACTGGGCTCGGCGCCCGGATACCCGAGCAGGTCCGCGGTCCGCTCCTGCATCTCGTGGCCGAGCACGTTCTGGTTCCGTCCCGCGTCCAGATGCAGCGTCGATCGCACACGCAGCAGGAAATCCTCCGCCTGTTCGAATCGCGCCGGATCGGCCGGTCCGCGGCGCAGCAGCAGCGGGTCGGTCAACATCGCGATCGTCCGGGTCGCCGTCAGATCGCGCAGGGCTCCGGGCGCGTCCTTCACGTCCGGCTCGAGCTGATACAACGTCGAGTTGAAGGCCGCGTGCCGCTCGTCGATGAGCTGCAGCAGGGACTTCAGGATGTACGCGTGCGCGGCTGCCGTATGGAACAGCTCGTTGAAGCGATCGAACCACTGGCGCTGCCCCGCCACCTGACGCGCGTCGAGCAAGGCCAGCAGGAACTCCGGATTGTCCACCTCCAGCGTGCCGAGCTCCTCCACCTCGCGCACCTGGTGCCCCACCGCCACCCCCAGGTCCCAGAGGGGGTGCAGGAACGCCCGCAGGAACGTCTCCTCCGTGGGGCCGATCGGCGTGCCGAACAGCACGAGTACGTCGATGTCCGACCGGAGGCACAGGTGGCGACGCCCGTAGCCCCCGAGCGCGATCAGGACGACCTGGAGCTCGGCCCCGCCCGCCTCCACGAAGAGCTGTCGGAGCATCGCGTCGACCCGGTCCGAGTAGCGCTCCATCGCCGCGCGACCGCCGGCGCCACGCAGCACGTCGGACTCGAGCTCGGAACGGGCCGCGTCGAAGGCCGTCACGAGGGTCGGAGTCTGCGGGTCGGGATGAGTCGATGACATGGCGCTCAGGTTCGTGTCCCGCCGCCCCAAGCATACCGGCAACCGCAGGCAGGCGGCGCGGACCCCCGAACGGGAATCCGCGCCCCCGCGGCTGCTGGAGCGTCAGTAGCTGAACCCGATCCCGACCGAGCCGATGACCTGCGAGCTCTCGCCGTAGAACAGCTCGTTCGTGTCGCCGAGCTTGAGGAACTCGATGCCACCGTGCAGCTCCCAGCTTCCGAGCTGGGTGGCCCCCTGCGTCAGCGGCACGCCGATCTGTCCGCCGATGCTGAAAAAGCCGAACTTGCTGTCCTCGCCCGTCAGGGGGTTCTCGTAGTAGTCGCTCAGGCTCAGTCCGACCTTGATCGGGACCGACAGCGTCACCCGCTCGGCCGAGTAGCCGGGCGAGGCGCCAAGCTCCAGGTATGTGCCCATGCTCAGCCCGCCATCGGCCTGACCGGTTCCAGGGTCGTCTGCGTCACCGAGCTCGCGCGCGATGGTGATGTAGGGCGACACCGCTCCCTCGCCCAGGAGCTCGCTGTCGTCGAAGGAGAGCGAGAAGGCCAGCTCCTTCACCGTGGAGAACCACCCGTTGGGGCTCGTATAGGCGGTGTAGGTCACACCGAAGCTCGTGCCTCCGCTGAAGTCCAGGCCGAGCGAGCTGTAGAAGTCCGACTCGTACCAGAGCTGATCGGCCGCACCGTCCAGCCCGGTGAAGCCGGTGTGCAGGCTGTTCCAGGTCCCCACGGCCGCCGAGACGCCCGTCAGGCCGCCATCGCCCTCGTACAGGGCGAAACCGAGCTCCGCGTACGGCCACATCACCACGCCATGGTCCTCGTCACTGGGAGCCGACTGCGGGATCCCGCGGAAGAAGTAGGCGTTGAGAAAGTCGATGCCCCCCGAGATGGAGATGGCACCCTGGTTCGGGTTGTCGCCCTGCGCCGCCGCCGGCGCGGCCGAAACCGTCAGCATTCCGATCATCAGGCCCGCGGCCCCGAAGAGCCGTCCGCGCCGCACCCACACACTCATCCGCACCTCCCGAGCTGCCGTCGCGACCATCGCGACGGACCGTTGGAACATCGTCCTGGAGAACATCCTCGCCGCCGTTTCTAGATCACTTCGACGCGAGCTTCCTGCGTCGGCACGAAGCCCGGGTAGGCGTCCATGCCGTGCTCGCCCATGTCGAGACCCTCGGCTTCCTCGTTGGCGCTCACACGCACGCCGATGGTCATCTTGAGCGCGAGCCACACCACCAGGCTCAGGCCGAACACCATGGCGCCGAAGCCGGCCACGCCGATGATCTGGCTGACGAGCCGCGCCGTGCCACCACCGTAGAAAAGGCCGCCGTCGGTGGCGAACAGGCCGATCGCCAGCGTGCCGAACACGCCGTTCACCAGGTGCACGCTCAGGGCCCCGACCGGGTCGTCGATCTTCACGCTGTCGAAGAACAGCACGGCGTAGACGACCAGGATGCCCGCGATCAGACCTATGATGATCGATCCGCCCGCCGTGACGTCCGCACAGGGGGCGGTAATCGCCACGAGCCCCGCCAGCGTGCCGTTCAGGATCATGCTGAGGTCGGGCTTGCCGATCGCCAGCCACGCCACCGCCGTCGCGGCGAGACAGCCGGCCGCAGCCGCCAGGTTCGTGTTCACCGCGATGCTCGCGATCGCGCCGGCGTCGGCCGCCATCGTGCTGCCCGGGTTGAAGCCGAACCAGCCGAGCCAGAGAATGAGCGTGCCAAGCGTCGCCAGACCCATGTTGTGACCCGGAATCGGGCGGACCGATCCGTTCGCGAGGTACTTGCCCATGCGCGGGCCAAGGACGAGGGCGCCCGCCAGACCGGCCCAGCCGCCGACACTGTGCACCACGGTGGACCCGGCGAAGTCGCCGAAGGGCACCTCCATGGCGCTCAGCCAGCCGCCGCCCCACGCCCAGTGACCGCCGATCGGATAGATGATCGCGACCAGGACGAAGGAGAACAGGATGAAGCTGATGAACTTGACGCGCTCCGCCACGACGCCGCTGACGATCGTGGCGGCCGTGGCGGCGAAGACGAGCTGGAAGAAGAACTTCGCGAACAGCGGCACGCCCGTCCAGCTGATGGCGGTGAAGACCCCGGAGTAGGCGTCGTCCACGGCCGGGCTGTTGTCGGCCCCCCCCAGCATGAAGCCGCTCAGCCCCATGAACGACGTGCCGTCGCCGAACATGATGCCGAAGCCGATCACCCAGAAGGCCAGCGACGACACGGCGAAGACGATGAAGTTCTTCGCCAGGATGTTGACGGCATTCTTCGCGCGGCAGAGGCCCGCCTCGAGACACGCGAAGCCCGCGTTCATGAAGAAGACGAGAAAGCCCGCCAGCATCACCCAGAGGGTGTCGACGGCGACTCTCAGCTCCGCAGCGGGATCGCCGTCCTGCGCGAAGGCCGGCACCGCAACCAGCAACGTGAGGACGAGACCTGCAGCAACCTTTCTGAACATGACACCTCCAGCGTGCCCCGGCCGACTCGATGCGTCGCGCGGGCTGACACCGCCCACAAACCGCTGCGCGTTGTCTTCGAAGTACCCCTCGGGCCGCAACGCCGGCGACGGCGCGACCGCTGTGGGCGCTGGAGCAAGATGGACGCCACCGCCGGGCCGGTGGCACCGGCTCGAATCGACCGGAATTCCCAGGGAAATCGCGCGATCGGCTCGCCGGCGAGCCCGACTCATAAATGACATAATTGTGTCATGTATTTGAATATAGAACACTATTGTCAGATCTAGATCGACCTGCCGCTGCGCGGTTCCGCGCCCCGGGCCGAGGTCCGCCCGGCGGCGACACCCGGGTTGCCCGCCCGATCACACGGAGACCGGCAACCACGACGGGATGCACGACATATATGTCCAACAACATTTCATATCAGACAATTACGTAATATATCAAGAGACACCACGACTTCGGCGCGCCCGGTGGGGCCGGCGCGTCCTCCCGCCTTGCGACCCCCTCGCCGACGTGACTATGATCCGGGTCCGGCCGTTTGCGCCCGGACGCCGGCGCGGCGGGCCCGCCGCGGGCATCTGCCCCTGGCGCCGCATCCAACCACGTCGGCTCGGCAGGAGGAACAGCCTCTATGAAGGTCTACGACGCCACCAGCATCCGCAACGTCGCGGTCGTCGGTCACGGCGGATGCGGAAAGACGCAGCTGGTCGCGGCCCTGCTGTACGCCGCCGGCGCGGTGAACCGGCTGGGCAAGGTGGACGACGGCACGACGGTGACCGACTTCGACGAGGAGGAGATCGCCCGGAAGCACACGCTGTCGACGAGCCTGGCCCCCGCCGAGTGGCAGCAGACCAAGGTCAACATCCTCGACACGCCTGGCTTCGCCAACTTCCTGTCCGATACGGGTGCGGCGCTCCGTGTGGCGGAGGCGGCGCTCGTGGTGGTCGACGCGGTGGCGGGCGTGGAGGTGCAGACGGAGAAGCTCTGGGCGGAAGCGGGTCGCCAGAGACTGCCTCGCCTGGTCGCGCTGAGCCGCCTCGATCGGGACCGCGCCAGCCTGGAGCGCACCCTCGACTCGCTGCGGCATGGCTGCGCGCGCGAGATCATTCCGGTGCAGTTGCCGCTCGGTGAGGAGAAGGACTTCTCGGGCGTGATCGACCTCGTCCGCATGAAGGCCATCCGCTCGGGCAGCGACGGGGCGGTCACCGAAGACGACGTGCCGCCGGAGCATGCGGACGCTGCCGCCAGGGCGCGTGAAGAGCTGATCGAGATGGTCGCCGAGGCCGACGAACAGCTCATGGAGGCCTTCTTCGCCGAGGGCACGCTCACGCAGGAGCAGCTCACCGAGGGTCTCCACACGGCCACGCTGGCTGGCAAGGTCTACCCGCTGTTCTGCACCTCGGGCATGCATGCGATCGGCATCCAGCCGCTGCTCGACGCGCTCGTCACCTACGTACCGTCCCCGGCCGAGCGGGCCTTCCCAGGCCTGGGCCCCGACGACGCTCCGGTGGGACTGGAGGCGAAAGACGACGACCCCTACATCGCGTTCGTCTGGAAGACGATCGCGGATCCCTTCGCCGGCCGCATTACGATGCTCCGCGTCGTGGCCGGCGTGCTCAGGTCCGACGCCACCGTGCACAACGCCACCCGCGGCGCAGCCGAGCGCCTGGGACACCTGCTCGTGCTGCAGGGCAAGACACAGACGCACGTCTCCGAGCTCCGCGCCGGCGATATCGGCGCGGTGGCCAAGCTCAAGGACACGCACACGAGCGACGTGCTCGCGGAGAAGGGCACGACCGCGCGCGTGGCGGCGATCACGTTTCCGGAGCCGGTGCTGTCCTACGCGATCGAGCCGAGGAGCCGCGGCGACGAGGACAAGATCAGCACGGCCATGCATCGCCTGCAGGAGGAAGACCCCTCCATCAGCTACGCACGGGACCCGCAGACCAACGAGCTGCTGCTCTCGGGCCAGGGCCAGCTCCACATCGAGGTCACCGTCGCCAAGCTGAAGCGCCGGTTCGGCGTGGAAGTCAACCTGAAGCCGCCGCGGATCCCGTACCGGGAGACGATCACCGCCTCGACCGAAGCGCACGGCCGGCACAAGAAGCAGACGGGCGGCCACGGACAGTTCGGCGACTGCAAGATCCGCGTCGAGCCCCTGCCTCGCGGCGACGACTTCCAGTTCGAGGACGACATCTTCGGTGGCGCGATCCCCCGCCAGTTCGTGCCGGCGGTGGAAAAAGGCATCCAGGAGGCCCGGATGCGCGGCTTCCTGGCAGGCTACCCGATGGTCGACTTCAAGGCCACGGTCTTCGACGGCTCGTTCCACGCGGTGGACAGCAACGAGCTCTCGTTCAAGATGGCGGGCTCGCTGGCCTTCAAGGACGCGATGACACGCGCGCGCCCCACGATCCTCGAGCCGGTCATGCAGGTGGAAGTGTACGCGCCGAGCGACTTCGCCGGCGACCTGATGGGCGACCTGAACAGCCGTCGCGGCCGCATCGCCGGAATGGACACGCGCGGCAGCACGACCATCATTCGCGCGCAGGTACCCATGGCCGAGATGCTCACCTACGAGCAGCACCTCACCTCGGCCACGGGCGGCCGCGGGTCGTACCACATGGAGTACTCGCACTACGAGGAAGTGCCGCACCAGTTTCAGGCCAAGATCATCGCCGCCGCCAAGGCCGAGCGTGGCGAGGCGGTGGTCGAGGAGGTCTGAAGGCCCCGGTGCCGGTCCCTGCGGCAGCCGCGGTGCCGGCCCTCACGCGGCCCGGTCGAGGTGGATCACACCGAGATCCGCACGAGCCGCCTCCGGCTGCGGCCGTGCCAGCGGGCAACCGCTCCAGAGAGCGGTGTAGGTGCTTCGGTCTGCTCTGGTCCGTTCTGGTGTGTTCCCGTGCAGAATGTCTCAACGTGTCTCAGCGAGCAGGCGCCAGGACGGGAGATCCGGCCGTCAGGTGCTGGCGCGCAGCAGGCGTTGAACGTCCCGCGCGCCGTGCAGGACCGCGACAATGGTCAGTGGTGTGCGGGCCGGGTCGTAGACGACGAGGTACGAGTGGACGCCCCAGAACTTGACGGGCCTTGGCGTCAGGTCCTCGCGAGTATGCCCGAGGCCAGGCATCGCGGCGAGTTGATCGAACGCACGCTCGAAGGCATCCAGGAGGCGCAAGGCCGCATCGACGCTGTCTTCCGCGACGAACGCCGAGATGTCGTCGAGGTTGGTCCGGGCCTCCGGCGTCAGGCGATAGCCGCCGGCCACGTCACGCGCGCTTCTTGGTCCGGGTTTTCAAGCGGCTCTTGATCTCGCGAACGGTCGTAGGGCCATCGAGGACGTCGCCGGCCTGAGCCTGTTGCCACCCCCGCTCGATCTGCTGCCGCCACCCGAGACGAACCTCATCGTGCTCCTTCAGGAGCCGCAGGCCCTCGCGGATCACTTCGCTCGCGTTGTTGTAGAGGCCGCTCGCGACCTTGCCCTGGACGAATCGCTCGAGCTCCGGGGTCAGGGAGATATTCATGAAACCGCCTCCTTCGCAGTCTGGACATCAGGCGCGGCCAGAATAACAGAGATTAGCAAAGAGTGACCATTGCCCAAACGGACATGCTATGCGCCGGCGCCCCAGGAACTCGTCGGGTGGCGGCGAGCGTGAAGCCTTTCGGGGTATTTGGTCCGGTTCGTTCTGGTCTGCTCCTGTGCCGAATGTCTCAAAGTGTCTCAGGAGCTTGCCATTCGGTATTCTAGATTCTAGAATACCGAATGGCTCAGGGCCTGCTGCCTCAGGATGTCGTCGTGCTCGCCAAGCTGGTCAGCTACGGGGGCGCTCGCCCGTCGATGGCCCAGGTGGCGGCCGATCTGTCCCTGAGCCCGTCACAGGTCCACCTGTCGCTCAAACGGCTCGAGCGCGCGAGACTCGTGCATGCGAAGAGCGGCCGCCCGATTCTGCGAGCCGTCGAGGAGTTCCTGATCCACGGCGTGAAGTACGCGTTCCCGGCGCGCCGCGGTGAGGCCACCCGCGGCGTTCCCACGGCCCACGCCGCGCCCCCCCTCAACGAGCAGATCGTCGGCAGCGACGATCTGCCACCGGTATGGCCCGACCCGGCAGGCTCCGTCCGGGGGGTGACATTCGAGCCACTGCACAAGTCCGCGCCGAAGGCCGCGAATCGGGATGCGGTGCTCCATGAGCTGCTCGCCTTGATCGACGCGCTGCGCGATGGGCGTGCGCGCGAACGGCAGATCGCCGAGCGCGAGCTCGCCGCCCGGCTCCGGAAGCTGCTGCGTGGCTGATCCCAATCGCGCGCTCTTCGAGGAGGTCGTCACGCTGCTCGCGCCCGTGCTCGACGAGCTGGTCTTCGTCGGCGGGTGCACGACCGGTCTCTTCATTACGGATCCCGGCGCCACGGGTATCCGCCCCACCAGGGACGTTGACGCGATTGTGGATGTCACCTCATACGCGCAATATGCTGACCTCGCCGAACGGCTGCGAGCGCTCGGGCTGGCGGAGGACGCGTCCGAGGGGGCGCCGCTCTGTCGCTGGCGGCAGGGCAGCCTCATCATCGACGTGATGCCGACCGATGCCCGCGTGCTCGGGTTCAGCAACCGCTGGTATCCCGAGGCGATCGACACGGCTCAACGCCACGACGTTGCCGGACAGCACGTTCGCGTGGTCACGCCGCCGCTCTTCCTGGCGACGAAGCTCGAGGCCTTTCACGGCCGCGGGGGCGGCGATGTTCTGGCAAGCCACGATCTCGAGGACGTCATCGCTGTGGTCGATGGTCGCGTAGAGATCGTCGACGAGATCGCTGCGGCGAATCCCGAAGTCCGTACCTATGCCGCCTCGCAGCTGCGATCGCTGCTCGACGATCCGGACTTCGTCGAAGGCCGTCTGACGGCGGCGATTCATGTGGGGCAGCATCTTCGTCGTGGTTTGGTACCTGTGGAGTGTGCCCGGAACACGTAGGTGAGCTTTGGACCGGCGATGCTGTCCGCAAGCTCAGTGGGAGTGACAGTTGTCCGGGTGAATGGCTGGCCGTCTGGGACGCGTTTCGCAAATGGCTCGCCCGAGCGGCTTGACAGCGATGGAGCGCTGTGCGACGTTTTGTCAGCGCGCGCTGGGGCGCCTCCGGTCCGCGGCAAGGAATTCCACCCAGACCCGACCTTCGGTACAACTGACCTTCTTCCGGCCTGAAGTAAGCGGACGACAGGCACAACGGAAGGAAGGTGTTTGTGCCCACGCTCGACGATTTCCGTAAGCAAGCTAAAGACTGGCTCAAGAAAGTGCGCCGACAGAACCCCGGTTCTGTCAAGCGTCTGCGACTCGCGTACCCGAAGGCGCCCGGGACGCCCGGGCTCCGCGACATCCAGCACGCGCTTGCCCGTGAACACGGCTATGTGAGCTGGCACGCGCTCAAGGCCGCGCTGGAGCGGCAGGACCGGCAGGAAGTCCGCCCGCTACCGGAGACGCGCTCGGTCGATCGCCATGTCGATCGTGTGGCGCTGTTCCTTCAGCTCGCGTGCTGGAACGACAAGGTGCATGGACGCGGCGACTATGCGTCACGGCAGTCTGCTGCCGTGCGGCTCCTGGGAACGCACCCGGAGATTACGTCCGACAGTCTCTACACCGCAGGACGAACCTGCGTTCAGAAGGAAGGGATCGGTGTGCCGCGCGGTGGGAGTCACGTGCTCTACCGGAAGTCGAGATTCTCCTGATTTGATTTTCGCCTTTTGTTCGTGATAGGCTCCGCGACCTTGTGACAGCACTGCACGGTCAGGTCGCGCTCGTCACAGGGGCCAGTCGCGGCGTGGGACGCGGTGTCGCCGTGGGCTTGGCGCGCGCCGGCGCCAGGGTCTTTGCGACCGGCCGGAGCATCCAGGGGGCCGATCTCGAGTCCGGCATCTCCGCCATCACCTGTGACCATACCGACGACGCCGACGTCGAGCGGGTCTTCCGCCAGATCGATGAGGAGGGCGGGCGCCTGGACGTCGTCGTCAACGTGGCCTGGGGCGGATACGAGCGCATGGTCGAGGACGGCCAGTTCACCTGGGCCTCACCGTTCTGGGAGCAGCCCCTGTGGCGCTGGGACGCGATGGTCACCGCGGGGGTCCGGGCGGCGTACCTCACCAGCCAGCACGCGGCGCGGCGTATGGTGCCCGCGCGCCGGGGCCTCATCGTGCACGTCTCGTCCTGGGCGGCGCAGAAGTACGGCGGCAACGTGGTCTACGGACTCTCGAAGGCGGCCACGGACCGGATGGCCGCCGACATGGCGCACGAGTTGCGGCCCCACGGCGTGGCCGTGGTGTCGCTCTACCCCGGTCTCGTGCGGACGGAGGCCGTCCTGGCAGCAGGCGTGTTCGACCTGAGCAATGCCGAGAGCCCCGAGTTCATCGGGCGCGCCGTCGCGGCACTGGCGGCCGATCCGGACGTCTCACGCCGCAGCGGCACGGTCCTGGTGGCTGCGGCTCTGGCCGGCCAGTACGGCTTCACGGACCTCGACGGCCGAACGCCGCGCGCCCTCACCCTGGCCGACGTTTAGGGCCCCGGCCTGCGGACGGCGTGAATCCGCTCTCGCCTGCGTACAATGGACCGATGCGCACGATCCGCCCTGCCCCGTCTCCGTCGCTGCTCGCCGGCATCGCGCTCGCCTTCCTCGTGGCCATGCCGGCCGTTCCGGCCGCCGGGCAAACTCCCATTCCGGGCACGACCGTCTCGCTCGACGCGCCCGCGGGCTTCACGCTCTCCAGCGCGTTCTCGGGTCTGGAGAACAAACAGGACGGCTCGACCATCACGATTACCGAGCTGCCGTCGGAAGCCTACGCGGATCTCGCCCAGGTGTTCTCGAACGCCAAGGTGGCCGCCGAGAGCCTCGCGCCGCGTGGCATTCGCATCGACCGGCGGGAGCAGTATGTCGTGGGCGATCGGCAGGTTCCGGTTCTGATCGGCACGGAGCGGTCGTCCGGCGGGGACGTCGGCAAGTACATGGCCCTCTATCAGGGCGACATGACCGTCCTGATCACGATCAACGCCTTCGATGCGCGGGTGCTGACGCCGGGTCTGGTGGAGGCCACCTTGAAGTCGGTGCGGCTGGCGGCCGCCGCGCCGCTGGAGCAGAAGATCGCGCAGCTGCCGTTCTCCTTCAGCCCCGCCGCGCCGTTCCGCGTCCAGGACACGATCGGCGGGTCGGGCGTGCTGCTGCCGGTCTCCGGGGACCCGAATCCCACGGGACTGATGCCGGTCGTCATCATCGCCAGGGCGCTGTCGGCGATCTCCCCATCCTCGAGCGTCTCGCTCGTGGCGCAGCAGATGCTCCGGGGCATCGAGGGGTTCGAGGACGCGACGATCACGACGGGCGAGGAGACGGAGTTCGCCGGCGGCCCCGGGTACCGCCTGGAAGCCGTGGCTGTCGAGCGCACGGCCGTGCTGTTCGTCCGGATTCCGCCGGACGGCGTGTACGTTCGGCTCGCGGCTCTCGGTGAGACCGCCGCGCTGCAGAAGGTGATGCCGGCCGTGATGAACATCGCGCAGTCCGTATCGATTCGGTAGCGTCGTCGACGGGCGTCCTTGCGCGGCCACCTCGCTCACCTCGGCGGACGCACGGGCACCGCCGTCCCACGGAGCCCCGAAGGCGGAGGCGTCGATTGCGAATCGTTCCGATCCGGCCCGCCTGGCTGCAGCTCGCGGCCGTATTCGGCGGCTTCCTCATGGGGCCGTACGCCGCCCTTCGGCTGAGCGCAAGCCTCGCCCCCGGCTCGGACTTGACACAGACGGTCGCGGTCTTCGCCTTCGCGCTGATCTTCGTGGGCGGCACGCTGCTGTGGATGGGGCTCGGTATCGCTGCGGTGCTCATCAGAACCCTGCTGGGCCTGCTCCGCGGGCGCCTGCCCGCCTGGCCCGCCCGCGCGTCCGAGAGGGCGGTGCCGCCCGGGTACGGCGCCTACGTCGTGCTCGGGACGGGGTTCGGTCTGCTCGTCGGCATCATCGCAGGCCTCGCCACAGCGCTGACGGTCCCCTCGGCCGTCGTCGTCTGGACGCTGATGGGCACCGGATACGGCGTGGCCCTCTGGATGGCGGCTCGCCACGGCTACCTGACGTTCCTCGAGCCGGAGTAGATTGAGCTCCCGAAGGGAAGCGCCAGATGCGAATCGCGACGTACGGCGTGATGCTCGCCCTCGTGGTGACGACCGGCCTCATGGGTCAGGAGCGGCCACCCTTCCCGGGCCGGCCACGGCTGCCCGGGGGCACCTCCACGATGAGCGGCGAGCACCCGGCCTCTGCCGTCGCCCTGGCCACGTGGGTGGTCAGGGCCGAGAGCGATGGCGCACACCGGCTCGAGCTCCTCGTGCTCTGGAGAGGCCAGCCGGGCTGGTGGCGTGGCCCCGGGTCGGGGTCCGGCGGCGGAAGCGGCAGCACGATCCGCTGGACCGGCCAACACGGTGGCGTCGAGGTGCGTCTCGAGCTCGATCGGGCCACTCGCGTCGCGCAGATTCAGGGGGAGCAGGTGGAACTCGGCGACAGCAACGTCGTGCTGGTCGACGACGTCGATGCGCTGGAGAAGGTGACGATCGCTGCCCTGTCTCGGGTGCCGCGGGAAGTGGCGCCCTCCGGCGCCGGTCGGCCGGACATCGACAGTCTGATCCTGAGCTCGCCGGAGATCATGTCGTTCCTGCGCTGCGAGGTCCCGCTCCCCGGCGGCGCCGGCGTCGTCATGGGCTCGACGTGCGCGAAGGCAGTCGACGGCAGACCTCCGCCGGATCGCTGATGGGCATCCTTCGACGCGCGGTCGCCTCGGATATCCCGGGCATCCAACGCGTGCGGCGCTCGGTCCGCGAGAACCGGCTGGTGTCGGCGGTCGTGCGCGACGAGGACGTCCGTGACGCCATCGACCGAACGGGCCGCGGGTGGGTCATCGAGTCCGGCGGCCAGGTGGCGGCCTTCGCGATCGGGAACGCCACGAACGGGAATCTCTGGGCCCTGTTCGTGCACCCCGATCACGAGCGCCGTGGCCACGGTCGCCGTCTCCACGACACCGCGGTCGACTGGCTGCGGTCGCAGGGCCTTCACAAACTGTGGCTGACGACCGAGCCCGGCACGCGCGCGCAGCGATTCTACGAGCGCGCCGGCTGGCACCTCGCGTGTTCTGCCGACCACGGAGATCTCCGCTACGAGCTGCACCGCGCGTAGGGCGGCCATACGCAGGGTCACCCGCTATCGTTGGCACCCGTCCCGGAGATCGCGTGTGCTGGCCGCTGTCATGGCGTTCCCCGGAGGGCGGTCGTGCTGTCGTCACGGGGCCCTGCGGAGGTCAGGCCGGTGGCGAAGGACTGACCGCGCGAGAAGGCCCCGGGGGTCCAGGGACGTTGAGCGCCGTCCGAGTCGAAGCTGGTTGACCGAAACTACCGCGCGCGTTCGTGAAGCGAACGCGGAGGGCGCGACCCGACCGTCTCGCGGCCTTCAACGCCATCGCAGCGCGGTCCGGCCACCGGAGCCGGGACCCGCGGCGACAGCACGGCCGTCCTCCGAGAGACACCCCGCTCGCGCGAGCTTCGGGACGGTGGGAAGGACGACGGTCAACCACACGGATGACCGTCGCTCGACGCAGCGCTACGAGCCGCCGACCTTGCGCGGCGTGGACGACTGGCGGGACGAGCCGCGAGTCTGGCCTCCGGCCTGGCCCTTCGACCCTGAATCCTGCCTGCCGCGCATCCGCTGCGTGGCGCGCTTGAGGCGCTCGCCCACGCCCTTCTTCTTCGGCGCGTCCTCGGACTCGCCCTCGTCCGGCGCCGCGGCTGGCGTGTACTCGGAGCCTACGAGCTCCACCTGGGCCACCTCCGCCGCGTCGCCGCGCCGGAAGCCCACCCGGAGGATGCGCGTGTAGCCACCCGGACGCTCCGCGAAGCGCGGGGCCAGCGTCTCGAAGAGCTTCCCCACCACCTCGACGTCCGGGAGCTCGGCCAGGACGAGCCGGCGGGCGTGCAGCGTCTTCCCCGCCGGCTCCGCGGCGGCCACGCCGCGCCGTGCGATCGTGATCAGGCGCTCCACGAAGGGCCGCAGCTCCTTGGCCTTCGGCATCGTCGTCTCGATGCGCTCGTGGCGCAGGAGCGCGATGGCCTGGTTGCGCAGGAGCGCCAGGCGATGCTCGGTGACGCGGCCGAGCTTTCGGTGTGCGACGTTGTGTCTCATGACGATGCCTTCGGGCTATTCCGCCGAGGTCTGCGCCGGCTGGTCGAGCCGCATCCCGAGGCTCAGGCCCATGCTCTGCAGGATCTCCTTGATCTCGTTCAGCGACTTGCGACCGAAGTTCTTGGTCTTGAGCATCTCGGCCTCGGTCTTGGCCACCAGCTCGCGAATCGTCCGGATGTTCGCGTTCTTGAGGCAGTTGTACGACCGCACCGACAGCTCCAGCTCCTCGACGCTCTTGTCCAGGTTCTCGTTGGCCGCGCCGGCGACGGCCGGCTCCGCCTGCGCCTCGGCCGCGTCCCCCGAATCGTCCAGATTCACGAAGATGTTGAGGTGGTCGCGGATCAGCCGGGCGGCCAGCGACACCGCGTCCTGCGCCGTGACCGAGCCGTTGGTCCAGACGTCGATCGTGAGCTTGTCGTAATCGGTGGTCTGGCCCAGCCGGGCCGCCTCGACCAGGTAGTTCACCTTCTTCACCGGCGAGTGCACCGAATCCACAGGGATCCAGCCGATGCCCAGGTCCTCGTCGAAGTTCTTGTCCGCCGAGATGTAGCCGCGCCCGCGCTTCATGCGCAGCTCCATGCGGAGCTTGCCGCCCTCGGAGACCGTCGCGATGTGCGCCTCCGGCTCGAGGATCTCGACGTCGTGATCCGCCTCGATGTCCTTGGCGCGCACCTCGCCGGGCTTGTCGACGCGGAGGTACAGCGTCTTGGTGTAGTCCACGTGCAGCTTCAACGGGATCTGCTTCAGGTTGAGGATGATGTCGGTCGCGTCCTCGACCACGCCCTGGATCGGCGAGAACTCGTGCAGCACGCCGTCGATCTTCACCGCCGTGATGGCCGCTCCCTCGATCGACGAGAGGAGCACCCGCCGCATGGCGTTGCCGATCGTGGTACCGAAGCCGCGCTCGAACGGCTGCGCGTAGAATCGCCCGAACCGGTCCGTGAGCGTCTCACGCTCGGACTCGAGACGCTTGGGACGCTGAAACCCCTTCCACATGGACATGTCCTTTCGCCAACGGGCCGGCAGCTCCGGCCTCCAGACCTGCAGGTTGAACGATCCGCCGGCCTCCCGCCGCAGGTCTGACAGGCTGCGGGCCGGCGGACGCGAAATGCGCCCTACTTCGAGTACAGCTCCACGATGAGCTGCTCCTGCACGGGCAGGTTGATCTGCTCGCGCGTCGGAACGGATCCGATGGTCGCCGAGAACTTCTCGGCGTCGAACTGCAGCCACTCCGGCACGCCGCGTCCCTTGACCTCCTCGAGGGCGTGCAGAATGGCCGGCGCCTTCTGGCTCCGGGTCCGCACGGCCACGACGTCACCCGGCTTGACCGAGTACGACGGGATGTCCACCTTGCGGCCGTTCACCGTGAGGTGTCCGTGTCGTACGAGCTGGCGGGCCTGCGGGCGCGAGGTGGCCAGCCCCAGCCGGTACGCCACGCTGTCCAGCCTGCGCTCGAGGAGCTGCAGGAGCGTGTCGCCCGTGATCCCCCGGGTGCGCTCCGCCTGCTCGAAGTAGCGCCGGAACTGCTCCTCGAGCACGCCGTAGATGCGCTTGACCTTCTGCTTCTCGCGCAGCTGGATGCCGTAGCCGGCCATCTTGGCCTTCCGCGCCTTGCCGTGCTGCCCGGGCACGAAGTTGCGCTTCTCGATGCCGCACTTCTCCGTGTAGCAGCGCTCCCCCTTGAGGAAGAGCTTCATCCCCTCGCGGCGGCACAGACGGCATACAGGTCCGATGTAACGAGCCATTCCCTCTCCATTCGCGGCTGGCGCCCTGCGCCGGCCTCAGTCGCTTCCCGCCGGCGTACCGGCCGGGCTGCCGCTGGCAGCCCGTGGCGCTAGACGCGCCTCCGCTTCGTCGGACGGCAGCCGTTGTGCGGAATCGGCGTGACGTCCCGGATCGACTTCACCTCGATGCCCACGGTCTGCAGGGCTCGGATGGCCGACTCCCGGCCGGACCCCGGGCCCTTCACGCGCACGTCCACGGACCGCAGTCCGTACGTCTTGGCGGCGTTGCCCGCGTTCATCGCCGCCTGCGTGGCGGCGAACGGCGTGCCCTTGCGGGACCCCTTGAACCCGATCCCGCCGGCGCTCGACCACGCGATCACGTTGCCCTCGGCGTCGGTGATGGTGATCTGCGTGTTGTTGAACGAGGCCTGGATGTGCACGAGCCCGTGGTGCACCACACGCTTCTCGCCCCGCTTCTTGAACGTCTTGCGGGGCTTCTTGGCGCCCTCGCTCTTGGTCTCGGTCTTGGCCATGTCCTATACCGTCTTCTTCTTCGCGATCGCGCCCTTGCGCGGGCCTTTCCGGGTCCTGGCGTTGGTGCGCGTGCGCTGGCCGCGTGCCGGGAGATTCCGGCGGTGACGCAGGCCGCGGTAGCAGCCGATCTCCATCAGCCGCTTGATGTTCATGGAGATCTCCTTTCGGAGATCGCCCTCCACGCCCCCTACGTCCTCGAGCACGCGGCTGATCTTGCGGACGTCCTCCTCGGAGAGGTCCTTGATCCGCACGTCCGGGCTCACGCCGGCCTGGCCCAGGATGTCCCCCGACCGCTTGCGGCCGATGCCGTAGACGTAGGTGAGCCCAACCTCGATCCGCTTCGTCCGCGGAAGATCGACGCCTGCGATACGAGCCATGTCCCTATCCCTGCCTCTGCTTGTGCTTGGCGTTGGTGCAGATCACGCGCACGACGCCCCGGCGGCGGATGATCTTGCACTTGTCGCAGATTCGCTTGACCGACGCTCTGACCTTCATCGTTGCTACCTGACCTTCATCGCGCTACGCGCACGATTCGCCCGCGCGTGGAATCCCGCGGGGACAGCTCCACGACCACGCGATCGCCCACGAGCAGCCGCACGAAGTTGCGGTCCATGCCCCCCACCGCGTGTGCCGTCAGGCGGTGTCCCTCCACGTCGACCCGGTACAGCCCGTCCGGCAACTGCGCCGTCACCACGCCCTCCACGCCACGCTCGGTCTCGCCGCCCATCGATCCGGACGACCGCTAGCTCCGCGCACGGAGCGCCGACGCCTCCCTGCCCGCACGGGTCGGAGCCAGCACGCCACGCATCGGCCGAACCCGTTCCTCGTCCGCCGGCAGGAGCGTCAGGATCCGGGGACCGTCCTGCGTCACCACCAGCGTATGCTCGAAATGCGCCGAGAGGCTCCCGTCCTGCGTCACGGCGGTCCATCCGTCGGACAGCACCTTCACCGCCGGCTTGCCGGCGTTGACCATCGGCTCGATCGCGATGACCATGCCCTCGGCGAGCCGTGGCCCGCGCCCCGCGGGCCCGTAGTTGGCAACCTGCGGATCCTCGTGGAGCGAGGTGCCGATCCCGTGCCCCACGAACTCGCGGACCACCGAGTAGCCGTTCGCCTCGACGTGCCGCTGTACTGCCGCGCCGATGTCCGAGACGCGCCCGCCGGCACGCACCGCCTCGATGCCGCGGAACAGCGACTCCTCGGTCACCCGCAGCAGGTCGTTCGCCGCCGCGTCGATCGCGCCCACCGGGACCGTGACGGCGGAATCGCCGAAGAAGCCGTCGAGCTTCGCGCCCATGTCGATCGACAGGATGTCTCCCTCGACGAGCTGCCGCGACGAGGGAATGCCGTGCACGACCTGCTCGTTCACCGACGCGCACACGGTGGCTGGATAGCCATGGTAGCCCTTGAACGCCGGCTCCGCGCCGGCCTCCCGCACGCGGCGCTCCGCCAACGCGTCGATCTCGGCTGTCGTCACGCCCGGGGCGACCATCGCCCGCAGCTCGGCCAGAATGCCGGCCACGAGCTGGTTGACCCGCCGCAGCCTGTCGATCTCGCCCTGCGAGCGCCGCACGATCACGACCGCCCCTTCCTCAGCGCCGCGCCCGCCGCCTCGTCCACCGCCGCGTCGAGATCGGCGGTCACCCGCTCCGGCGCCTGCGCGCCGTTCACCTCGCGAAACGTCGGCCGGTCACGGTAGTAGTCGAGCACGGGCCGCGTCGACTGCCGGTAGACCCGCAGCCGTTCCCGGACGATGCCCTCGCCGTCGTCCGATCGCTGGACGAGCTGCCCCCCGCACGCGCGGCAGGTGCCGCCGTCGGACGGCCCGGCGTTGGCGCCGCACGACGAGCAGATCAGGCGGCTCGCCAGCCGGCGGATCAGCTCGGCCTCGGGCACGTCGATGTCCACGACGATCGGGGCTCCGGTGCCACGCTCCGCGATCAGGCGGTCGAGCGCCTCGGCCTGCGCCACGGTGCGCGGGAACCCGTCGAGCACGAACCCGTTTGCCACGTCCGGCCGGCTCAGCCGCTCGCGAACGATCTCGATCATCGCGGCGTCGTCGACGAGCTCGCCCTGGTCCATCCGCGCCTTCGCCTCGAGCGCCGTGGGATTCCCTTCCCGGACGGCCTCGCGCAGGATGTCGCCGGTCGAGATCTTCGGCACGCCGCGCGCCGCGGCGAACCGGCCCGCCTGCGTCCCCTTTCCTGCGCCGGGCGGTCCCATCATGATCACGTTCAGGCCCATCACGCCAACCGGGTCACCGGCCCCACGCCACTCTAGCCCCGCCGCCCACGAATGCGCGTTTTCTTCATGAAGCCGTCGTAGTGTCGCATGATGAGCTGCGACTCCACCTGATTCACCGTGTCCATCGATACGCTGACCACGATGAGGAGCGACGTGCCACCGAAGTAGAAGGTCACGCCCAGCCCCTGTGTGAACCAGTTCGGCAGGAGCGCGTCCAGGTTCTCGCCGATGAACGGGATGGGGGCCACCTGGAACCCGCTGATGAGGATCTCGGGCAGCAGCGCCACGAGCGCCAGGTAGATCGCGCCGACCAGGGTGATGCGCGCCAGGATCGTGTCGATGTACTCCGCCGTGCGCTTGCCGGGCCGGATACCCGGAATGAAGCCACCGTACTTCCGCATGTTCTCGGCCACGTCGTCGGGATTGAAGATGATCGACGTGTAGAAGTACGCGAAGAACACGATCATCACGACGTACACCAGGTTGTACAGCGGCATGGCGTACGCCACCTGATCGAGCGCGCTGCGCATCCACGTGCCGACCTCGAAGACCGGCGCCGCCATCGTGAAGAACGACAGGATCGACGAGGCGAAGATCACCGGGATGACGCCGCCA
>Ga0302046_10000589_pt1 | contig 36091 bp, 24 predicted proteins | sample RVTome_11_FD_200261 | JGI IMG/M metagenome (GOLD analysis project Ga0302046, IMG submission 200261) | Soil microbial communities from uranium-contaminated site in the Upper Colorado River Basin, Wyoming, United States - RVT147D111 (version 2) ...
CTGATCCTCACGATCCAATAGCAGGTGGATTTCCAAGCCCTCCAGGACGCGTTGTTCCTCAATTCCGGGCAGTCGAACAGGTTTGGCCATGCCCGAGTAAAAAAAATCGGCCTTGGTTTGTCCAGTTTTTTCGCCCCTCGGCCCCACTACTCCACTTCATTCCGCGTTTCTTGAATCCATCCTAAGAACTCACCGAGCCGAGGTTCCAGATCGGGCCGGGGCGCCCGCCCCCCCGCGGGGCTTCCCCCGGCGGTGGGGTGGCGGGTAAATTGTCCGCGTGATCCGTAACATCATATTCGACTGGTCGGGAACCCTTGTGAACGACCTGCCGGCAGTGTGGGAGGCCACCAATCATGTGTTCAGTAGAGCCGGGGTGACCCCGCTCACCCTGGATGAGTTTCGTGCGGAATTCACCCTTCCGTTCAAGGTCTTTTACGATCGGTTCCTGCCCGACATCCCCATGGAACAGCTTGAAACGTGGTTTCATGGACATTTCGAGAAGGTCCGCGATTCCGTGGACGCCCTGCCAACTGCCCGGCGATTCCTGGAGTTTTGCCGGGATCGGGGGTTGCGCCTGTTCGTCCTGAGCACGGTCCAAGAGACTCATTTCCAACGCCAAGCCGATCTTCATGCGTTCTCCCCATTCTTCGAGAAATGCTACCTGGGCGTGAACGACAAGCGGCTTAGGATCCTCGCGATCCTCGAGGAAAACCGGTTGCACCCATCATCCACGCTCTTTGTCGGAGACATGACCCATGATATCGAGACAGCCCGGCACGGCAAGGTGGCCTCCTGCGCCGTCCTGACTGGATACAACCGCCTGGGCCAACTCCGGGCCGCCCGACCGGACCTGATCGTCGAGCATCTGGGAGAGCTGCTCGAGGTGCTCACCCAAAACGACCTGAGCCTGCCGGCCAACCATGACTTGACGGGCCGCACCCAAGGAACGCGTCCGGTCGCCACCGTGGGAGCGCTGATCTTTGATCCGCAGGGGCGCCTGCTCATGATCCAAACGCAGAAATGGTCCCACCGCTGGGGCATACCCGGTGGCAAAATCCATTACGGGGAACCCTCACTCGATGCACTGCGACGTGAAGTCCGGGAGGAAACCGGATTGGAGATCGACGAGATCCGGCTGGAGATGGTGCAGGACTGCATCGCTTCCCAGGAGTTCTACCAGGAAGCCCACTTCCTTCTGCTCAACTATACCTGCCGCTGCCGGGAGCCGGCCAAGGTGCAACTCAATGAGGAAGCCTGCGCCTACCGCTGGGTCACCTGGGAAGAAGCCTATGCCCTCCCCCTCAACCAACCCACACGCCTCCTCCTGGACACGGTCCAGCGGAGGATGGACTCGGCAGACGCACCCAAGGAGCCTATTCCCCATGTGATGACCCCACCTGCCGCAAGGCAGGATTGAGCCAGGGGCAGGGTGTGATAGGAAATGGGTGAGGCTGGGATCCCATGCAACTGCTGGATGAGGACTGAAGTAGGAGTATGAGTAAGAGCAAGACAGCAATTCTTACTCTTGATCTTACCCTTTACCCGAAAAGAACGACCACCATGTTGTTGGTTTTACCGGGCCCCTCACCCTGACCCTCTCCCGAGGGGAGAGGGAACAGGGAGCCGGGATCGGTGAGAGGGTTGAGCGCAGGGGCCTTTCTCCGCGGAGAGGACGGGTCTCCCTCTCCCCGCGGGAGAGGGTTGGGGTGAGGGGCCCTTGATAGGATGCGGTGTAGGGTGCTCTCCTCGCCCTTATTTCCAATTGCGAAGCAACCCGCTGCGGAGCCTTCTTTCCCCAGAAGCGTCTGGGGAACGACTTTTTCTTACTCGATTGGGTCACCCACTTTTAATCACGCCCGCCAGGGGCTGGGTAGCCCGGGATCGTCGGGGCCATCCCTCCGCGGGAGACGTTGTCGTTCAGGGAAAGCCTCCGCCACCCAAGGGGTCTTTGGACACGCCATGCGGCCATGAACCCAGCCAACGACTGAGCTGCCTAAAGGCAGGACTACGAACGTGAACCGCCGTGTTTGTAGTTCTGGCTTCAGCCAGTCCTGCGGGATGCGCCCGGCACCCAGGCCTGGTGGACACGATTCCCCACCTCATTGGGGATTGACATCCCCTGCCCTGCTCCGTACCAGACAGCGGCACATGACCGACGCCATCATCATCCGGGACCTGGAGGTCTATTATCATGTCGGAGTCACCGAGGAGGAACGTGCCACCTCCCAGCGGCTGCTGCTCACCCTGGAATTCGAGCAGGATTTCACGGCGGCCGCCGCCTCGGACAACCTGGCGGACACGCTCGACTACGACGCCATTTGCCGCCGCCTGCTGGGATTCGGCGACGGCTGCCACTGGCAGCTCATCGAGACGCTGGCCACCGACATCGCCGCCATGTTGCAGGAGGAATTCCAGGCCGGGGCCTTGACGGTGGAGGTGAAGAAGTTTGTCATACCGCAGGCCCAGCATGTGGCAGTGCGCCTGCATCGGCCGCGGCCCGTTTGACCCGGCTCCGGCACGCCGTCCCGGCGTTCCGCGGCCTCCATATCATGCCTGCCCCGGAAGCCAACACGCTCGGTGGCCTTGACCTGCTCCTGGTCGAGGACGAGCCGCTTCTGGCCCGGCAGATCCGTTCCCACCTCGAATCGCTGGGAGCCGAGGTCTCCCTGGCCTCCACGCTCGAGCAGGCCCGTCACCTGGTGGATCGGCTCAACTTCGACCTGGCGCTGATCGACGTCCACCTGCCCGACGGCAAGGGCACCGAGCTGCTCGACTCGGGGAAGTTCGCGGCCCATACCGGCGTGGTCGTGATGACGGCGGACGGGGGTGTGACAGGTGCCGTCGAGGCCATGCGGCGCGGTGCGTTGGATTACCTGGTCAAACCCTTCGAGATCGAGGAACTGCCCCTGGTGCTGCAGCGCGTGCGTCAGGCCCGGCAATCGGCGCGGCTGCGGGAACATCACCGGCAGGATCCCGAACACAGCGGGTCCTCCTTTCATTTCAGTCCACGACTTCAACCCCTGCGCGCGCAACTGGACAAGATCCTGGCGGCCGACCAACGCATTCGGCAACACCTCCCGCCCGTGCTGATCGAAGGGGAGACAGGCACGGGCAAAACCACCATCGCACGGTGGCTCCACCACCAAGGACCGCGGACGGACCAGCCCCTGGTGGAGATGAATTGCTCGGCGCTGCCGGAGAACCTGGCGGAGTCGGAGTTGTTCGGCCACGAACGCGGCGCTTTCACCGATGCCCGCACCGCCCGCATGGGGCTGTTCGAAGCCGCCTCCGGCGGCACCCTTTTCCTGGACGAACTCCCCAGCCTCAGCCTCGGCCTCCAGGCCAAGGTTCTCAAGGCCGTCGAGGATCACAAAATCCGACGCCTGGGCGGTCGCCGCGACATCCCCGTGGATGTCCGCATCGTGGCCGCCACACACCAGCCCTTGAGGCAACGGGTCGAGGAAGGACTGTTCCGGGCGGACCTCTTTCACCGCCTGGACCTCTACCGCCTCTCACTTCCGCCTCTGCGGGAACGTCCGGAGGACATCCCTGCCCTCGCGGGCCAGCTCCTGGAAGGGATCTGCCGCCGGCACCGGCTTGAAACGCGGCGCATCGCCCCGGAAGGACTGCGGCGCCTGCAGGCCTGCGCGTGGCCGGGCAACGTCCGCGAACTGGCCCATGAACTGGAGCGGGCCGTCGTGTTCGAGGAGGGCGCCTCACTGACCTTCAGTCAGCTTCGTTCTTCGGCAGCGACGGGCGAATCTCCCGGACCGGGGGATTGGTGGCATCCCGGCTTTGTCCTGCCCGAGGAAGGCTTCGACCTCGAGGCGGCCATCAATCAATTCATCCAGCGAGCCCTGGACCAGTCGGGAGGCAACGTGTCGGCGGCGGCGCGCTTGCTGGGAGTGACACGGGATTACCTCCGCTACCGGTTATCCGGTTCCAAATCGCAGAATCCGGACGGGGAATAATCCCCAAGAAAGGGAATCAACCATGGGAGTGATTTGGTGTATTGGCCCAATGCCGTGCGGGACACAGGGCGGCGAGCGGGGAGGCGGGGCTGGAACCCATTTGCCAAGAGTCATATAAGGATCAGCGAACATTGTGGCACGCGGGTTGCCCTGGGAAAGGCGGGTTGTCGAATCAACCATGCAGAGATACATTCAGCGCACTTTCGTCATGCGATTCCAAGGTTCAGCCATGGTTCCAGTTCTCCTGGCGGGTGTGCTGTGCCTGGCCGTCTGGCCGTTACAGGCCCAGACCAACGATCCCGCCCCCGCCCAGACCTCTCCTTCCACCACACCTTCGGACAACCAGGACCCGTCGGTTGACCCCGAACCGTCCGACACCCAGGACAGCAATGATGGCCGTGTGGTTTCCAGTGACCAGGTCAAGCAGGAGCTGGAGGCCAGCGACAACCTCAGTGCCATTGACGCCCTCCGCGCCGAGCGTGCCGAGTATCCCCGCGTCTCTCCGGAGGTGCGCGACAAGCTGCGGGAGTTCAAGGAGCAGCGCGACCGTTACCTGATGGAGCAGCAGGAGTTGATCAAGCGTTTCAAGGGAGCCACCGAAGAGGAGCGGGAACGCATACGCAATCTTCTCAAGGACAAACGGCGCGAATGGCTGGAGCGCTCCCGCAACATTCGCGAGGACGCGCGGCGACGCCTGCGCGACATCATCCAGGAGCTGCCCAAGCATCGTGAAGCGCTCGAAGCCGCCCGCGAAAGTGCCCGGGAAGAGGTGAAGGAGATCCGCACGCGCCCTCGCACGGACTAGCGTGCGCCCCGGCCGGCAGCCCTATTTCGTTGGACGCCCCCTTGTTTTTCCTGTAAGTCCCCGCCCCGTGCGCGCGGTTTTCGGGGAAGCCACCATCCATCCCATGCAGGCCCCCAGGCTCCGACACAGGCTGGCCGGATGCATGGGACTGGGCCTGCTGGTGGTCGCCGTCATCTGGCATCCTCTTTCAGCCCCGGCCCAGCCGTTGCCCGAGGACCTGGATGCGCTGCTCCCGACCTGGACCCCGCTCTACACCATTAAAACCGGATTGGGCTACCGGGACAACGTCCTCTACTCCGATGCCAACCGGCAGGAAAGCGCCTTCGTCCAGGCCGGGCTGGAGTTGTTTCTCTCGCGCTACCCCGACGAGTGGGGGACCATGGACTTCTTCCTCTCCTTCGAGGACAACCATTACCTGGAATCGATCGACGTGGACCGGGAACAACTTGGCTTCGCGCAGTTCAGGTGGTTGTGGGAGTTGGACGACGAGAACCAGGCGGAGTGGATCACCGAGTATATCTACCAGGACCAGGTACTGGACGTATCGGTCACCGAGGCGGACCTGAGCATCCTGCAGGTCACCGGGCATACGCTGGCGTCCCTGCTAGGGCTGCGCTGGGACTTCGACCCCGACCGGTGGTGGGTCAAGGTGCAACTGCCGGTGGAGCGGCAATGGTTCGAGCCGCCGTTGGATGACTTCACCGAGTTCGGGACGCGTGTCGTCCTGGGCCGCGACTACGGGCATCGATCCGATCTTCAGTTCCGTTATGATTTCAATCCGCGGGCCTATGACACGGATCCCGCCCTGGCTGCGGATGGGACGCCGGTGGCGGGCACGTCCAGGTTCTTTATCCAGCAGGAGGCGCGACTGGTCTGGCGGCATCACTGGGATGCGTCCGCGCGATGGCGGTCCACCACGAGGCTTTCCTACAAGCGAAACGAGGATGACTACGCCGGCTACTTTGATTTCAACCGGTATGGTGCGAGTCATGAGGTGCGTTTCCGCGAAGGGGCCTGGGAAGTGCGGTTGGAGGCGGGAGCGCTGGCCTACCGGTATGACGTCCAGAAGTCCTCCCCGCCCGACAACGACCCACGACGTCGGGAGGAGTGGGTTGTGCGGTTGAACGTGGAGTGGGCGCTGACCGGATGGCTCCGGGCCTACGGATTGGCCGAGCAGGAACAGACTCTGTCCAACGTGGACCTGGAGGACTACACCATCCACACCGGCGTGGCGGGACTGCTCTGGGAATTCTAATTCGTTCCGGCTCTCCCATTGGCCCATTCGCCCGGGCGTGATTAAAAGTGGGTGACCCAATCGAGTAGGAGTAAGAATCCCTACCTTGCTCTTACTCCTACTCATACTCTTACTCCGTTCCTGAACCAGCAGTGGAACGACATCTTGCCATCACCCATTTCCAGTCACACCTCATTCTCCCATCCCCCCGCGCCCGGGGTTGATCATTCCCCCGACTCAGTCCACACTACGGCCGGTCTCCTCGGCTCGCGCCAATCATCGACATGCCCGATCAACGCCCCATCCAATCCCTGCTCCGCCGGTTCCGATGGTTGCCTTTGGCGACGGTGGTGATGTCGCTGTTGATTCTGGGCGCGGTGATTGCCAGCACCACACTGGTGTTGCGGGGGCAACTGCGGAGGCAGATGGCGGGGATGGACGGGCGCGTGCTCAATGCGGTGGCGCAGGTTCATGCCACGACGGTCCAGAAGGACCTGGCGGAGTTGGGCGGATTGGAGGATCCGGACAACCAGCTCATGGTGCTCCTGGAAACCTCCCGTCACAAGGATGTGCTGGGCGCACGCCTCTTTGATGCCGACGGTCGCTTTGTGGAAAGCTTTCCTCCCCGGTTGTTGGAGGCGCGGCTGGATCCGGCCGATGTCAGGGATCTGCGATTCCACGAGCCGCTCAGCCATTTCTACCCTTTCTTCAAACTGCAGAACCTGTTCTATCCGGACGCCGCCCCGCATCCCGCGGCCACTTCGGCCATACCGCTCCTGGAGGTCAACGTGCCGCTGCACGCCTCGGAGGACGGCCGGTTGGTGGGCATCGCCCAGTTCCTGATCGAGGGGCAACGGTTGCGGGCCGAACTGGCGCGCCTGGACCGCCAGCTCTGGCGCTTGGCGGGGATCATCTATCTGGCGGCCGGCATCCTCCTGGTGCTGGCCCTGGGCAGCGCCTTTCGGAGGTTGCGCCGGACCCAGGTGCAACTGGCCGATCGCACGGAGTCCCTGCTGCGCGCCAACGAGGAGCTGGCCCTGGCCGCCAAGACCTCCGCCGTGGGCGCGGTGGCCTCCCACCTGATCCATGGGTTGCGCAATCCGCTGGCCGGCCTGCAGAACCTGGTCACCTCCCTGCGCACCCAGACGGATCGCGCCGATCAAGACGACTGGGAAGCGGCGGCGGCCTCCACCCGCCGCATGCAGACCATGATCAACCAGGTGGTCGGCGTGCTGCGTGAACAGGAGACTTCGCGCTTCTACCAGGTCCGCCCCGCCGAGCTGGTTGACATTGTGGAGCGCAACATCCGGCCGCTCCTGGACTCGACCGGCGTGCGCTGGCAACCACACGTCCGGGCCGAGGGATCCCTGACCAACCGCGAGGGACATCTCCTCACCCTCATCGTCCTCAACCTCCTCCAGAACGCGATTGAAGCCACCCCGCGCGGCGGCTTGGTGACCATGTCCATCACGGAGAATGACCAGTCGCTCACCCTGGAAGTGTCCGACGAGGGCCCGGGGTTTCCCGCCTCGCTCAGGGCCCAGCTCTTTGCGCCCTGCGCCTCGACCAAGGAGGGTGGGAGCGGTATTGGCCTGGCCATCACGCGGCTATTGGCCAGCCATCTCGGGGCCCAGCTCTCACTGCAGTCCAGCACCGACCAAGGGTGCGTCTTCCGCATCGTCCTGCCCCGCGCGGCCGCCGGCGAGGATTCCAAAGTGGCATCGATCGATGTCTTGGGGTAGGGTCCCCGCGAATCATTGGATCGCGAGATGCGCTTGGCCTTGCTGTACCCGGACCGGTTGTCCTGGCGCCCCATGCTTGTGGGGTGTCTGTTGGGCGCATCAACTTCGCTGGCAGTGGCCGCACCCGACGGTCCCTTGCGCTGGCGCTGGTCCAATCCCCGGCCCCACGGCAACAATGTGGTGGACATGTCCTACTCCTCGGCGCTCGGCATCGCCGTCCAGGTCACCGAACGCGGCCAGATCTATGCCAGCTCCGACTTCGGGCTCTGGATTCCCCGCGAGAGCGGCACCAGCCTTGCCCTGCGCAGTGTGGCCTTTTTCGGCGCCTCCTCGCCGCGGATCCTTGTGACCGGCGAAAACGGCACCGTGCTCTACGCGGACGACATTCAGGCGTTTCAAGCTGGCACACTGCTTGACGGCCCCACCTCCGATTGGCTGGAGGCGGTGGCCGTCTCGTCCTCCCTGGCCGTGGCGGTCGGGGACAATGGCGCCATATACACCTCGCCGGACGGCGCCGAGTGGAAACGGCAATCGCCCGCACCGGCCATCGTGGAATGGCTGCGCGGAGTGGCCTTCGGCAACGGCACCTTTGTGCTGGCAGGGGACAATGGATTCCTGGCGCGCAGCACCGACGGCACCAACTGGACCCAGGTGCCGCTGGGCATCGCGACGCATCTGAACCGCGTGCATTACCAGCCCAACCTCTTCACCGTGGTGGGTGAGGAGGGGGTCTCCTACACCTCCTCCAACGCGGGCGTTTCCTGGCAGCCCGACCATTCCGGCGCCACCAATGCCCTCTTCGAGGCCGGACATGGAAACGCCACCCGCCTTCTACTCGGCGCCGAGGAAGTGCGCCTGGAATCGTCGGGCGTCTGGCAGGATCAGCTCGGCCTGCCCGTTCCACCCCCAACCTGGACCTACTACAGCGCCATCGGATTGACCGACTATTACCTCCTGGCTGGCCGCACGGGCTTGATGGTGGAAGGTTTCAAGACCAACGGGACCTCCTTCTTCTGGACCCCGGCCGATCATTCCGTGCGCCATTGGCTCTTCGATGCCTTCTACGCCACGAACGTTTATGTCGCCGTGGGAGACCGGGCCACCGTCATGACCAGCGGCAACGGGATCGACTGGAACCTCGAACTGGTCCCCAACGCCGTCACCAACTCCATCTTCCTCGGCGTCGGCGGCTCCACCAACCTCCTGGTCGCCGCCGGCAACGCCGGCAGCCTCATCATCAGCCCGAACACCCTCACCGAAATCACCGAAACCAACCAGTCCGGCATGGTCACCAACTACACGGTGAGCTCTCTCGGCGTCGTCTGGCACCCCATCGAACCTCGCCCCGCCACCTACGACCTCCAAGGCGTCGCGTTCGGCTCGGGACTGTACGTCGTCACCGGCGACAACGGCTGGATCCTGACCAGTCCGGACGGCACCAACTGGACCCGGTGCCTTTCCGGCACCGTCAAGCTCCTGTCGGGCGTCACCGCCTGGCCCGGCGGCTTCGTGGCCTGCGGCGACGATGGCATCCTGCGCCGCAGCGCCGACGGGCTGAACTGGTCCCCGGTCGCCTCCGGCACCCTCAATTGGATCTACAAGGTTCGGTTCCTCAACGACGTGTTGGTCGCGGTTGGCCAGAACGGCACGCTGCTCACCAGCACCAACGCCGTGAACTGGATTCCGCAGGTCAGCGGCACCACGGCCTGGCTGAACGACGCCACCTTCATCGAGGACACCTGGTTCGTCGTCGGCACCCAGGGGACCGTGCTCTCCAGCACCAACGCCGTGGACTGGGTGTCGCGGGGAAGCATCACGCTCAAGTCGTTCTATGCCGCGGCCACTGACGGAGGCCAGCTCATCGCGGCCGGGATCGAGGGGGTCATCCTGCGCAGCCCCGTGGTGCCCGACCTGACGCCCATCCACATACTTGACTTCGCACACATCACCAGCACCAACGCGCCAAGCCAATTGCAGAACCTGTTCTTGTTCGGAGGCAAGCCGGACCAACAGTTTACCCTGGACCGAACCTCTTCCCTGGGCATCTCCCCGTGGAGCGCGGGTACGTTGCTGGAATTCCTCGACAGCAGTGCCACCCTGTTCTACCTGGAGTCTTCTTCAACCTCATCAGCGCCTGCCCGCGAATTCTACGAGGCCACATTGCTTATCGAGCCTTAGCCCGCCGTTTAAGTACCACTGACAGATGGTAGCCGTCCCGCCGCCGCGGGAACGAGGCGGAATTCGTGGGTGTGATGGTTGCCTGAAACCGCCTCGTTCCCTCGGCGGCTACTTTGCGAACGGGCGGGTGGGCTTGCCACGCCGCGCTCCGATCGTTCTGAGTTCGGGTCGCCTGGGGCCATTCGCCCGTGAACCCCCCATAGTCTGGGTGCATAGGCCCACTTCCGAGTCCCTCATGCGCTTCTCCAGATCGGCGGACACAGGCGGCATGAGTCTGCCCTCCAGGCGCTTACAATTGCCTGTCCCCTGATGGCACGCTTCCAGCACTGGGCTTCTCCATGCAACACACGGCGTCCTCCACACCCGCGATCCATGAACAGTCCATCCCCTGCCCCGCTCCGTTTGCTGCTCCTAGCACTGGCCTTTGTTCCCAGCTCCCTCCTCGTGGCGTCACAGGGTCCGCCCCTGGTGCAGATCATCGCCACCGATCCTCACGCGTCTGAAGCGGGCCAGGATCCAGGCTCCCTGACGGTCATCCGCACCGGGCCAATCGGTGATCCGCTCACCGTCTCCTACCGGATCGGCGGCACCGCCGGGAACGGGCTCGACTACGAGTCCCTCAGCGGCACCGTCTCCATTCCGGCCAACGCCTCCTGCGCCCCCATCCGCGTTCTTCCGCTGGATGATCCGTTCGAGGAAGGGAACGAAACCGTCATCATCGCCCTTTTGCCGTCGCCTTCCGGAGCCGATCCCTACGTCCCGTGCTGGCCCAGCGTCGGCGCGGTCGTGATCGAGGACGACGACACGACCGGCAACCAACCGCCCCGCGTGCGCCTGGTCAATCCCCCCGACGGCGCCGTCTTCCTCGGCCCGGTGGACATCACCCTCGTGGCCCGCGCCTGGGATCCGGACGACCGCGTGCGGACCGTGGAGTTCTTCGCGGACGGAGTGAGCCTGGGCATCGTGACGAATCATCCCGTGGTGTGGGAAGCCGCGCCGCTGGAAGGGGTGACATGGACGCTCGACGCGGAGGCGTTGCCCGGGTTGTATCCGGATCCCTACGTGGACCTGGAAGCCAGCCCCACGCCGGATCCGCTGCCGGGCCATGCCTTCCGCCTGGTCTGGCCCGAGGCGCCGGCCGGCGACCATGTCCTTACGGCCCTGGCCACAGACCGGCATGGCTCCAGCACGACATCCGTTCCGGTGACCATTCACGTGACACCGTCGCCCATCCAGCCGGTGGTGGACATCATCGCTTCCGATCCGGTCGCCACGGAACCGGCATCCAACCATGAACGGATCGACACCGCGACCTTCACCCTCCATCGGCATGGCGGCGATCCCAGCCTTCCGCTGCCCGTCTTCTACCGGGTAAGCGGCACCGCGACGCAAGGCGAGGATTATCGCGAGATCCCGTCCATGGCCGTCATCCCCGCAGGCCATCGCTCCGTCGAGATTGTGATCGAGCCTCTCCCCGACACGTTGGTGGAGGGACGCGAGTCGGTGCACATCGCCCTGGTCGAACCGGTCTGCATCGCGATTTTCCCGCCCCCGCCCGATTGCTACCGGCTGGGACGTCATGACCAGGCGCGGGCTGTCATTCTTGACAACGACCCGGCCAACCAAGCGCCCGGGGTGCGGCTGATCCGTCCGGAGGACGGCGACACCTTCATGGCGCCGGCCACCATCACCTTGGCCGCCGAGGCGCGGGATCGGGACGGCCATGTGGTGCAGGTCGAGTTTTTCGAAGGCACCAACAGCCTGGGCATCGTCTCCAATCGGCTGGCCAGCGCCCTCGCCCCCGATGCGCCGGTCTTTGTCCTGTCCTGGCCGGATGTCCGACCAGGACGCTACGTGCTCACCGCCGAGGCGACCGATGACCTTGGTGCCACCTCCATCTCGCGCCCGGTTCGCATCCACGTCACCGACCGTGTCCCACCGCCTGTGGTGACCATTGTGGCGGCGGATGAATCGGCGCAGGAAGGCGGCCGCTCGATCGGGCTGGATGGCGATGTCCTCGAGGACACCGCCCGCTTTGAAGTCATTCGCACGGGACCCACCGATGCGGCGCTCGAGGTGCTCTACGACGTGGGGGGCACCGCGGTCAACGGCGAGGATTACCTCCCGCTCAGCGGACGCGTGGTCATTCCGGTCGGCGCCTCCTCGGCCTCCGTCCTGGTGGTGCCCATCGACGATGATGCGTGCGAAGGCGTCGAGACCGTGCTGGCCAAGCTGCTGCCCTCGCCCTGCGACAGCGTTCTTCCCGTCGCGAGCCCCTGCTACCGCACTGGGGATCCCTATTGGGCGCGGGCCGTGATTCGGGACAATGACGTCTGCAACACGAACGAACCGCCCAAGGTCGCCGTGGTGCAACCGGAGGAGGGGGCGGTCTTTCTGGCCCCGGCCGATATCGGGCTGGCCGCCGAGGCCGCCGATGGCGACGGGTTTGTCCGGCGGGTCGATTTCTTCGATGGCAATACCCTCATCGGCACCGTCACCAACACCTACAGCGGTCAGGAGCTCTTCCTGCTCAACTGGCCGATGGTCCCGGCCGGCCCGCACGAACTGCGCGCCCGCGCCACCGACAACCGCGGCGCCTCCACGCTCTCCGATCCGGTCCATATCCGCGTCATCGAAGACGCCTCTCTCACGGTGGTGACGGTGGACGCCACCGATCCGATGGCCACCGAAGGTCCCATCCAGATTGGGCCCGGGGACATCCTCCCGCTCGGAGCCGAGTCACTCGGCCAAACCGGATCGGGACCGGTGATCCTCGACACGGCCTTGTTCACGATTGAACGGCGCGGACGCACCAACCTGCCTTTGACCGTGCATTATCGTCTGTCCGGCACCGCCTCCAACGGGCTCGATTATCAGTTGCTGGAAAGCAGCGCCGTCATCCCGGCCGGGTCACGCGTGGTCCGGCTGCCCGTGTTCCCCCTGGAGGACGATCTGGTCGAGGGCACCGAAACGGTCGTGCTGACGCTGGTGCCATCTCCCTGCCTGGAACCGGTCCTGCCACCGCCGCCCGATTGCTATGTGTTGGGCGAGCCGGACAAGGCCGTGGCCTACATCCGCGACAACGACCTGCGCAATGAACCGCCCAAGGTGGATCTGGTTCGCCCGCGCCACGAGCAGGTCTTCCCGGCCCACGCCGACATCCCCATCGAAGCCATCGGTCTGGATCCGGACGGCTGGGTCACACGCATGGTGTTCTTCGAAGGCGACACCCAGATCGGGGAGCAAGCCATCTACTTCTTCGCGCCCCCGCCGCCCGGGCAGTTGCAACACTTCTCCATGATCTGGTCCAACGTCCCGCCCGGACGCTACACCCTCACCGCCGAGGCGACCGACAACCTCGGCGCGATGACCACGTCCGAGCCGGTCCGGATCACGGTGCTCGAACCCTGTCGCCTGCCCGTGGTGACGCTCAGGGCCATCGACCCCCATGCGTCCGAACAGGATCCCCGCATCCTCGCGCCGCCCGACCTGGGCACTATCGAGATCTGCCGCAGTTGCGGGACCAACGAGGACTTGACGGTGTATTTCGAAATCGGCGGCACCGCCTCCAATGGGATGGATTACGAACTGCTGGAAGGCGTGGCCGTGATTCCCGCCGGGGAAACGTGCGTGCAGGTGGTGGTGGCCCCCATTGATGACGACCTCGTCGAAGGCACCGAAACCGTTCACTTCAATCTGGTCTCGCCCGACTGCCTCGGCAACGACCCCGCCCCGGTCGGGTGTTACTTCGTCGGCGACCTCGCGGGCGGCACCGTGTTCATCCGCGACAACGATCGCCCGCCGAATGATCCGCCCCTCGTCTCCCTGGTCAGCCCGCCCGAAGGCGCGGTGTTCCAGGCGCCCGTAGATGTTCGTTTGGTCGCCGAAGCAACCGATCGGGACGGCCATGTCGAGAGCGTGGAGTTCTTCGCGGACGGCGTCAGCCTGGGCGTGGTCAAAAACCATCCCTGGCTCCTGGATCCAATCGTGGCGCCCGAAGGGGTGGCCGGGACCGAGCCGCTCCAGGACCTCGCGGCGGACGCCGATGCGGTGTTCATCCCCCTTCGTCCCTTCACGCTCATCTGGTCCAACGCGCCTCCCGGGGATCACGTGCTCACGGCCGTCGCCACAGACAACGAGAAGGCTTCCACCACCTCGGCGCCGGTGGGGATCACGGTCCTGGATCCGCCCTCCCACCCAGTGGTCACCATCCGCGCGCGGGATCCCATCGCCAGCGAAGGCTGTCCGGATCCCAGTGCCGATTGCCTCGACACGGCCAGCTTCGTCGTGCACCGCACCGGCGACACCAGCCTGCCGCTCCACGTCCGCCTCCGCATCGGCGGCACCGCGGGCAATGGCGAGGATTACCTCGAGCTTCCCCACCAGGTGCTCATCCCGGCCGGCGCCAGCTCTGCCCCCATCCTGGTCGAGCCCGTTGATGACCTGCTGGTGGAGGGACGCGAGACAGTCCTGATCGGCATCCGCCCGGCCCTCTGCGTGGAAGCCGATCCCGCGGACCTGGCCCTCGCGCCCGACACGATCCTGCCGACGTGCTACGAGGTGGGGCGGGCCCACGTGGCCCGGGCCATCATCCGCGACAATGACACGCCACCCAACGAGCCGCCCGTGGTGCGCCTGCTCGAGCCGATGGACGGCGACCTGTTCCGCGCTCCGGCTGACATTCGCCTTGTCGCCTCCGCCTTCGATGGCGAAGGGGAGATTGCGCAGGTGGAATTCTTTGAGGGAACGAACAGCCTGGGCGTGGTCACCGGCCCCGTGCTGCAACCGGCCCCCCTCGACGCCTCGATCGATCCGTCGCGCCAGATCAACGTCGCGGTGTATGTCCTGCATTGGACCGATGTCCCGGCCGGCGCCTACACGCTGACCGCCGTCGCCACCGACCTGGAAGGCGCGGAGTCGGTCTCCGAACCGGCCGACATCCGCGTGGTGGAGATTCAGCCGCCGCCCGTCGTCACCATCGAGGCGCTCGACCCCGTCGCCTCGGAGGACGGCGACCTGGGCATCTTCACCATCTCACGCACCGGACCGGTCACGCGGCCGCTGACCGTGTATTACCGGGTGGGTGGCTCGGCTGAGAACGGGACCGACTATGACCTGCTCCCTGGCCGCCTCACCATTCCTGAGAATGCCAGCAGCGCCGACCTCGTGGTGGTGCCGATCGACGACACCCTGTGCGAGGGCCGCGAGTCGATCCTCATTGGATTGGTCCCCCACCCTGCCATCACCGATTTTCCGCCACCGCGGGATTATTATCGGATCGGCGATCCCGACCGGGCCCGCGGACTCATCCTCGACAATGACATCTGCCCGCCCAACCAGCCGCCCAAGGTGGCGATCGTCCGGCCGGATGATGGCGCCGTGTTCGCCGCGCCGGCGGACATCATCCTTTGCGCGCGGGCCGGCGATGCGGACGGCTCGGTGGTGCGGGTTGACTTCTTCACGGGCAACACCCTGATCGGCTCGGCCACCGCCGACACCGGTTCCGAACCGGAGTTGTTCTGCATCCGCTGGCCCCAGGTGCCGGCGGGGGCGCATGTCCTGACCGCCGTGGCGACCGACAACGAAGGCGCCCAGACCCGGTCGGACCCGATCCACATCCGCGTCATCGAACGCCCCACGCTCCCGCTCGTCTCGATCCAGGCGGTCGATCCCGTCGGTTCTGAGGAGGGGGATCCGGGGGTCTTCGTGGTACGGCGCACCTGCTGCACCAATGTCGCCCTGGCCGTGACGTACGAGTTGGGAGGCTCGGCCGACAACGGTCTGGACTACAGCCTGCTTTCCGGCCAGGTCATCATCCCCGTCGGTCAGCACGCCGCGGCCATCGTGGTGGATCCGCTCGATGACGACCTGGTCGAGGGCACCGAACATGTGGTGGCTTCGCTCGTCCCCACCGATTGCCTCGACGGCACGGTGGCCGGACCCGGCTGCTACCGCATCGGGCACCCGGCCCGGGACGTGGTGTTCATCCGGGACAACGACAGCGCCGCCAATGAACCGCCGTTGATCGGCCTGCTCAGCCCGCCGGAAGGCTCCATCTACGCGGCCCTGGCCGACATCCCGATCCTGGCCGCCGGCCTGGACCCGGACGGTTGGATTGCCCATGTCGGGTTCCACGCGGGGGACACCCTCATCGGGGAACAGTCCATCGACTTCTTCCAGGCGCCTCCGCCCGGCGAATTGCAGACCTTCGAGATGGACTGGCTGGGGGTGCCGCCCGGGGATTACGTGCTGACCGCGGAAGCCACGGACAACCGGGGTGCCATGACGGTTTCCGGCCCCATCCACATCAGGGTGATCGATCCCTGCGTGGTGCCGGTGGTCTTCCTGCGCGCCATCGATCCGATCGCCCACGAAGGCCCGAACGTCGAAACGGCGACGCTGCTCGTTCATCGCAGTTGCCTGCTCGACGAGCCGCTGACTGTTTCCTATGAAATTGGCGGCACGGCCGACAACGGCGTGGATTACGTCGCCTTGAGCGGCGTGGTCACCCTTCCCGCGGGGGCGGAGTCGGCACCCCTCATCATCGAACCGATCGACGATGACCTGGCCGAAGGCATCGAGTCGGTGGTGATCCGACTCCTGCCCACCGAGTGCGCGAATCCCACGGCCGGCTCCGGCTGCTACCTGGTCGGCGAACCCGGCGGCGCCACGGCCTACATCCGCGACGACGAGAACCTGCCACCGCAGGTGGCGCTGCTGCGTCCCATCCCAGGCCAGGTCTTCATCGAGCCGGCCACCGTCGAGTTCCTCGCCCGGGCGGTCGATCCCGATGGCTGGGTCACGCAGGTTGAGTTCCTCGAAGGCGAGACCGTCATCGGCGGCTTCGCCATCCTCGTCGCGGAACCGCCTCCGCCCGGCCAGGCGCAGTTCTTCGAGTTCGCCTGGCCCGATGTGCCCGCCGGCACCTACCAGGTCTCCGCGCGCGTCACGGACAACCGCGGCGCGACGGCCCGGTCGGAACTGGTGGACATCGTGGTGGAAGAGGCGCCGGGCACACCCGTCGTCACGCTCGATGCCCTGGATGGATGGGCGCAGGAAGGCACCGAGAACACGGCACGGTTCCGCATCAGCCGCACCGGCGGCACCGATGCCGACTTGACGGTCCATTTCCAGACCGGAGGCACGGCCGGCAACGGAACGGATTACGAGGACATCGGCAACCAGGTCACCATCCCGGCCGGCCGCCGCGCGGTGGACCTGTTCATCCGGGCCCGGGAGGACAACCTGAATGAGGGGGTGGAAACAGTGGTGATCCACTTGGCGCCGCCCAATCCCTCCACCATACCGCCCGCTTACCTCGTCGGTGACCCGGCCGTGGGCGCGGCGATCATCACGGACGCGGGAGCGACGCGGCCGCCTTGTGGCCCGGTGCCGGGAGGCATGTTCCACGTCTGCATCAAGGTGCAGACGGACGGCGCCTTCCGCCTCGTGGCCGGCCAGGATTTTGAGTCTTGGAAGGACATCGGATTGGTGGTGCCGGACAATGGCTACATCCATTACGTGGACCCGGCCGCAGCCAGCATGGCGATTCGATTCTACGTGCCGGTGCCCACCACCACCGATCCAGACGCACCCTAACCCGGGCTCTCAGGGGAATACGGCGCCGGCGGCAGGACCGGGTTGGCAACCGCCGGCGCCTCTCCCAAGGCCCGGGACCTCTCACCGCATCACGGATGACTCGGGATGGAAAGGAGCGGCAGCAACGTGTGGTTGCCGTTCGCCCGAACCCGCCCAAGCGGGACGGCGACGGACCTTTTTGAGTCGCTCATCCGTCGATGCGGTGAGACGTCCCGGGCCGGGGGGGATGAGGGAGCAGGAGTAGGAGTAAGAGTATGAGCAAGAGTAAGAGCAAGATGAGCAATTCTTGCGCTTACCCTTTACCCGAAACGAACGACCCGCATGTTGTTGTTTTGCAGGGGCCCCTCACCCTAGCCCTCTCCCGCAGGGAGAGGGAACAGCATGCCACCCCAGGGTGAAGGGATCAGGGCAGCAGCCTCTCTCCGCGCGGAGGACGACTCTCGGAGTGCGTGTCTCAAGGGCCGGCGTGCGCGTGCCAGCCGCGGGCGTCATGCCACAGCATCGCGGACCCGGTGTCCGAGAGGAAATCCACGCGCGGCACCTGCGCCCGCAAACGCTCCCGCAAGGCGCGGTCGGCCCTCTCGGCGGCAGGTCGTGAAGCGTCCCCCACAATCACCCAGGTCGGGCGCACGACGTCCAGGAACCCGTGGGCCAGGACTTGGGACGCATCGGGCAAGCCCGCCACGATCACGTCCGCCCGCAACTGCGGATGCCGGTTGAGCAGCTCGTTCTGTCCGGCAAACCCCAGGTCGCTCAAAAGCAGAATCCGCATCCCCGCCACTTCACGATAGAGCACCATGGCTTCGTCATCGGCCCGTCCCAGCCGGGACGCGCGGGCCGGATGCAGCACCTGCCAGCCGCGCACGACCTGTCCGTCCTGCAACGCGCTCCAGCGGCCGGTTGCGCCGAGCGCGTTGGTCACCTGCCGGTAGGATGTGGATCGAAACCGCGCCGTCGAGACCACGGCGCGTGAAGTGGGGAATGCGGCCATCAGGGACAAGGCGCCCCCCACATGCCGCTTGTCGCCATGGGTGAGGACGAGCGCATCCAAACGATCCACACCCCGGGCTCGCAGGTAGGGCGTCACCAGGTAGCGCACCACCGCTTCGTCTCCCGAATCCACCAACAGGTTTCCGCCGTCCTCGACATGCACCATGTGCGCGCCTTCCCGGGCCAGCACGGTGAGGCGGAACGATGGTTGGCGCTGATGCGCTTCCCCCAGCGCAAGCATGCAGGTCAGCAACGCCACGGTGGCCGCCGCCCAGCGGAGCCGGGTCCGCTTGCGCAGGAGCATGCCCGCCGCGACCAGAAACACGTAATGCGAGATCATCCACAGAAGCGGGGGCGGCGCCACATGCCAGGCGCCCGCCGGAAGCTGGGCAATCCACGTCGTCAACTGTTGCATGAGGCACATCCAGAACCAGGCGCTGTGATTGAACAGCACCGAGACCGCAGGCCACCAGGCCGTCGTAAGCAGGCTGCCAAGCCCGCTGATCAACGCCAGGCTGGCCATGGGGATGAGCACCACGTTGGCCGGCACCGAGATCGGACTGAAATAGTTGAAGTGCCAGGCCACCAGCGGCAGCGATCCCAGCCAGGCCGCCGCCGAGACCAGCCCACCGACCAGAACGTGGTGCGCCACCCGCCGCCGCAAGCCCGGCTCCACCGCCTCGGGATCGCGCGGCTTGAGCGGATCGGGTGACATGGTCACGGCATACGCCCAGTCCAGCAGCGGGCTGGCCAGAACCAGCGTCAACACCACCATGAAGGAAAGCTGAAACCCGGGCTGGAATAGCTGGTTCGGATCCCAGACCAGGATCAGGCCGGCCGCCAGGGAGAGGGAGTTGGCCAGGTTGTTGGGGCGCTCCATCAACCACCCGGCCATCATCACGCTCATCATCATGGTGGCCCGCACCGCCGACGCCTGCCAACCGGTGGCCCCGGCGTAAAACCAGAGGAGCGGGATGACGATCAGTCCGCTCCAGCGTCTGGGACAACCCAGCATCCGCAACGCCACCCCCATGGCCATGGCCATCAGTCCCACGTGCAGGCCGCTGATCGCAAACAGGTGCATGGTGCCTGCGCGCATGAACGGTTCCGCCGTCTCGCCGCGCAGCCCTTCCCGCCAGCCAAGCAGCATGGCCCAGAGCAGTTCCACCGGCTTGTCCACCTCCGGCAAACCCCGCGCCAAGGCCTGGCGACACCACGCCACGAAACCCTCCTGCCACGCGCCCCACCTGCTGCGCGTCCCGCCCTCCACCACGTTCCATTCGTGAGGCAGGTCCGTCTCCAGCTCATAATAAATGCCCTGCTCCTGATAATACTTTCGGGCATCAAAGAGCCCCGGGGCGGGAGCGGATTCCAGGGGACGCAGCACACCCGCCACGCGGACGAGATCCCCGCTTCGCCCCGGCACGGAGGCGGGCCCGGAGCCGCGCACCACCACCCAGCCATGCGCCGGCCGCCAGGCCGCGCCTTTGGGATGGAGGCGCGTGACCCTCATGCGGGCACTGAGCCGCACGGTGGACGACGGTTCCATGCCAGTCCTCCGAAAGGCGGGCGTGCCCAATAGCCGCCCCTCCACCACGACCTCGGAGGCGACGGGGCCGGCCAGGTGGCGGAGATCCCGCGCGTCCCATGGCGCGTTCCACAAGGTGCCATGTGCCGCCCCGGCCAGAATGACCAGCGGCAGCAGACAGCCTCGCCGGCATCGGGGATAGATCAGGAAAAGGATCGAACCAAGCCAGGCCAGCGCGCCGATCCACAACACGGGCGGAGACAGGACGCGGGCAGACAGGAGCCCCAGCATGAAGCCGAGGGTCAACGGAAGGAAGGGGCAGGCGCGCGTCAAGTCACCAGCGGCGCCGCCAGCGGCCCCAGCACCAGAGGACGAACAGCCCAAGCGCCGCACCGGCTGTGTCCAATATCACATCCCACGGACTGGGTCCGCGGGACGGGACAAAGCTCTGATGTATCTCGTCGCTCAAGGCATACACAAACGCCAGACCCCAAGCTCCCAGGGCGGAACCCCAGGTCCAGGGACGGTCGTCCTCCTTTTTCGGTTGGCGCAGAGCCCTCCACAGCAACAGCGCGAGAATGCCGTACTCGACGGCATGCGCCGTCTTGCGCACCGAGAACACCACCAGGCTCAACGCCTCGTCGGAGATGTCTGGCAGGAGCCAGCGCACCACCGGGCCGATGATGCGGCTCGTGTTGCCCGACGACATGGCACCGGTGGAAGCGCTGAATATCAACGCCGCCCAGGCCACCACCGGCAACCAGTAAATCACCAGCGCTTTTCCCGCTCGCACCCGGCGATCAAATCAGGCGCGTTCGTTCAACGGCAAGCCATTATGATTGGATTTGCTAAAACTTTCCTCTTCTGGCAAAGAAAGGCTTCCTAACATGAAACGAACGAAGAACAGATTCTTGCCGGTTTTTTTATCGCTGTGGGTGGTTTTTGTCCCTTGCCTCTTCGCCGCCCCCACCACGCCCCTCACCCTGCATTACCTGGGCAAGGCCGGCATTCAGGCTTCCGGTGAAGGCCTGACCGCGGTCGAACTGAGCCAGCGTCCCGCCACCAAACGTCTGCTTTCCGTAGCCCTGGACAAGCTTTCCCGCGCCCCCGCCACCCTGCATGGCATCAAGGATGACGCCACCGCCACATCGTCCGCGGACGCGCTTCGCCCCATCCTGGGCGACCTCCTTACCGCCGAATCGCGACTGGAACTGACCGGAACCCCCGGCCAATGGGCCTTCCGCCTGGCGGCCATGGTGGGCCCGGAAGCCGCCGGCAACTGGGACAAGCACCTGCGCGCCTTGGCCGGGCAGATGAAGCTTGGCTCGGTCGAGGACCTGAAGCAGGAGGGCCTGACCGGATGGCAGGTTGCCCCGACTGATCATTCCCAGGGCCTAGTGTTTCTGCAGGGACGCGGTTGGGCCCTGGTGGCCACCGGTCCTGCCGCCCTCCCGGCGCTCGCTCCGTGGCAACTGGCCCTCGCAAGCACCGGACGCCCCATTCCCAAGGCCGGCCCGGCCTGGATTGACCTGCATGCCGATTGGAAGGCCATGGGCGAGCTGTGCGCCTGCTTCAAGGGCCTGCAACTGCCCGCCACCCGGTTCTCCGTGACCGGGGAGAAGGAGATGCTGCGCACCTCGGCCACACTTGATTTCGCCAAACCTCTCCCGGTCCGCCAGGAAGCCTGGAACATCCCCACCAATCTCATCAATGAACCGCTGGTCAGCTTCTCGACTTGCCGCGGCCTTGAACAGATCCTCGCGCGGTCGCCGCTCATCAAGAAGCTCGCCCTCAAGGAACTGCCCAACCAAGCCACCATCTGGGGACAATCCAGCTTCCGTGGACAAACGCTGATGACGTTCCCCCTTTCCCAGCCCACCAACGCCATTGTGCAGATGGGCCCGCACCTGCCGGCCGCGCTGCAGGAGGTGTTTCCCGACCTGCCGGGGACGGTCTATTGGCTTTCGAACAAGTCGGAGATTGTGTGGCGCGGCCTGCCCCTGATGAGCCCCTTCATCAAACCTTACTTCTCCGCGTCGCGGCCCTATCTGATCGCCGGCGTCGTGCCGGTGCTGGGCCCGACCAATCCCCCCCCGCCCGAACTCTTCGCCCAGCTCAAGGGTCGCGATTCCCTGCTCTACTACGGGTGGGAAATCACCCAGGCACGCCTGCTGCATCACAGGCATTACCTGCAGCTCGGCTCGATCGTGGCCGGCAGGCAGGGGATCCAGACCAATGACGCCAGTTTTGTGTTCCAGCAGGAAATCCAGGACAAGCTGGGCAACTGCATTTCTGAACTGGACCTTTCAGCCCCCGCGCAGCTTACGTTCACGCGACGTTCGGCCATCGGGCTGACCGGATTGGAGCTGGTCTTGTTGGGGCGCTGGATCGATTCGCCGGGATTCCCGTTCACGTTCGAGATTCCCAGGGCGCCGGTGATCCGCCCCGAAGACTTCCCCAAGGCAGGCAAGGCGCCGCCCGCGGATGCACCCGCCGCCACGCCATGACGTGGCGCCGCACGAAGCCTTGCCGTCCTGACTCCTATCGGCGCAACCCAACCCGCCTGTCTTTGCCTCATGAAACTTGGCGTCAACATCGATCATATTGCCACTCTCCGTGAAGCCCGCTACCGCGGCCTGGCCTGGGGTGAACCCGACCTGGTCGAGGCCGCCGCCCTCTGCGAACGAGCCGGCGCCCACGGCATCACCATCCATCTGCGCGAGGACCGGCGGCACATCCAGGACGAGGATGTGCGCCGTCTCCGCCAGAGCGTCCGCACCCGCCTCAACCTGGAGATGAGCAACACGCCCGAGATTGTGGACATCGCGCTCCGCACCCGGCCCGACATTGTCTGCATCGTGCCCGAACGACGCAAGGAAGTGACCACCGAAGGCGGCTTGGATGCGCACGGACAGGTCGAGTCCCTCACCGCCACCCGCAGGCGCCTCAATGCCGCGGGCATTGAAGTCAGCCTGTTCATCGACCCCGACCCCGCGCAGGTGGAAGCCTCGGCGCGCATCGGCGCGCAGTTTGTCGAGCTGCACACCGGGGCCTTTGCCGAGGCCCATCGCACCGATCCTTCCGATGGGTCCGAGCTGGATCGACTGGTGAAGGCCGCCCGTCTAGCGCATGCCGCCGGGCTGGCCGTCAATGCCGGCCACGGCCTCACCGTCGCCAACGTGCCGCGCCTGTTTGACGTGCCGCACCTGGTCGAACTCAACATCGGCCATCACATCGTCAGCCGCGCCCTGGCCATCGGCCTCCCCGCCGCCGTCACGGAAATGCTTAACGCCATGAAACTGTATGCGGGTTGAGAGATGACTCCGTGACCTGATGACCCGGTCATCCTCCAAGCCATTCCCCCACCCACCCACTCATTCGCCCATTCACCCATTCGCACACCCCCCCATGCCTCTCGGCCTTGGCATAGACATCATCGAAGTCGAACGCATCCGGCAATCGCTGGAGAAGTTTGGCGACCGGTTTGTGCGGCGCATCCTGCGCGAGGAGGAGATCGCCTATTGCCGGGCGCAGCGCGATGCCGCGCCGTTCGTGGCGGCGCGCTTCGCGGCCAAGGAAGCGGTGTCCAAGGCGTTCGGGACCGGCATCACGGGGGAACTGGGCTGGCAGGACATCGAGATCCGGCGCAAGGAGAGCGGCGCACCCTACGTCGTGCTCCACGACAAGGGGTTGGTGCTGCTTGAAAAGCGCGGCGGCGCCCTCGTGCGAATCAGCCTCACTCACACGCACAATCACGCGTGCGCCGTGGCGATGCTGGAATAAGGTTGGGTTCCGCGAAGCAAAGGTTCCTCCCGCCAACGACGCGAAGCCGCCAAGGAAGCCCCCTTCTGCATTCTGCATTCCTCCTTCTTCCTTCAATAAAATGGCGCACCCATGAGGAGTCGAACCTCAAACCTGCTGATCCGTAGTCAGCCGCTCTATCCAATTGAGCTATGGGTGCCCCGAATTAAGGGGCGGCACTGTATCGGCCGAGCCCGGGGCAGGCAAGGGTTTTTCCGGAATCCGCTTGCGAGATGCCCGCTCATGTTACTCCATATCAGCGGGTTTCGACAACACCGGCGTGTCGGGCCCCGCAGGCCGTCGTTTCCTTCCATCGATTGTGAAAGCGAATGTCGAGATGGGCGACAGAGACCGACGCTTCGGTCGTGGCACCCCATCCTGCCCATCCCTCCTCCACTTGGCAAGGCGGACGCCGTTCGCCCTGATGCCGGCACGGATTCGACTCCCGCCCCCCGCACGGGGCGCGAGCAAGAGCATGTCATTCCCCACACGCTGCTGGGGAATGAAGGCTGCGCAGCGGGTTGCGACACAAGGTGAAACATGGGCGAGGTGAGGACGGGTGAGAACACCATCTTTCGGCTGCGCTACAGCGAACCCGTTTACTCGGTGGCGGCCATTGACCCCTTCAACTACTACGTCGAACAGGCCGACGGGACGCCGTTTGATTACTGGGCCTCTTCCGTGCTGCCGCTGGATGTGGAGGGAATGACCTACGAAGTGGTCATGGACGGATCCTTCGATCCCAACGTGAGCTATGTCGTGCGTGCGGACTCCGTGATGGACCTCGCGGGTAACATGGTGACGCCCACGGCTGTGGCCATCCAACCGGTGCCCGAACCGGGCGTGTTGGCCCTTGGGGCCCTAAGCCTCCTCGGAGTGTGGATGCAGCGGAGGCGAAGACGCGCGGCATGAGTCAAGCCGTGGGGGACGCGCCAATGGGCGCGGCCGCCTGCTCCCTCAACCCAGCCGACGCAGCTTGCTCACCCGGCCCGTCGCCACCCATTCGGCCACGAAGATGTTGCCGTCCGCGTCGAAGCAGGCGTCGTGCGGATGGACGAACTTCCCGTCGATCCATCGGTCGGGATTGGCACGCACATCCTTCTCCAGCCTGGTCACGCGCTCGACGTCATCCCCCAACCGGGCCACGACGCGGTTCTGTTCATCGAGGATGGACACCCGGGCATGGAGTTCGGGCACGACCATCAAGCCCTTCCATGTGTCCAGATTGGCCGGAAGCCCGTAGCCGGTCAGGGTCTCCTGGTATTCCCCGTTCATGCTGAAGCATTGCAGGGTATGGTGAGCCCGATCGCAGACGGCAATGCGCGGCGCGCGTCCGGGACGCCGGTCGATCCAGATGCCGTGCGGGGTGTTGAAGGTCCCCTGCCCGTCCCCCGGCCCGCCGAACTTGGAAACCCAGTTGCCATCCTTGTCGTAGCGGTGGATGAAGAAGGAACCGTAGCCATCGGCAAGGAGGAACCCGCCGTCATCCAGAAAGGCGAAATTGGTCGGCATGAACGCGTCGCGGCCCCAGCGCTGCTCGCGAACGGTGTCTTCCTTGGGGCGATACACCCCGCTGTCCATGGGGGCGTACTTCTCCCAGACCAATTCCCCCTCGAGCGTGAGCTTGGCGAAGGCCTTGACCTGTTGGTAGGCGCAGACGTAGAGGAACTGGTCCTTCCCCTCGGTGCGCACCTCGATGCCGTGCCCCCCGCCCTGGAACCGGTTGCCAAAGGAGCGGACGTAGCGTCCCTTCGGATCGAAGACGAAGATCGAGGGATGATCCGGGAGGTTGGCGCGTCCTTCGTGGATCACATACACCAGGCCGTCGGCATCCACCGCAACGTTGTGGGTGGTCTGCCAGGTGAACGGGTCGGGGAGCCGCGCCCAGTTGTGCTGCACCTCGTAGCGGTGCTCCTCCTCACCCACCACCAGTTGGCGGTCGGACTTTTGCGCGGTCAACACGCGGGGCATGCCGAGCACGGCGGTGGACGCAGCGGTCGCGGCCAGAAAATGGCGGCGGGACACGGGACGTGATGTGTTCATGGGCGAGATGGGGGGGGTGGAGTTCGGGGAGGATTCTAGTCGTTGAGGGCGGCTTGGCAACGCCGATCCGACTGATCCGACCGATCGGTCGGATCGGACCGAGGCACGCACGCCGGGCATAAGCAAAAGCGATGGCGTGGACATTCCTGTTTAGCGCAGCCAATTCTTGCGCGTGAGATCACTTTGAGCTTGAGGTTTTCGTGGGGGCAACCGATGATCAGATCAGTTCGAGGCACCGCAGCGCAAAGGTGCCGATGCTCTTTCAAATCCAGACGTTTTCGGCATGAAAACATGGCTTTACCCTGCCATGCTCGTGATAAGAAACAAAATTCCTTGAACCGTAAGTCTACGATGCCGGAGCCCTAAATTCGCCGGCCAACGTCAGGCCTTAACTGGAAGACGACGGCCGCCGAATCGGTTCCACCTTGTTTCGAGCCAGTTCAGAGGAACTGTTCCACACGGCATTACGGCGGGGTTTTTTTTTGCCCGCACCCCGCCACCTGCTACCATCCTCCCCCATGGCCGAGTCCGACTTGTTCAGCCGCCTGCAGCCGAGTGCGCCCTCCTCCCCGGACGAGGCGCACGCCGAGCCCAACCAACGCGCCGAACCGTTGGCCAGCCGCATGCGCCCCCGCACCCTCGATGCCTACGTCGGCCAGCGCCACATCCTCGCCCCCGGCCAGCTCCTCCGGCGCGCCATTGAATCGGACCGCATTCAATCGCTCATCTTCTACGGCCCGCCAGGCACCGGCAAAACCACCCTGGCCCGCATCATCGCCCAACGCACGCGCAACCACTTCGAACGCCTGAGCGGCGTGGAATCCAACGTGGCCGACATGCGGCGCGTCCTTTCCGGCGCCACTCATCGCCTGGCCAACACCGGACAGCCGACTCTCCTCTTCGTGGATGAAATCCACCGATTCAACAAGTCACAACAGGACGTGCTGCTGCCCGATGTGGAAAGCGGCGTGATTCGTCTCATCGGAGCCACCACGCACAACCCATTCTTCTTCGTCAATTCCCCCCTCGTCTCGCGCTCCCAGATCTTCGAACTCCGCCCCTTGGAGGTGGACGACCTTCTCGGCCTGATGCAGAGGGCCCTGGCGGACCAGGACCATGGACTGGGCCACCTCCGCCTCCAGGCGGAACCTGATGCGCTGCGCCACCTCGCCACCGTGGCGGACGGCGACGCCCGCAAGGCGCTCAACGCGCTTGAGATCGCCGCGCTCACCACCGAGCCCGACGCCCAGGGCGTCATCCACATCGACCTGGCCGTCGCTGAACAGAGCATCCAGCGCAAGGCCATCGTGTATGACGGGGACGGTGACGCGCATTACGACACCATCTCCGCCTTCATCAAGTCGATGCGCGGCAGCGATCCCGATGCCGCCCTTTACTGGCTGGCCAAGATGATCGAGGCGGGGGAAGACCCGCGCTTCATCACGCGGCGGATTGTGATCTGCGCGGCGGAGGATGTGGGCCTGGCCGACCCGATGGCCCTGGTCCTGGCCCAGGCGGCGCATCAGGCCTCCGAATTCATCGGCTGGCCCGAGGCGCGCATTCCCATCGCCGAGGCCACCCTCTACATCGCCACAGCCCACAAGAGCAACAGCGTGATCTCCGCCATCGATGCCGCCTTGGAGGACATCCGCTCCGGCAGGACGCTCCCCGTTCCGGAACACCTGCGCGACGGACATTATCCCGGAGCCAAACGCCTGGGGCACGGGGCGGGTTACCAATACGCCCATGCTCATCCGGATCATTTCGTGCCTCAGGATTACTTGGGGGCGTTCCGGCGATATTACGAGCCGACCGACCAGGGCGTGGAGCGCAAGATCAAGGAACGGGTCGAAACGTGGCGGGCCCGCCTGGCGGAAACCAAGGACCTCCCCCGCAAGCCCTCGTCATGAATCCGGAGGCGGCGAGCCAGAAGGAACGCATGCGGCGGGAGCTGAAACAGGCGGTCCGAGCACTGTCAGCGGAGGACAAGGCGGAGGCCAGCCGGGCCATCCAAGCCTTGATCCGTGCCCAACCCTGCTGGCGCGAGGCCGGTTCGGTGCTCCTTTACAGTGCCCTGCCCGACGAACCGGACCTCAATCCTCTGCTGGTCGAGTTGGCAGGGGATGGCCGGGTGGCCTGCCTGCCCCAGTTCGACCCGACCACCGGCCAATACCATGCCGCTGCCATTCAGGTTCCCGGTCGGGACTTGCGGACCGGCCGTTTCGGCGTCCTGGAACCGCAGGAGGGGTGTCCGGAGGTGGCGATGAACCGGCTGGACCTGGTGCTGGTTCCTGGTCTAGGATTCGCCCCCACGGGCTGGCGCCTTGGCCGCGGTCGCGGGTTCTACGACCGGCTCCTGTCCCAGACCGCCGCGTGCAAGTGCGGCGTGGCCTTCGACTGCCAGTTGAACGTTGCGGTTCCGGCCGAACCGCATGACATTCCTATGAATTACATCGTCACGCAGACGCAATGGCTGCGTTGTTCCGAAGGGCCTTGCGTTGCCTGATATGAGTTTTCTGGATCATCCTTTCACCCTGGGATTGTTGGGACTGATACTGGGCGTGGCGGCCGGCTACGGGCTCTGGCGATGGCAAGACAAGGCCCGCCAGCACGCTCTCAAGCTTCGCGAAAAGGATCTGCTCGATCACGCCCGGCGCGAGGCCGACAACCTTGCCCGGGAGGCGCGGCTCCGCGCCGAGGAGGAGGCCTTCAAGCTCCGCGAATCCACCGAGGCCCGGCTGGCAACGCAGCGCGAGGAGTTGATGCAGACCGAAAAGGCGCTCAACCAGCGCGAACTGCTCCTCAATCAGCAGATGGAAAAGGTCAGCGCCGCGGAAACAAGCCTGGCCGCAGAACGCAAGACCATCCAGGTCAACGCCGAGGCCCTCGACCAACAACAGCAAACCCTCGACGTGCTGATCCGCCAACGACGCGACCAGCTCCAGCACGTTTCCCACCTCAACGAATCCGAAGCCCGCCAGCAGTTGCTCAAGGAGATCGAGATGGATGTGAGCAAGGACGCCAGCCGCATGGCGCGCCGCATCATGGAGGACGCCAAGACGACCGCCGAGGAGAAGGCGCGCCGCATCCTCAGCATCGCGGTGCAGCGCTACGCCGGCGAGCACGTCAACGACATCTCCAGCGCCACCGTCGCCCTCCCGGGCGAGGAGATGAAGGGGCGCATCATCGGCCGGGAAGGCCGCAACATCCGCGCCTTCGAGGCCGCCACCGGCGTGACCGTCCTCATCGACGACACCCCCAATGCCATCGTGCTGTCTGCCTTCGACCCCGTCCGGCGCGTCATCGCCCGGGAATCCATGCAGCGCCTCCTCGCCGACGGACGCATCCATCCCACGCGCATCGAGGAGGTGGTGAAGAAGGTCGGGGAAGACATGGATGAAACCATCCTGCGCTGCGGCCAGGAGGCCATCCGCCGTGCCGGGCTGGCGCCGTTCCACGACGACATCACGCGCCTGCTGGGCCGCCTCCATTTCCGGCACAGCTACGCCCAGAACGTACTGGACCATTCCATCGAGGTGTCGCACCTGGCCGGCCTGCTGGCCGGGGAATTGGGACTGGACGTCAACCAGGCCAAGCGCGCCGGCCTGCTGCATGACATCGGCAAGGCAATCAACCACGAGGTCGAAGGCGCGCACGCGCTGGTCGGGGCCGAGATGGCCCGACGCTGTGGCGAGACCGAGGACGTCGTCAACGCCATCGCCTCCCACCACGACGAGGCCCCGCACAAGGGGCCGCTCGGCATCCTGGTCGGTGCCGCGGACGCCATGAGCGCTTCCCGTCCCGGGGCGCGGGCCGAGACGATGACCGCCTACATCCGCCGCGTGGAGGCTTTGGAACGGATCGGCAACCAGATCGAGGGCGTGGATCGCTGCTTCGCGATTCAGGCGGGCCGGGAACTAAGGGTGATGGTCCATCCGGAAGAGGTGACCGACGAACAGGCGCACGCCATCGCCCGAAAGATTTCCAAGCGCATCGAGGAGGAGCTTCAATACCCCGGCCAGATCCGCGTCACTGTGATGCGGGAAACGCGCTGCGTGGAATACGCGAAGTAGCGAAAAAGAAGAACCGCCTTCAGGCGGTCCGGCTTGGAGAATGGATCAGCGACCCTCGTTCAGCCCCACGGGCAGGCCGTGCTCCCATCCCGTCGGTGAATTCCACGGACGGGCGGTCTGGTTTTCCGGCTCGGTGGTCGCGCATCCGGACACAAGGAACAACAACGCCACCAAGGGGAGGGCCATCAGAATTCGTTTCAGCGTGCTTGTCATAGGATCAAGTTGGCTGGGGGGTTAACGCTCGTAAAACACCTGGTCACCCTCAATGATATCCCCGAAATCCCATCCCGGCAACACATTGGCAATGCACCGGTCGGCATACACGTTGGTGATGCGCACCTTGGCCACCAAAATGCCATCCCGACTGACCATCAGCTCGCCGCGCGGCTCGATGCCATCCTGTTCCCCAATGTCGAGCACGACGAATTTCCACTTGGGATCCACTATCAGCACCGACCCCTTGGTTCCGGGCGGAAGCGGGACGGGATCATTCGGGCCGATGATGTCATCGATGATGTCCTTCTGCCGCTTGTTGACCTTGACCAGCACCTCCTTCTCCGCCTCCAGCACGGCGTTCATCTCTTTGAGGGCCTTTTCGGAGGCGATGAGGCCCCGCACCTGAGCGACGGTCAATCCAAGGGCACTCCACTGGGCCAACTCCTGCTGCGAGGTGCGAAGATCCTCCTCCGTCTTGCGGAGCCGGTCCTGCAGCGTCTGGGCCAACTGGGTCTGCGTGTCGGCGCGCATCGTCTCGGACGTCAGCCGGCCTTGGGTCTCTTCCAGGGTCTTCTCCGTGTCCACCAGCTTGGTCTCCGTCTCGCGAAGATCCCTCTGCAGGTTGTTGGCGCGGCGTTCCTGCGATTTCCACTGCGTAAAATTGAGGTCCCGCGTTTCGATGATCTGCTCCAAATGCGGCCGCACAAAAAACTGCGTGACCACAATCGCAGCCAATCCAGCCAACAACGCAATAATAGTGAAAGCGCGTCCTAACATAATCAGATTCCAAGCACGGATAGTCGAGACGGGCTAGGCTAAGTCAGACTCAAACCGCCTGTCAACCAGCCATTTCTGAGGAATGTTGCTCTCCACTTGGCGACAGGGGGCGGGGGTGCCTCTGACATCTCTTTTACACACCTTTGACCGGGCAATGACAACAGGTTAAGCCGGTTCCGGCAGACTCGCGGCATGAAACAAAAATCCAAAACCTGCATGCTCATCGCACTTCTCTCCACAACCCTCACGGCCCTTAGCGCCGGCCCCTCCTCCAAGGGAAAAGACTACGTCGCCCACGAATGGGGCACCTTCACTTCGGTCCAGGGGGCCGAAGGCATCCAGATGGACTGGAATCCCTTCGTCCAGTGGGACCTCCCAACCTTCGTCCATGACCAGAACCAGAATGTTCAGGCCAAGGTCAACCAGCAACTCGCCGGGCTCCTGCTCAAATCCAAGGCCATGAGCAAGCAGCGCATGGAAACCCCCGTCATCTACTTCTACTCCGACCAGGAACTCACCGTGGACGTCAAGGTCCGCTTCCCGCAGGGGCTCATGACGGAATGGTACCCGGCCGCCACCGCCTTCGCCCCCGATCCCACCGCCACGTCCGAACAGCGCGCCGCCAACAAGGAAAGCTTCCTTGCGTGGAACCAGATGCGCATCCTGGCCCCGGACGCCGATCAAGCCCTTCAGCCGCCCTCCGATCAAAGCGACAACCACTACTACGCCGCCCGTGAAACCTCGGCCAACCTGCTCGAGGTGGCCGGCCCGGCCAACGCTCCCCATCCGCAGCACGAAAAGTTTCTCTTCTACCGGGGCGTGGGTGATTTCACCGCACCCCTCACGGCCTCCATCCAGGGCGACGAACAGTCGGTCCGCATGGACAACCGCGCCAAGGACGCCCTCACCGGCCTGGCCGTGCTTCGCATCCGGGGTGAAACGGCCCAGCTCCTCACCACGGATCACCTGGAGGCGGGCCAGAACGCCACGTTGAAGCTCGACAGCCCCATCCTTCCCAAGCAGGACCTCCGCCCCCTCGTCCGCGACTACCTCAAGCACCATCTCGTGGCCGCGGGACTCTATCCGCGTGAGGCCGAAGCGATGGTGAAGACCTGGGATGATTCATGGTTCGGCGAGGAAGGCCTCCGCGTGCTCTATCTGCTGCCCCAGTCCTGGACCGACGAGGCGCTCCCGATCACGCTTGACCCTCAACCGAAGTCGCTGGTCCGAGTCATGGTGGGCCGGGCCGAACTCATCACCCCAAGCACGGAGTGGGAATTGCTCAAGCAGGCGGTGCGGTTCAGTGACGCGGATGCGGCCGGCCAACTCGAGGCCGTCACCGCGGTTCAGGACCTGCATCTGGGCCGCTTTGCCGAGCCGACCGCCCGCCGTGTCCTGGGCTCCCATCCGGCGCCCCCCTTCGCGCAGTCCGTCTGGAACCTCCTGCATGCCTCGCGGGCCCAGCTTCCAGTGAATCTGTCCGACGTGACCCTGCAGTAGGTGGGCTCCTTCCGGTTGCTTTGCCGCCCCGCACGCGCCACACTGAAGCCAGCATGCCCTGCCGCGGACCAGCCCGCGGCAGGTGTGTTTTTGCAATCCGATGAAACGAGCTGCGATTCTCTTTGTCCTGGCGGTAGTCGTGCCGAGCCTTTTGCTGGCGTGGCTGGCCGTGCGCTCGCTGCAGGACCAGGAGTATCTGCTGGAGCGTCAGCAAAGCCTCCTCTACCAGGGCATCGCCGATTCGATGGTCAAGGAGATGCAGGCGGCCGTGGTCACGGTCAAGGAATCCTTCGAACGGGAGGTGGACACCCTGGTGGCGAAGAGTTCCGGGGCGGAGGTGGCGACGCGCTTCGATGCGCACCTGCGACGGGACTGGCCCTATGCGGAGGTGGGTTTCGTGGTGTCGCTGCGCGGGGAAGTGCTTTGCCCTTCGCTCTTCTCGGATGCGCAGGCGAGGAAGTTCCGCCTGGAGAACGACCTCTTCCTCTGCAATACCGAGGCCACGGAAGTGTTCTACAACAACTTCACCGGCCAGCAACCCGGATCGCAGGTCTTCAACCAGGCCGCCAGCGTCCCGCCCCCGGATTCAAGCGCGCAAGTGCTCAACGCGCTCTCCAGCCTCCCCCTTCAGGACCCATCCCTGCAGGCGCCGCAGCAACAGCGCATCGTCACGCCCAGCCAGCAGGCATCGCCGTCCCAGGTCCTGACCGTGAAGAACGTGGCGCGCAAGATCAGTCCCTCCCAGCAATGGGAAGTCCCCGCCCCGGCTTCGAAGCTGTTGGCCGGCACGGCCGACTTCCAATCCCTGGTCGCCCAGTCCGGGTCCGGCACGGTGGCCCGCTACCTGCAGGACAAGCTCACCCTGCTCTTCTGGTACCGGCTTCCGCAGGATCCCCTGCTCGTCTTCGGCGCCCAGATCAACCGGGCCAACCTGCTGGAGGACCTCACCCCGCGCATCACGCTCCCCTCCGACCTGCGCCAGGTCATTTCCATGGCCCTTCTCGACGAGAGCGGCAAGCCGGTTTACCGGACGCATCCGGAATTCACCACCGAATGGAAGCGCCCTCTTGTGGCCTCGGAACTGGGCGAGTTCCTGCCCCATTGGGAGCTGGCCGTGTATCTTCTGAACCCCGCCCAACTCAACCAGTCGGCCCGCACCGTGCGTCTCGCGCTTGGCCTGGTCATTGCCGTGCTCGTCCTGGCCATCCTGATCGGAGGCTGGCTGGTGGTGGCCGACGTCCGGCGCCAACTGCGCCTGGCCCGGCAGAAAACCGACTTCGTCAGCAACGTCTCCCACGAACTCAAGACCCCCCTCACCTCCATCCGCATGTTCGGCGAACTCCTCGCGGAGGGGCGGGTCGAGGAGAAGGACAAGCAGCAACGCTTCCTGCGCATCATCACCGCCGAATCCGAACGCCTCACCCGCCTCATCAACAACGTCCTGGACTTCGCGCGACTGGAACGGGGCGAGAAGAAGTATGACCCGCAACCCTTCGACCTGCGCGAAGTGGTGCAGGATGTGGTGGACATGTTCCGCCCACACCTGGAGCAGGGCGGCTACTTGTTGCAATGCCGCCTCCCGGAGGAGGCGGTGCCGGTGTGCGCCGACCGCGACGCCCTGGCCCAGGTGCTGGTCAACCTCCTCTCCAACGCCGAAAAATACAGCGGCGACCGCCGGGACATCGAGGTGGACCTCCTCACCCCGGATGACGGACACGCCCGCATCCGTGTGCTGGACCGGGGACCCGGCGTGCCCGCCTCGTGCCGGGAACGGATCTTCGAGCAGTTCTTCCGGGTTCACGACGGCCTGAGTTCAGGCATCCAGGGAGTGGGCCTTGGCCTGACGCTGGCCCGCCAGATCGCCCGGGCCCACGACGGGGACCTGCATTGCCAGAACCGGGAGGGAGGCGGCGCCTGTTTCGTCCTCGTGCTTCCCACCGAATCCCGCAGCTCATGACCGCCAAGATTCTCATCGTCGAAGATGACCCGCACATCCTCCTCGGACTGGAGGAGGTGTTGAAAAGCGAAGGCTATCAGGTCCACGTCACGCGCCGTGGGGACAAGGCGCTCGAGGCCGTGGCCCAGCACCAACCCGGGCTCATCATCCTTGACGTGATGCTGCCGGGCATGAGCGGCTTCGACATCTGCCGGCAATTGCGTCTCCGCAAGGTGGCCGCCCCCATTCTCATGCTCACGGCCAAGGGCCAGGAGATCGACAAGGTCATCGGCCTGGATCTGGGCGCGGACGACTACGTGACGAAACCTTTCGGCGTCAGGGAACTCGTCGCCCGCATCCAGGCTCTCCTGCGTCGGGCCGGACGCGGAGATCCCACTGCCGCCCCCGAAGGGGAGACCGAATTCCACATCGGGACGAATGTCGTCGATCCCAGGCGGTTTGAAGTCCGGCGCGATGGCGCGTCCGAAAGCCTGACCGCCCGCGAATTGAAGCTACTGCAACTCTTCCACCAGCACCCCGGCGAAGTGCTCTCCCGTGATCGTCTGCTCAACGATGTGTGGGGCTACCAGTATTACGGCACCACCCGCACGCTGGACCAGGTGATCGTGCAACTGCGCAAGAAACTCGGCGACCATGCCAGCCGTCCCCGGCACATCCTCACTGTGCACGGCGTCGGCTACAAGCTGCAGGAACCCGAGGCAACGAAAAGGGGTCAGACTTGACTATTTGACTATGAACCGGAGCCGCACATGTAGCCGCCGACGTCAGGAGGTGGTCGGTCGCATCTCCTCACGACTGGGTCCGCCGCCTCACGGCGGCGGCTACGTGACCCGCGTTCGTGGTCCCGGCTTCAGCCGGTCCGTTGTAGCCGCCGACGTCAGGAGGTGGTCGGTCGCATCTCCTCACGACTGGGTCCGCCGCCTCACGGCGGCGGCTACGTGGCCCGCGTTCGTGGTCCCGACTTCAGCCGGTCTGGAGCTTGCCCAGGACGCCCTTGACCGCCTCGAAGTTGGGCAGTTCCTTGGGGGTTGGCGTCTGCTCGCTGTATTGAACCACGCCGTTCTTGTCGATGACGAACGCGGCCCGGGCGCTGGTCGCGCCAAATCCGAGCAGGTCATCCAGGAGTACGCCGTAGGCCTTGGAGACTGACTTGTTCAGGTCGCTCGCCAGGGTGATGCCGATCTTCTCCTTGTCCGCCCAGACTTCCTGCGTGAACGGGCTGTCCACGCTGATGCCGATCACGTCCGCATTCAGGCTGCTGTAGGCGCCGAGCCCGGCGGTGACATCGCACATCTCCTGCGTGCAGACACCGGTGAAGGCCAGGGGGAAGAACAGGAGCACGGTGTTCTTCTTGCCGAAGTTGTCGCTGAGCTTGACGTCCTTCACGTCGCCCCGCTTGGACTTGAGGGTGAAATCAGGTGCTTTGGTTCCAACGGTAATAGCCATAATAATCAATCCGGTTTGTGTTGATGCGTTTCAATAGACAAGTGCCAGCGTTATAGAGGCCGACCCTGGACGTGTCAAACACATCCCCGGGAGCGGGCGTAGGTGGGTCCGGGATAGGCCCGCCCAGCGCCGAAGCACCAGACGAGGCCCCCCGCAGATCCGGACGAGCCCAATTAAGGCATCCGGTTCCTCTCGATACGGATTCGTTACATCACGGAGTGTACGATTCGG
>Ga0302046_10000591_pt1 | contig 36079 bp, 52 predicted proteins | sample RVTome_11_FD_200261 | JGI IMG/M metagenome (GOLD analysis project Ga0302046, IMG submission 200261) | Soil microbial communities from uranium-contaminated site in the Upper Colorado River Basin, Wyoming, United States - RVT147D111 (version 2) ...
CGGCGGTTCTTCCGGCTCAAGGTGGGGGCGGCGCAGGAGCGCGGGCGGCCGCGGGGCTGCCTGGTGACCAACTCGGCGACGGAGCTCGCCTCGCGCGACCGGGAGACGGCCGGCCGGATCGGCGCGACGCTGGGCCGGATCGAGGCCGCCTTCCATCGCGCGGTGGTCCGTGCCCAGCAGGCCGGCGAGATCGATCCCGCCCGCAACGCGCGGGCGCTGGCGCGCTTCCTCACCAGCAGTGCCCAGGGGCTCTCCGTCATGGCCAAGGCCTCGACGGACCTCGCCACGCTCGACGACATCGTGAGGATCACCCTGGAGGTCGTGGACCGCCGATGAAGGACATCAAGGGGTTCGTGTTCGACGCGTACGGCACGCTCTTCGACGTGTACTCGGTCACCGCGCTCTGCGAGCAGCTCTTCCCCGGCCGGGGCGCCGCCCTGGCCCAGCTCTGGCGCGTGAAGCAGCTGCAGTACGCCATGATGCGCAGCCTCATGGGCCGCCACCGGGACTTCTGGCGGCTCACCGAGGACGGGCTGGTCTACGCATGCAAGTCGCTCGGCCTCGAGCTGACCGCGGACAGCCGCGCGCGCCTGCTGCAGGCGTATCTGACCCTCGCGGCGTTCCCTGACGTCAAGCCGGGGCTGGAGGCGCTGAAGGCGCTCGGGCTGCGACTGGCGATCCTCTCCAACGGCGAGCCCAAGATGCTGCAGGCGGCCGCGCAGAGCGCGGGGATCGCCGGCCTCCTGGACCGCGTGATCAGCGTCGAGGAAGTCGGGATCTTCAAGCCGAGCCCGCGCGTCTACGGCCTGGCGCCCGAGCGGCTGGGCGTGGGCGCCGCCGAGCTGGGCTTCGTGTCCTCGAACGCCTGGGACGTCGCCGGCGCCGCCTCCGCCGGCCTGCGCGCCCTCTGGATCCAGCGCAGCGCGGCCGAGCCGCCCGAGGAGCTGGGGTTCGGCGCCGAGCGCGTCGTGCACGCCATCACCGACCTGCCGCCGCTCCTGAGGACGCGATGACGACGATCCGCATGGTGGATCCCGCCGCCGTGAGCGGGAAGGTCAGGGAGATCTTCGAGGCGGTGCTGCGCCGCGAGCGGACCGTGTTCGGCGCGAGCAGCGTCTCCAACATCTGGCGGTGCATGGGGCACTCCGCCGCGCTGGTGGAGGCGAACTGGAACCGCTCGCGTGCGCTCATGCAGCGCGGCGGCTTCACGCCGCTGCAGCGCGAGCTCATCGCGACCGCGGTGTCCATCGCCAACGCCTGCCACTACTGAATCGACTCGCACGTGGCCGCCGTGATGCGGCTGGGCGTGGACGAGGTCGGGGTGACGGAGCTGATGGGCGTCACCGAGCACGCGCGGGCGCTGGCCACGACCGCCGCCGCCCTGCTCCTGGACTCGCTCGACAGCGAGACCGGCCTGGTCGCGCCGCTGGCCCCCGGCGAGGCCGGCCCGGCGGTCGCGGGCGTGCTCGGGGAGATCGCCGCCTGGGCCCGGACGGCGATGGGCAAGGCCGCTCCGCCGGTTCTCTGGCGGATCCTCGCGCGCAATCCCCATTACCTGGAGGCGACGTGGCGGAAGGACGTCGCTCTCATGGCGCCCGGCGCGCTGGCGGCGCACGACAAGCGGCGCGTGGCGCTCGGCGTGGCGATGGCGACCCGCGCGCGCTACATGATCGAGTACCACACCGCGGTACTCCGCCAGGCCGGCGAGACCGACCACGCCCTGCTGGAGATCCTGGGCGTGGTCGACCACTACACCACGCTCAACACGCTGTCGGAGGCGATGCAGATCGAGTCGGACATCCGTCCGCCGGCCTGACGGCCGCTCTCACCTCGCCGCCGGGGCGCCGATCCCGGCACATTCCGCGCGCCAGCGCTCGTTCGCCTCGGTGAAGAGGCGCTTGGCCCGCTCCACGTCGTAGGGACGCTCCTGCAGCGTCTCGGGGTCCCAGTCGCTGCGGGGGGTGTGGAAGAAGTCTCCCCCGTAGATGTGGATGGCCCCGGTGAACTCGCGCAGCGGGTTGGTGACCGAGTGAATCACCGCCCGGCCCAGCAGCGCCACGTCGCCGCGCCCGAGCCGCCGGTCGCCGGCGGCGGTCAGTCCCGCGGGGGCGCGGCGATAGAACGTGTTGTCCTCCCGGCCTCCGTAGAGCCCGATGATCGCCCACATCCGGTGGTCGTGCGGATAGACGGTCAAGCCGGGAGTCCAGATCACCTTGAGGATGGTCAGCTCGGGAGAATGATGGAGGGTTGCGATCTGCCCCTCCTGCGGCGTGCCCAGCGCAGCCTCCACCTCGGCGGGGTGGGCCAGGGCGCGCTCCAGCAGCTCCTTGATCGCCACCTCGGGCGCGTGCTCGGTGATCGCGGACCGACAGTCGGCAACGAAGCGGTCGACGTCAAACATGGCCGTCCTCCTCGAAGGGAATGGTCGCTGGGGACAACCGTAGGACCGCGCTCCCCCCGTGTCCAATGCATTTCACGGTCTATAATCCATGCCTCCTGGGCATGGGCCGATGGAGCTACGCCATCTCCGCTACTTCGTCGCCGTCGCCGAGGCCGGCGCCTTCTCGCGCGCGGCGACCCGGCTCGGCCTCACCCAGCCCGCACTGTCTCGACAGGTGCGCGACCTCGAGGGGGAGCTCGGCGTCCGGCTCTTCGAGCGCGCGGGGCGGCGCGCCAGTCTGACGAGCGACGGCGAGGGGCTCCTGCAACGCAGCCGTGAGCTGCTGACCGCCGCCGCTCAGCTCGGCGAGCAGGCCCAGGCCATGCGCGGGGGTCAGGCCGGCGTGCTCCGCATCGGCGCGTCTCCCCAGGCCATCCAGAGCGTCCTGGCGCCGTTCCTGGCGCGGTACCTGAAATCGCGACCACAGGTCGAGGTTCACCTGCTCGAGGAGGGGGGCCTCCGTCTGCCGGCGCTCGTCGAGCGAGGGGAGGTCCATCTCGCCTTCGGGGTCCTTCGAGGCGGCGAGCCGCTGGAGGGCCGGCTGCTCTTCGCCGTGCGTGCGCTCGTGGTCGTGTCCCCGACGCATCGTCTGCGACGATCGTCGACGGTCGACGTGACCGAGCTGCGGCACGAGTCGGTCCTGCTGCTGCGGCAAGGGTTCGGGACTCGCGATGTGTTCGACAGCGCGTGCCGGAGCGCCGGGGTACGGCCCCGGATCGCCCTGGAGTCCGGCGATCCCCAGTCGCTCGTCGCGCTCGCCGAGTCCGGCCGCGGCGTTGCCGTCGTCCCCTCGACAGTCCTGTTCTCCGGAAGAGACGTGCATGCGGCGCCGATCCTGAGCGCGGGCACGTCGGTCGGTCTCTGGGGCTCGATCGTGTGGGATCCACGCCGCTTCCTGCCTGTCTACGCGAAGGCCTTCATCGACGAGATCACGACCTATACCCGCCGGACGTACCCGGGGCGGCAATACGATCGACGTGCGCCGCCGGTGCCGCGGCCCGGGCCGTAGCACCCGCGCCGGCGCGGGGTCGACGTACCGTTCCGCCGGCGGACTCCCCCCCCCCAACGGCGGCGCGCGTCAGACGTCGCGCGGGTCGGCGGCGTGCAGCCGGACGACGCGGGTCGAGAGCTGATCCCCCGACACGTCCACGATGCGGAAGGCCGGCGGCCCGGGCAGGACCCTGGCCGTCTGCGACACCGCGGACAGCTGCAGGCAGGTGGACGGTGTCGTGAGCATCGTGAGTCCCTCGCGCTGGATCGCCTGGTCGAGGTGGACGTGGCCGCAGATGAGCCAGCGCACCCGTCCATGCTCGCGCAGCCCAGCGACCAGCTCATCGCCGTTCCGGAGCCGCATGCCGTCGATCCACTCGAGGCCGAGCGGCCAGGGATGATGGTGCACGAAGGCGATCGCCGGCTGGTCGCGATGCTGCCGGAGATCCTCCCGGAGCCACTCGAGCTGGCCGCGATCGAGGAACCCCGGGGCCTGGCCGGGCTCGTGCGAGTCGAGGCCGACGAAGTGATACCCGCCGTGGTCGAAGCTGAAGCAGTGCGGGGCCCCCGGCGCCAGCGCATCATCGAGCAGGACACGGTTGAACGCCGGACGATCGTCGTGGTTGCCCAGCAGGACGTGGACCGGACACGGCAAGCCCGCGAGGATGCCCTTCAGGAGCCTGTACGAGGGCTCGTACTCCGCCGACGTCAGGACCACGGAGCGATCCAGCAGATCGGGGCTGGCGAGATCGCCGCCCAGGACGGCGAAGTCCGGAGCCGGATCGAGCGCTCGAACGGCCTCCACGACCCGGCGGAGCGACTGCTCGGTATCGAACTCCGGCTGACCGGGACGGAAGCGCCAGCCCCCGCCGGCCATGACGTGGGTGTCGGTGAGGTGCACGAAGCGGAACGATGGCCCGGTCACGGCGTCGATGGTACTGCCGCCCTGACACCGCCTCAAGACCGCCCGCCACGTGCCCTCGGCATCCGGGGCCGCGCATCGCCCGCGCGACGTCCCGTGTCTGTCCCGTAGACGCATGAAGCCTGCAGCGGCCGGCCTCACGAGCATCGCCGTCCTGGCCTTCGTGAGCCTCGGCCTGCCCGACGGCGTGCTCGGCGTGGCGTGGCCGTCGATGCGCGGCGCGCTCGGGCTCGGCATGGCCGAGCTGGGCGGCTTGCTGGCGGCCGCCATGGTCGGCTACCTGGCCTCGGCCTCAGCCAGCGGGACGCTGGTGGCCCGGCTTGGGGTCGGGCGGCTCCTGCTCGTGTCGAGCCTCGTGATGACGGCGAGCTCGCTGGGCTATGGGCTGGCGCCGGGCCGCCCGGTGGCGCTCGGGGCCGCGCTGCTCGCCGGGCTCGGCGGCGGGGCCATCGACGCCGGCATCAACGCCTACGCCGCCCGGCGCTTCCCGCCGCGGCTCGTGACGTGGCTGCACGCCTGCTACGGCGTCGGGGCCATGCTCGGCCCGCTGCTGATCACCGGGGTGATGGCGAGCGGCGGGTCCTGGCGTGTCGGATACGGGATCCTCGCCGGCGTGCTCGGCGCCATGGCGCTGGCGTTCGCCGCGACCCGATCGGCGTGGGACGCCCCGGACGCCGGCACGCCGGCGGCCACGCCCGGAGCGCGCGCCGCCACGCTGCGCGAGACCCTGGCGTGCCCGGCGGTGTGGCTGAGCCTGGGACTCTTCTGCCTCTACACCGGGCTCGAGGTGACCGCCGCGCAGTGGACGTACAGCCTCTTCACGGAGGCGCGGAGCTTCGACATGCGCGCGGCCGGACTGGCCGTGAGCGCCTACTGGGCGAGCCTGAGCCTCGGCCGCGTCGTCTTCGGCGCCCTCGCCACGCGTCACCGCCCCGAGCGGCTGCTCCGCGTGAGCCTGGCCCTGGCTCCCGGGGCGTCGGCGCTGATCTGGTGGGCGCCGCAGCCGGTCATCGGCCTCCTGGGCCTGGCCGCGCTCGGCTTCGCCTTCGCGTCGATCTACCCGCTGCTCGTCGCCATCACCCCCGAGCGGCTCGGTCACCGTTACGTGACGCAGGCCATGGGCCTGCAGGTCGCCGTCGCCTATCTCGGCACCGCGGCCCTGCCCGGCGCCGCCGGCGTGCTGGCCACCGCGATGGGACTCGAGGTGATCCCCGCGTTCGTGGTCGGTGGTACCGTGGCGCTCGCGCTGCTGCACGAGCTTGCCGCTCGTGCCGGTCGGACGGCGGCCGGCCTCCCCGCGACGCGCCCGGCCGGGCGCCGTCTCAGAGCATGAACCGGACGTCCGAGCCGAATGTCGGATACGCGAAGGGAACCTGCCGGAGCTCGCTGGCCGAGATGCCCAGGCGGATGGCCGCAGCGAAGAGGTTGATCGTCTCGTCGGCGTGAGGCCCGAGCAGGTGGGCGCCGATGATGCGGTCGGCGCTCTCGTCGATGAGGACTTTGAATCCGGACGCCGTCTCACCCACCCGGCGCGTGTTGAACCACGAGGAGGTGTCCTGCCGGTGCGTGCGGAACGTCCGGCCGGCCGCGCGTGCCGCCGCCTCCGTCAGCCCGGCCGAGGCCAGCGGCGGCAGGGTGAACACCGCCGAGGCGATGCCGTGGTAGTTGGCCGTCCGGCGGTTGCCCTCGAGCAGGTTGGTCGTCAGCACCCCCACATCATGGTCGGCCTTGGGGGTGAGCGGGGGGCCGCTGGCCGCCGCGTCCCCGCCCGCGTAGACGGCAGGGTTCGAGACCGACTGCAGATACTCGTTCACGACGACACCGCGCTTCTCGCGGGTGACGCCGGCCGCGTCGAGCGCAAGGTCGTCGAGCTCGGGGACGCGACCGGCCGCGTGGACCGCGAGATCGGTCTCGAATCGCACCTCGCGGTCGTCCCGGGCGCCGAGCACCACGAGGTGGCCGCCGGATGTCTGCACCCCGCGGACCTCGGTGCCCAGTTCCACCCGGACACCGAGCTCGCGGGTGCGCCGCACGAGCACGTCCACCAAGTCGGCGTCGAAGCCCTCCAGGGGCCGGGCCCCCCGGTGGACGATCGTCACGCCGGCCCCGGCCCGGGCGGCAACGTGCGCGAACTCGAAGGCGATGTAGCCCCCGCCCACGAAGACGACGCGCGGCGGCAGCCGATCGAGGTTCAGGAACTCCTCGCTCGTCGTGAGGCGCCCGGCGCCGGGAAACGCCAGCGGCGCCGGCATGGAGCCGGCGGCGATGAGGACGCGGCGGCCGGTCAGCCGATCGCCGCCGACGGCCAGCGTCGTGGCGCCCACGAAGCGTGCGCGGCCGTGGAACTGCTCGACGCCGATCCCGGCCCAGGACTGCTGTGTCCGCTCCGTCGTCGGGTCGACGAGCGAGCGTTTGAAGCGCATGAGGGAGGGCCAGTCGATCGTCAGCTGCGCGGCCGGCACGCCGGTCTCGGCGAGATCGCGCGCCGCGTGGACGGCCTCGGCCGCGCTGACCAGGATCTTCTTCGGCACGCAGCCGCGTAGGGCGCAGGTCCCGCCAAACGGGCGCCAGTCCACGACGGCCACGGTCCAGCCGGCCTCGCGACAGCGGGAGGCTACCGCGGATGTCACCCCGGTGCCGACGATCACCAGGTCGTACTGTCGATCCATGGCCGCCATCCCTTCGAAGTCCGCTCAAGACCTCGGTCCCCAACCGGGTCCGGCGTCACGCCACAAAGATACACGGTATCGCCGCGCACGACCGCGCGGCTGATGATCGGCAGCCCGTTATTAATAGTGGCGTCGGTCATGCCATGGCGAATGATCGTCATCTCTGCCCCTCTCTGACGTCGCGCCTCGACGGGCACCTCGAGCACTGACGATCCCGGCAGCGCGTGCACAGGATCCGCCGATCGCACCCGCACACTGTACACTTCACGGCGTTACCTCCTTCTCCGGGGCCTGACCCTCTTCCTCACCGGCAGGACGGCGTCAGGCCCCAGGGCGGTGCGTCAGGGCCGGCGCGCTCGACCACCCGTCCGGATCCGGGTTCCGCCCGCCGAAATAGTCGATGTAGCGGTCGATCGGACGGCGCTGGTCGCCGAGCAGCGAGGCGATGTAGAGCGTCTCGACCGGATCCAGCGGCACGTACGCGTTCAGCATGTCTCGGCTCCCCTTGCCCTCGTGTCGCCGCGATCCGGCCCACACGCCAGCGTCATGAATCGATGAGATGGATCGTCAACAAGAGCATCAGCGCGGCCAGGGCGGCCACCACGGCCAATGCCGAGCCGAGCGTTGCGACGAACTCAAACCAGGTCATGCTCAGGCCTCGTCCCCCTGCATCGCTGTCCCCACCCGTCAGACACGCGCGCAGGGGGTGGCGATGCGGCGCCTCTCCGGCCGACGGCGCCCGGCCGACGATGTCGGCGAACCTCCCCGGCCACCCGGCGGGTCCAACCTCCCGGTAACAGATTCCAACGAGGAGGGTTCACATGGCTGCGCTGCGTCAGCTCCGCTCGGTCAAGGTCTCGCTCCTGGCCGCTCTGTTCGCAGTGGCGCTCGCCGGCGGTCCCGCGCTGGCCGCCGACGTCACGACGCCGTTCGCCGGCAAGGCGGTCAACGGCGGCACCGTCACCCACGAACACCGGGACGGCCGGCACATACTCCGGGTCTCCGACGACTTCAAGGTCCCGGGCTCGCCGGACCCGCACTGGCAAGTGGTGGACACCAAGGGCAACGTCTACCTGCTGAACCGGCTCACGCTCAAGGACGACAAGGTCAACCGGGCGATCACGCTCCCGGCGTACGTCCTGGACATCGTCAAGGTTCAGATGTGGTGCGCCTGGGCCGAGGTGGTTCTCGGTGAAGCGTCGTTCTCCAGCCCGGTGGCGATGAAGTAAGAGCCGGCGGCGGTCCCCCGTTGTGGGGCGTGGCCGGCCCTTCGTGACACACGAAGCACTCACGCGAACTCGAGGAGGGATCGACGCCATGAAATGGCTCACTCGTGTCGTCATCGCGGCCGTTCTCGCCGGCTCGGCCGGCCCCGGCCAGGCCCAGGTCGTCGACAAGAAAGCGCTCACGCTGGAAGGGGCACGTCACGTCATCGCGACCGCGATCGGCGAGGCCCGGCGGCTACGGGCGCCTGGCGGCGTGATCGCCGTCGTGGACGACGGCGGCAACCTGATCGCGCTCGAGCGCCTGGACGGCAGCTTCGCGGCCGGGGCCGCCATCTCGATCGGCAAGGCGCGGACCGCCGCCATCTTCAAGCGGCCGACCAGGACCTTCGAGGACATCATCAAGAACGGCCGAACGGCCGGCACCCATCTCGGCACGATCAAGGGCCCCGAGCATCCACACAATCTCGCCTGGGGCGACGACGATGGTCGAGCGCTGTACCTCGCCGCCCAGACCGGACTCTATCGCCTCCGGCTCGGCGTGGGGGGACAGCCATGAGCCTCGAACGCATGGGCGGACACGTGCTGCGTTACGGCCTGGCCGCGATCCTGCTTTACCTGGGCGCGTTCAAGTTCACCACCGTGGAGGCGCGGGCCATCCAGCCCCTGCTGGCCCACAGCCCGTTCTTCGGCTGGCTCTACGCCTGGCTCAGCGTGCAGGCCGTCTCGAACCTCATCGGCCTCACCGAGCTGGTCATCGGCGGCCTCATCGTCCTGCGACCGCTCTTCCCGCGCATGGCGGCGCTGGGCAGCCTCGGCGCGATCGCCGTGTTCGCGACGACGCTGAGCTTCCTGGTCAGCACACCGGGCGTCTGGGCGTGGGTCGAGATGTTCCCGCTCCCGGTGCCGAGCGAGGCCGGGGGCTTCCTGCTCAAGGACGTGTTCCTGCTGGGCGCCGCCGCCTGGAGCGCGGGGGAGGCCTGGCGCGCCGCCTCGGCGATGGGATGACCGGGCTCGCCGAGTTCGGCCACGACATCGACGAGCTGGCGCCGGGCATCATCGCGCTCCGACGGGCGCTGCATCAGCATCGGGAGCTGGCCTTCGAGGAGGTTCGCTTCGCGGACGACTTCGCGCTCTTCATGGCGGCGGCGCCCGGTTGTCTCATGTTGCTCGGCGCGGGAAACCCCGACAAGGGCATCACCGAGAGCTGGCACCGCCCCGGCTTCGACGTCGACGAGGACGCGCTGCCCGTGGGCGCGCGGATCATGTCGCTGGCCGCGCTCGACCTGCTGTCGTAGCGCTGACGAGGTTCCTACCCCCCACCGCCGATGGGCTGGAGATCGTAGTTCACGACGCCCAGGCGGTAGCGGGCGCCGGCGGTCGCGCCCGGCACCTGGAAAAACGCGCGGTCCCCGGCCGGCACGCCGCCCCAGACCTGGACCGTCGAGCGGCGCACGGCGCTGCCCGCCTCGTCGAGCTGCTCGACCAGCACGCGCACGTTCTGCACCGGGCGCAGCGTGAGATTGTACACGTAGGCGTTGAGTCGGAGGCCCTTGCGCGAGGTGGTGACCTCCCACTCGAAGCGGAAGCTCCCGTCGGAGGTCGCCTGACCCACCCCCTGGGCGCCGGCCAACGCTGCTGCGGTGAGTGCGAGGGCCACCGTCACGGCCAGGATTGTCCGGCGCGTCATGGCTTCTCCTATGTCGTCGGGCTCGGCAGCGAGCGGCCGACCAGGGCGACCTCCCGCACCGGGACCTCGAGCGTCAGCGATGACGGGATGAGGCAGCTCGAGTCGTCGCAAGCTTGGTAGCGTACGGTGATCGCGACGGCGTGGTCGCCGCCGCCCGGCGCGCCGCTGAACGTGAGCGGCAGCGTGCCGCGCACGGTGCCCTCGTGGACCCGGAGCTGCTCGCCGAGCTCCGGCATCTCGAAGCACCGGGGCGCGGGCCAGCTCGGCGGCCCCACCTGCAGCCCCTCGATCGGCGCGATCTCGACCGACAGCGGCACCAGCCCCTCGGGCACCGGCCCTGCGTAGACGTGGAAGCCCGGCGCGATCGTCAGCTCGACGGTCAGCGTGAGGCGCTGGAAGAAGGCGTAGGTCGGCGAGTCGAGCCAGGCTCGCGCCTGCACCGCCGGGGCGGCGCCGGTGGCGGGCGTCGCGGGCTCGGTGACGATCCCGAGCGCCTGGGCGATGAGCCCGCTGCCGGTCTCGCGCTCGCGGTAGCTGTCGTGGAAGCGCTTGTGGGTGACGATCCCGGCCGCGTCGAGCACGAAGACGCCGGGATAGGGCAGGTCCACGTGTCGCGGGCTGGGCGTGATGCCGTAGGTGGCGTGGTCCTCCTGCACCCGCTCGTTGACCAGGCCGAGCGCGCGGATCACGCGGCTGCCCTCGTCAGAGAGGAGCGGATACCTGATGCCGTGGGCCGCGGCGAAGTCGCGGAGGATCCCGACCCCGTCATAGCTGATGGCGAACAGCGCCACGCCGGCGGCGGCCAGCGCGGGCGCGACCTGCTGCAGCTGGACCAGCTGCGTCTTGCAGAACGGTCACCACTCCGCGCTGCGGTGGAAGACCACGAGCGCCGGCCGTCCGGCGCGCGCCGCGTGCAGGTCCACGAGTGCGCCTGCCTGGTCCGGCAGGCGCACGTCCGGGAAGCATTCGCCCTCCTTCGGCCCGATCGTCCGGAAATCCCTAGGCGGTAGCGGCATCGCTCTCCTCGCTGTGGATCGTCTCGGTGCGGTCGCCGGTCCGGAGAGTCGCGTCCCAGGTGACCTCGATGGCGGCCTCCACGCTCTGGTGCGCCGGACAGCCCTGGGGATGCACGGCCAGCGCGCGCTTCGTCGCCGCGCCGGCGTCCGCGGGCACGGCCAGGTCGTAGTGGACGTGGATCGAGGTGATCCGGATCGTCTTGCCGACGCCCCGGATGCGCCCGGCGACGGTGGCCTTGAAGGTGTCGCGGTCGAATGCGATCTTGCGCCCTGCCAGGGCGCCACGCAGGGTGCCGTACATTCAGCCGGCGACGGCGGCCACGATGTGGTCGAGCGTGGAGGCGATCGGCGGCCCCTCCTTGGCCCCGTAGTACTCGCGCAGCTTGCCCTGCACGCCGTAGACGACGGGCTCGGGGACGTCGCCGAGGAAGGCGCGGCGCAGGCCCTCGTGGTACTCGAGACGGGCGTGGGAGACGTACTCGAAGTCCTCGGCCATCATTGCCTCCTTCCGGCGTTCGGCCGGATGCGCTCAGGGCTGGACGACTTGCAGCGCGTGTCCGTCGGGGTCACGCACGAGCGCGCCCCGGGCGAACCCCAGGGCCGGCTCGGCCGGCGCCACGACGCCCGGCGATATGATGCCCCCACAGGCGCCGCCCCGCACGGCACGGTGCACGGCCTCGGCGTCGGCGGCGACCAGCCGGGTCTGCCAGTGCGCCAGGTCGCTGGCGCGCGCGTCGGCCGGCGCCGGGCGGCCGTCCCGCGGGGCCAGGTACTCCAGCAGCTCGACGCCGGGGCCGGCCGCCGCCTTCAACGTGGTGATGCGCAGGCGGGCGCCGAACACGTTGTTGAGACGCTCCTGCTCCGGCCCGTGATTCTCGCTCTCGCCCACCACCCGCAGGCCCAGCGTGTCGCGGTAGCAACGCAGGCTCCGCTCGGTGTCGGCCACCACGATGGCCGTGTGGTCGATGCCCAGGAACAGCCGGTCATCGTGCTGCTGCCAGCGGGGGTCGCCCTTGCCGGGTGGGAACCAGAGGATCTCCAGCGGGTGGCCGTCGGGGTCCTTGAAGTAGAAGGCGCGGATGCCGCCCGCGCCCGGGTTCCAGTCGGGCAGGCGCTGGGGCGCCGGCGACGCGTGCTCGACGCGGTGCTCGCGCAGGCGAGCGTAGGCCTGGTCCATGTCGCTCACGATGATGGCGACGTGCTGGAACCAGCGGTCGTGGCTCCGCGAGTCGGCCGGCACCGGCCGGCCGCGCGGGGTCAGGTACTCCGTCAGCTCGATCGCCTCGCGGCCCAGGCGCATCCGGACCACGCGGATGCGCAGGCCGAAGACGCCCTGCAGCCGCTCCCAGTCCTCGCCCCGGAGCTCGACGTCGGAGACCTTCTCGAAGCCGAGCACGCGCGAGTAGAAGGCGACCGAGCGTTCCATGTCGCCGACCGTCATGCCGATCGGGCCGACGGCGTGGACGAGGCCCTGGGCGGCCGCCGGAGGCGCCAGCGCCAGCAGCAGGCCCAGGGCGAGGGCGAGGCGCAGACCCGGACGGGCCGCGAGCCGCGCGCGCATCAGCCCAGGCGCTCGCGCAGGTGGTCGCCCACCCGCAGCGCGTTGGCCATGATCGTCAGCGCCGGGTTCACCGCCGCGCTCGAGGGGAAGAAGCTCGCGTCCACGACGTAGAGGTTGTCCACCTCGTGGGCCCGGCAGTTGGCGTCGAGCGCCGAGGTGCGCGGGTCGTGGCCGAAGCGCACGGTGCCGTTCTGGTGGGCCACGCCGGCCAGCGGGATGCGCTGGCCCAGGAACAGGTTGCGGGCGAACAGCCCCTGGTGGCATTCGTGGCCGTGCACGGCGCACTTCGTCTGCTGCTGCATCAGGCGCTGCAGCGCGGCGGTCAGCCGGGTGTGCGCTTCCTCGTTGTTGGGCCGGTAGGCCAGCACGATGTTGCCCGCGCGGTCGAGCGTCACGCGGTTGTCGGGGTCGGGCAGGTCCTCGGACGTCAGCCAGAAGTCCAGCGAGTGGCGCGCCATCAGCTCCAGCGTCCAGCCGGGCGCGATGGCCGGGGCGCCGGCCCGCAGGGTGTGGGCGTCCAGCTTGCCCACGAACGAGATGTGGCCCATCGGGAAGTCCCAGTCCGGCGAGCCGAAGTAGAAGTCGTTCACCGCCAGCGTCTTCTGGAAGACCGTGGGGTTCGGGCACTTCGACAGCGCCATGAGCACCGAGTTGACGTGGCCCATGTAGTGCCGCCCGACCACGTCGGCGCCGTTGGCCAGGCCGCGCGGGTGCCGGTCGCTGGCCGAGCGCAGCAGCAGCGCCGCCGAGTTGATGGCCCCGGCCGAGACCACCACGACGTCGGCCGAGTACACCTCCATCGCCCCGTCGCGCTCCACGATCACCCGCTTGACCTCGCGCCCCGTCGCGCTCGTCTCCAGCCGAATGACGCGCGCCCGGGTGCGCAGCGTGGCGTGCGGATGGGCCGCCCGCGCCGGATCGATACAGACGACCTGGGCGTCGGACTTCGCCCCGACGATGCACGGATGGCCGTCGCAGGTGTCGCAGCGGATGCAGCGGCTGGCGCGGGGGTCCTTCTCGTCCAGCATCACGCCCAGCGGCACGTGGAACGGCCGCAACCCCAGCCGCGCGAAGTCGTCGCTCAGCTCCTGGATGCGCGGCTCGTGGCTCACCGGCGGGTGCGGGTAGGGCGCGCTGGCGGGCGGGTCGGTCGGATCGACCCCGCGCTCGCCGTGCACCTGGTAGAGGCGCTCGGCCCGCGTGTAGTAGGGCTCCAGGTCCTCGTAGGCGATGGGCCAGGCCGGCGACACGCCGCCCCCGTGCTTGATCTCGCCGAAATCCTCCCGGCGCAGGCGGAACAGCGCCGCGCCGTAGAACTTGGTGTTGCCCCCGACGTAGTAGTTGGTGTGCGGGTGGAGCGGTTCGCCCCCGGCGTCGCGCCACTCCTCATTCGTGTTGTACTTGCCCTCCAGGTTGACGGCCTGCGTGCTCCAGTTGTCCTTCTCGCGCGGCACGTAGTCGCCGCGCTCCAGCAGCAGGATGCGCTTGCCGGTGGGGGCCAGCGCGTGGAAGAGCGTGCCGCCGCCCGCGCCCGAGCCGATGATGATGACGTCGTAGTGGGTCGTCATGAGGAGGCTCCTGTCGCCGGCGCCAGCTCGTGGTACCGGCAGCGGAAGATGCAGCGCTGCGAGGGGTCGTGGTGGAGCTTGGCACAGAACACCGCGGCCAGCCCCCGGCGGCGGACGTAGAGCTCGGCGGCCAGCAGCATGCCGAGCGGCGGCGCCAGGACGTAGATCCAGAGCGTGGGCCAGGCGCCCGCCGGCAGCGCCGAGGCCAGGCTGCGCGCCGGGTTCATGCTCATCCCCGACAGCGGCGACTCCAGCGTGATGTACGTGGCGACCAGCGCGCCGGCGAAGAGGCCGGTGAACCGGGCCAGCCGCGCCGTGTTCGACGCGCGCAGCACGACGCTCATGAGCACGAAGGTGATGACGACCTCGGCGACGAACGCCCCGGCCGGCCCCACCGCGCCCGGCAGCGTCGCGACGTAGCGCACGCCGGCCGCGCCCAGCGGCGGCCCCAGCAGCGCCGCCGCCGCCAGCACGCCGCCGATGCCCCCGGCCGTCTGGCCGAGCGCGTAGAGCGCGGCGTCGGCCGGGGCGATCTTGCCCAGCCGCCAGAAGGTCAGCGTGGTGGCCGGATTGAAGTGAGCGCCCGACCGTCGCCCCCACGGCGAGTAGATCAGCGCCACCGCCGTGAGCCCCATCGCGACGCCCATCAGCGCCCGGCGCGACAGCTCGCCCGGCACCGCCTGCACCACCGGCGACGCCGCGTGGCCGAGCAGCGTGCCGAACGCGCAGGCCGCGAGCATGAAGAGGCCCAGCAGGGCCGCCTCGATCAGGTACTCCGGCCAGTGGTCGCGGAGCGCCGCGCGCATGCTCAGCCGCCGCGGGCGAACTCGGGGTAGAGCGTCATCCCCCCGTCCACGAAGATCGTCTGCCCGTGGACGTAGTCGGCGTCGTCGGAGGCCAGCCAGGCGACGGCCCGGCCGATGTCCTCCGGCTGGCCGATCCGCCCGTAGGGGATCAGCGCCAGCAGCGCCTCGAGCGCCGCCGGCGTCTCCCACACCGCCCGGTTGATCGGCGTCTGGATGGCGCCCGGGGCGATCGAGTTCACGCGGATGCGGTGGGGCGCCAGCTCCTGGGCCAGCGACTGCATGAACAGCTTCATCCCGCCCTTGGAGGCAGCGTAGTTGACGTGCCCCGCCCACGGGATCACCTCGTGGACGGACGAGATGCAGACGATCTTGCCGGCCGCGCGCGACACGGCCGGCCGGATCCCGCGACGGATCATCGCCCGCGCCGCCTCCCGCGCGCAGAGGAACGTGCCGGTGAGGTTGACGCCGATGACGGCGTTCCACTGGGCCAGCGTCATCTCGGTGATCGCGGCGTCCTTCTGGATGCCCGCGTTGCTGACGAGGATGTCGAGGCCGTCCCAGGCCCCGAGCACCGCGCCGAACATCGCCTGCACCTGGCCCTCGTGCGAGACGTCGGCCTGCACGGCCATCGTCGTGCCGCCCGCACGCTCGATGTCCGCGACGACGGCTTCCGCCATCGCGGGGCCCGCCACGTAGTTGACGGCGACCGCCGCGCCGGCCGCCGCCAGGGCGCGGGCGACACCGGCCCCGATCCCCGACGAGGCGCCGGTGACGAGCGCCGTCTGGCCCCGGAGCGGCTGGTAGCGGGTGGTCTCGGACTCCGTCCTGGTCATCGCGACGGCGCTCATCGGCCCATCCTCCTGGCTTTGGGCGGTTGGACACGACCCCGCCCGGCGCCGGTTCGCGGATCGGGCGGCGCCCTCGCCGTGTCGGAGGAAGCGAGATGAGCGCTCGGGTGATCGAGGAGCGCCACGGGTTTCCCGGGGCGCTCCGAGCGTTGGGGGGTGTGGGGGGCCATATCGGGGCCCCCCACGTGGGCCGATGCGACGCGCTGGCCTGGGGACGGGAGATCTGCGGCGACCTCGGCGCGGCCGAGCGCCGCGAGTGGCTCTGCGCCAATGGCATCGGGGGCTTCGCCTCCGGCACCGTGGCCGGCAGCCCGACGCGCCGCTACCACGGCCTGCTCGTGGCCGCGCTCCAGCCCCCGCTCGGCCGCACGCTGCTGGCCGCCCAGGTCCACGAGACGGTCGCCTACGACGGACAGAGCCTTCCGCTGGCCACCAGCCGGTGGGCGGGGGGCGCCGTCGTCCCCGACGGCTACCGGCACATCGAGTCGTTCCGCCTCGACGGCACCACGCCCGTGTGGACGTACGCCTGCGGGGATGCGCTCGTTGAAAAACGCGTCTGGATGGAGCCCGGCGCCAACACCACCTACGTCCGCTACGCCGTGCTCCGTGCGCGGCGGCCGGTGGGCCTGGCCATGCGCGTGCTCGTGAACCACCGCGACTACCACGCCACCACCCGGGCCGGCGACTGGGAGATGGCCGTGGCCAGGGTGCCGCACGGCGTCCGGGTGACCGCCTTCAACGAGGCGCGCCCCTTCGTGCTGCTCGCCACCGGCGCCGAGGCGCGCCCCGGCCATACGTGGTTCCGCGATTTCGACCTGGCGAGGGAGGCGGAACGCGGCCTCGATCACCTCGACGACGCGCTGCACGCGGTGACGTTCGAGGCGGAGCTGAGGGGCGCCGGTTCCAGCGCCCGGCGGTGGTGTCGTCACCCCTCGGGCCGAGCCTCGGCGATGGCTGGCGAACATGCCCGCAGCGATACGGGAGCCGGCGGTTGCGCGGTCGCGGGCGCCCGGATAGAGTGCAGGCACCCTGAGCCCGGGAGGCCCCGACCATGTGCGTCGACAACGACTCCCGTCCCCCGATCACGCCCATCGCCGGCGGCGCGGCCGGCGGCCGCGACCTCGAGCTGACGTCCGCCGACGGTACCCGCTTCATGGCCTATGCCGCGCGGGCCGCCCGCCCGACCGGCGCGGGCATGCTGGTCATCCCCGACGTGCGCGGCCTGCACCAGTACTACAAGGACCTGGCCGACCGCTTCGCCGAGGTGGGCGTGGACTCCGTCGCCATCGACTTCTTCGCCCGCACGGCCGACACCGAGGACCGCGGCGAGAAGTTCGAGTTCATGCCCCACGTGGGCAAGACGACGCCCGAGACGCTGCAGGCCGACTTCGCGGCGGCGGTCGCCTACCTGCGCGGCCCCGAGGGCGGCCAGGCCCGCTCGCTCTTCTCGGTGGGCTTCTGCTTCGGCGGCGCGCTGTCCTATCTGCAGGCGGCCAGCGGCCTCGGCTACGCCGGCGTCATCGGTTTCTACGGCTGGCCGCTGGGCCTCAAGCGCTGGCCCGACCGCCCGAAGCCCATCGACGCCGTCTCCCGCTACACCTGCCCGGTGCTCTCGATCTTCGGCGGCGCCGACGAGGGCATCCCGCAGGCCGACGTGGACCAGTTCGACGCCGCCCTCCGCAAGGCCGGCATCATGCACGACATGACCGTCTACCCCGGCGCCCCGCACAGCTTCTTCGATCGCAAGTTCACCGAGTTCGCCGACGCCTCCGCCGACGCCTGGAAGAAGGTACAGGCGTTCGTGAGCCAGCACACCAAGCGCTGAGGGAGGGCGCGCCGCGTGGGGACATCCCGAGCAGAGGGCTGCGATCCTCCATGAAGCGTATCGGCGTGCTGGGCGGCATGAGCCCGCAGGCAACGATGGACTTCGAGGCGCGCGTGCACAGTCGTTCGCAGCAGCTCGTGCCGCAGCACTGGAACGCGGGCTACCCGCCCATGGTGGTCTGGTATCACCGTCGCCTGCCCGTGCGCGTCGGCGAGGACGGCCGTCCGATCGTTCCGATGGAGATCGATCCACAGCTCGTGGACGCCGCCGTCTGGCTGGGCAAGGGCGTGGACTTCCTCGTCATTCCCTGCAATGCGGCCCACGCCGGGCTCGCCGCGATCAGGAACGCCGCGGGATGTCCGGTCGTCAGCATGATCGACGTCACCGTGGACGACGTGGCGCGGCGTGGCTGGCAGCGCGTGGGCGTGCTGGGCTTCAACAGCGCCCCCCCGCTCTACGTCGACTCGCTGGGCCAGCGCGGGCTCCGCTGCGAGACGATCGACACCAGGTTGCAGGCACGCCTAGATGCCGCGATCCAGGCCGTGATGGAGGGGCGTGACGGCCCGGTGGAGGCGGAGGCGGCCCGGGCCGCGGTCCAGGTGCTGCGCGCGCGGCCCGTGGAGGGCGTGGTGCTCGGTTGCACCGAGATTCCGTTGCTCCTGGGCGGAGAGGCCGAGGCCACGGATCTCGTCAACCCGGTGGAGCTCCTCGCCGAGGCCGCCGTGCGCCTGGCCGTCGGCGGCCCCGTGGCGGCGGCGAGCGGCAGGTGACCTCGACCCCCACCCGATCAGCGGGCGTGCGTGAGGTGCCGCGCTGCGTTGGCGCGCGCCCGCGCGCGCTCGTCGGACTTGCGGGCGCGGATGGCGGCGATCCGCTCCCCCAGCGGCACCTCGAGCCGTTCGGCCGTGCGCGCCGTGTAGTCGAAGCTCGCCACCGTCAGCCGGGGCATTCGCGTGCCGACCGCGCGCTCGATGCTGCGCAGGTCCGCCTCTTCCTCCGAGGACACGAACGTGACGGCGTCTCCGACCTCGCCCGCCCGGGCGGTGCGGCCGACCCGGTGGATGTAGTCGTCCGGCACCTTGGGGACGTCGAAGTTGACGACGTGACTCAGCCCGGTGACGTCGATGCCGCGGGCGGCGACGTCGGTGGCCACCAGCACGCGCGTCTTGCCGGCCTTGAACGCCGCCAGCGCCTGCGTCCGCTGCGCCTGGCTGCGATTGCCATGGATGCGGTCGGCGCTGACCCCGCGCCGCACCAGCCCCTCGGCCAGCCGGTTCGCGCGGTGCTTCGTGCGCGTGAAGACCAGCATGTTGCGGACCTCCGGCCGGCGCAGCAGCTCGACGAGGAGCGGCAGCTTGAGCTCGGGGCTGACCGGGTAGACGGCGTGGCTGATGCCGACCGCCGGTGCGGCCGGGCGTTCGACGTCGATGCGCACCGGATCCCGGAGCATCTCGCGGGCGAGCGCGGTGATCTCGGGCGGCAGCGTGGCCGACAGCAGCAGCGTCTGCCGCCGGGTGGCCGGCAGGGCCCGCATGATGCGCCGGATGTCCGGCAGGAACCCCATGTCGAGCATGCGGTCGGCCTCGTCGAGCACGAGCACCTCGATGCCGTCGAGCCGGGCGTAGGGGCGGCCCAGGTGATCCAGCAGCCGGCCGGGGGTGGCGACGAGGATGTCGACACCCCGGCGGATGGCGGTCTCCTGGGGCTCCATGCCGACACCGCCGTACACGGCCGCGCCCGTCACCCGCACGAAACGTCCGAGCTCGCGCCGGTGCTGGTCGATCTGGGCGGCCAGCTCGCGCGTGGGCGCGAGCACGAGCGCCCGGGTGACGCCGCGGGACTTGCCGAGGAGCCGCTGCAGGATCGGCAGCATGAACGCGGCGGTCTTGCCGCTGCCCGTCATCGCGCAGGCGAGGATGTCGCGACCCTCGCAGGCGGGCGGGATCGCGCTCTTCTGAATGGGGGTCGGCTCGCTGAAGCCGAGTCCGTGGAGGCCACGGAGCAGGTCGGGGTGCAGGTTGAACGTTGCGAACGACATGAAGGGCAATCCTCGGGGCGCGCAGGCGCCCGGTCAGTCTTCCGCCATCGAGTAACACGCCCCACGATGCGGAAGCAGGCCGGGGAAACGCGGTCTGAGAAGGACGAACGGCTCGCGGATGAACCGACGATCGAACCAGACGGGGACAGTATACGCGTGCACGACGCCGCGCCGCACGAAAATGCTCGCCCGGTGCCGGGCGCCGCCCATGGCTTGCATCGTCGCCCCGGCTCCTGTAGTGTGGCGTCCGTCTGGTTCAGGCACCGGCTCACGTCGAGTCTCCCCTCGTCAGGCAGCGTCTCCGGGCAGGCTTCCGCGGTTCGAGACGTTTCACAGCGCGGAAGTTCCTGAAGGAGGCCCGACATGGCGCAGAAACTGTTCGTGGGCGGCATCGCCTTCACCACCACCGACGAGAGTCTCAACGCGTTCTTCGCGCAGGCCGGCGAGGTCGCCTCGGCCACCGTCGTGATGGACCGCGACACCGGCCGCTCGCGCGGCTTCGGCTTCGTCGAGATGACGACGGTCGCGGACGCCCAGCGCGCGGTGGCCGATCTCAACGGCCGCGAGCTGGATGGTCGTTCGCTCAAGGTCGAGCTCGCCAAGCCGAAGGTCGGCGCCGCCCGCGAGAGCGGGTACGGCGGCCGCCCGTCCTGGCGGTAAGCGGCGCACGCCCGCGCCGAGGGGTGCGGCACCCGCCGCACCCCTTCGTCGTTCGACCCCGAAGGGGAGCCACCGATGACCGAGGATCCTCGGCGCCGCGTCGGCGGGACCCCCGAACACTCCATGCGCGACTGACGGTTCGGCGCCATGGCCCGTCGCCGCTCGCGCCCCGGGCACCGCACGCCGCCATCGGCGCCCGCGGTGGCAGCGGACGTCGCGATCCTCCGCCGGGTGCCGTACTTCCGTTCCCTGTCCGCGGCGGCGCTGCGGAGGCTGGCGCAGAGCTGCTCGTCCCGGACGCTGACCCCGGGCCAGACCCTGTTCGTGGAGGGCCTGCCGTGCACCCACCTCTTCATCATCGCGGCCGGGCGCGTCGAGGTCCGCCAGACGTCGCGGCGCGGGCGCGAGCAGGTGTTCCACACCGAGGAGCCGGGCGCGGCGCTCGGGGAAGGGCCGCTCTTCGACGGGGGCGGATACATCGCCTCGGCCGTGGCCGTCGAGGCCGCCCGTGTGCTGTCCCTTCCGCGCGCCCGGCTGATCGCGCTCTGCCGGACGCATCCCGCCGTCGCGCTCGGCATCGTCGAGACGCTCGCCCGGCGGGTGCGCCGCTTCGCCGACCTTGCCGGCGATCTCGCGTTCCGTCCCGTCCCCGAGCGGCTCGCGCGCTACCTGGTGACCACGGCCGGCGGGCGCCCGCTCATGCCAGGCCTCGAGATGGACCTGCAGCTCACGCAGGCACAGCTCGCCGCCCGGCTCGGCACCGTGCGTGAGCTGGTGGCCCGCGCCCTGGCCCAGCTCCACCAGGCCGGCGTCGTCAGCCGCCAGGGCGCCCGCGTCGTGGTGCGCGATCCGGCCCGGCTCCGCGCGATCGCCGAGGGCGACGGCGAGTGACGTAAGTCATAGACCGCGCGCGGCCCGGCTCTCCATACTGTCGGTATCGATCGACTCGACAGGAGGCCACCATGCGGAGAGTCCTCATCATCGCGCTCGGCGCCCTGGCCGGCGCCGCGCTCGCCGGTCACGCGGTCCTTGCCCAGAGCTCCCACGCGCCCCACCCGGCGGTGCCGGGCGGCACGATGCAGCACCCTCACCCGATGGGCATGACCGCCACCCGGGAGCCCGCCCAGGCCGGGCAGGATGCCTTCGGGGCGATCGCCGAGATCGTGGGCATGCTCGACGCCATTCCGAGGACGGACTGGAGCCGGGTCGACCTCGAGCGGCTGCGCCAGCACCTGATCGACATGAACGAGGTCGTCCTGCGCTCGGCGGTGAATCAGGTGGCGGTGCCGGGCGGCCTCGCCATGGAGGTCACGGGGACGGGGCGCACGGAACGCGCGATCCGCGCGATGGTGGTCCCGCACGCCGCCGAGCTCGATCGGATGCCGGCGTACGCGGCCAAGGTCGAGACCATCCCCGGCGGCGTGCGCCTGACGGTCACGGCGACGGATCCCGGCGACGGCACGACCGTCGCGCGCCTGCGCGGCCTCGGGTTCGTCGGGCTGCTGACCGAGGGCGGTCACCATCGCCCGCACCACCTGGCGATGGCCAGGGGCGACAGGCTCCACGCGCACTGAGCCCGCCGCGGCACGACGGGCGGGGCGAGGCCCGGGACGGCGCCCTCAGCCGGGAACGCCGGCGGTGACCGTGATCTCGATCAGCAACTCGGGCGCGTTGAGCGACGCCACGGTGACCGTGGTCCGCGCCGGCTTGCCGGTCGGGAAGTACTTCGCATACTCCTCGTTGTAGGCGGCCAGGTCCTCGCGCCTCGTCAGGTACACCGTCGCGGTGAGCACGTCGTCGAGCGAGCTGCCGGCGGCCTCGAGCACCACCTTGATCCGCTCCAGGGTGTTGCGCGTCTGCTCGCGGATGTCCTTGCCGAGCTCTCCGGACTTCGGGTGCCGGCCCGTCTGGCCGGCCGCGAAGACCAGATTGCCGAAACGCGTGGCCGGCGACAGGTTGGGGTTACCGGTGGCGAGATCGACCTTGATGATCTCTTTCCTGGGCATGACGCCTCCTCGTGGGTTCGGCTTACAATCCCATTCCTGGAGCTCGGCCGCCAGCCCGACGCTCCCAACCCTCATCTCGACAGCGGAGGTGCCGCATGCCCCAGGCGACGTTGCCGCCGTGGATCCAGCCGTTGCAGGCGCGTGACCCGGAGTTCGTCGACTCCTACATGGCCCAGCGCGAGCGCATCTTGAAGGACGGCGCCATCCCGGCCAAGTACAAGCACCTCATGACCATGCTGGTCGACGCGCTCCAGTCCCACCCCGACGGGGTGGCGAACATCGCCAACCGCGCACGCGCCGCCGGCGCCTCGGAAGCGGAGATCCAGGAGACGGTGGAGGTCACGTACCTGTTCGGCGGGACCCCGGCCCTGGTGACGGCCATGAACGCGTTCCGGGTCGCCTGATCATGCCCATGGGGGCGGCCGTAGCGGCTCCATCCCGGTGATGTTCCGGTCGTTCCGTGCTAACGTTCCGCGCCAAGGAGGGTCTCATGGAACTGGAGCGCCGCGACTTCCTCAAGCTGACCGGTGCCCTCACCTTCACCATCGCGGCCGGCGGCTGCGCGACCGCCGACCCGGGCGGAGCGCCCGGCCCGGCCAAGGCCGCCGGGGGGAAGGTGGAGGTGCACTGGCTCGGGCAGGCCGCGACCAAGCTGACGTCCACGACCGGCAAGGTCATCGTCATCGACCCGTTCCTGACGAACAACCCCAAGACGCCCCAGCAGTACAAGAATCTCGACGCGCTCGGCAAGGTGGACATCATCCTCGTCACCCACGGCCACGGCGACCACACCGGGGACGTGCGGACGCTGGCCGAGCGCACCGGCGCCACCGTGCTCGGCCCCGCCGGCCTCGTCGCCACCATGGTGGATCTCGGCTGGGTGAAGCCGGACAAGGCCGTGCGCTTCGGCAAGGGCGGCCGCGTGAACCCGATGGGTCCGCAGATCACGACCAGGTGCGCGCCGAGCACTCCTCCGAGGTCACCGTCACCGACCCGGCCACGAAGAAGTCGACGACCTATCCCGGCGGCGAGCCGTGCGGCTTCATCGTCGAGTTCGAGAACGGCTTCAAGCTCTACCACATGGGCGATACCGGGATCTTCGGCGACATGCGGCTGATCGGCGACTACTACAAGCCCGACCTGGTCATGATCCCGATCGGCGGCCACTTCGTCATGGACCCGCGCGACGCCGCCTACGTGACGAAGCGGATGCTCAGGCCGAAGTTCGCGATCCCGTTCCACTACGGCACGTTCCCCGTGCTCAAGGGCACGCCCCAGGAGTACCAGCAGCACCTGGGGCAGACGTCGACCCAGGTGTTCCCGATCAGTCCCGGCGACAAGCTGACGTTCTGACACTCCGGGGACCGTCAGGGCACGGGCGCCGAGGGTCTCTCGGCGCTCATGCTGCTGGCCCTCGAATCGGCGGGGCTCGACCGCCGGGGAACGTCTCCGGATGGCCCGCGCGACGCGGGCAGGATGGCGCTTTCACGGGCTCGCCGCCCCGGGGTCCTATGGGCATGAAGAGCTATACGGAAGACGGCGTTCTGGTGCTGGCGGATATCTCCGGTTTCACCGCCTTCGTGACCGAGACGGAGCTCGAGCACGGGCCTCCCATCATCGCGGAACTGCTGGAGGCCGTCATGGGACGGCTCTCGCCGCCCCTGGAGATCCAGGAGGTGGAGGGTGATGCGGTCTTCGCCGTCGGCCCGGATCGGGCCGTCGTGCCGGCCGTGAGGCTTCTCGACGTCGTCGACAACGCCTTCGTCGCTTTCAAGGACCGCCAGCGCGAGCTGGCGGCAGACACGAGCTGCTCGTGCAACGCCTGCCGGAACGTCTCGAGCCTGGACATCAAGATGGTGGCCCACCATGGCCGTTTCCTGCGCCAGATGGTGGGTGGCCACGCCCAGGTGGCTGGAGCAGACGTCATCCTCGCGCACCAGCTGCTGAAGAATCGGTGGGGGCCGGCGCCCGCCTATCTCCTGCTCACCGAAGCAACGCTTCACTGGCTCGGGATGGACCCTGCCCGGGGCGGGCTGGTGGCTCACACGGAGCGCTACGAACACCTCGGGGACGTCCGGTGCTTCGTGAAGGACCTGGAGCGCGCACCGGTCCTGTCTTGAGTCAGGGACGCGCCACCAGCGCGATGACTCCGGCCACCGTCAGCAGGACGCCCAGCGCCGCGGCGACCACCATGACGGGAAGCGTCGCGCCGGCGAGCGCGGGGCCGAGCGCCGACGCGCCGGCGGTGAGCACGACGGTGGCCACCACGCCGGCGGTCACCACCACGAGCCACTGACGGAGCTGCGCGGCGAGCACCCCGGCGCCAATGGCGGCGCCATGAGCGCGCCCGGCGAAGTGCACGAGCGCCAGCAGGAGCACGAGCGTCGCGCCGAACGCGGTCGCGGCCACCGGGTCGGCCTCCGGCCGGGCGATCACGAGCGCGAGCGCGTGCGCGATCAGCGCCAGCGATCCGCCGGCGGTCACCAGCGGCACCAGCCGGGCGACCACGCCCGCGCCGGCGACGGCGAACGCGGCGCCGGCCAGCCAGGAGACCGGTGGCGACGGCAGCACCGCCAGCGGGAACGCGACGAGGACCGCGACCAGGCCCAGCCCCGCCGCGCGCAGCATCACGCGAGCACGCGGCGCCGGTGCGGCCGGCGCAGCGTCGCCAGGACGGTGTCGAGCGGACCGACGCCGTCCCAGTCGACGACGGTCAGCCCGAGGCGACGGTACTCGTCGAGCTGGGCGCGGCGTTCCAGGGCCCAGAGCCGCGCGGCGAGGTCGGCGACCGGGCCGCGCGGTACGGCGGCGCGGGCCGGCGCCACCGGCGACACGGCGATCACGACGAGGTCGAAGCCGCGGGCGGCGAGGTCGCCGGCGGCCCGCACGAAGCGCGGGTCGAGCAGCGGACTCAGGGCCACCACCAGCGCCTGCGGCGGCAGGATGCGCGGAGGGATGAGGTCGACGTCCCGCGTCACGTACGTGAACACGACCGAGGCGTCCAGGAGCGTGTCGAGCAGGCGCTGGAACTGCGCCCGTCCGGAGCCCGGCTTCACCCAGCGGAGCTGGCCGCCGTACTCGATCAGGCCGACGCGGTCCTTGCGGGCCAGATAGGCGGCGGCGAGGGTGGCGGCGCCGCGCACGGCGACATCGACGACCGTCTCGCCGGCCGGGCCCACCTCGGACAGCGTGTCGAGCAGGAGCACCACGTCGGCGTTGCGCTCGCGGTGGTGCTGCGTCACGTGCAAGGTGTTCAGGCGCAGGGTGGCGCGCCAGTTCACGTGCCGGACGTGATCGCCGGGGGCGAAGGGACGGACGTCACCGGGCTCGATGCCCTCGCCCTGCGCCGGCGACACGTGGTTGCCGGCGAAGGTCTGGGTCCGGACGGGACGCGGCGGATGCCGCAGCAGCGCGAGGTGCGGGTAGACGGCGACGGTCTGGGGCGCGCGATAGCGCGTCTCGGCGACGGCGAGGCCCAGCGGCCCCCACTGGCGGACGTGAGGGCCGCCGAGACGCAGCCGCTGGCGGCCCTCGCAGCGCAGCGCGAATTCCCAGCGGACCTCCTCTCCCGCCCGCAGGGTGAAGAAGGCGTGGTGGCGCCCGCGCTCGAGCCGCACGCGCGATGGCAACGGCTCGAGCAGTTCCACGAGGGGCGCCGGGCCGTCGGCCCTCAGCGTGACGGTCACGGTCACGCCGTGAGACTCGAACAGACGATCGGCGGACACCTCGTGGCGGATCTGCAGAGCCGGCGGCGCCGCCGCCCAGCGCCCCGCCACCAGCGCGGCGATCAGGGGGATGGCGACGACGACGAGGTCGGCGCGGCCGGTGAGGACGCCCAGGAAGAGCGCCCAGCCGGCGAGAGTGAGGAACGACACGTGGAGCGTCGTCGGCCGCCAGCTCACGAGGGGTCCGCCGCCGGTGCCGGGACCTGAGTGAGCAGGCTCTCGACCACCTGGGCCGGCGTCGTCCGCGAGACCCACAGGTCGGGCCTGAGCACGAGACGATGGGCCAGCGTCGCCACGGCCACCGCCTTCACGTCGTCGGGGAGGACGAAGTCGCGGCCGCGCATCGCCGCCTCCGCCCGGGCGAGCTTCAGCACCGCCAGGCTGCCCCGCGGCGACGCCCCGAGCGCCACCCGCGGATCCGCGCGGGTGGCCTGGACGAGGGCCACGATGTAGCGCTCGAGCGCGTCGCTCACGAACACGTCCTCCAGCGCCGTCTGCATGGCCAGCAGCTCCGCGCGGCTGACGATCGTGGACACCGTGGCCGTGTCGGTGCGCCGCTCGCGCCGGATGCGCAGGATCTCCTGCTCGGCCGCCGGCCCCGGATAGCCGACCGCGGCCCGCAACAGGAACCGGTCGAGCTGCGCCTCCGGCAGCGGATACGTGCCCTCCAGCTCGATGGGGTTCTGGGTGGCGATCACGAGGAACGGCTGGGCCAGCGGGAACGACTGTCCCTCGACCGTCACCTGCGCCTCCTGCATGGCCTCCAGCAGGGCGGCCTGCGTCTTGGGCGTGGCCCGGTTGATCTCGTCGGCCAGCAGGAGGTTGGTGAAGACGGGGCCGGCGCGGAACTCGAACCGGCCCTCGCGCTGGTCGTAGAGGAAGCTGCCGGTGATGTCGCTGGGCAACAGGTCGGGCGTGAACTGGATGCGGCGGAAGCCGAGGTCGAGCGCCTGGGCCAGCAGGCGGGCGATGAGGGTCTTGGCGAGGCCGGGGTAGTCCTCGATGAGGACGTGGCCGTTGGCGAGGATGCCGGCGAGGATCCGCTCGAGCACGTCGTCCTTGCCGACCACGATGCGCCCGAGCGTGGCCACCACCTCGCGGGTGCGCTCGGCGACGTCGGTGAGCTTCACGGCTGCTTCTCGATGAGCGCGATCACCTCGCGCAGGTGGGCGAGGCTGGGGCCGCGGCCGCGCCGCCCGGGTGGGCGGACCAGGGGCCGCGCCGTGAACGCCGCCAGCCGCGGCCACAGGACATCCTCGAAGTAGCGCCGGCTGCGGCGAGCCGCGCGGACGTCGTTCACGAGGTCGAGGAAGTGGCGCGGCACGGCCGGCGCGGGCCCGCGGCGGGCGCGCGCCTCGTCGAGCGCCGAGGGCCCGGCCTGCGCGAGCCGCTCGGCGAGCGCTCGCCGCAGCTGAAGGAGCAGGCCGCCGAGGACGAGCGCCGAGGCCAGTCGCGCCACGAGGGCGCGCCACGCCGGCTCCACGTAGACGTAGACGGGGACGGTGGCGAGGAGCACGACCCCCCCGAGCAACGCGCCATGCACGAGGATTCGCGGCAGCGACCGCTCACCGCGCACGCGCGGCGTCCTCCGGATCGGCGCGCCGGCCCCGCGGGAGCCCCGGGTGGGCGGCCACCGAGAGGGGAGGCTCGGTGTCGAGGGCGGCCGCGATCTCGTCCAGGCAGTCGCAGGCGCTGTTGCGGGCCGGAACCCCCACCGGCCGGTCGCTGAACCGCGCGGCCTCGAAGAGGGCGGTCAGCCGCTGGACGGGTGAGACCGGCACGGCCAGCCGGGCGACGGTCGCGCGCATGAACTCCGACGGCGTCTGCCAGGGGGCGCGGGGAGCGTGCGCGGCGGCCAGGAGGCGCTCGAAGCGGCCGTAGGCGCGGACGACCGCGGCCCGCGCATCGGGCTCGGCCCGCAGATCGTCGAGGCGGCCGTCGGACCCGCCGGGAGCCGGGGGGGCGGCCGTGGGTGTGGGGGGGGGGGCGGGGGCGCCGGGGGGGGGGGGGGGGGCCGCCCCCCCCACGACCGGCCCACCACTTCTCCAGCGGTCCGGCCAGCGTGACGAGCACCAGCAGCGCGAAGATGGCCAGCGCGAACAGCAGGACGAGCGCCGCGATCGTGTAATCGAAGAGCGGGACCGAGGTCGGCGGCTTGCGGGCGCTCGCGAGGAGATCGAGGAGACCGGCGATCGCGGTGATCGCCGTCTCGATGGGATGGCGGTCGCCGCCGGACCAGCGGGCCCACACGAAATAGCCCACCACCGCCAGCAGCACCAGGAGCGGGAGCAGCGAGAGGAGCGCCGCCCACGCCGAGCGCCGAGGTGGCGCACCGGAGGACAGGGGCTCGTCCTCGGCCGGGCGCCGCGGGCGCTGCAGCGCGAGCAGGAGCAGGGCGGACAGCGCGAGCAACGCGACCACGGCCATCTGCACCGCCTGGGGCAGACGGACCGTGAGGCTCGCGCCGGGCTCGCCGGCCGGGACGGGCAGCGGACCGACGGTGGCAGCCAGGGCGAGCAGCAGACCGATCCCGATGACCGCGATCGCTCGGAGCTGCACGCCCCCCTCTTCTCCCACGCGTCGGCGGGCCCGTCAAGGCCGGGAGGGCGATGCCCTTTCCGTCACGGATGGGATCCGGCGCCGCCCAGCTGCTCGAGCAGGAACGTGCGCAGGCGCCGGCGCAGCTCGGCCGGCATCTCGACCCTGGCGGCCTCCCCGACGGCCCCCACCGTTCGCCGGTAGGTGGCGAGGTAGACATGGCACTCGTCGCACTCCGCCAGGTGGCTCTCCAGCTCGTGCCCCGCGCCCGGGCTCAGCGTTGCGTCGAGGTAGTCGGCGAGGACGGCGACGGCCTCCCGGCAGGTCACGGTCCTGGCTCACGCGGTGCGGGAGGCGATGAGCTGCTCGACGAACCCGCGCAGGGGCGGCATGGTCGCGAACATCGCCTGGAAGGCCTCGCGGTCGACGGCGAGCACGTTGGTGGCCGACACCGCCCGCACGGTGGCCGAGCGCGGCGCGTCGCTCACCAGCGCGATCTCGCCGAAGCACTCCCCCACGCCGAGCCGGCGCAGCGGCGCCTCGCCGCGGCCCGGGACGGCCTTGAGCACCTCCACCTCGCCCTCGGTCACGACGTAGAGCCAGTCGCCGCGATCGCCCTCGCGGAAGACCACCTGGCCCGGCTCGAAGTACTCGCGACGCACGCCGAGCGCCCGGTCGGTCTTGAGCTGGACGATGTCGGGCGGCAGCACGAGGTCGAGCGTCCAGTCGGTCGCCACCCGGAGCTTTCGGTCGAGCCCGGGCAGCTTCAGGAGGTAGATCGTCCGCCACAGCCACCAGGCCAGGAAGCCCGACAGCTTGAGGCCGAAGATCTCGGCCACGGCCGAGCGCCGGCCGAGGGCGCCCATCTTGCCGAGCGCCGTGAACGCAAAGGCCTTCCGGGCCTCGCCGCGCAGCGTCGCCACGATGTTGCGCGCCGCGCAGGCGGCCTGGCGGGTCGCGTGCTGGGCGGTGGGCGGGCAGAACTCGCCCGTCCTCGCGTCCCGGATGGCGGCGCAATCGCCGACCGCCCACAGCCCCGGGACCTCGGGCACTTCCAGGTAGGGATCGACGAGGATCCGGCCCCGCTCCTTCTTGACGGGCAGCATGGCGACCAGCGGGTTGGGGCCCGACGGGACCGTGCTCACGAGCGTGCGCGTGGCGATGCGGCCGCCGCCCTCGAGCAGCGCCGTGTCCGCGGTCGCGCCGTGCAGCCGCGCGTCGAGCCGGATCTCCACGCCGCGCTTTCTCAGGAGCGTCTGGGCGAACTCGGCCAGCGACTTCGGCAGCTCGGGCAGGATCAGCCCGCCGGCGTGCAGCAGCACGACCCGGATCTCCTCGGGCCGGAGGTTGCGGAAGCTCCGCGCGGCGGCGCGCACGAAGTCGTTCAGCTCGGCCACGGCTTCCACCCCCGAGAAGCCGCCACCGGCCACCACGAAGGTCAGCAGCGCGCGCCGCACCTCCGGGTCCTGCTCGATGTCGGCCTCCTCCAGCGTGTGGATGATCCGGTTGCGCAGCGCCAGCGCGTCACCCAGGTACTTGAACGGCAACGCGTACTCGGCCAGCCCCGGCTGGCCGGCGAACGACGTGACGTTGCCGAGGGCCACCACCAGGTGATCGAAGTGCAGGTGGTGCTGGCGGCTGCCGAAGCCCGCCGCCGACTGCACGCTGCGGTGGTCGAGGTCGATCGACTCGATCGTGCGCGTGTAGAGGTTGGTGGTCGGGCACAGGCGGCGGATCGGCGTGATCGTGTCGAGCACGCCGATGCTCCCCGAGATCACCTCGGGGAGCATCGGCTGGAACACCATGTAGTTCTCGCGGCTGACGAGGCCCAGCTCCACCTCGCCGCGGCGGAGCTCCGCCCGGAGCAGCTTCTCGAGCGTGAGCGCCGTGTAGACGCCGCCGAAGCCGCCGCCGAGGATGAGGATGCGCGTGGGCTGGCTCATCTGGGTTCCTCCGCCGTGTTGGACACGACACCCGGCTCCGCCGATGCGGCGGCGGCCACCAGCACGCGCTCGAGGAGCACCCGGTTCCCGGCGTCCACCGAGGTGAGATGGATCCGCGTGAGTCGCGCCCCGCCGCGGTCGACGGCGCCGGTGACCTTGCCGCTCGCGCCCGAGGACGCCGACATGGTCACGCTCAGAAAGGTCAGGACCGCGAAGGCCAGGCAGACGGCCAGGCGCCGCCCGGGCGGCAGCGCCGGGCGCGGCGACGGGGCCGCGCCCGCCGGCGCGTCCATCGTCTCAGGGCTCCGCCGGCTCCAGGCCGAGCGCGCGATCGACCGACCAGGTCCCGCTGCCGCGCGTGAGCAGGAACAGCATCGTTGAAACGGTCTCGGCGGAGCCCGCCGTCGCCACCGACCGGGACGTTCTGGCTCCGGGACACCCTGGGTGGCCCGAGCGGTGCACGCATCGTTCGGGCGCCCGACCGTGTCCTACCGGAGGATGGAGCCGGGAATCGGGACCGCCGCCCGACCGGGATCGGCCTGCGGGCGTCGCACGTCGCGGAGGTCATCGCACCCGCCCCGCCGTGGGCTGGCTGGCCGTTCATGCCGAGAACTACCTGGCCGGGGGCCGGCAGTGCGAGCCCCGGAGCGGATCCGCCGGGACTACCGCCCTGGCCGCCGACCCGGGCGCCCCCCTCGCGGCGCTCGTGCGGCAGCTGCTCGACGAGCGCGTGCTGGTCGCCTCCGTGGAGCGGCCGTGATGGTAGACTACGCGCGATGACCTGCCGCGAGCTGATCGACGTCCTGGCCGAGTATCTCGAGCAGAGCCTGGGCGGCGACGTGGCCGCCGAGCTGGAGCTACACCTCGCCGATTGCGCTCCGTGCCGGGCCTACCTCGCGACGTACACGAAGACGCGCGCGATCGGCGCCGAGGCTCAGCGGGTCGAGATGCCCGAGGAGCTGAAGGTCCGGCTGCGGCAATTCCTCCTCGGTCGGCTCGAGCGCCCGTGACCGAGCTGATCCCGTTGGCGACCGCGATCGCCACCCGGCTGCGCGAGCGCAAGGAGACGATCGCCGTCGCCGAGTCCTCGGCCGGCGGCCTGATCTCGGCGGCGCTCCTCGCGGTGCCGGGCGCCTCGGCGTATTTCCTGGGCGCCGCCGTCGTCTACACGCAGGCGGCCCGGCGCGCGCTCCTGCGCGTGCCGGACGAGTCACTGGCGGGCGTGCGCTCGAGCACCGAGGCGTATGCGCTCATCAAGGCGCGGACGATCCGCGAACGGCTCGGGGCGACGTGGGGCCTGGCCGAGACCGGCGCCAGCGGTCCCACCGGCAACCGCTACGGCGACGCCGCGGGTCACGCCTGCCTGGCCGTGGCGGGGCCGGTCGAGCGCGCCGTCACTCTCGAGACGCGTGAAGGCGACCGTGAGCGCAACATGCGGGTGTTCGCCCGGGCGGCGCTGGAGTTGCTGGACACCTCCCTGCGCCGTCCGTAGGATACATCCGCGATGGCTTCGCGCGTGGTCGTCGTCGTGCCCCGACACGAGACAGCCCTCCACGACTACCTCCGGAGATCGCTGGCCTCTGTCAAGGACGTCGAGGTCGTCCTCGACCGGCGCGCCGCCGCCGCCACGCCGGCGGACGAGCGTCGCCGGACGCCGGCGGAGACCGGTGAGCGCCGACTGCTCCTGTGCTCGCTCGTGCATTGCCCATCGACGCCGCCGTCGGTGGCAACCGAGCCGCCCGTCGCCACCGACGACGTCACGCCCCGCACGCTGCTCTGGCCTGCGCTCCGACTCGAGCATCTCTGACCCCGTGGCCTCACCGGTGTCTTCCTGACCATCGTCGGCGGCCAGAAATCGAGCGCCGGCGTCGGAAAAGACCGAAATCCCTCGCAAGACGAGGGCGGAGGTCGTGGTATCGCTCTTGCCTGACGGATCCGGTCGGGAGAGCCGAGCAGATGGCCACCGATTCACGCCGGGTCCTGGTGATCGACGACGAGGCGGTCCTGCGTTCGCTGTTCCGGGACATGCTCTCGGCATGCGGCTACGAGGTCGACGTGGCCGAGGATGGCGCGGCCGGTCTGGCCCGATTCCGCCAGCAGCGGTACGAGGCCGTGATCACCGACCTCCTGATGCCGGGCATGAACGGCCTCGAGGTCGCGGCCGCGCTGAGGACGATCGACGCCGACGTGCCGGTCATCCTGCTGACGGGCTCCGCGCCCGCGCTCACGGCCGGCCGCGCGCGCGAGTCGGGCGTCACCGTCCTGCTGCACAAGCCGATCGCGCTTGCCGACCTCAAATCAGCCATCGACACCGCCACCGCCGCAGACCGCCGATAAGGGGCCATCTCCGTCGTTGGCTCGTCGCGCCCTCCCTGCGGTGTGGGCGGCCTACGCCTCAGTCGGGCGCTCCTCGCCGCCCAGGATCTGGCCCTTCTCGGCGGTCTGCCTGGCATCATGGCGGGCATGATGCGGGCGCAGGTGCTGCGGGAGTGGGGGGACGCGCTGGGGTACGAGGAGGTGGCGGTGCCGGAGGTGGGGGCGGGGGAAGCGGTGGTGCGGGTGGAGGCGTGCGGGGTCGGATTGACTGTCCTCAACTACATGAATGGAAACCAGGGGCGGCGGGCGGAGTTGCTGCCGCGCATTCCGGGGCACGAGCTGGTGGGCCGCGTCGTCGAGACGGGGGCGGGGGTCACGACGCCCCGCGTGGGCGAACGGGTGATGGCCTACTTCTACCTGGCGTGCGGGGGGTGTGACTACTGCCGGCTCGCGCACGAGCCGCTCTGCCGCAACCTGCGCGGCAACGTCGGCGTGGCGAGGGATGGCGGCTACGCGGAATTCTGCGTGTTGCCCGCGTTCAACCTGCTGCCCGTCCCGGCGGGCGTCTCCCCGGTCCAGGCCTCGGCGATCCCCGACGCCATCGCCACGCCGCTGCACGTGAGCCGGCGCGCGGGGATCGGGCCGGGCGACCGGGTGATGGTGATGGGGGCCGGGGGCGGTGTCGGCGTCCACATGACGCAGATGGCGCGGCTGTTCGGCGCCCAGGTGATCGGCGTGGACGTCGGAGCGGCAAAGCTGGCGGCGGCGCGCGAGGCGGGCGCGGGCGCCGGACTCGACTTCACCGAGGCCGACCCGCGCGCGGCGCTGAGCGCGCTCGGCGAGCCGGTCACGGTCGCGGTGGACCTGGTGGGCTCGCCCGAGACGCTCGCGTTCTGCCTGGACGTGCTCGACCGCCGCGGGCGCCTGGTCGTGCTGACGACCTTCCCCGGCGTCGCGACGGCCGTCACGCCGCGGCGGCTCGTCCACGACGAGATCAGCGTGCTGGGCAGCCGGTACGCCTCCCGTTGGGAGGTCTCACGGGCGGCGGAGCTGGTGGCCGAGCGCCGCATCCGGCCGGTGGTCTCCGAGGTGGTACCCCTCGAGCGGGTCGGCGACCTGCACACCAGGCTCCGCGCCCGCACCCTCATCGGTCGTGGCGCGATCGCGTTCTAGGCCGCCTCGGCGGCGCGCCCGCGCAACGCCTCGAACCGCTCCTCCATCTGCTCGCCCAGCTCCTCCAGCTCGTCCTTGCCGAGCTTCTGGGCCAGCTTGAACATCTCCTTCTCCTCCTCCTCGACGTGGTGCTCGACGAGCTCGGAGAGGACCGTCATCTTGGCCTCGAAGCGCTCGTCCTCCGGGTTCACCTGGGGCAGCTCGGCCAGCACCAGCTTCACCACGTGGTGCTCCTCGTAGGCCTCGAGGACCATCTCCTCGGCCTTCTGGGACTCGACCTCCCGCACCGCCGGGTAGAAGATCTCCTCCTCGATCGCCGTGTGCCCCTCGAGGGCGCGGGCGATCTCGGTCATGAGCTGGCGGCGCATCCGCGCGTTGTCGGTGGACTCCAGCTTCTTGAACAGGCTCTTCACTTCCTTGTGCTGCCTCTTGAGAAGATCGGTGGCCTTCATCTGAAACACCTCCGTGGCTGGGCATAGCAAGTTCGTTGCCTGCGGGCGGCGGAATGCAGGTTCCCTCGGTCGTCGCGTTCGCCATTCGCGACTTTCCAATCCCGTGAGGCGTCCGGAGGGGGCCGGGGCGTTCGGGGGCCCGTGGCGGGCCGGGGGCCGAGGCCGTATGCTGGCGCCGGCTTCTCTACACGAGTGGGAGGGAACCGATGCTCGACCTGGGGCTCAGCGGCAAGGTGGCGATCGTGACGGGCGGCAGCGAGGGGTTGGGGCGGGCGACCGCGGAACGGTTCGCGCGCGAGGGGGCGCGGGTGGCGATCTGCGCGCGCCGCAAGGACGTGCTGGAGCGGGCGGCGGGCGACATCCGGGGCAGGACCGGCGGCGAGGTCCTGGCCCAGCCGGCCGACGTCACCCGGCCGGCCGACGTGCAGGCGTTCGTGGACGCCACCGTGGCACGCTTCGGCGGGGTCGACATCCTCGTCAACAACGCCGGGACCTCGTCGGCCGGCGCCTTCGAGACGGTGGACGACCAGACGTGGCTCACCGACCTCGAGGTCAAGCTGATGGGGGCCATCCGGTTCTGCCGCCTCGTGATCCCGCTCATGAAGGCGCGCGGGGGCGGCCGGATCGTCAACGTCACCACCGTGGGCGGCAAGGCGCCGGTGGCCCGGTCGCTGCCGACCAGCGTCTCGCGGGCGGCCGGGATCAACCTGACCAAGTCGCTGGCCCACGAGTACGCGGCGCAGGGGATCTGCGTGAACACCGTCTGCCTGGGGCTGGTGAAGAGCGCCCAGTGGGAGCGGCGGGCCAAGGGCGGCGACCTGGACGCCTACTATCGCGAGGCGGCCAAGCGCGTGCCGGTCGGACGCGTCGGCGAGGCCGACGAGTTCGCGGACCTCGTCGCCTTCCTGGTCTCGGCGCGGGCCGGCTACATCACCGGCACCGCGATCAACTTCGACGGTGGCATGTCGGCGGCGATATGAGCTTCCGGCCGTTCGAGCTGGGTGGCAAGGTGGCGCTGGTCACCGGAGGCAACAGCGGCATCGGCCTCGGCATGGCGGAGGGGCTGGCGGCGGCGGGCGCCGCGGTCTGCGTCTGGGGCACGAACGAGGCGAAGAACGTCGCGGCCCGGGAGCGCCTGGCCAAGCACGGGGGCCAGGTGCTCACGCTGGCGTGTGACGTCGCCGACGAGGCGGCCGTCGAGCGGGCGTTCGCCGACACCGTCACCGCCCTCGGCCGGGTGGACGCCTGCTTCGTCAACGCAGGCGTGGCCGGCCGCCGCGAGGTCGCCTCGTTCGTCGAGATGACCACCGCCGAGTGGCGGCGGGTGCTCGCGGTCAACCTCGACGGGGCGTTCTACACCCTGCGGGCGGCGGCCCGGCACATGATCGGGCGGCGGGGCGGCGGCTCGCTCGTCGTGACGGCCAGCCTGGCCGCCCTCTCCGGCCAGGCCCGCGGCGAGCACTACGCGGCCTCCAAGGGCGGGCTGATCTCGATGATGAAGGCGCTGGCGGTCGAGCTGGCCCGTCATGGCGTTCGGGCCAACTCGATCGTGCCCGGGTGGATCGACACCCCGATGACCGAGCGGACGCTGCGCTGGGACCGGTTCGTGGAGAAAGTGCTGCCCCGGGTGCCGGGCCGCCGCTGGGGCACCGGCGAGGACTTCGCCGGCA